>Ga0181520_10002564_pt1 | contig 33419 bp, 24 predicted proteins | sample PEATcosm2014_Bin_29_FD_132451 | JGI IMG/M metagenome (GOLD analysis project Ga0181520, IMG submission 132451) | Peatland microbial communities from MTU Mesocosm Facility, Houghton, MI, USA - PEATcosm2014_Bin02_30_metaG | ecosystem: Environmental > Terrestrial > Soil > Wetlands > Peat | place...
GATTCTCAAGAACCTGATCGGGTCCATTAACCCAGGATTCGAGCCTTTGCTGCAACAGCAGATATGGGCTTTGACAGCGGCTGGATCAGCGACGACGTTCACTGTTCCCGATCAGTACGATGGAGCACCGCCGAACTACTGGACTGGCGGCACATTTACCGTCGTCGAATCGCAATCAGGCGGAGCTGAGCTTGGTTGCACTGGTACGATAGCATCGAACACTGGCCCGAATTATCCGCTCGTGGGGCAGTCGACTTATACGGCTCCGACGATCACAGTTTCCTCGCCATGCAACGCTGCGTTCAGCGTCGGCGACACCATTATTATGAGTAAGTCGACCTTCCCCACGCCTGAGTCGTGGTGGGAAACCGGATCGCAGGGCGGGATATGGGGATCGGTCTCCGGCGGCGGTCAACTACTTTCCGATACTACGGATCTCTGCGCGACCTGCGGAACGCAATCGCTCAATATGAACGCCACAGCGTCTGGATCCTCGGCTACCGCCGCATGGTTCTTCGACAGCGAGTACACGGATAATCTCTTCGTTTTGATGAATGGCACATATCAGCTCTCCTTCTGGGCCAAGGCGGCCTCCGGCGCGCCGGTGCTGACCGCTTCGGCCAAACGTGGTTCGCAGGGCGGCTTCAACTGCGGCACCTACTCGCCGAAACTGACTTCGAGTTGGGCGCAATATACCTGGAACTGCACAGCCTCTGAATCGCAGGGCGCAACATCGCCGGGTATTGCTCAGGTTTCAATCAACACCACAGGCGGCTCGGTCTATCTGGATAATGTGAGCTTCGAGAAGACAAGCGGTAACCCCAGCAACACCACAGTTCTTCGCGACGAGGTCATTCAGACCCTGCAAGACTTTTATGGCCCGTCAATCGGCAGCAATCCCGGTATGTTCCGCTACTGGGTAAACCAAAACGGCGAGAGCATTAATAACTGGACCCAGCCTGATTACGCGCACGCACCTACTTCCGGTGGTTCGGGATATTTTGTTGGTCCCAGTGGAGCGGGAGCTGAAAATCTCTCTCTTGAAGACTATCTGGTTATTTGCCAACAACTCAACGCGCAGCCCTATTTTGTCGTTCCAGTTACTCTATCGACGGAGGATGCGGCGAACCTGATCGAGTTTCTCGCCAGTCCAGCGGGAACCACTTATGGCAGCAGGCGTGCGGCTCTCGGTCAGTCAGAACCCTGGACAAGCGTCTTCAGCCAGATTCATCTTTCCTTCTGTAATGAATGCTGGAACGCGCAATCATTTGCCGGCCAGTCGCTTGGCTACCGTTCTTCTGTGCCTAACTCGGAGTATTACTACGATTATGGCTTGCGCGCGCACGACATCTTCGCCGCAATGCACGCTGATCCCTATTACTCGCAATCTTCCTTCGATCTGGTCATGAATGCACAGACGGCCGTCAACGCTTCGATGGACACGGCGATTGCTCTGGTCCACCCCGATTCCATCGAGATTGAAGCCTACACATATTCATCAGTAAACAGTTTCTCCACGGACGCCGCTCTCTGGCAGCCGGCGATGGTCGAACCTTATGAAAAGGTGACCAATCCGTCGGATGTATATAACTTCTATCAATCCGTCCATGACTATCAATCGCAGAAGACCTGCGGCGCTTCGGGCACGGCAACCTGCAATGTCAACATCTACGAATGGGGCCAAGGCACCATCGAAGGCAGCATCGATCAGCAGCACATGGATTACATCAATGCCGGCGCAGGCGAGGGCGTGGTGATGGCCTTGCAGCCATTGCTGAATCTGCAATACTTCGGAATCCGTCCGCAATCCTTCTTCTCGCTTGCCGAATACAGAAACAGCGCAGTCAACGGATTGGTCAACAAGTTATGGGGTAACGTCATCGACATGGGTGGAGCGACCAATAACGTGCGTCCGGAGTTTCTTGGTGTGCAACTGGTGAACCAATCAATCATCGGTCCCATGTACTCCTGCCCCATCGCGAATAACCCGACTTATAACTTTGCTGGTTCGCCCAACGGCATTTCGCCTTTGCCGGCGCTCAACAATGTTCCCTATCTCTACGCATTCTGCTTTGAGAATGGAAGCAGCCGGTCGCTGGTGCTAATCAACACCGACCTATCCAGCAGCCACACCATCAGCTTTTCCGGAACCAATCCTCCGCAGGGCACGGTAACACAACGGCAGTACGCTCCCGCTGCGCTGGACGATATGAACGAAGCGCCCACTGGAACTGCGAGCAACAATACTCAAGCCACTGTTGCGCTTGCAACCACCACGCTCTCCAGCCCCGCTTCGATTACCTTGCCGCCATTTTCTGCCACTGCGCTTGATTACACAGCGGGTGGAGCATCAACCGCGCTGGCGCCGAGCTTCTTGCCTGTCGCCGGAACATACACGACATCACAGTCAGTAACCATCAGCGATGCCTCGACGAGCGCAACCATCTACTACACCACCAATGGCTCAACACCGACAACTTCGTCCAATGTATACAATGGTGCAATTATAGTCAACGCGACGGAAACTCTGCAAGCCATCGCCGTCGAGACGGGATACGCGAATAGCCCAGTAACGACGGCATCTTACATCATCGCGGCGACTACGCCGACTCTGTCCGCGCCGGCGTTTTCGCTTGCAGCCGGAAGTTACACTACGCCGCAGTCGGTGACGATCAGAGATGCTGCATCTGGCGCGACCATCTACTACACCACCAATGGCACAACTCCTACCACTTCGTCCAGCGTTTACAACGGCGCAATTACTATTAGCGCGACAGAAACACTTGAAGCAATCGCAGTGGAAACAGGTTACACAAATAGCCCAGTAACAACGGCTGCTTACACGATCTCTGCTACGCCTTCGACTTTGCCCGCGCCGGTATTCTCGCCATTGCCAGGAACATATACCACATCGCAGTCAGTAACCATCAGCGATGCAACGGCAGGAACAACTATTTACTACACCACCAACGGAACTGCGCCCACTACGTCGTCCAATGTTTACAATGGCGCGATCACTGTGAGTGCTACGGAAACGCTGCAAGCCTTCGCTGTCGAGACCGGCTATTTCAACAGTCCTGTGGCTTCGGCGAAGTACACAATTGCAGCGTCTGCTATTCTTCTAACCGCACCCACCTTCTCGCCTGCGGCGGGTACCTACACAACATTGCAATCAGTGTCGATCAGCGACGGGACGGCAGGAACGACCATCTACTACACCACGAATGGAACCATCCCCAACAGTTCGTCCGCCATTTATAACGGCCCAATCTCCGTGAGCACAACAGAGACGATAGAAGCTATTGCTGTCAAAACAGGCTACATTAATAGTTCAGTAGCAACGGCAGCGTATAACATTCCTTCGGCATTCACGATCTCGCTCAATCCCAGTTCACTGTCCGTGGCGACCGGGCAGTCGGCTACGAGTACGGTAAGTATTAATCCAGTTAACGGATTCAATCAGGCAGTTTCACTTGGATGCTCTAAGCTTCCAGCTGGGTTGTCGTGCATCTTCTCTTCAGCTTCTGTTGCGGTTGGAGGAATACCTGCTACTACAACTCTAACCGTTCAAACCAGCCCAACTGTCGCTGCCCGCCAAGGGTTACAGCCGTTGATTCCGATCACTACTGCGGCATTTATTTTCTGCGCCGTTGGATTCCGCAAACGCCGTAAATTCCGTCACTATCTCATGATTGCCGGACTCGCGCTTGGACTGACTGCGCTAAACAGTTGTGGTGCGGTCAATACTGTTCCGTCCTCTGCGTCCGTCTCGACTGTAATTGTGACGGCAACAACTGGAACAATTCAACAGACAGCCCCTCTGACGGTAACTGTGAATTGATTAGCGGAATTGCTGGAATCAGGATATTGTTTCTCGTCGGAACTGGGCGCTATGCAAATTGCATGGACGGTATTCCACGATTCATGTCCCGCGTCTAAGTGCAATCTTGTATAGTGATTTATGGCAACCAATCGCGGCATATGTGTAGTGCGTCGCTTTCGTTTGCCGATAGAAACCGAGAATCTTGGATGCTTTGGAGTGAGGCGGAGTGGTGCTCGATATATCGGTTCAGGGTCGAACGAAGAACAGAAAAACCACCCGCCGCATTTTATTCCATGCCAGAGTGGCAAAGCAGCCCGGATGGCGAAATTGGCAGACGCAGCGGACTTAAAATCCGCAGACCGCAAGGTCGTGGGGGTTCAAGTCCCCCTCCGGGCACCAAATCACGTAGTGTAACATTGCGCACCTGACAACTTGTTATCATCTCAGGCTGTTGGAACTGATACGTTAAGCAAGCGCCCCACACCTTCGCCAGATAACCGCGAAAGAATGGGGCGTTAACTTTTTACGCCTTCATCGCGCCTTCAACGGCAACGGCGACAGCGACCGATGCGCCGACCATCGGGTTGTTGCCCATGCCGATCAGGCCCATCATCTCGACGTGCGCTGGCACTGAGGAAGATCCGGCAAACTGCGCGTCCGAGTGCATCCGGCCCATGGTGTCGGTCATGCCGTAGGAGGCTGGCCCCGCTGCCATGTTATCGGGATGAAGCGTTCTGCCCGTTCCTCCGCCCGATGCCACCGAGAAGAACTTCTTCCCGTCGAGCAGCCGCTCCTTTTTGTAGACCGCCATCACCGGATGCTGAAAGCGCGTGGGATTGGTCGAGTTGCCGGTAATGGCCACATCGACGCGTTCCAGGTGCATGATCGCCACGCCTTCGCGCACATCGTCGGCTCCATAGCAGCGGACTGCGGCGCGCTCGCCTTTGGAGTATGCCTTCTCTCGCGTGACCTTCAGCTTGCCGGTCGCGTAGTCGAAGTCGGTCTGCACGTAAGTGAATCCGTTGACGCGCGAGATAATCAGCGCCGCGTCTTTGCCCAGGCCGTTCAAAATTACGCGCAGCGGCGTCTTGCGCGCATTGTTGGCGGAACGCGCCAGGCCAATCGCTCCCTCGGCGGCGGCAAAGGATTCATGTCCGGCGCAAAAAGCGAAGCAGCCAGTCTCTTCGCGCAACAGCATCGCGGCCAGATTGCCATGGCCGATGCCGACCTTGCGATCATCGGCAACCGAACCGGGAATGCAAAAAGCCTGCAAGCCTGTGCCGAGGGTTTCGGCAATCTCCGCAGCGACCTTCTGATTTTTCTTGATGGCAACAGCCGCGCCGATCAGGTAAGCCCAGCCGGCATTTTCAAATGCGATATTCTGAATCGATTTCACGATCTTGCGCACATCAACATTCTTGTCCAGGCAGATCTTCTCCGCTTTTTCAAGCGATTCGATGCCGGACGCGGCAAGATAGGAGTCGATCTGCGCGATTCTTCTTTCGTATCCTTCAAATAAAGCCATGATCTTCTCCTTATTCCTTGCGCGGGTTGATGGTTTTCACGGCGTCGGCAAAGCGGCCATAAGTGCCGGTTGCCTTGGTCAGCGCGGTCTGCGCATCCACGCCTTTTGCAATCGAGTCCATCATCGGTCCAAGCCGGACAAACTTGTAGCCGATGATCTCGTTGTCCGCGTCGAGTGCGATCTCCGTCACGTAACCCTCGGCCAACTGCAAGTAGCGCGCGCCTTTTTCGCTGGTGCCGTACATAGTTCCAGTCACACTGCACAAGCCCTTGCCCAGATCCTCCAGGCCCGCTCCGATGGGCAACCCATCTTCGGAAAACGCCGTCTGCGTGCGGCCATAGACGATCTGCAAAAACAGCTCGCGCATCGCCACGTTGATCGCGTCGCAAACCAGATCGGTATTGAGAGCTTCGAGGATCGTCTTGCCGGGAAGAATCTCCGCGGCCATCGCGGCGGAATGAGTCATTCCGGTGCAGCCGATGGTCTCGACCAGCGCCTCCTCGATAATGCCCTTCTTGACGTTCAGCGTCAGCTTGCAGGCTCCCTGCTGGGGAGCGCACCAACCTACGCCGTGGGTGAGGCCAGAGACATCGGTCACTTCCTTGACCTTTGTCCAGCGGCCCTCTTGTGGAATAGGCGCAGGACCATGATGCGGACCCTTGGCGACTACGCACATCTGTTCGATTTCATGTGTATGCATCTGGAGTTTAGCTCCCTTGTTTGGTTGTCTGGTTGGATTAAGAGTTCTTGTTTCATCAGCTTCCGTAAAGCAGGAAACAAGCGCAATTCTGCAAATCGCTTCGATTATAAGGATGCTGAAGGGAAATCACTGTGACCGCCGTCGCAGTTGATCGAGCTTTACATTGTCTCTGTCAGAGCTTCGGTTCTCTTGCTCATCCTGGCGGTTCGTTCCAGTTTGTCCCAGTTGAAGGGCTTGCCGTCGATGGCGCGCTTGAGAGTCTTCAGCAACACGATGGAGAAGACCTGGCGGTAGGCAAAGCGTTGCAGCCAGATGTGGAAGAGTAGCCAGCCATCGCCCTTGTTGGCGGGATGGCGGCGCTCCAAGCTGAAGGATATCGACGAAGTGATGAAGTCGATCATCAGAAAGCCGAGAAAGTAGACGAGCAGCTTGTAGAAGTCAGCCGGGGAGGCCGATTCCGGATGGTAATAACGGTCGACAAAGTAGTGTGCGATGCCCATGACAAACATCAGATCAATTAACGGCGAAACCAGCGGCAGCAGCATCTGGAAGATAAGGATATTCGGCAGCGCAAAGAGACCCATTGCCCGGTTGCGGACGAAGGCCAGACGATGCTTCCAGACGGCTTGCAGGATGCCGAAGGACCAGCGGAATCGCTGGCGCATCAGCCCCTTGGCGTCGATGGGCGCTTCAGTGAAGGCCAGTGCGCGATCCTCATAGACAACTTTCAGTTGCTGTTCCAGCAGCGCCATCGTGAGGTCGGCGTCTTCGGCGACGGTGTTGATGGGATAACCGCCGACGGATTTGACGGGACCAGTACGCCATGCGCCGATGGCTCCGGGAACAACGACGACGACGTTAAACAAATCCAGCGCGCGCCGCTCGAAGTTCTGGCTCGTGATGTATTCGAGTGCCTGCCAGCGCGTCCATAGGTTGACGCGATTGCCGACCTTCGCGTTTCCCGCGACGGCGCCGACGCGCAAATCCTCGAAGTGCGGGATGAGCTTGCTGATGGCGTCAGGAGCGATCACAGTGTCGGCGTCAATGCCGACATAGAACTCCTCGGTCAGGCGGTCGAGGGCGAAGTTCAGCGCAGCAGCCTTGCCACCGTTTGCCTTGGAGAGAACCTCGACCCGCCCGGAGGCAATCTCCGCCGCGTAGGCCTGACGAGCCACTTCGTAGGTGCTGTCGCTGGAGCCGTCGTCGATCACGAGGACGCGCAGATTGGCGTAGTCGGAGTTGAGCACTGAGCGGATGGTGCGCACGATGACCTTCTCCTCGTTGTATGCCGGAATGAGGACAGCGACGCGTGGATTGAAGCCGACAGAGGCTTGCGCGTGGGGGCGGCGCAGGCGGTCAATAATCGCCAGTACGCCAATCAGCAGCAGGCGAGTACCCATCAGTATGTTGCCCGCGAAGAAGACCAGAAAAATAAACTGGCCGACGAAGGCAAGGCTGGAAAACGCAACGGAATCCGGCAGTTCTTTTAATTTCCCAAACCAGGTAAGCGGCGGCATCACCTCGGCGCTCGTCTTTCCCATCAGTGCAGAGACAGGAACAATCGAGTAGCCGTGCGCGCGCAGCGTGTCAATCAGTACCGGCAGCGCGGCCACAGTCGCGGCGCGGTCGCCGCCGCCGTCGTGCAGAAGGATGATCGAGCCGCGAAACTGCGGCTTGGTCTTCATCTTCTCCAACTGATTGAGAATCGTTTCGGTAATTTCTTCGGGCGACTTGCGCGGATGCTCGTTCCAGTCGTCGGTATCCAGCTTGTTGCCGATAATGGTGTATCCGGCTTGCTGAATGAACTCCACCGGCGCGGCCTGGTCGTCGGTGTCCGGCTCCTCATCGATATCGTAAGGCGGACGAAAGTAGAGCGGCTGAACGCCCAGTTTGCTTTCAAAGAGCCTCTCTGTAAGCTTTAGTTCGATATTAAGCTGGCGGTCGGAGATTTCGCTGATATCGGGATGGGTCCAAGTGTGGTTGCCGATCTCATGGCCCTCTCGCACCACGCGTTTCATCACGCCAATATACTGCGAGGCCTCCGCTCCGATCAGCATGAATGTGGCCTTCACGCCCTTGTCTCTAAGAATGTCGAGAATCTTCGGCGTCCACTTGGGATCGGGACCATCGTCAAATGAGAGCGCCACTTCATTTGCGTGATAGCCGTACTGCTCGATCACATAGGTGCGCGGATAGACATCCATGTGCTCGTCGATGATCTGTTTTCTACGCGGGTCCGGCTCATCGGTATCCACCTGAATCGTGCGTTTGCCCGGCTGCGGCAGGCCGGTCACGCGGATGATGTCGCCGTCGCCTTCGTCATCCACATCATGGCCGGGTTCTACGGTGTCCAGAGCTTGCAGCGAAGCCGGACTGCTGGGCTTGTCCCAGACATTCCACATTGAGCTGTCTTCCATGCCCAGCCGCCAGAGCGCAAAGGTTTGCAAGCCCAGTCCGCGCGCCGCGCGCATTTCATTGAGCATTGTCACGCCATCGAGAAACCACACAACGTGGCGCTGGTTCTGGTCTTCGTCGATGTACTCGAAGTGCGGATTGAGCGTGTCGTAATCAAGGTCCAAATCGGCGTCGGCGTCGGCGGCGCGCTGCAATGCCTCCGAGACATGCAGGTCTTCCGTTTGCAGCACGCGGGGCTTGGTGTGCCGCTTGGCTTTTGGATTGGGAATCGAAAGCGTCCAATCGTAGCCGTAGTTGCCCACCGCGCAGATCAGCTTCTCTTTGGGAACCAGGGTCAGTACGTGTTTCAGATTATTGACGAACCAATCCTGACTGGCGACCGGTCCCGGTTCGCTTTCGATCTGGTGCTGGTCGTAGTTCATTAGCACCAGGCCGTCGGAGTTGGCAGCGATCTGCCGGAAATCATCGTCTGTCGTCAAAATCTCCGTGTTGACATAGAGCCGCAGATTGCGACCATGCATATCCGCATAGAGCTCGCGCAAAAAGCTGACATATGCCGGACTGGCTTCATCAGGCAGGTTTTCAATGTCCAGCGAAAGACCGCGATAGGTTGGAAATGTCGCAAGAAAACGCACGATATTCTGGCAAAGCTGGGTGCGTTTCCCCGGATCGGCCAGCATTTTGCCGATCGCCGGATCCCAGCTCTGCGTAGTCGGATTGAAGTTGTTCAGGTGAGGAAAGATTTCCGCATCGTCTTTGGCCGCCAGAATTACCCGCTTCACCTTGCCAAGATCATCGGGGTCGTGGACGGTATTGCCATCGATCACCGGATACTCAAGGTGGGTGTCGCTGTGGATGGCCAGCAGCGTTGGCTGCGGAGCATCGATATGCAGCCAGTCCGGAAAGAGCAGATCGATCTGATGGATGTGCTGCTTGAGCGATGAGTAGCTGGCTGGATCGTCAGGCACGTAAAAAGCTGCGCGCAAGCCTTCACCCGTGTTGAAGGGAATTTCAGAGGGCTTTCGGCTGCTTTTGCGGCGCGCGGGCCGCTGCCCTTTGATCACGGTGCGTTCCGGCAACGCCTTGTAGTTATGCCGGGGTGTGGGCAGCATCAGCTTCGGCAACGCCTGAAAACGCAGCACATCAAATATAAAAATCGCCAGAACCAGCGTGAAGACCACCGCCGCCACGTCGATGACGCGGCGCAGCCGCTTCCATCGCTTGCGCTGCGGATCGTAGAATATCTGTTTATCTGGCATAAAGGAACTTCTGGATTATCCTTCTTGTAAACCGGGACTGCAAAATCCGGCCACAAAACCCGGTTAAACAGTCTACGCTGTACATTACGAATCCTATGGAAGCTGCCTTCACTAGTCAATCGAAGACCGGGCGCAGGGTACTGCTCCCCGGCTCTCCAGCTCTCTCCACTCTGCTGGCTATAGCCTCAGGTCTCGCGCTGCGCCTATGGATGTTCCGGCATTATTTTCAGGTCGACTACGATTCGCTGATCTACGGCGGAATAGCCAAGCACCTGATCCAGCAAGGCCAATACCTCCTCACCCGGCCCAGCGGCGAGACTCTTCCCACCTTGATTCGCCTCCCCGGCTACCCGTTCTTTCTCACCCTCTGCTTCCGGCTCTTCGGAATGGAAAACTACGCCTCGGCGGTTTGGGTACAGGTTGCGCTGGAGTTGGCCGGCTGCCTGCTGCTGGCCGATTTTGCCGGCCGCATTGCGCCTGCCTCGCTCAGTCGAAGAGCCGCGCAGTGCACGCTCTGGCTGGCCGCGCTCTGCCCCTTTACCGCAATTTATTCCGTCCAGCCGCTTACCGAGTCGCTTACGCTCTTCATGATCGCGCTGGCGCTCTGGTCGGTGGCGCGCTTCCGTGAGCGCCCAGCGTGGATGCCGGCGCTCTGGTTTACCATTGCCTTCACCTCTGCCGCTCTGCTCCGGCCCGACGGCGCTTTGGTCGGCCTTGCGCTGGCCCCTGCACTGCTGACTGGCCTCAAACGAAATCAAATCTCCCCCCGCAAGCAAGCCCGCATCGCCCTCGTCTGCCTGCTGCTTGCTTTCGCTCCCTTTGCCGCTTGGAGCCTGCGCAATTGGCAGGTCTTTCATCTCTTTCAGCCGCTGGCGCCGCGCTATGCCAACGACCCCGATCAGGCGAGCTATCCCGGCTGGCAGCGCTGGGTAAAAAGCTGGAGTCTCGACTTTGTCTCCACCTTCGACATCTACTGGCAAGTGCCGGGCAAGCCATTGGATCTGAGCGAACTGCCCAGCCGCGCCTTTGACTCACCCGCGCAGTACGCTGAGACGGCGGCGCTTGCAGCGGATTACAACATTCGAGACAATGCTACAGACATCATTCCGGAAGTAGATGCGCGCTTTGGCAAACTTGCAGATGAACGCATCCATGCTCATCCGCTTCGCTACTACCTTTGGCTTCCGCTGGGACGGATAGCCGATATGGGTCTGCGCCCGCGTATCGATATATTCTACGACGACCTCGACTGGTGGGTTTATGCCCATCATCCCGCCCAAACGCGCCTAAGCTGGGCCTGCGCAGCTCTCAATGCCCTCTATCTCCTCTTGGCAGCGGTTGGGCTTTGGCTGCGTCCCAGGCTATGGCTCTGGATGGTCGCCTATATCCTGCTGCGCTGCGCTCTGCTGATGACACTTGAAGCTCCAGAGACGCGATATACGCTGGAGTGCTTCCCCATGATGTTTGTCCTCGGTGGAGTTGGGCTTTGCCATCTCTGGAGAAGTACAGTTAAGTCTTGAGCCATCCACCAGCACTAAGAATAATTTGACCAATCGAATCAACGCGGGTGTAGAATACGCAATGGCCCCGTCACGAATTCATTATGAGCGCGGATTGAGAAGCTAGGCAGCGATCCCGGTTCTGGATATGTTATGGCACATTCCCAGCTTCTAAAGCGAATCAGCTTGCGAACCCGGCGTAGCTGCGGCCAGCTCCGATTCCTGCGCTCGAATCCAGGTCGAAGCCTCCGCCGTTCTGGAATCCCCAAACGGCGATTGCGCGCTTGCTGCCGGTGCGCCAAAGAGCAATCTCTACTGAGAAATCCGCAAATCCTCTGTCGAGGCTGCCGGTTTGGGAGATCGTTCAGAATTCAATTGTGCCAGCCGCGTCTCCGGCGCAGGGTAAATCCCGTCTGCCGCCATTCGCAGATGTTTACCAAAGTGAAAAAATAGCAGAAATAATTGTTATGGTTCGCCGTTTATTCGCTATAATGCCTGCATGGCTGTCACACGAAGGCAAAAAGAGATACTCGACTTCCTCGAAACATTTGTGGCCCGCAACGGCTACTCGCCGTCCTTCGAGGAGATTGCGCGCGGCATGGGACTGAAGAGCCTTGCGACCGTGCATAAGCACATCACCAATCTGGAGCGGAAGGGACTGTTGGACCGCGTACATAATCGCAGCCGCTCCATCGACCTGCTGCCGCCGGGGACGCGCACACGCTCCAGCGACCGCCTGCCCCTGGCCGGACGCATCGCCGCCGGAATGCCTGTCGAAGCGATGGAGACCGAGGAGAGCATCTCGCTGCACGACGTGGTCGGCAACCGCGATGTCTTCGCTCTGGAAGTGCGCGGCGACTCCATGCGCGACGAGCACATCATCAGCGGCGATTATGTTCTGGTGGAGCGCACCCGCACGGCGCGACAGGGCGAGATTGTCGTGGCGCTGGTGCGCGGCTCTGAGACCACCCTCAAGCGCTTTTACCCTGAAGGCGCTCAGGTGCGCCTGCAACCCTCCAACATTGAGATGGGCCCCATCATGGTCAATGCCGCGGAGGTCGCCATCCAGGGCCGCGTCCTCGGCGTCCTGCGCAAGTACCGCTAAAGCGAGGGAATCGGAAGTCAGGTCTTCAAAAGCTGCGGGACGGCCTTGAAAAAGGCCGTCCCGCGTTTCGAGCAGAGGATGCAACAGCCTCTACTTCTTCTTGCCGAATTCGAGCGGAATGCCGAGCTGAAACCAGAAGGAGTTGCCGCGGCACTTGTTCTCGACCAGCGTGTCGCGGGTGTATTTGATCGCGAAGGCCTTGTGTTCGCCGAAGAAGTAGCGGAACTCGGGACCAATGGCCAGGTCGCGGCCTTTGCCGTTGACCACGCATTCTGTGCCCGTGCATTGATCGTTCGTTGTCTGCTGATAGAGGTAACCGTTAACGCCAAGCGCAGCTTTTTTAGAGACTGCTCTCATGCCGGTGTACTCCCAGGTCAGTTCGTTGCCGTTGCGATAGGTCTTGGCATTATACAACGGTGCCGGGCTATTGTTTGTGAAGTTAATGATGTAGTCAACTTTGGAGCTAAGCTCCCAAGCGGCCTTCGGAGCCAGATAGGTGATGGCTCCGGTCGGGCCTGCGGCCAAATGATGCTGGCCGACATTGAGTTCAGCGGCTTGGGTATACGGCGCGCCGGGAGTGTAGAAATCGAATTGATAGAAGCCGTGCCAGCTTCCTTTGTTGTAGGTGACGCCTACGGGAACCAGAAGGCAATTGCTCAGGCCGAACTGCGTGACTTTGGGTGCTGAAAAACTAGGTATGCGCAGTTGTTCATACAGAAATGGAACGGCAACTGTGCTCGCCAGCTTTCCACCCAGCACGGGAATTCCCCAGTTGTGCTCGATCTTCACGGCATTGGCAAAGACCCTCAAGTGAAAGACCGGTACTTCGCTCTGGCCTGCAGGGCCATCCAGTTCGTTTGGCGTGTAGAGGAGGTGGAAGGTATAAAGCCCGGTTTCATGTGGCCCTGGCATCATGCCTTGCAGCACGGTCTCTGCACCGACGGGATAAACGCTTCCGCTATTCTCGGTTGCGCGCGCGGCGACGCTGAGGATCAGCGCGGCGATAAAGCAGGCCAGCAGGCAAAGCCCTGAGCGCTTGCTTGTTTTTTCGGTGAATGATGGTTGAAGAATTCTTAACACAGTGGTCTCCTTGTCAAATTTGCGCCGCCAAACCTGCTCGAAACAGAATCAAAAGAGAAGATATATACAGACTTCTCCCATCGGCTCCGCTCAGGGTCGTCAGCAAAAGCTTCAATTCTTTCTTTTTTCTCTATTTCCAGAATGACAGCTTACAGCGGGTTTCGCAATCTGGGACACAGGAATATTTTTGGGCTGGTTAATGACCTTGATTTGTAAGGTTTTCCGCAAGCCGCTGCACAGCTTTAGCCCGGTCGTGTATCTTGGCCCCAGAGCATCTTTTTATTCCACGGAGCGCCGCCCTCATGCCCACCTTTGCCGCCATCGATATCGGTTCCAACTCATGCAGACTGAAGATTGCCAAAGTTGTGGATCACAAACTGGAGACGATCCACGAAGACCGCGAGGTTACGCGGCTGGGATCGAGCGTCTTTGAGTCGGGAATGGTCTCGCCGGAGGCGATGGCGGTCACACTCAGCACGCTCAAGCGCTTTCATCGGGCGGCACAGCAGCATGGGGTCGATCAGATTCGCGTCGTCGCCACCTCGGCGATGCGCGACGCGCGCAATGGAGGGGTCTTTCAGGCGCGAGTCAAGGAAGAGACCGGCTGGAATATGGAGATCATCTCCGGCCTCGAAGAAGGGCGGCTAATCCATCTCGGCGTCATGGGCCAGGACTTTGCCGGAGCCGAAGCCGGCGCGACAGGCCGAGCGCTGCTGATCGATCTTGGCGGCGGAAGCTGCGAGATCACACTCTCCGAGCACAAGCACATCAAGGAGACCGTCAGCCTGCCTCTGGGCGCGGTAAGGCTCTCGAAGGAGTTCATCGCCGCCGATCCAGCGCCCGCCGATGGCATAGCGCGCTTGCGGCAGTTCATTGCCCGCGAGATGCGCGAGGCTCGCGGCAAAATTCATCCCGACAGGGTAACGCAAATTATCGCCACCTCGGGCACGGCGGCGGCGCTCAGCGAAGCGATTGCCGCAGAGGGAAATGCGGGCAAAGGCAAATCCGCGAAGAAGGGCGGGGGCAAGATGGGCGGCATTGCACCCACGAACGAGGTGAGGGAGTTGGCCTCCCGACTGGTGCCCCTGACACTCGCCGAGCGCGTGGCGATTCCGGGCATCGGTCCGCGCCGCGCCGAGATTATCGTTGCCGGCGCGCTGGTCTTTGCCGAACTGCTGGAGAGCTTTGCGCTTCCCGGCTTTCACTACTCGCCGCTGGGCCTGCGCGATGGAATTCTGGAGCAGATGCTGGCCGAGCAGGATGCCCGCGCCAGCATTCATCGCGAGTTCGAGCACGAGCGCTGGGAGAGCGTACTCGCCACGGCGCGCCGCTATGGAGTCGATCCAAAACAGGCCGAGCCGGTGCGCGCCCACGCCCTGCAGCTTTATCGCGAGCTTGCTGAGCTGCATCAGTTGCCGCCGGAGTACGAGAACTGGCTGGCAGCCGCCGCACTGCTGCGCGACACCGGCAAGTTCATCAATCACCAGGGACATCACCGGCACACGCAGTACATCGTTTCCAGTTCTGAACTTTACGGCTACACGCCGCTACAGCGGACGCTGGTTTCGGCCATCGCGCGCTACCTGGGCAAGAGCCGTCCGCAGCCCGGAGACCGCGCTCTGCGCAACATTCCCTTCAGTGAGCACCAGTACGTGCATGAAGCAGTGGTGCTGCTGCGCCTTGCCGTCGCGCTCAATCAGGATCGCGCCAGCGACGTGCTGCGCGTCGCCGCCAAAATCTATCCCAAGCGGGTTTATCTGGAGGTCGAGCCGGGGCGAACTGGCGCGGAGCTTGAACTCTGGTCGCTGCGCAAAGAGGCCGATTACTTCCGCGAGGTATTTGACCGCGAACTCTTCTGTACGCTGGCGTAGATCGCCCGCGCCGAGCGCGGATCGATCAGCCATTGCAGCAGCGGAGGATGGCGCTGTAGATCAACGCGCGCAATCGAGCCTTTTCTCATGCGAATCGCCGCGCCACCGTTGCCTGTAACCATGCGGCCCAGAAACTGGAAGACGTTGGGGTTGTGTCCCACCGCAAGCAAGCCGTCGCACCCGGCGTAATGCGCCAGCATCTCTTGAAAGTCTGTGTAATCGGCGTCAGGCGCGAGCGCCGGACTGATCTCCACCTTGGCGTCATAACCCAGCTCCGTGCCCACAAACTGCGCGGTCTGCAAGGCGCGCTTCAGCGGGCTAGAGACGATCACGTCGATTTGAACTTTGAGCTCGGCCAGCACCCGCGCCATCAGCACACACTGCTCCTTGCCCTCTTTGATGAGGGAGCGTTTTTCGTCAATAGCAGGATTGCCGCGGCGAAGGCCGGCGCTGGCGTGGCGCATCAGATAAAGATTCATCGGGATGAGGCTGGCAAGGTCGAGAGAGGGAGGCTGCCAGCTCCTTGAGAATCCATATTAACACAAATGTAATGTTGCCGACTGAAATGGACCAGCCTTGTCCACAGTTCCTGTAAACTGTCTTCATGCGGACCCAACTCTCTTTCGTTCCCCTCGCCAAAATCGAAACCGAAGTGCTGGCCGTTCTGGCCGCCGATGCCCAAGCCGATAAATCCCCTGACGCCAAGCCGCAACCCGTCCTGTTGACCGCCGACGCCGCCGTCCTGCGCGCCGCTGAGGCTGTCCTGGCCAGCGGCGAATTCAAGGCTGGCGCCAACGAGACTATGTTGCTGCACTCACCGGTCGGCATCGCCGCCAAGCGCCTGCTCATCATCGGCCTTGGCAAACAAGCCAAAGTCACCGCCGACAAGGTGCGCAATGCTGCTGGAACTGCCGTTCGCTTTCTCAAGCCGCGCGGCATTCGCGAACTGGTCTTCGCGCTGCCTGAGTTGGAAGTGCTTCCCGCCGCCTCCAACACAAGAGCCGCCGTCGAGGGCGCATTCGTCGGCGACTTCGACCCCGACACCTATCGCAGCGACCGCAAAGACCAGAGCATCAACATTTTCACACTTGCCGCTCCCACGGGCGCGGACCAATCCGCCCTGGAGTCCGTCCTCGCCGAGGCCGTCATCATCGGCGAGAGCCAGAACTTTACCCGCTCACTGGTCAATGAACCGGGCAACAAGCTGACGCCAACCATCCTCGCTCGGCGCGCCGTGCAGATGGCTGAAGAAGTCAAGCTCAATTGCAAGACCTACTCCACCGAAAAGCTGCACGATCTGAAGATGGGTGCCTTCTGGAGCGTCTCGCAAGGCTCGGCCGAACCGCCCGCGCTGATCGTCCTGCGCTACGAGCCGGAGGGTGTGAGCGAAGGTCCAGTCCTTGGCCTCGTCGGCAAAGCCATCACATTTGATTCCGGCGGCATCTCCATCAAGCCCGCCGACTACATGGAAAAGATGAAGTACGATATGGCAGGCGGCGCGGCAATGATCGGCGCGATGCGCGCCATCGCGCTGCTCAAGCCGAAGGTGCGTGTGCTGTGCGTCGTCTGCGCGGCGGAGAATATGCCCTCCGGCACGGCGCAGAAGCCGGGAGACGTGCAGACCGCGATGCCTTTTGAAGCTGGCAAGCCGGGAAAGACCATCGAAGTCATTAACACCGACGCCGAGGGCCGCCTGGTCCTAGCCGATGGCCTTACCTATGCCCGCCAGCTAGGCGCAACTCATTTGATCGACGCCGCCACGCTGACCGGCGCTTGCGTTGTCGCGCTCGGCCACGTCAACGCCGGCGCCTTTTCTAACGACGAAGAGCTTTGGGCAAAGTTCAGCTCCGCGCTTGCAGCCTCCGGCGAAAAATTCTGGCGGCTGCCATTGGGCGAGGAGTACGCCGAACAGATCAAGTCCGATATCGGCGACATCAAGAACACCGGCGGACGCTGGGGCGGCGCCAGCACCGCCGCCGAATTTCTCAAAGTCTTTGCCGACGAGACTCCGTGGATTCACCTCGACATCGCCGGCGTTGCCTGGGTCGAAGACTCGAAGCCCTACATCGCCAAAGGCCCCAGCGGCGTTGCCGTTCGCTCGATTCTGGAGTGGGTGCGAGGCTATTAGCTTTCCCGCAATTTCAGTATTTTTCGGAATCGGAATCCTGGTTTCGTGATTTAGCCTCGGTGATACCAATCACCGCCCCGGCAAAGCAGTTTTGCGCTACGATAAGCTCGTTCCCGCATGGACCAGTAGGCATTCGGTCCGCGCATGAGGAGACCGCAATGGCCCGCTACTCTTCCATCCTTACCCAATCCGCGAACGGAGTGCTGACCATCACGCTGAACCGGCCGGAGAAGCGCAACGCGCTCACGCCCGCGCTGATTGAGGAGCTGACCACGGCGCTCGACGAGGCGGCAAGCGATGCCAACGGCGTGCTTATTCTCACCGGCGCAGGTCCCGCTTTTTGCGCCGGGTTGGACTTTGACCACCTGGAGACGCTGAATGCGCGCACGCTCGATGAGCACCGCCGCGACGCCGAACGGATGACCCGCGTACTGCGCGCTCTCTACGACTTTCCCAAGCCGGTGATCGCAGTGGTCAACGGGCCGGCAATCGCCGGAGGAATGAGCTTGGCCACCATCCCCGACTTCACGCTGGCAACGCCCGAATCAAAGTTCGGCTTCAACGAGGTGCGCGTGGGCTTTGTGCCCGCGGCGGCGGCTTCATTCCTGCTGCGCCAGGTGGGCGAGAAGCGCACCCGCGAACTGCTGCTGACCGGCAAGCTGCTCAAAGCCGAAGAAGCGCTGGAACTGGGGCTGGTGACGCAGGTCGTGGTCTCCACAGAGCTGATGCAGACCGCCCGCGCACTGGCCCAGACGCTGCTGATGAACAGCCCGCAAGCGATGCATGCGCTGAAAATGCTGCTCTCCCGCCACGCCCGCAGGCGGCTGAACGAGGAGTTGGAGGACGCCATTGAAGTGAACGCCCAGCAGCGCTCGACCGAGGACTTCAAGGAAGGCAGCCAGGCCTTCTTGCAGCGGCGCAAAGCGCATTGGCCCAGCCTGCGCGTCAAAGCGTGATCATGCTCTCACGCGATTAGAGGCTCAACTCGCTATGCGATCCAAGCCTGACCAACTCCAGCGTCTCTGAGTCCGGCACACGATAGATGAGTACAAGATCGGGCTTGATGTGGCAGTCGCGATGGTCGATCCATTCGCCGGTCAGCGGATGATCACGAAATTTTCCCGGCAAGGTTTTGTCCGATGCAAGCAGGGAAACAACCGCCAACAAATCCGCATCCAGAGTCGCGCGATGCTGACCTCTCGCCTCGCGCTTGTAATCCTTCTTGAATTTGTTGGTTCGCTTAATCGTCCGCATGGAGGTCAGCCAGAAGATCGTCGATGCTGCCCACAGTAACCAGTTCACCTCGACGTGCAGCTTTCATAGCTTCAACTGTCTCCGCATTGGGCATCAGAGGTTCGAAGGGCAGCGCGCGCTCGGCAACAGTCCGCATCAGCATCATGCGAAAGGCATCGGAAAGTGTGAGACCGGCTGCGGCATAGATCGCCGTGGCCTCCTCCTTCACACGTGCATCGATTCGGGCGCGAACAACGGCATTGGCAGGCATAAAGATGCTCCTGAGCTACATTGTAGCTCATTTAGCCAAATAATAGAATCCTTTGCCTTTCAATAAATCTGTAAGCTTCACCCCATCGGGTTCTTCGTCCGCAGCTCCGCCACGATCTCCGCCGCCGCCGCGCGCGCTTGATCCGCCTCACCCGGCGGGAAGCTGATCGCGCCCACACGTGCATGGCCGCCTCCTCCGTAGCGCTCGCAGATCGCCGCCAGATTCGTCATCTTCGCCGGATCAGCCGTGGTCCAGGGATTTGAGCCGACCGAAACCTTCGTTCGGAAGCTGGAACTGGAGAGCCCAATCGAGTACGTAGCCTCCGGATGCAGATAGTAGGGAATGAACTTGTTGTATCCCTCCTGCGGCTGGTCGGTTATGTCGAAGAAAATTGTGCCGTCGCGCTCCTCCGCGCGGTCGCGGATCAGTTGGATGGCCTGCTGGTGACGCTCCAGCAGCGGCGGCAGACGCAGAGCGACAAAGGGCTGGCTGAGCACTTCGGCCAGCGGCATCTCGGTCAGCAGCGGAATCAGCCTCGGAATGAAGACATCATCCTGCGAGGATTCGATAATGAGCGTCAGCTTCATTGCCGGAGCGGCCATCTCGACGGCAGACGCGGCGCTCTCGTACTTTGCCCCATCCACGATTGTTGCCCAGTGAATCAGCTCGGCGACCGGCGCCGTATTGAAGCCGAATTGCGTTTCGCCGATGTGCGCCAGATAGCTGGTGCACGAGGTGTAATCCGCATCCAGAAAGCGATGCGCGCCGCAGACCACATCCCGCTTGCAGGCCAAATAATGCTGGTGATCCTCGGGCGTGAGAAATGCTGAGAGGTGATGGTCGAACCACCAGGTGATGCGCGGCGAGGGAGAGTACTTGAAGTCCACGATGGCGTTCTCGTCGCCGCAGAACTCGCTCTCGTCAAAGAGAGCGCCGGCGCGATGCACCAGCCCATGATACTCGTAGCTCGCGCCGGGCGTTACACACTCGCGGTGAAAGCGCGTGAAGAGCGAGGCGGAGCAAGCTCCATCAAAGCATTTGTCGTGATAGAAAACTCGAACCCGCAAAATTTGAACTCCCTTGTTGTGCCGAAAGATAAAAGACCGGAACTGTCTAGCATCAAGGCCGCGGGCGATTGTGTCAAGGCTAAGGTTCTACTTTCCCAGACGCTCGCTTCCATTTGCGTTCTGCTCAGTCCGAGGAACTTCCCGCTTCTCCGGCTCGTAGAGTATCTTGTCTACAGAACATTTCAGCGTAATTTCCTTTCACTTTCCAGGAGCCTCAATGGATTTGCCCGAGAATCCCATCGTCCCGGAGACTCATCCTCCCACACCAATGACGGAGCCGTTTCACTGGCTGCGCTGGAGCTTCATCGGCTCGCAAGGCCTGCGCTCCGGCTGGTCGATACTGATCTTTGCCTTCCTGTTCGACATCTTTAGCTCCGGTGTGGTGAGCGTCTTCTCCCGGCTTCATCTTCTCGGCAAAGAGGGAGGGTTTACTGCTTCTTCAGCCTTCTTCGGAGAACTGAGTGGCTTCCTGGTGCTTATCGCAGCAGCCGCGATCATGGCATTCATCGAGCGCCGCCGCGGCAGCCTGTTGGCCTACAACCTGACCGGACCGCGCCGTACGCTCCATTTTTTCTCCGGCTTTGCGGCGGGCTTCCTGGCTCTCTCCGCGCTGGTGGGCGCGATGGCCTGCGGCGGTTGGCTGCACTTCACTCCTGTCGCGCTCTCCGGTGCGGCAATCTTCCGCTACGGCGCTCTCTGGGGCTGCGCTTTTCTGCTCGTAGGTTGCGTCGAGGAAGGCACATTCCGTTGCTACCTGCAATTCACCCTCGCCCGCGGCATCAACTTCTGGTGGGCGCTCGCGATCATCGCTGCCATCTGCCTGCGCCTGCTCCTGCATTCGATAGGCAACGGCCTCTGGGGCGTCTATGCCGCCGCACTGCTCGGACTGCTTCCTTGCCTGATTCTGCACCTGAGGAAAGCCCCACGCAGCGGGTTCTGGCAAGCGGCCTGGGTTACATCGACGCTCTTCGGCTTTGTCCACACCAGCAACGGCGGCGAGAACTGGATCGGAATCTTTGCCGCCGCATTGATCGGCTTTGTCTTCTGCGTCAGCGTCTACGTCACCGGCTCGGCCTGGTGGGCCATCGGCTCCCACGCCGCCTGGGATTGGGCGGAGACATTCTTTTACGGCACCGCCGACAGCGGCATGGTCGCCCCCGGCCACTTGCTGACCGCCACTCCGGCAGGCAGCGCACTGTGGAGCGGCGGCTCGGACGGCCCCGAAGGCAGCCTGCTCGTACTCGGCGTCATTTTGCTGCTGCTCGCGGCGCTGCTGGCGATCCATGGCCGCAAGGGAGTTGCCATCCAAGCGGTCTGCGCTGGCACGCCATGAGGTTCATTATTCGCATCTCCCAAAATCGGCACCCATTCGTTAGTTTGCCGGCGCTGCACAATCCGTACTGGCTTTGCCGGTTTTTATCCAATAAATTATCTTGCCTACCCCCGCGCGGATACTAGTACAATTTCACTTGAATCTTCCATTAGCATTTTTCTGCACCGGATATGCGCCCTGAAAGCGCCCTCGAATGCTGCTGTAAGCTGTAAACAGCTTCTGGGATTCATATCACTTGATAAACGAGGAAAGTCTCATGAGATTCAAAGCGTGCTTATGGGTAATAGCTCTTCTTCTCGTGCTGCCCTACTGCGGCTGTGGCGGCAGCAGCACAACAACAACGACAACACCTCCAACAACACCCCCAACCACTCCTCCGCCGGCGGTCACCAACGTCTATATGGTGGGCAGCGTACAGGCCTCAAACACCACCCCTTTCAATGCCACCTACTGGAAGAACGGCACACCCACCAATCTGACCAATCTGACCACTGGGACACAGTCTGCTTACGCGTTTGGGATTGCGGTAGATAGCAGCAGCAATGTCTACGTAGCGGGCGATGTACGCAACGCCTCAAACGTAGCGGTTGCCACGTACTGGAAGAACGGCACACCTACCAGCCTGACGAATGGAAGTGAATGGGCTACAGCGTCCGGTATAGCTATCGATAACAGCGGCAATGTTTACGTAGTTGGCTATACAACCAGCGCTACGACCAACAAAACTGTGGCCACATATTGGGAGAATGGTGCGGCCACCAATTTGACCGATGGAACGGCGGATGCTGTATTGTCCGGTATCACGATCGACAGCAGCGGTAATGTCTATATGGAAGGAACTACCGGCAATAGTGTCGCCACGTACTGGAAGAATGGCACTCCCACTTACCTGACTGGTGCAACAGGGACGAAGGGGGGTGGCGCGACGGCGATCGCCATCGATGGCAGCGGCGATGTCTATGTAACAGGTGTTACATTCAGTGCCACAACCAACTGGGATATAGCCACGTATTGGAAGAACGGCACACCCACCAACCTAACCGATGGAACGGCGAGTGCCGTGGCGAACAGTATTGCACTCGACAGCAGCGGCGATGTCTACATTGCAGGCTTTACAACCGTCCCCCCGGTCGGCAAAGTTGTTGGCAATCAGATAGCCACGTACTGGAAGAACGGCGCGGCCACCAACCTGACCAATGGCACGGCGTCTGCTGCTGTGAACAGTATTGCAATCGACAGCAATAACGATGTCTATTTAGTGGGCTATACAAGCAGTTCCAGTACGGGTCCATCTGTAGCCACATACTGGGAGAACGGCACACCCACCTACCTGACCAGCGGAACAGTGGGTGGTTCTATCAATGGAATCTGCATCTCTAGCCATTAAACCGACTGGTGGTATACACAAAAATGTTCGGGTGTCCCATTCTTTCCGCAGTTTTATCGCGGAAAGGATGGGAATCCACGAACCTCGACCCGCCGCACTGTTCACTGTCCACTGTTTTTGCATATTATTACCGCTGCATCGCGCACAATAATCGCATGACCACCAACCATATCTCCGGGCTTTCGACTGAGAACTGTGAACTGACAACTGAGAACTGTGAACTGACAACTGACAACCGTGAACTGAGAACTGGTACCCCCTACCCCCCCTCCTATATTTATTTTCAGCCCTCTTTCCTTGCACATAATTAAAGCAATTGCGAGAATCAAGGACTTTTTCAACAACATACGCGCAGGGCTCTACCATAATTTGAGATTCGAGAGTTGAGCCTGAATTTTCCTTTGCAGATTATTTCCTGCGAGTCTTCACTGATTCACTCGTTCACTCATTCACTGTTTCTGCATGGCTATATCAACGGAGCATGGTAAACATCAGGCTGGGAATCGATGTTATCCGCGTCGCGCTTCCACATCAAAGATCGCCGGGTCGGGGTCTTTGAAGAAGGCGGCGTGCAGCGAGCGCACCGCTTCATCGGCGTCGTTCTCGTCGATCATGAAGCTCATGTTGATCTCGCTCGCGCCCTGCGAGATCATGCGCACGTTGATGTGACGGATGGCGTTGAAGACCTGCGCGGCCATGCCGTTCTTGCCGCGAATATCGTCGCCGACCAGGCAGACGAGCGCCTTGTTGCCTTCGTACTTCACATCGGCAAGCTGGCCGAGATCGGCGGCCAGAGCGGGCAGATTATCATTCGAGTCCACCGTGAGCGAGACGCTCACTTCGCTGGTCGAAACCATATCGACGGCGCACTTGTGCTGGTCGAAGACGGTAAAGATCTCCTTCATGTAGCCGTGCGTCATCAGCATGCGGCTGGCCACCATATCGATGATAGAGAGCTTCTTTTTGACGGCGATGGATTTGAAGGGGCTTTTGCAGCGGGGCGCGAGCGAAGTAATGCGTGTGCCTTCGCAACCGGCGTTGCGGCTATTGAGAACAAGAACAGGAATGTTCTTCTTGACCGCTGGGAGGATCGTCGCCGGATGCAGAACCTTCGCGCCGAAGTAAGCCAGTTCGGCAGCCTCTTCAAAGCTGATGATTTTTACGCGCAAGGCGTCCGGAACCACGCGCGGATCGGCGGTGAGAATGCCGTCCACATCGGTCCAGATTTCAATGGCCTCGGCTGCGAGCGCACCGCCGACGAGCGCGCCGGTAAAGTCCGATCCGCCGCGGCCCAGCGTAGTGGTGATGCCGGCCTCGTTGGAGGCGATGAAGCCGCCCATCACAGGAACCTTTCCCTGCGCGGTCAGCGGCAGCAGCTTCGCCTGCGCGCGCTCTTCGATCAACGCATCCTGAGGAACGGCCTTCTGATAGTTTGAATCGGTGATGATGACCTCGCGCGCATCCACGTGCGCGGCGTCGATGCCCAGTTCGCAGAAGGCCGCGGCCACCATGCGGCTCGACAAGCGCTCGCCGTAGCTGACGATCAGGTCGCTGATGCGCGGCGTGAGTTCGAGGATCGCCGCGAGGCCGCGCAGAATCTCGTCGAGCGCGTCGAACTCCTCATCGATGATGCCTATGAGTCCGGCGGAGTTCTTGACCAGCGCGGCAGCGGTCTCGCGATGGCGCACGCGCAGGCGCGAGCTGATGGCCAACGCTCCGGCACGGTCGCCTTCAGCGGCGGCGGCGGCAGCGCGCAGCAGTTGGTCGGTGACCTTGGCCATGGCGCTGACCACAACGACAGGCTGTTTGTCGAGCGAGACGCGCCCGGCGACGATGGCCGCGGTGCGAGTGATGGCCGCCTTGTCCTCCACCGAGGTGCCGCCAAACTTCATGACAACGATGCTCATTTGAATTTCCCCAGGCTGGCCAGCAATTCGGCATTGAGAATGGTCGCGCCCGCCGCTCCGCGAATGGTGTTGTGCGAGAGCACGGTGAACTTCCAGTCCAATAATCCACAAGGCCGCAGGCGGCCAACCGTCACGGCCATGCCGTTGCCGCGATTGCGGTCCAGGCGCGGCTGCGGGCGATCCGGCTGCGGAGCCCACTCGACCGGCTGATCGGGCGCGGTGGGCAGCTTCTGCCCGGCCAGCGGACGAAACTCCGTCCATGCGGCCAGAATTTCTTCGCGCGTGGCCGGCTTTGCCAGCTTGACGGAGACGCAGACGGTGTGGCCGTCGATGACGGCGACGCGATTGCAGGTGGCGCTCATGCGCGCCGGTAGCGGCTTGACAGCGTGACCGTCGAGTGTGCCCAGCAGCTTGAGCAGCTCTTCTTCCATCTTCTCTTCTTCGCTGCCGATGAAGGGAATGACGTTGTCGACAATGTCCATCGAGGGCACGCCGGGATAGCCCGCGCCGCTGACAGCCTGCATGGAGACGGCAAATATCTGCTCGATGCCGAAGCGGTCTTGCAGCGGCTTGAGCGCCAGCACCGGACCCATGACGGTGCAGTTGGAGTTGGTGACGATGTAGCCGCCCGACTCCTTGCGCCAGGATTGCTCTTCGATAAGCCGCAGGTGATCGGCATTGACCTCAGGAAGCACCAGAGGCACATTGGGCGCCATGCGGAAGGCGCTGGAGTTCGAGACTACGGCGCAACCGGCGGCTGCAAACTTTGGCTCCAGCTCACGGGCATAGGCCGCATCGACCGAGGCGAAGATGATCTTCGGCGCGCCTTCCGGCTCGGCGGGCGAAACAACCATCTTGGCGATGCGCTCGGGCAGAGGCGTGTCCAGACGCCACTTGGCCGCTTCGCCGTACGATTTGCCAGAGGAGCGGTCGCTGGCGGCGATCCACGCGACCTCGAACCAGGGGTGGTTTTCCAGCAGTTGAATGTAGCGTTGGCCGACCATTCCAGTCGCGCCCAGGATTCCGATTGGGTGTCTTTTTTGCATAGTCATGAGTATTTTACAGGAGGAGGGGTTTAAGGCGGGAGTTCTCGGAAGAAATGCCTATCGGAAGCGCGGTTTTCTGCCGATAAGCGAACCTGGGAGAGTTCGCAATGAACCTCGGATGGGGCAAGAGCCAGTCCGTTGCGGTCAGCGAGGAGCCTGCTGTCGATAAGCGGGGGGCGTACCTGACGGCGCTGGTTGAGGGTGTGGCGGAGGCAATGCCGCGCATCGACGACAGGGTCTACAGCGAGTTTCGCGGAACCGCCGCGCGCATGGCGTTGCAGATTCCCGACAACATGGATGACGCCGAGATGCAGAAGGTGGTAAACACGATTCTGCATCAGTTTGAGAGCTATCGCATCGGCGTGGAAAACGCGCTGCGGGAGCGGCAAAAAAACTGGCGGGCGCTGACAAACAGACTCATCCGCGAGTTGCTGTGCTCGCTTGGCGTAAAGCTGGATACCGCCGAAGCGCTGTCGCTCACGGATGGAGTTGAGAAGCTCGCGTCGGGAGATGAGATCAAGGATTATCGCGATCTGCTGGATGGATTCCTGCGGCTGCGCGCTGAGGGCGCCGAGGATACAAAAATATCGCCGCTGAAAGTTGCAGATACATCGACATCCAACGAGAATGCCGCCGGATTGATGGGCGGCGGCGCGGCAGTCGAGCATCTGCGCAAGGTGATGGAGCGCGGCCTCACTGGCTTTGTAGCCATCTTCCAGCTCAGTTGCCTGGAGATGGTCAGCCAGCGCTTTGGGCAGGAGGCGGTGCAGGATTGCCTGATGGCCGTCTCAGCCTGTTTGACAGCCGGCCTGCAAAGCGAGGACACCATCTTCCACTGGAGCGACTCCTCGCTGGTGGCCATTCTGCTGAACCGTGCCAACGAACATCTGCTCAACGCGGAGCTGCGCCGCATTGTCGCCAAGAACAGCGACATCAACGTAAACATCGGCGGGCGCTCCATCATGCTGCGCATCCCGCTTACCTTCGACCTGACTCCAATTGACCGCTTCAAAACCGCCAACGATCTGTACAAACTCTCATTGCAAGGCGCCAAAAGATGAAAAAGTTGATGAAGAAACCTGAGGATAGTGCGGTCATCGAGGGCTGCTTTGATGCCGTCGAGGAGTTGCCCGTCGCTTACGTCGAGATGGATGCGCGGGGAGCAATCACGCGCGCCAATCGGCTGACGCGGCAGCTTCACTCCAGCCATGCGGGCAAGCTGATCGGCAAGCTGGTCTGGGAACTGATGCCCAGCGAGGAACAAGAGCTGAGCCGCGCATTCATTATGAAAGCGATGGAGTCAGGCGCAGACCCTCCCATGACGCGGCGCTCCATCTATACAAGCTCTAACAACTTTCGCGTATACGAAGTGCATCACCGGCTCATACGCAATAGCGAAGGCCGGCCCACGGGAATGTGCGCGGCCAGCGTGGATGTGAGCGAGGCGCACAAGGCGCAGCAGGAGGCCGAGCGAGAGCGCGCATGGCTGGAGAGCGTGCTGGAGTCGATGGCTGACGCGGTCATTGTCACCGACGCGCTGGGCTTCATCCGCACCGTCAATCCCGCGGCGGAGGAGCTCTTCGGATGGAAGGCCGGGGAGTTGATCGGCAAGGAGATTGAAAAAGCATTTTCGCTGCTTTCCTTCGTCTCCGGCAGCGAAACGCAGGCCGAATTCATCCTGGGACTGGAAGAGCGAGCGCGCGGCGTGGCGACAATGCTCGACCGCGAGGGCCGCGAACTGCTGGTGGAGATTGGAAGCTCGCCGATTGTGGACAAGACGACCGGCTTTACCAGAGGAGTGGTAAGCGTCCTGCGGCGCGTGGAAGAAACAAGCGCAAACAAACCCTAGTTTTTTCGCTCGACCAGGAAGCGCGCGACGGCCTTCAATCCGTCGGCGCGGCTGCCGTAGGGCGTGAGGGCGGCAAAGGCCTCCTCGATCAAGCGAGCGGCATCGCGTTCGCTCTGCTCGATTCCGTAGACCGCCGGCCATGTGGCTTTTTCTGTGGCCTGATCCTTGCCTGCGGTCTTGCCCAGATGCGCGGAATCAACGGTCAAATCCAGCACATCATCGACAATCTGAAAGGCTAGTCCAGCCTTCGAGCCGAAGAGCGTCAGCCGCGCTACATCATCGGCATTGGCTCCGGCATAGACGCCGCCTGCAACGATGCTGACGCGAATCAGCGCGCCGGTCTTGGCGCGATGGATGGCATTCACCAGTTCGGGAGTGGGTTTCTTGTGCTCGCTCTCGATGTCCAGCACCTGGCCGCCGATCATGCCTTCAACGGTGCCGACGGCATTGGCGACGAGGGCGATGATCTGCACAGTCGCGGTCGGCGGCGTGTCCAGCCCGGAGAGCACCTCGAAGGCGCGAGTTTGCAGCGCATCCCCGGCCAGAATGGCGATGGCTTCGCCGAATGCCTTGTGGCAGGTGGGAACGCCGCGGCGCAGATCATCGTTGTCCAGCGCGGGCAGGTCATCGTGGATCAGCGAATACGTGTGCAGCATCTCCAGAGCCGCGCCCAGCCGCGCAATTCCCTTGGGCACTGAGCCGGCGATCGTGGCTGCGGCCTGATAGGCAAGCACCGGACGCAACCGCTTGCCTCCGGCAAAGGTCGAGTGGCGCATGGCGCCGTGAATCGAAGCGGGCACAGTCTCCGCGCTGGGAATCAACTCCTCCAGCGCCCTCTCGGTCAGCGCCGCGCCTTCCCGCAAAAGAGTTTTCACGTCGATAGACATTTCACTCATGATAACTGAGATATGCTGGAATTCCTGAGCCTTCGCTCCATTAAAAATAGTCCGGCGAGCAGCAATGCAAATATCCCGCTCAACCAGCGTCCGGCTATTACATCGGAAGTAGTTGTCCAGTCCACAGCCACGTCGACTGGCCCACGCGGCACCGGGACGGCGATCAGGCCATCGTCGCGGCTGGGAAGCTCGGAGATTTGAGAACCATTCACTTTCAAATGCCATGCGGGAAAACTGAGCAGGCGCAGAATCAGGTAGCCGGGGTGAGAGATGGTCGCTTGGAGGCGCTTGTGCTCCGGCTGATCGAACTGCCAGTTCATCGTTGCCTCGCAACTATTTTGAGCGATATTCCAAACGCGGATTGGATTGTCGGGATCAGCATCGCTGGGAAGCACGCCCAGCGCCGTGTTGGGATCGCTCGCCAAACAGGCGGCAGGCAGGCCCGTGGCGATCAGTGAATTGTCGGAGCCGATAGGCTCGTATTCGTCGGTGCCCTGGAAGTCGTGGCCGCTGCGATAGGAGTCCAGCATTCCCGGCACAGCGTCTTGAGCGTCGCAGCGTTGGAAGTATTCTCTGTCCGCGTAAACGGTCATCGCCAGAAAGATCGCAGCGCAGGCGCTGCCAACGGCCACGCGCCGCCACAGTCGCGCGGAAGAGCTGGGCCAGATTGCTTGCACGAACAAGATGGCCATCGGCGCTTCCAGAACCAGCAGCCAGCGCCAGGGAAATTGCAGGAAGCGCAGTTCGGGAAGATTCCAGAGCGGCATCGAGACGGAAAACTGGAGCAAGAGCACGGCAAAGGGAATGAGCGCGAGTGGCAGCCACAAACGGAAGCGTGGATCAGTTTGAAGGGTACGGGCTTTAGCCCGTATATAAATAGCCGTAAAAAAGCGGGGCTTTAGCCCCTGAGGGAAAACCTGCCGCAGCCAACTGATCAGCAATGCGGCCAGCGCCACAGCGACCATCACAACAACGATCATCGAAGCCTGATGCAGCACCACGTCGTGATCCGCGAGCGCGGGATCGCAGTGCAAGGCAAAGAGCCAACTGTTTTCCAGCGTCTGTCCAGGGTCTCGCGTGACTTGCAAAATGTCCACCCAACGCTGCTCCCACGTAGCGGGAACGAGATATCCCGCAATTAGCCCCATGCCCAACGCGCCGCCGATGAGGCCGCGCAGCAACGGCGCCCACGAGCGCGATGTCGCGGCCAGAACCAGCGCAACAGCAGCGAGCAGATAGCAGCCCATCACACCGACAGTGGGGTTGGAAAGCCAGCAGCCCGCGACGGCCAGAGCAAGCGGCGCGCTGGAGCCGTCGAGCGCGCGCTGCCAGACGGGAGCAGTGGGCGTGCGCTCACGCAGGATGAAGAGCAGCAGCAGCGGAATCCATACGCCCCCGGCAAACTCGGCGAAGGCCGCGCGCTCGTAAGCAGTGAAGAGCGCATAGCCGGAGAAGAGCGCCGCGCAGCCGACCAGCGTCGCAGCGCCTTCCTCCAGCATCAGACGAGCCAGCGCCCGCGTCGCCAGACCCGTTCCCGCAAGGCAAAGAAAGGTCATCGCAATCGGCGCGAGCGTCCAGGGCAGCACGAGGCCGAGCGCAGCGCCCAGCATCCAGGTCAGCGGCGGATAAAAGATGAAGCGCGGCTCGCCTGCGCCGTAGTTGGCGCTGGGCGTCCAATGCGGATAGAGAGTCCCTTGCCGCCAACTCTGCGCGCATTCAAACCACGAAGCCAGATGAAAGTCGAAGTCGTGGCCGCAGGAGGGGCCGTGGAGGAGTTGCGGCGCAACGGCCACAGCCGCCGCGAGCAGGATGACGGCGGGGCCGATGAGGCGGCGCGATTTGAACGAGAAGCCGAATGAAGCCATAAAGCCCAAGGGCCTGTCATCTAATTCCGCGGTGGTAGCGTTGCAAGCGAAAACGTGCTCAGACGAGACGGAGTCCGCAGGGCTTGGTTGTTCCAAGCACAAGGACGACAACGAAGTATGGGCGCGTTTTCGCCGCAACCCTCCGGGACGGGGCCGATTTTCCTCATTTCTTCGTTGCTCGTCGCTCACAGACGCTCGGTATGCGTCGCTCCTCGCGCCTTGAACTGAGAAAAATCGGCTCCCGTCGCTGCCCCGGGGAATTAGATGACAGGCCCTATTATAGGAATAACCCACCGGTTTCGATTTTGATACTGGCGAAGGCAAACCTTTTATCATTTTGTACGAGGGTCATCATGCAATTTCTGGTTTTAGGCAAGGGAAAGACCGGCAGCCTGGTCGCAGAGGTTGCCCGCGAGCGCGGCCACTCGGTTCGCGCGCTGGACATTAACGAGAACCCGAAGGCCGCGGCGCTCACCGCCGCTGCATTGGATCGAGTCGATGCGGTCATCGACTTCACTGCGCCCGAGGCCGCTGTCGAAAATATGCGCGCTGTCCTCACGCTCGGCGGACGCATCGTCGTCGGCACCACCGGCTGGTATGATGCACTCGACGAGATGAAGGCACTCGCCGCAAAGCACGGCGGCGGGCTGCTCTACGGGACCAATTTTTCGATTGGCGTGCAAAAGCTCTTTCGGCTTACCGCTGACCTTGCGAAGCTCGACGGCTATACATTCTCGATCGCCGAGACGCATCACACCTCCAAGCTCGACGCGCCCTCCGGCACCGCCATCACGCTGCGCGAGATTATTCATGCCGCGCAGCCGGGCGCGAAGGTCGAGGTTACATCTCACCGCATCGGCGACGCCAAGGGCGAGCACATCGTCACCGCAACGAGCGATGTGGACACGCTCGAAGTTCGCCACGAAATCCTGAGCCGTCGCTGCCTTGCCGAGGGCGCGGTGCGCGGAGCCGAGTGGATAGCCGGCAAGAAAGGCGCTTGGGAGTTCCGCGATATCTTCGACCAGTTGTGAAGAACCAGGGACTAAGGGACTGAGGGACTAGGGACTAGCCCCTGAGGGATTTTTCTTCATACTAACCAAACATCCAAGAATTTCTGAGGAATAACGACGTGGTTTTGGAATTGCAGAAGCGGTTTGAGCAGCATCTTCGCGCGGTTTTGGCGGCGAAATACGATCTACAGCTTGAAAGCATTCCGATGGAAACTCCGCCGGAGTTGAAGTTTGGCGAGCTGGCCACGCCGATTGCCTTTGAACTGGCGCGCAAGCTGCGCAAGGCACCCAAAGTCATCGCGCAGGAGATCGTCGCCGCGCTCGGCGTGCTCGAAGGCTTCGCCGGCTTCGAGGTCGCCGGCGCGGGCTACATCAATGCAAGGCTGGATCGCGCTAACATGGCTCGTATGCTTGCCGCTGGAAAGTGTACGACAGTGCGCCCCGGCGTGGCGAGCAGTGTAAATGTCGAACACACCTCAATCAATCCCAACAAGGCGGCGCATATAGGCCATCTGCGCAACGCTATCTTGGGCGACACACTGGTCCGAATTCTCAAGGAATGCGGGTATTTGGTCGTTGTGCAGAATTACATCGACAATACTGGCGATAAAGTAGCGGATGTGGTTGTCGGCTTTCAGCATCTGCTGGGCAACACTCTGTCAGATGTCCGTTCGCTCTTCGTGGAACTCATTGCCAAGGGTGAGCGCATCGACTACTACTGCTGGGATCTGTATGCGCGCACAACGCTGTGGTACACGCAGGGAACGGAAGAGGAAAAGGCGGCGCGCAAGCGATTGCAGATCGACACGCTTCACCAGATCGAGGCGGGAGGAAATGAGACCGCCGAGCTGGCTGAGCTGATCTCAACCTCGGTCCTGCGGCGTCATCTGGAAACCATGCTGCGCCTGGGCATCGAGTACGATTTTCTGCCGCGCGAGAGCGAGATTCTCCACCTCAAATTCTGGGAGGCGGCCCGCGAACTCATGATCCAAAAGGGCGTTCTCTATCTGGAGACCGCCGGGAAAAATGCAGGATGCTGGGTAATGAAGCGCCCCGGAACCGTCGCGGTCGAGGATGGTCCTGACGAAGACGCCAAAGTCCTGGTTCGCTCCAGCGGAACGGTCACATACGTCGGCAAGGACATCGCCTTTCATCTTTGGAAGTTCCATCTGCTTGAAGATCGTGAGTTCGGTGACGAGCTCTTCCATGCCTATCTGGATGGCAGGCAATGTTACAGATCGATCGACAATCGCTGCGTCGATGCGAAGGGAATGCCTTATGGCACGGGAATCCCCGTGCATTTCAAGGCCAGCGGCGCGGAGTTTGTCTATAACGTTATCGATGCGCGCCAGTCGGATGCGCAAGCCAACGTCAGAGAAGCGCTCCGCGGCATGGGATATGCAGAGCAAGCCGATCATCTGATTCATTTCGCTTATGAGATGGTCGCGCTTACTCCAAGTTATGCACAAGAATTAGGCTATGAAGTTTCAGCAGCCGACCGTGTTAGACCTTACATCGAAATCAGCGGGCGCAAGGGCTTTGGCGTGAAGGCCGATGACCTGATGGACCTTATGATTCTGGCTGCTAATTCAGAGATTCTGGAGCGTCATCCCGACTGGGACAAGGCACGCACGAATAGCACAGCCAGGCAGATTGCGTACGGTGCACTTCGCTACTTCATGCTCAAATTCACCAGGAATTCCGTGATCGCATTTGACCAAGAAAGTGCATTAGCTCCAGAGGGCGAGACCGGCCCATACATTCAGTACGCTGTGGTGCGCGCGCGCAACATCTTCCGCAAGGCGGGCACAACACTGGAGGCGGAGTTAGTGAAGGTAGCGGGGCTAGCGGAGTTAGGCGGCTATCTTGAAAGCGACGCTGCCGAAGACATTTGGGCTTTGTGGATGCGCGCGGCGCGGCGCTCACTCGTGCTGGAGCAGTGCATTGCGGCCTCCGAGCCGGCCTATCTAGCCAAGCACGCCTTCCAGTTGGCGCAGGAGTTCAATAACTTTTATCACAAGCACCACATCCTCACCGAAGAAGACCCGGCGCGCAAAACATTTTTGCTGGCGACGGCGGCGGTTGCTCTGCGCGAGTTGGTGCTGGCGCTCAGTTGGCTGGGCATCGAAAGCCCGGAGGCGATGTAAGAA
>Ga0181520_10002565_pt1 | contig 33410 bp, 26 predicted proteins | sample PEATcosm2014_Bin_29_FD_132451 | JGI IMG/M metagenome (GOLD analysis project Ga0181520, IMG submission 132451) | Peatland microbial communities from MTU Mesocosm Facility, Houghton, MI, USA - PEATcosm2014_Bin02_30_metaG | ecosystem: Environmental > Terrestrial > Soil > Wetlands > Peat | place...
ACCCTCAGCCGGATGCTTCAGCGTCCGGGATCAGTCGCGCCCCATATCATTCCGTCCGCAGGACGGGTGGCCGAAGGCCCGACAGAAGGCCCAGCCTGCTGGCGTCCCGACGACTTGGGCGGCTGCGCCGCCACCCGTCCTGCGGACGAAAACGGCCCTAACTGCCGGCCTTGAACCGGACGCTGAAGCATCCGGCTGAGGGGCGCTTCACGCCGAGCGTCCTGCGGACGCAGAGAGGACCGAGGCCCGGCTGAGGTTCCCCGCCTGCGGCGGGGCCAGGCGTCCTGCGGATGCAACGGCAACGGCTTACCCGGAGCAGTCGGCTACTCCCCTCGCCAAGACCAGTTCGTGGCATCTACCCACACACATTGAGGAAGAGCCTGTCTCCGCACCGACTCTCCAGGCAGGAAACCCGCCCGGCTCAGGGGAATAACTCCCTCACGCCAAGCCCAGGCCACATACCATGCGCTATTCCATCGTCATCCCCATTCTCAACGAGATCGACACGCTGCCCGTGCTTCACGAGCGGTTGGCTGCTGCCATGCGGCCTTTCGGGGACGATTACGAGATCGTCTTCGTGGACGACGGCAGCACCGACGGCTCGGCCGCCTGGATGAGCTATACCAACGGCCTCGACCCGCGCGTGAAGTGCGTCTCGTTCTCCCGCAATTTCGGGCATTCCGCCGCCATCTCCGCCGGCCTGGACCATTGCCGGGGCGACATCGTGATCCTTATGGACGGCGACCTGCAGGACCCGCCGGAACTGGTGCCCGAACTGCTCGAAAAGCTCAATGAGGGCTTCGATGTGGTCTACGCCATCAAGCGCAAGCGGCGGGAGGGCCTGCTGAAGCGCCTGGCGTTCCGCGCCTTCTACCGCCTGCAAGCGTGGCTGTCCGTCGAGTACATGCCGGAGGGGGCCGGAACCTTCTCGGTGATGCGCCGCCCGGTCGTCGACGCGCTGTTGTCGATGCCGGAGCGGAACCGCTACATCAGCGGCCTGCGGGCCTGGACGGGCTTCCGCCAGACCGGGATTGAGTTCGACCGCCCGGCGCGTCACTCCGGCAAGCCCCGCCAGACGCTGGGGCGGCTGATCCGTCTGGCGCTCGACGGGCTGTTCTCATTCTCATACGTGCCGGCGCGGCTGGCGGTGTTCTTCGGCTTCATCAGTATCGTGATATCGGGCGTCGGCGTGTGCATCGTCATCTACAAGAAGTTCATCAGCCAAGTGGCGGTCACAGGCTGGACCTCCGAACTTCTTTCCACACTGCTTCTGGGCAGCGTCCAGCTCATTTGCATCGGAATCGTGGGCGAGTACGCCGCTCGCATCTACGACGAGGTGCGCAGACGGCCGCAGTACCTCGTCGCGCGGCGCATCGGCATGAAGGAGGAGAAGTGATATGTCGCGAGTCCTCGTCGTGTACTACAGCCGCTCCGGAAACACGAAGCGCATGGCCGAGGTGATCGCCAAAGGCGTCGCCGGGGGAGGCGTCGATGTCGATCTGCTTCCAGTCGGCGATGTCACGCCGGACGACTTGCTGGACTACGATGGGATCGTCATGGGCAGCCCCGTCTACTACGGCACGATGGCGGCGGAGATCAAGCAGCTCATCGACGAGAGCGTGGAACACCACGGCAAGCTCGACGGCAAGGTCGGCGGGGCGTTCGCCTCGTCCGGCGGGCCGGGCGGCGGCAACGAAACCACCGTGCTCGACATCGTGCACGCGCTGATGATCCACGGCATGATCGTCAAGGGCGACCCGCAAGGCGACCACTACGGGCCGATCGCGGTGGGCGCCCCCGACGCGCGTTCGGAGGCCGAGTGCGCGCGGATGGGCAGCAACATCGCGCAGCTCGTGAAGCGCCTCTTCGGCTGAATGGGCACATGAAGGCAGACACGCCTCCGGCAGATGAAGCACCCCCTCGAAGCAGCCGCAGCCGCGCCAGAGACGCGCGCGCCCTGCTGGTCCTCGCTGTCGCAATTATCGTGGTCTTCTCGCCGGCGCTATTCTTCGGCCAGGTGCTCTTCGTCGAGGACATCGGAATGCAGCACTACCCGTGGCAAGTCTACCTCGCCAGGGCGCGGTTACAGGGCGACTGGCTGCCCTGCGCCCCCGAGCTTGCCGGCGGAGACCCCTTCTGGGCGAACGGGCAGTCCGGCGCGTTCTACCCTCTCAACCTGCTGTTCATGCTCCCCATCGGATCGGCGTGGCTTTTCGGCCTCGTGACGGCGCTCAACTACGCGATCGCGGCGACGGGGATGTTCCTGCTGGCCCGCTGGTTCGGCCTTAGGCGCGGTCCGTGCCTCGCCTCCGGGCTGACCTTCGCCCTGACGGGCTTCATGGCCGCGCACAGCCGGCATCTGCCGGTGATCGCCGCGGCGGCCTGGCTGCCCTGGGCGGCGCTGGGGCTGCTGTCATGGGTATACGGGCGGAAGCGGTGGGGAATCGCCCTATCGGCGGCAGCCTTCGCGCTCGTGGCGCTGAACCATGTGCAGATCGTCTATTATGCTGGCGCGTTTGCGGTGGGTTGTCTCGTAATCGTGGGGCGGGTACGGCCCTACCCCGTCCCGCCTGCGGCGGGACACCCCTCCCGTTCCGGGAGGGGAAAGGCTAACGGCGATTCTCGAGGCAGCTCTCATGCCGGGTTCCGGCACTCTGAAACGATGAGAATGACGGCGATGGCGGGTGAGACGCCCGCCCCACGCGCGACAGGATTGTCGCGCCCACTCCGTTCCCGGAGTGGCGGGAAGGGCGGCTTCCCGGCGGGGCGAGCGGCGCTCGCGTTCATGCTTGCCTTGGTTGCCGGCCTTCTTGTGGCGGCCGTGCAGCTTGTGCCGGTGTGGGGCATGGTCCGGGCAGGCTGCGGCGCGGCTCGAAGTGGCCTGGACCTGATGTTGTCCGGCCCGCTGCCGGTTCGGGGGCTTCTGGCGCTGATCCTGCCTAACATCCACGGTCCGTGGTGGCAGTTCCGCCTGCCCGGCGGCATCAATCACTGGGAGCTTTGCGGCTACCCCGGCAGCGTCGCGCTGTGTCTCGCCCTTCTGGTGCGTGTGCGCGATCCTCGGCTCCGCCGCCTGTTCATCGGGTTCGGCATCTTGGCGGCGCTCGGGCTGATCCTGGCCCTGGGCGGGCGGACGCCCCTGTACAGCCTGCTCAGGCTCGTGCCGCTTCTCGACCGTTTCCGCATCGCGGGTCGTTGGCTGCTGTTGTGGAACGCCTCGTTCGCACTCACCATCGGGCTTGTCCTGCATGACCTGCACTCGCGGCTGCGGCAGCCAGTCTTCGGCGCACTCCTGGCGTTGCCGACGGCAATCCTCGCGGCAGCGGCCTTGGTCGTCAGCACCCACCTGAACGCTGAGGCCCGATCTGACGCAATCGGGTTGGCCGTCGGGCTGGGGTTCGTGTCTGCCGGAATATGGCTGACACGCCCCGGGTTCAGCCGCGCGCAAGGCGCAAGCGCCGTCATCGTGGCGGTGATCGCCGTCCAGGCCGTCGCTTTCGCCTGTTACTACAACCCGACGACGTCGCCCGAGGTCTTCTCCCCGACCCCGCTCGTAACGGCGCTGCTCAGCCTGGAGTCGGAGTTCGGGCGCTGCCTGTGCATCGGGCATGCCGGGGCGTATGGGGCCTCCCCGCCTCAGCGCGCCGATGCCGTGATGTCGCCTTCCAGTGTGCGACCGGGGGACCTATACTTCCCGCCGGCCGAGTATGACTGGATCGGCCTCTCGCCGCCGCTCCCCGATGCGAACCTGCTACACGGGCTGCGCGCCGCGGATGTGTACGATCCCATGACGCCGCCCACGGCGGACGCGCTCGAGCGCATCGTGGAGCGCGGCGCACCGGACTCAGCCGTGGCGGCGCAGTTCGGCATCGACTTGCTGACCGCACCTGCCGGGAGCGCCCCGCCGCCCGGCAACTGGGAGCGCTGCGGCGAAGTCTACGATGCCGCCATTTACCGCAACTGCGACTACCGGGGCCTGGCCTGGACGGAAGGCGGGGCGCGGCCGGTGCGCTGCTCGATGCCTTCCCGTGGCCGGTACCGTTTCGAGGTGGCTGACGGCGCAGCCTGCAGCCTGACCACGGCCGTCACGTGTCTGCCGGGTTGGACGGCGACGGTCAACGGTGCGCCCGCCCCGATCTCCACTGCCAGCGCAGGCTTCATCGCGGTGCAGTTGCCCGCCGATGCGTGCACGGTCGAGCTTCGGTATGCGCCTGCCGGCCTTCGTCTCGGAGTGGCCCTGAGTGCTCTTGGAGCGCTCATCATCGCCATATCGTGCCTCTTGCCCCGCAAGCACCTGGCTACTACCGACAAGGCGGTCGATTCCACACTATGCTGACCCGTCGCCCGGCGGTGATCCCCATCGTCTCGCACGTGCGCCAGGCATCCCCGGCGGCCCGCACGGCCCTCGCGGTCGGCATCATCGTCGCGGTGGTCCTCGCCGCCTTCACCCGCACGCTCTTCCTGGGGCGGGCGCTCTATGTGGATGACATCGGTGTGCAGGATTACCCCTGGCAGGTCTATCTCGCTCACGCGCGGGCCGCGGGGGCGTGGCTGCCGTGGGTGGCGGAGATCGGCGGCGGCTTCCCGCGATGGGCGAACGGCCAAAGCGGCGCGTTCAGCCCCGTCAATCTGCTCTTCCTGCTGCCGCTGTCGCCGACGTGGGTTTTCGGCCTGGCGATGATGCTCCAGTATTTGCTCGCCGCCACAGGCATGTTTCCGCTCTCCCGCCTGCTGGGGCTGTCGCGGCTCGCGGCCGTCACCGCCGGAGTTGTCTTCGCCCTGACCGGCTTCATGGCCGCACACCAGGTTCACTACGGGATGCTCAGCGCGGCGGCGTGGCTGCCGTGGGTGACGTACAGCGTGATACTGTGGTCTCGCCGCCTCAATCCCTGGGCCTTCGTGCTCGCATCCGTCGGAGCGGCGATGGCGGCTTCGAACTACCCCCAGATGCTCGTGCTCACGCTTGCCTTCGCGCTCGCGTGCGTGGCCGCGTGCCCCGGCCCCCAGCCCGTCGCTACAAGTCTCGGCAAGGCGCGCTGGCGTCTGGCGATTGCGCTGCTGCCCTTCGCCGCCGGCGTGCTGTTGGCCGGGGTGCAACTCGTACCGCTCATGGACATCATCGACGCCGGCTGTGGCGCGGTCAGCCGCGGCGGTGGCTACGGGTTTATGAGCAGCGGCTCCCTCTCGCCGGCGCAGCTCGTCATGCTGTTTCTGCCCGATTGGTTCGGGACCGCTCACGGGGGCGACTGGCACGGTCCGGTCAATCACTGGGAGCTTTGCGGATACATGGGCAGCGCCGCGCTGGCGCTGGTGGCGATTTCCCGTCCGGGGAGGCCGGGCCTGCGACGGCTGTATGCGTGCCTCGTTGTGGTGGCTGTCGTTGCTTTGCTGCTGGCCCTCGGCCACTACATCCCGACGTACCGGCTCCTGTATCTGGTGCCCATCTACAACCGCTTCCGCATCCCCGCGCGCTGGATACTGGCCTGGAGCGCTGCTTTCAGCCTGCTGTGTGCCGTCGCGTTGCACGGCACTCCCGAGTCGCTCCGCCCCCGGCTGCGCACCTGGCGCATCGTCACCGCTCTCGGCGCACTTGCGCTTATCGCTTTCGGCGCTGAACTCCTGGGCAGATTGCACCTATCGGCCCCGCTGGGTTCCAACCTGATCGAGTTCGGCCTCACTTTGGCCGCGCTGGCAGTCGGCATCAGCCTGTTCGCGTTGAGGCGGATCGGCCCGACAGCGCTCCGCTGGTTCATCTTCGCAGTGATCGCGGCGCAATCGGTCGTCTTCATCTGGCGCTACAACCCGACCGTCGCACCCGGCTACTACGACCCCTCGCCTCTCGTCGCGGAGCTTCAGCGGCAACAGTCCCCCCTCGGGCGGGTGATCTGCAGCGGCTACGGCCCGGATTATCCCGTCCCCGGTTGCCCCAATCCGGGGCCTATCCAGCCCAACGAGAATCTGCTCTGGGGGCTCTCGACGCTGGAGATATACGATCCTCTGGGGTCGCCGGTCTCGGGCGTCACGAAGGCTCTGGGCACCGCACGGCTCCTCGACCCCGACAACGCGGCGGCGCTGGGAGTGGATCTTCTGGTCACCCCGGGCAGTCAGCCCGCTCCCGGCGGCTGGACCTTGCGCGCCCGGGTCGGCGGGAATGCCATCTACCACAACGACCGCTATCGGGGCATCGCCTGGACCGAGCTGACCGCAGGGCCGTCACGAACCGTCGCCGCTTCACGCCTCGCGAACGGTCACTACCGGTTCGAGATCGCCTCGGGCGAGGCACAGAGCCTGATTGTGGCAGTTGCAGACCTCCCGGACTGGCAGGCGCGCGTAGATGGCCAAGCGGTCGACATCCGACCGGCCCACTCGGTTTTCATGGATGTGGCGATCCCAACCGAACCGTGCGTGGTGGACCTGGAGTACAGGCCTGCGGGGATAAGCGATGGTCTTTCAGTGACCCTGGCGGGAGCGCTGCTGGTGATCGTGGTCTGCGCCGGGGCGACCCGCTACTGCACCCGCGCGAGCGTGCGGCTGAGCGAGGCGGCGAAGGGCGCGAACGCCGAGGTGCGGAACAGCGATTCGTAATCCGAGATCACAAGGTGCTCGCAGCCGGCAAGATGCGCGCACATGATCGTGTCGAGGAGCCGGTCTTTGGGCTGCGGCGAGCCCACCACCCACAAGACGACCTGCTTGCCCTCTCCCAGGCCTTTCTTGCGCGCCCCCTCGAACAAGTCGACCAGCGTCCCCTCCATCTGCGCTCCTCTCGCCTGCCACGGAACCCAGATCGACAGTCCGTCAACCGCCGAGCAGCGCGCCAGTGTGCGCCAGTCCTCGGCACCTGTCTGTACTTCACTGGGCCCCAGCGACGGAGTGGGCATCACGAAGGAGACCAGGCGGCGATCCACGGCCTCGATGGCTGCCGCGGCGGCGAGCAGGAACATGGCGACGCTCTCGCGCCTGAACGCGCAAACGGGATCGGTGAGCGCCCGAGGCATCTCCACACCCGCCTTCGCCCAGTACAGGCGCTTGCAGTGGACGCAGCGGCACCCCCACGCGCCCCGGGAGACGTGGAACGACGGCTCATCCCACAAGAACCCCTCACATTCCGTCAGCCAGGCGAGGGTCCTCATGCTGGAGGCGAACCACTCGAGGTACCGGGGGTTGTTGGGGCAGGCTTTGCGGCACCGCCTGCCGCGACTGTCGCGCTGCAACGTCTCGGGGTGAGTGTCGATGTAGAGGCTTTCGATGGAGGGGTCGGGGTCGAGGAACTTCCCGTATCCCCAGGGCACGACGTAGCATTCCAGCCCGACGCGGTGGGATCGCCGGAGGAAGCTGCCGATGTCGTCCGCATACCAGCGGACTTCATCCTCATAGCAGGACACGAACACGGAGTTCAAGCCGACATCTCTCAGTGCGGCCGGCTCGATGTTCTCGAGTGCCTGTACTCCGCCTGCGACGCTGATGCCCACCTTCATCGGGTCTGCACCTCCCCCATGATTGCGCAGTCGACGCAGCAAGTAACACGTGCCCCAGCGCTCGGCCCGCCGGATTCCGCGTGGCGCGGGCGTCTCGCCCGCGATCGCCGTGGCCGCTCTCCCCTCTCCACCCCGTGGAGAGGGGCCGGGGGTGAGGTTGCCGTGGCCGTGGCCGTGGCCGTTCCCCCCTCCCTACGAGGGAGGGGGGCAGGGGGGTAGGAAGCCGTGCGCCGTGGCCGCTCTCCCCTCTCCACCCCGTGGAGGGGCCGGGGGTGAGGTTGCCGTAGCCGTAGCCGTAGCCGTAGCCGTAGCCGTTCCCCCCTCCCTACGAGGGAGGGGGGCAGGGGGGTAGGAAGCCGTTCACTTCCTTACGACCGCCACCAACGACGCCCCCGGCGGCAGCGGCACCCCTCGACACACCATTGCGGCCTCCAGGTCCAGCATCCTCAACAGCACCCACCGAAGCACCGAGGGCACCCGCACGAACTCCGTTTGCGGAGCTTTGCGACCGGGCAGGATACGCCGAAGAGCTCGATAGCCGATTAGAGCCGGGAACATCAGGCTGACCCCGTATGAGAAGCGAACGATGCCCAGCCCTGCCGCCTCAAGCTTCGCCCGCAGTTCCCCGGCGTTGTAGCGCCGACGGTGCTGGAGGGCGATGTCGTGGCTACTCCACAGCCACTTGTGAGCCGGGACCGTAATGATGCCATACCCGCCGGGCCGCAGGATGCGCTTCATCTCCGCCAGCGCTGGAGCATCGTCCTCGAGATGCTCCAGCACATCGCAACTCAACGCCACATCGAAGCTCTCATTGTCGAAATCCAGCTTCTCCGCCGGACACAGCTTGAGCCGGGTCAGGCCGCGTTCGCGGCAGAAATCGAGAGCGTCTTGCGAGATGTCGGCGCCCCAGGTCTCTCCGAAGTCAGCGATAGCCTCCAACGTGCCGCCGGTCCCGCAGCCGATGTCGAGGATGCGCAAGACGTCTCCCCCAGGTCCTGTCTGCCCCGTATGTGTACACTGGATCAGTCTGCGGACAAGCTTGCGCCGTCCAATGAACCACCAGTATGTATTCTCAGCCAAGTACATCCGCTGGAGTTCGTCACGCGTCATCGTATTGCCTGCATTTGTCCAGCCTTTGTTACGTTTAGTTACTGTGTAGGCGCATTGTCACGATATGGTCGCCCGAGATCCCACGATCGGGGCATGGAAATGAATCACCCAAATCGAAGGGTGCGTCTTTCAATTGTAGGTATACATAACGACTTAATTAATTGCGCATAATTGCGCCAGTTGTTCGTTCGGTTTGCTCCAGATCTCGAACCGCTGTGACACGGCATTCACGAGCGATTCCAGCGTCGGGAAGTACCGGTTGTGCGTGCAAAGCGTCCGGGTCAGCTTCCATACACGCTCGATCGGATTGAGTTCGGGGCTGTACGGCGGCAGGAAGTCCAGTTGCAAAACTTCCTGATGACTATTCAGCCACGGCTGGAGAAAAACGGCGTGATGGTAACGTGCGTTGTCCAAGATGATCACCATCTGCCGTCCGGTCCGGCGGTGGCGGAACAGGCGCTTCAGGAACATCTGGAAGCTCTCGGCATTGAGCACTTCGGATTGCTGGGGCACCAGTTGGCCGTTGGACACTCGTACCGCGCCATATTCGCCGACACTCTTGCGGCCCGGAGCGTTCAAGACGATTGGGTCAACCGCTTCAGGCGGTATCCACATCCGGCACCGCGAACCATACTGGTGGAAATGACACTCGTCCAGTGTCCAAAGATCGCACGTGGACGTGGCGAGCAGGGTCAGTTTTTTTTATACTCCGCCTGTGCCTGTGGGTCTGCCTTCGCCAACACCGGTCGTGGCTTGCGCAGACGGAAGCCGAACTCATGGAACAGCCGCTGGCACTGACGGACGCCTATTGTGATGCCATATGCTTTCTGCAGATGGAAGCTGAGCAGTTTGCCGTCCCACAGGTTTTGGTCATAGCCCAGATTCGGCGGATCGCATCGCAAGTCGCGTTCCAGTTGCCCACGTATGGCGTCGTCGAGTTTTGGAGGACGGCCGGGGCGTTCACCTTCATGCAGTCCGGCCAAGCCGTTTTGCTGGAAGCGCCTGACCCAGTTCTCGACCGTCCGCACGCTGTCTCCGAACATCGCGGCCGCGTCGCTACAACTGAAGCCCTGGGAGATCAAGAGCAGACTGTGGAGCCGGTGATCATACCGAGCTTCCTCGGTGCGAGCGATCTCCTGTTGAAGCGCTAAGCGGGTCGCTTCGGCATTTTCGATTTCAAGCCTGCGCATCCTCAACACCTCCTGATGTAGATGTGAGTATAGCGCAAAGGCATATTATGCGCAATTACTTATGTCGCTGTGTATACCATGCCGGTTGTGCGGCCTTGTTCGGCAATGAGATGCCCTGCGGGGAGATGGACGGCGATGGACCACAGAGACACAGAGGACACAGAGAACGTCCCTTAACGCCTATCGTGGCCGGCCGTTTCCCAGCCGTTCTCTGTGCCCTCTGTGTCTCTGTGGTTCAACGCCGTTCGCCCTTCATCTCGGGATACGGTCAGCTTTTGACAAGATTCCGAACGCTTCGTCTGCCGGTTGCCAAAACGGCATACAATCAGCGGGCGGACCCCAAATCGAACTTTCGTTTGCATTAATAGATCGGATGTGCTACACTTCGAACAGATGGTCCATAGTACCAATTCGACTTCCCACCAAGGGGGACGGACAATGTCACGTGACGAACTGACTTCCCGCCGCAAACACATCCTTGACTTCATCGTCCGCGCAACGGAGGAAAACGGTTACCCGCCCACGGTGCGGGACATTGGCGAGGCGGTCGGCCTCAAGTCGAGTTCAACTGTGCACTTCCACCTCAAGGCGCTTGAGAAGGCCGGTTACATCGAGCGCGACGGCTGTCTCACTCGCGCGATCCGTTTCACCGGAGGCGGCAAAGCCGACGGTCGACGGGAGCCGATGCGCTATGTCCCGCTCGTTGGCCGCGTCGCCGCCGGGCAGCCGATCTTCGCCGACCAGAACATCGACGAGATGCTGCCGCTCCCGGACAGCCTCTTCCCGCCCGGCGAGCTCTTCATGCTACAGGTTCGCGGCGAGAGCATGATCGAGGACGGGATCCTCGATGGCGACTATGTCGTTGTCACACGCCAAAACGCCGCGGAAAACGGCGAGACGGTGGTCGCCATGATCGACGATGAGGCCACAGTGAAACGTTTCTACCGCCACCCGGGCCACGTCGAACTGCGCCCCGCCAACTCGACGATGGAACCCATCATCGCCCGCAGCATCCAGATCGTCGGCCGAGTCTGCGGAGTAATCCGTGCCATGCGGTAAGCCGCACGCATCGCAGGACGGCACGCATTGCCTTTCGCCGCTAATCGTTCCCCTCCCGGCACAAGAGGGGTGCCCTGCGCAGCAGGGCGGGGTAGGGCCGTCCGCCGTTGTCGTTCCCCCCTTCCCTACGAGGGAAGGGGGGCAGGGGGGATAGGAAGCCGCTAATCGTTCCCCTCCCGGCACGGCAGGGGTGCCCTGCGCAGCAGGGCGGGGTAGGGCCGTCCGCCGTTATCGTTCCCCCCTTCCCTACGAGGGAAGGGGGGCAGGGGGGATAGGAAGCCGTCCGCCGTGCCGTCCTCCCCGCTCCATCCCGCCCGGGCGGGAAGAGAGGCTGGGGGTGAGGTGCCGTCACCCCGTCCGTTTCAGTACGATCAGCGTAACATCGTCCTCGCGCACATCCTCGGCGAACGCGCCCGCGGCCGCGAGAATGGCCTCGGCGAGCATTTCCGCTGAGGCCGTTGCATGGCTTTGTGCTGTTCGCACTACCCCTTCAGTGCCGAAAAACTCCCCCTGTCGGTTCCGCGCTTCCGCAATACCGTCCGTGTAGCAGACGATGACATCCCCCACGCCCAACGCGGTCTGCCGCTGAGTGTACTTCACCTGCTCGATCGCCCCCAATACCGGGCCGCCCGTGAAGAGTTCCTCAACGAGGTCGGTAGCTCCTCTGCGCAGGACGAGGGGAGGAAGGTGACCGCAGTTGACGAAGTCTACCGCGTGTCGCGCGGGGTCCAACATGCCGATGAACACCGCCGCGTAGCTGTCGGGCTGCAGTTCATCGTAGACTCGCCGGTTGACGGCCGAGGCGATCTCCGCCGGCGACAAGCCGTCATCCTCGGCCAGCCTCAAAGCCGAATGCACAAGCGATAGGTGCACCAGTCCGTAGACGCTGTGGCCTGCGAGGTCGGCAAGCGAGACCAGAAGCTCGCCGCCTGCGAGCATCCGCACGTCGTAGATGTCGCCGCCGACGACGCGGGCGGGCTGGAAGCGGACCGCGATCTCGTAGCCGGGGACATCGGGGATCGCCGCAGGCAGCATGGCGTCCTGCAGCGTGCGTGCGATGCGCAACTCCTCCCGCATCTGGATGACCGCCGAGTGCTCCCGGTCGCGCAGGCTCACAAGATAGCCGACGACGAAGGCCAGGATGAGGAGATACGGCGCGCCCTGGTTATAGGTGATCGTGCCCGCAACGGTGGGCATCCAGCCGTTCCCGTCGGACACTTGCTGCGCAATCCCGTTGAGCACGATCGCGAACAGAGCCGTGATAAAGGCCCCCCTGCGGCGAAACCACATCGTTGCGACCACGATGATCAGGCCGTAGACCTCGTAAAGCTGCCCTGCGGAAGGGCGCAGGTCGATGATCGCCGCCGTCACGAGCAGCAGATCGTTGGCGATCACCACTACGCGGTAGCCCGGTAGGGCCAGCCCCCGATGCCAGGCCAGGAACAGGACGAGGCAGGAAAGCCCGGTGGTCGCCAGCATGACCTCCATGAAGCCTGAGGTCAAGCGCCCGACGGAGCCGGTCAGAGGGCCGACGTACGGCATCACGGCGAAGGCGACTACGAAGGCCGAGCGCCAGAGCGCGTAGAAGATATCGGTATCTTCCGGCACGAAGTGCCACGCCGAGGCCGGTCCCGTACTCGGTGAGATGGATCGCAAGCCTACTTGCCTCCGTGATCGGACGTCCGTCAGGCCTATGGCCGCGCATTAAGTTGGTCGGTAGGCAGATTCCACGAACGACCCGAACTAACCTCTCGCCGCAGGTGACGCCGCATGACCGACCGCCAAAGTGCGCCGAGTTCTCCTGACGCCGAAGCCAGATTCGCTGCGCGGCGGCAGCGGATGGTGGAGTACCAGCTCATCCGACGCGGCGTCACCGACAGCCGCGTGGTCGCGGCGATGGGCGAAGTGCCACGGCACGAGTTCGTGCCACCGGCGCAGACGCAGGACGCGTATGAGGATGAGGCCCTGCCGATCGGCCACGGGCAGACCATCTCGCAGCCGTACATGGTAGGCTACATGCTGCAGCAACTCCAGGTCGAACCGGAGCATCGGGTCCTCGAAGTCGGCGCAGGCTCCGGTTATCAGGCCAGCCTCCTGGGACGTCTTGCGAGAGATGTCTACGCCATCGAGATATCGCCGCCCTTGGCCGAGCGCGCTCGCGAGGTTGTCAACCGCCTCGGCTACGATAACGTCCACATCATCACCGGCGACGGCGGCCTCGGATATGCGCCGGCGGCCCCCTTCGACCGGATCATCGTCGCCGCCGCCTGCCCGACGATCCCCCAGCCCCTCATCGACCAGCTTGTCGAAGGAGGGCGGCTGGTTGCCCCAGTCGGCTCCCGCAACTCCCAGTCCTGCATCGTAGGCGTGAAGCGGGGCGGCTCACTCAAGGTTTCCGACGTACTCGGGTGCGTCTTCGTTCCTTTGAGGGGCGAGCACGGGTGGTGACGATCCCTGTCAGAAACGGCCAGCACCGACGGCAAGATTGACCGCTAAAGCACAAGGGCCCTAAACGGCCAGAGAGTTCCTGCCGTTTCGTGCTTTCGAGTTTTCGTGGTCGAACTGCCGTCGATCTATCCGGCGATCTTGCGCGGGCTGAACGCAGTTCGAATCCCATGTGATAGTACAGCGATGCCCGAGGAGACGCTCACATATAGACAGTGTCACGCTCGGGGGGGGAGTTGGCCCATAGGCGCTAACTTAGGGCCAACTGCTGTTCAGGAGGGGCTGGACCTACGAGATCGCCAGTCCCATCGACGGTCAAAGTATCCGGCCCCAGGCCGCCTACGCGGCGACGGGGGCCGGATACTTCGCTGCGCTCGTAGTCCGGCCCCTCCTCCGAACGGCCTGTGCCGCTTAAGTTAGCGCCTATGGGGATTGGCCCCGCAGCGCAGGAAGGAAGACAAGCCTTGGCACACAAGATCGGCTTCAGGACTGCCGGATTCCACCAAATCCCGCTCGAACAATGCCTCATCGCGCTCGCCGAAATCGGCTACGATGGGGTGGAAATCTGCCTCGAGCACCCCGACTCGCGCCCGGAAAGCTTAACCCCCACGCGCTGTGAGTCCATCGCCAAACGCGCGGCGGAATTAGGCCTTGATATCGCCAGCGTCAGTTACCACGCCGACGGCGAGGACGAGGAGGCGCGAGCGCGAAACCAGCTCCGCGCCATCGACATCACCGCGCATTTCGGCGCGGACATCCTCATCATCAATGCCCAGCGCAGCATCGAAGGACAGGAACGCGATCAGCTCGACGCGTTCGGCGACTTGCTGGCGGATGCCCTGCTGCCGCGTGCCGAAGCGGCCGGCATTTCGCTCGCCTGCGAGCCTGAGCCCGGCATGTTCGTGGACGGAAGCGCCGAGATGCTGTACCTGCTGGAGCTGCTCCATCACCCGCGACTGGGCGTGAACCTGGACATCGGGCACGCGTTCCTCACCGATGACAGTCTCCCCGAGGCGATCGCGGTGCTCGACCGGCGAATCCTGCACGTGCACTTCGAGGACATGCCCGCCGGTGTGCACCAGCACCTCGTGCCCGGCGACGGAGACATGAACCTGCCCGAGGTCATCGCCGCGCTCGATTGCGCGGGGTTCGCAGGTTACTACACGATCGACCTGTTCAACATCGCCGACGCCCCGGTCGACTGGGCCAGGCGGGCTTGCGCGGCGACGAAGCGATTGCTGCAGACCTAAAGAGTGCCGTGCAGTTGATGCGGACGGCGAATTCAGCCGTCGTCCGGCCCGAACTGTCACTGATGTGACGGCCGCTGAGCGTTCCCCACGGGGGTGAATCGTCCATGTCTGACCTGACACAGTTGATCCCTACCTTCGACGAAACGAGCCTGGGCCCGCTGCCCGAGCCTGTCGGAGATCCGGTCTGCGACTGCCGAGGATGCCGGATGGGCGCTGTCGTGCACGGGCAGTGGGGAGTCCGAGCCTGGGTGGATGGCTGGGAAGGCCCGGAGTACGACCGCATTGAGAGTCTCAAGTTCAGCCCCGGTGGGGCGCATGTCGCGTATGCGGCTTGTGAGAACGGAAAGTGGCGGCTGGTGCTGGATGGCGTCGAGTGGCAGAAGTACGACGCAATCTGGGACATCACCTTCAGCGACGACGGGGAGCGCACGGCCTACGTCGCCCAGAAGGGCTGGAAGCAGGTTGTGGTTGTTGACAGTCAGGAGGAGCGGGAGTACGACGGCTTCGGGGGTGGGACAGTGTTCAGCCCCGATGGAAGGCACGTGGCATACGTGGCCGTGAGAGGCCGCAAGAGGGTCATGGTTGTGGACGAGCAGGAAGGGATGGAGTATGACGACATCGGGATGCAGCCGCCGGTGTTCAGCGAGGACGGAAATCACGTAGCCTATGACGCTCGCAAGGACGGCAAGCGGCTCGTGGTGATGGACGGCCACGAGGGCTCCAGGTACGACGACATCCTCAGCCTGACGCTCAGCCACGACGGGCAGCGTATGGCGTACACCGCTCGGCGGGGGCGCAGGCAGGTTGCGGTCGTCGATGGGACGGAGGGGCCGAGGTATGATCTCATCTCAAACCTGATGCTCTTCGCCGAGGGGAAGCGCACGGCATACGCCGCTCTGCAGGGCACCAACTGGCGCATTGTCGTTGATGGCCGTGCGAGCCCGTCATACACCGATGCCTGGATCGCGGGGTGCTGCGTTTCGACCAACTGCATTGCGTGTGCGGTTCAAACGGGTGGCAAATGGTCGGTCAGCGTCGACGGCCACGAGGCCGGTAGGTACGATGAGATGGGCCGCGACAGCCTCTCGGTCAGTTCGGACGGGGAAGGTTTGGCGTATGTTGCGCAGAGTGACGGCAAGTGGTTTGTCGTGGTAGATGGCCGGGAGGGTCCGGGATATGACATGATCTGGTGCAAGACCGACTGGCGCTACGCAGCTCGGTACGCGCAATATGAAAAGAGCGCGGCGCGCGTCGTCGAAGCCGGCGGGCGGGTGATTCTGCTCACGGACCGCCTGGAACTGGCGGAATACCACGGAGAGCGGTACCGGAGGTTGCGACACGGGGCGTGGGATCGCACTGCAACAGGACCGCCGATCTTCAGCCCGACAGGAGAGCGAGTAGGCTACGAAGCCAGGAAGGGCGACAAGTGGGTCCTCGCGCTGGATGGGCAGGAGGGACCGGGGTATGACAGCATCGGACACCGCACCCTCAGGTTCAGCCCGGATGAGAGGCACGCCGCATACGTCGCCGCGAAGGGCGACCGGGAAATCGTGGTGCTGGACGGTTACGAGGGGCCGGAGTATGACCGCATCGCCCAAAACGGCCCATCCTTCCGCTCCGATGGAACCCTGGAGTTCCTGGCTTGGAGGGGCGCAGAAGTACACTATGTGAGCGCGCGGACGAAGAACATGCAATCTGAGATCGTCCCTCCCGGAAACTGGTAACGGCTGCAATCGGAGGGCTCAACCGCAAACGAAAAGACATCTGACAGCATTCATTCCCGAAAGACCGATTCCCCCGGCAAGAGGTCGCCCCGATGGAAGATTTGCACTACGATGCCCACGTACACACCGACTTGTCGGACGGCAAGGACGGAATCGCCGACAACATCCGCGCGGGTGTGATCGCCGGGCTCGAGTGCATGGCGATCACCGATCACAACTGGATCTCCGGCCTCGACATCCCCGAGTACGTTCGCGCGATCCGCGAGGCCGAACAGGGAATGCCGATTTCGGTTCTGGCAGGCGTTGAGGCCACGATTCTCGACACGGAGGGCAGAATCAGCCTCAATGCCGAAGCAGCAGGGCACCTACAGATCGTGCTCGCCGACTTCAGCGGCGTCACTCGCGGGATCGCGAAGGACCCGCCGGTGACCCAGTGGCGCTTGGTCGAAAATGTTCTGGCGGCGATTGAGAACGCGGCGGCGAACCCGATCGTGGACGCCATCGCTCACCCCTTCAACCTCGGGCGCTGGGAGGCGAAGCTCAACCCCTCGAGCCTGCCCGTGCCGGGACTCAAGCGCGTGGCTGCGGCGATGGTTAGGCACGACGTGGCCTTCGAGATTATGAACCAAATGCCGTGGTGGTACCCGGAGATGACGGTGGCCGAGTTCGAGGGGGAGTACGAGCAGGTGCTGCGCATCTTCGCCGACGCGGGCGTGAAGTTCCTCGCCGGATCGGACGCGCACTCGTGCGGGGCGGTCGGGAACCTGCGCTGGGTACAGAAGATGATGGCTCAGGCGGACATCGGGCGATCACAGTTGGTCAATCTAAGGGCGCTGGGCGAGTTGCGGCTGAAGAAGGGCAGAGGAGTTGTGACTGCGCTTCACTCCGGGCCTCCGTCCGCGCACTGAGGGAGCGTTCCGCTGCTGCGATCCACCGCTCCCGCTCTCAGCCGCTCCCGCGCAGCCTCCAGCACCATTTCGGGGGCAATCAATGCCGCGCACGTGGGTGTCTCGCACGTCGGGCGGTCGGCGCAGGGGATGCAGTCGCGGCCCCGCGCCTGGACAACCGTGCCGCTCTCGCTCCACGGGCCGGTATCGTTCGGATTCGAGGATGAGAAGAGCGCGACCACCGGCGTATGAACCGCGGCGGCCAGATGTAACGGCCCTGTGTCGGACGAGATCGCCAGGCTGCAGCGCTGCAGGACAGCGCCGAGCCGCTTGATCGTGCATTTGCCACACAGGTTGAGCGCTTGACCGTCCAGCCCCGCCTCAATCTCCCCCGCCACCTGGCTGTCTCCCGGCCCTCCCAGGATGATTATGCGCGCGCCGAATTCCTCGATCAACGCGCGCGCCACCGCGATGAAACTCGCGGCGCCCCACTGCTTCCAGGGCTTGGACGCGCCCGGGTTCAGCGCGATTAGGAGAACCGGGCAATGTTGTTCATCTAAGCTGTGGGGTGTCTGAGCCTGCGTGGCAGGCGAAGACGGGGACCCCGCAGCCGCAGCGGGTGCGCGGGGTCCCCACCCGCCTTCGGCGGGCGCCCCGCGCCTTAGCGAACACTGCGGGGGAGCTGGGGAGCAAGAGGCCGCAGCCGTCTCCCCCTCCCTCCGAGGGAGGGGGGCGGGGGGGTAGGAAGCCGTTGCCGTTGCCGTTGCCGTTGCCGTTGCCGTTGCCGTTGCCGTCTCCCCCTCTCCACTCGTGGAGAGGGGGCCGGGGGGTGAGGTTGCCGTTCCTCCGGGGGCAGGGGAGTAGGTCGCCGTCCCCAGCACCTCGTCCGCCCAACGCCCATCGGCGTCGGGAATGTAGAAATAGTATTCCGCCTGGCTGATGTCGACGCCGACGGCCGCCGCCGCGGCCAGGTACCCGTAGGCGGCCGGTCCGCGCAGGCGCTTCACCACGACGCTGCCGTAGCGCCGACCGTGCCCGCGCGTCAACTCGTCGATCACCACGCGCTTTCGGCAACCGGCGAACCGCGCGATCAGGGCACTGCGCAGCCGTCCCTGAAGATCGAGAGAGACCTCGTAGCGGTGCGCGCGGAGGGCCTTGACGAACGCGCACATCTCGCGCAGCGAAACCCATGCGCCAGACCCGACACCGCGCGCCTTCCGACCGCGCTTGGTCGGCATCACGATCAGGTCGTCGATATAAGGATGCCCCTCAATAGCCTCCGCGAAGCGGTCGGCGACGACCCAGCCGATCCGCGCTTCGGGGAACGAGCGTCTCACGGCGACCAGCGTCGGCAGCGTGTTGATGACATCCCCGAGGGAGGATTGCCGGAGGATGAGAACGCTTCGGAGTGGGTCGTGCGCTAGTGACATGGCTTGGGTGCTTTCGGCGCGGCAAGCGCGGCCCGCGCGGCTGAGACGACCTGATCCGCTGAGATCAGGCGCAGACAGCCGAAGTCGCTGCAGGTCGGCCTGTTGTAGCAGGGAATACAGGGCAGCCCCTGCGCCTGCAGGAGGGTATGCCCTGCTCCCCACGGACCGCTTCTCTCCGGCCTGGTCGTGCTGAACAGCGCGACGGTGCGGGTGCCCACTGCGGCAGCCACGTGCATCGGGCCGCTGTCGCCGGTGACCAGCAGGTCGCAAGCCTCCAGTACGGCGGCAAGCTGCTTGATGGTGCACTTCCCGGCGAGGAACAGCGGCGTGCCGCCAGCGTGGTCGGCGATCGCGCGCGCCAGTTCCACCTCACCCGGCCCCCCAAGAATAACGATGCGCGCCCCCAGCTCGTCGCGCAATGTCGCGGCGACTTTCCCCAGCATCTCCGGCGGCCAGCGCCGCCAGGGCGATGACGAACCGGGATTGAAGCCGACGAGCGGCCCTGTCTCTGTGAAGCCGTGGGCCGAAATAGCGGCCTTCGCCCAGTCGCGATCTTCCTCCGGCACCCAGAAGAGCCGCCCTGCCAGCGAGATGTCCGCGCCGGTGGCTGCGGTCGCGGTCAGAAACTGGTTGGCGGTCGCCTGATCCCCGACTGTGACGACCACGTTCCCGTACAGCCAGTGCGCTCGGCGGTTGAAGTCGCGGATCGCGATGCGTGTGCGGCAGCGGGCGACGCGCGTGACGAGAGCCGTCTTCAGCGCGGTCTGCAGGTCGACGGAGACCTCGTAACGCCCCGCGCGCAGCCTGCGGATCAGCGCGCGCATCTCCCCCAGCGCCTGCAGGAGGCCGCGCGGAGTCTTCGCCATTTTTCGCCAGCGGTGGCGGGAGAGCACGAAGACATCATCCAGGTACGGGTGCCCCGAGAGGACTTCCTCGAACCGATCATCGACCACCCATCCGATGCGCGCTTCAGGGAATGTCTTGCGCAAAGCAACGAGACTGGGGAGCGCGTTGATGATGTCCCCCATCATCGAAGTGCGCAGGATGAGGATGCTCTTGGGGTTTGCTGCGGCCGACATGGCTGGCGCTACTCTCCGCTCGTTCTGTTGCCGACGGCGCGAGCGATCAATTCCGCGGCCAATTTCTCCACCGTCTGCGCGCAAGCATCGGGTGAGTGATCTTCGGCAAACTCGCCGCGCAGGTCGGTGTATCGCGCGGCAGCGGTCGGGTCCTGCAGCGCATTGTGCACGGCGATGACCGCATCCCGCATCCACTTGGCTTCGTGATGCTTCTCCCGCCGGTCGCCGAAGTGGCAGTCCACCGCCGCGGCAACGGAGCCGCGCTCGACCGGCCCGAACCAGCCATACCCTGCGGCGATGGCGGGCCGTCCGTTGTAGACGGCCTCCATGCACGCATAACCGCCGGCGACGACGAGGTTCGCGCGCTCCATCCACCCCAGCGGATCCAGCGTCTGCCCAACGACCTCGATCACCTGCGAGCCACACTCGCGATTCGCCTCACCGGCCAATGCGGCAATCGCTTTCAGCTTGGCCCCCGTGCCCACGATGGAAACGCGAAGCTCGGGGATTTCCTTGTGAATACCTGGGACAGCCTCGACCAGCGCCCTCGGAGCCGCCCACTTGTTCTCACTCAGGCGGCCTATGAACAGAAGCGAGAACCCGGCCACGGGGGGCGGCGCGAGTTCCCGTGCACGGATCGGCCGGGGGATCAGGGTCGCCTTCTCCGCCGGCACGCCTAGCTTCAGCAGATCGGCGTAGACCTGGGCTTCAGGCGTCACCAGAGCGTTTGGCCGCATCATCACTTCGAGCGTGTCCTCGGGCCGGAGCGGGTCCTGAACGAAGCAGATCGATGGGCGACGGTGGGCCTCCGCCAACTTCAGCGCTGTGACCGTCTGTCCGCGCCCGGAACACAGGAAGACATCCTGTGGATGACTGCGCAGATGCCGGTCGATCTGCCACTTATTGAAGGGTTTGCACAGCGTCTTGAGGTGCTGGGCGCCCACCTGTTCGAACTGAGGCGAAAGAGGGCCGCCGCGAGCGGCGTAGATGAACTCGTGCCCCCGCTTGACCAGCGCCTCCCCCAGCAGGAGGACGAAGGTGGTGCAGCCGTTGACCTTGCAGCTTCGGTCGATGTAGATGAACCGCATGACCACGATGCCCCTTCGAGCATGTACGGCACCCCCGGGCGGACGGCAAGGCTCTTCCGCCGTCAGAACCAGCCGCGCGAGAGCCTGCCCCGAAGGCACGGACTCTCGCGCGGACAAGCGTGTTCCCTGAGGTTGCCTCCACCGCTATCCACTTAAGCTGCGGGGTCCCCACCCGCCTTCTGCGGGCGCCCCGCGCCTAAGTCAACGTGATCGACCCTACCTCGGGTATTTCAGTTGCGCCTGAGCGGCAGCCAGCCGGGCGATCGGGACGCGGAGCGGCGAGCAGCTCACGTAATCCAGACCGACGAGATGGCAGAACTCGACGGACGACGGGTCGCCGCCGTGTTCGCCGCAGATGCCCAGCTCGAGCTTCGGGTTGGTCTCGCGGCCGAGCTTGCAGGCCATATCGACCATCTTGCCGACGCCCTCGCGATCGAGAGACTCGAACGGGCTGACCTGGATGATCTGCTGGGTGATGTACGCCGGGATGAACTTGCCCTCGACGTCATCGCGCGAGAACCCGAACATGGTCTGGGTCAGGTCGTTGGTGCCGAAGGAGAAGAACTGCGCGGTTTGGGCGATCTTGTCGGCGATCGTGCAGGCGCGCGGGATCTCGATCATGGTGCCGATCATATACTCGATCTCGACACCCTTCTTCTCCATGACTTCCTTGCCGATCTTCAGGCAGTTGTCGCGCAGGATTTCGAACTCGCCGAGAAGGCTGACGAGCGGGATCATAACCTCGGGGATCGGGTTGAAGCCCTTCTTCTTCAGGTCGCAAGCGGCCTCGAAGATGGCGCGCACCTGCATGTTGTAGATCTCGGGGAAGGTGATCCCCAGGCGGCAGCCGCGATGCCCGAGCATCGGGTTGCCCTCATGCAGCGAGGCCGCGCGATCCACGATTTCCTTCGGCGACTTGCCTGTGGCCTCGGCGCAGCGCTTCACGCCCTCCTTATCCTTCGGGAGGAACTCGTGCAGCGGCGGATCGAGCAGGCGAATGATGACCGGCTTGCCGTCCATCGCCTTGAGGATGCCGAAGAAGTCCTTGCGCTGGAACGGCAGGAGTTCCTTGGCCGCAGCCTCGCGCTCGGCAACCGTCTCGGCCAGGATCATCTTCTGGAATGTGAGCAGCCGCTCCTCGCCGAAGAACATGTGCTCGGTGCGGGTGAGGCCGATGCCCCCGGCGCCGAGCAGGATCGCCAGCGCGGAGTCTTCCGGCGTGTCGGCATTGGTGCGCACGCCAAGGCTGCGGACCTTGTCCGCCCACGGCATGAACCGTGCGTAGAGCTGGTACATCTGCGCCTTCTCGGCCTTGAGCTTCTTCTTGAGCACGAGCAGGATTTCGGAGTCGGTGGTCGGGACATCGCCGAGCATGACTTCGCCGGTCGCGCCATCAATGGAGATGAAGTCGCCCTCCTTGATGAGCTTGCCGCCGACGGTGCACTGCTTCTTCACGTCGTCAATCTCCAACGCGCTGCAGCCGACGACGCACGGCTTGCCCATCTGGCGGCCCACAACGGCGGCGTGAGAGGTCTTCCCGCCCATTGCGGTGAGGATGCCCTGGGAGGCGTGCATCCCGCGGATGTCGTCCGGGGAGGTTTCCTTGCGGACGAGGACGGTGCGCTGACCGCCCTCGGCGGCCTTCACGGCGTTCGCGGCGGTGAAGTAGACCTGGCCGGCCGCTGCGCCCGGAGACGCCGGGACGCCCTTGGCAATGGCCTTCGGCTTGGCCTTCGGGTCGAACTGCGGGTGCAGGATCTGGTCGAGCTGATCGGGTTCGACGAGCATGACGGCCTCTTCCTCAGTGATGAGGCCCTCGTCCACCAGGTCAACGGCGATCTTGATCGCGGCCTGCGCGGTGCGCTTGCCATTGCGGCACTGCAGCATGAACAGCTTGCCCTTCTCGATCGTGAACTCGAGGTCTTGCATGTTGTGATACAAGTGCTCGAGCTTCTCGCAGATCGCCACGAACTGCGCGAAGATCTCGGGCATCTGGGCTTCGAGGTGCGAGATCGGCTCGGGGGTGCGGATACCGGCCACGACGTCCTCGCCCTGCGCGTTCATCAGGTAATCGCCATACAGGATCTTCTCGCCGGTTGAGGGGTCGCGGGTGAAAGCGACTCCGGTGCCGGAATCATCGCCCATGTTGCCGAAGACCATCGTCTGCACGTTGACTGCGGTGCCCAGGTCGTGGCGGATCTTGTTGAGGTTGCGGTAGGCGATGGCGCGGTCGTTGTTCCACGAGTCGAAGACGGCGCGCACGCCCTCCATGAGCTGTTTCTTGGGTTCCTGCGGGAATTCCTCGCCCTTATGCTTCAGGTAGACCTTCTTCTCCAGCTCGACGACCTTCTTGAGGCCCTCGGCTGAGACTTCGGTGTCCTGCTTGACGCCCTCCGCCTTCTTGACCTCGTCGAGGCACTCCTCGAAGTAATGGCGCTTTACGTTCATGACGACATCGCCGAACATCATGATGAAGCGGCGATAGGCGTCCCATACGAACCGCTCGTTGCCGGTGAGTTCGATCATCCCGGCTGCAACCTTGTCGTTCATGCCGAGGTTGAGGACCGTGTCCATCATGCCGGGCATCGAGAACTTCGCGCCGGAGCGGACGGATACCAGCAGCGGATTCTTCGGATCGCCGAACTTCTTGCCTGTCTCCTTCTCGAGCTTGGCGAGACAGTCCATGATCTCGCCGTCGAGTTCCTTCGGGAACTTCATTCCGAGCTTGGTATACTCGTTGCAGGTGTCGGTGGTGACGGTGAAGCCCTGCGGCACCGGCAGCCCCTGGCTGGTCATGATGAACAGATTGGAGCCCTTGCCGCCGAGGAAGTCATTGAGTTGGCGCCCCTCGGCCGCCAGTTGCTTCTTGAGCTTCTCCTCGTCATCACTGAACATGTACACGTGCTTCTTGTCTGCCATCTGGGAAACCTCCCTGTGACTCGCCCGCTACGCGGGGGACGCCGCGGAGCGGGTTCACCCGCTTCCGAGTCGCGTCCATTTGTATGCTTTCGACTACCGCTGTCGCCCGTTGCTCGGAGGCCGGGGCCGGGTTCTACAACTCGATCTTCTCCGAGTGCAGGAGCGTCGCAACGTTCTCTCTGTCCGCCCTGGCGACGGGCTTTGCCGGGAGCTGCTCGACGCGGTGGACCGTGACGCGCAGCCCCATCCGCAGAGTGATCTCGTCGCCTACCCTCACCTCAACGCTGGCTTTGGCCCGCTTCCCCCCTATTTCGACGAGGCCCTCGTCACAGGCCGTCTTCGCGACGGTCCGGCGGGGAATGAGGCCCGAATTCCTTAGCCACATATCCAGACGCACTCGTCATTCCTCCTTCTTCGCCGCCTCCCACAGTGCATCCAGTTGCTCGATGTCCAGGTCACGAAGGTCATGCCCCTCGGCTGCCGCACCGGCCTCGACCTTCTCGAAACGCCCGGTGAAACGGTCGCAGGTGCGCCGCAACGCGTCCTCAGGGTCGATCTTGTAGAACCGCGCCACATTCACCAGGGCGAAAAGCAGGTCCCCGAACTCGTCGGCGACCCGATCTCTGTCACCTTCCGCCAGCGCTTCCTCCAGTTCCGCCTCCTCCTCACGAACCTTTGCCCTGGAGCCCTCGACATCCGGCCAGTCGAAACCGACCTTCGCCGCCTTCTTCTGCAGCGCGAACGCGCGCTTCAAAGCCGGCAGGATGTCCGGCACGCCGTCAAGCGCAGAGACGCGGTGGGAGGCTTCCGGCTCCAGGAGCTTGAGTTGCTCCCAGTTGTCCACGACCTCGTCGCTGTCACGCACCGACGCATCGCCGAAGACGTGGGGGTGACGATAGCGCAGTTTCTCGTTGATGCGGGCGAGGACATCGCGGGCGCTGTACTCGCCGTTCTCCGCCGCGATCTGGGCGTGGAAGACGACTTGCAGGACCACGTCGCCCAGCTCGCCGCACAGCTTCTTGGCGTCCCCGCTGTCGATCGCCTCGAGTGCCTCGTAGGTCTCTTCCAGGAAGTAGGGCCGGAGAGTCTCGTGGGTTTGCTCGCGGTCCCAGGGGCAACCGTCATCAGCCCTCAGACGCGCCATGATGTCAACGAGTTCGTCGAATTCCTTCATTTGCTGCTTCAAAATGGAGTGGGCGCGACAATCCTGTCGCGCGTGGGGCAGGCGTCTCGCCTGCCAACGCCGTTGTCGTCAGTCGTTCCCCTCCCGGGACGGCGAGCGAACGATGACACGACGATCCGCGACAAGATTGTCGCGGCCACATTGTCGCGGCCACATTGTCGCGGCCACATTGTCGCGGCCACTGAGGTAGGGCCGTCCCGGCGGACAAACGGCGGCTCCTTTGCACTCTCGGTCGACCTGTGTGGCAGCAGAGGGCGACCGCAATCACTACGGCCGCCCACTGCTCGTGCGTACCCGTTCGTCGCCCCGCCGCGACAACCATCACCGTCGGGCGGTTTGCTACTTGCTCTCTGCCGGCGCCGCTGGCGCAGCCGGAGCTGCCGGTGCGGCCGGAGGCTGTTCTTGCCCGCTCGCGGGCTGACCCTGCGGCGGCTGGGATGCGTCCGGTGCTGGCGCGCTGGGCTGCTCGCCCTTGGCCGGCGCCTGGCCGCCCTTCTGCGCGCCGAAGGTCGGGAGGCTCGGCTGCTGTCGGAAGGTCTCCGCCAGGTCCTGGAACTTGGGCGAGACGATCGTCACCTTGGCGGTCTTGCGAATCTCTTGCAGGAGCTGATCCACGGATTTCGCTTTGGTAGCCTTGTAGTCGCGCTCCACATCGGCCTTGACCTTGTCGTAGGTGGCCTTTTCGGCCTCCTTGCGATCTTCTACCTTGACGATGAACCACTGGCCCTCGACCGGGATCGGGTCGCTGATGCCGCCGACGGGCAGCTTCTGGGCCGGTCCCTGGAGAACCGCCGGCTGGAGTGCGGCAATCGGCGTCTCGGGCAGCTTCCCGCCGCGCTCCCGCGTCTCGGGGTTGATCGAATACTGGCGCGCGAGTGCCGTGAAGCTGGCGTCCTTCTTGTTCAGCTCTTCGCGAACCTTCTTCGCGTCGTCTTGCGACGCCGTGACGATGACGCTCAGCGTCGCGCGAAGAGGCTTGTCGTACCGCTTCTCATTCTTGGCGAAGAACGTCTTCAAGTCGTCCTCGGTATACTTGACGTCCTTCGTGCAAAGCTTCTCCACTTTGATGCTGAAGGCGATGTCCTTCTTCACGTCATCGAGCGTCGCGCCCTTGGCAGCGATCGCCTGCTGGAAGGCCTCCATGGAGGGGAATTGCCTTTGTACGACCTCATTGAGCCGGTCCTCGATCTCCTTGTCCGTCAACTGCAAGCCCGCCGCCGTGAATGCCTGCTCGATGAGCTGGCGATTGATGAGATCGGCGAGCACTTCACGTCCGCCCGCACGTTCCAAGCGGTCAACGAACTCAGTCTGCGTTATCTTGGTGCCGTTTACGATTGCCACAGGCTGCTTGCCGCAGCCGGCAAGTGCCGCAACCATGACCCCCAGCAGAAGAAACGCACCGGCAATGTTGTAGTGCCTGTGCAAAAAAACACATCCCCTTTCAGACGCGCTGCAAGTCACCAAGGCGCGCCTCGGTTTGAGCGGCAGTATATCACAAGCCCACCGCAACGGGAAGAGTGGCGCGCGAAATAGGCGCGGGACGCCATGACCCTGTATGAGGGGCGGCGGGCGGCCGATCTTTCGGTTCCGACGTGCAGATCCCCAGCTCGCCGTGGCCGGAACCGAGAGAGGGATTGACCACTAAGACTCAAGAACACTAAGCGGCCAGACCGCCTCTGTCATGACTTGCCCTGCCGCTCTTGTGTCTTCGAATCTTTGTGGTCGAAGTCGTCGGTCCATCCCATGATCTTGTGTGGGTTGAACGCGAATCGAACTCCGAGGTCCTACAATGCCGGGTTGTACAACAGGTGCACCCTGTGGCCGGCCGGGTCGGGATTCTTGAGGTAGACGGCCTTATATGTGGGCTTGATGTCGGGCTCGTCGAACTCGACGCCCTTCGCCTTCAACGCCGCCATTGCGGCTTCAAAGTCCGATACGCGGATTGCGATGTGGGCCTTCGGCAGTTTCGGCTCCTTGAAGACCTCGATGCGACCCTGGCCTCTCATCCCCGACACGAAGAGCGACGAGTTGCCCGCCGCAAGTTTGAAGCCGAAGTTGTCGGCGTAGAACGCCGCCAGAGCCTCTCCCCCGCCGGGCGCGTCCGGGTACAATCCCGGATGCTCGCAGCCCATGAACAGGGGCACTCCCCGCGCCTTGGCGATCCACGACAGGCACTGCCCCACTTTCTGCCCGATGGCATTGAAATCGCCGGCGGCAACGAGGTCCTTTGTGACAAGGCTGCCCCCGATGCCCAGCGCCGCGGCCCCCGCCTTGACCCAGGCGGAAATGCTCTCCTCGGTAGCCTCGACGCCTCCGGTGGGCATGATCCGGGTCCACGGGCACGGGCCGAGGACCGCTTTCACGAACGGGGGGCCGCCGACTTCTCCGCCGGGGAACACCTTGACGATCTCGCAGCCGAGTTCCTCGGCATTCGCGATCTCCGTCGCGCTGCCGCAACCGGGAGCATAGGCGATCTTGCGGCGGTTGCAGAGCCTCGCAACTTCGGCGTTCGTGATCGGCCCGACGATGAAGTTAGCGCCGTTGGCGATGTACAGCGCCGCAGTCGCGGGGTCCACGACCGAGCCGACGCCCAGGATCACATCCGGCAGGTTCGCGCGGCAGTGTTTCATGAGGCCGGCGAAGACTTCATAGGCGAAATCGCCGCGATTCGTAAATTCAACGACCTTCGCTCCGCCCTGAGCGCAGGCTTCGGCGACGGCGATGGCCGTCTCAAGTTTACCGTTGTAGAAGACCGGCACAAGGCCGGTGTCGACGATCGTGTTGAGGACTTCGAGGCGGGTAAACTGGGACATTGCAGGCGGCTCCTGATGTGGTAACGGCAACCTCACCCCCGGAAACGGCACCTCACCCCCGACCCCTCTCCACTCGTGGAGAGGGGAGAACGGCAACAACAAACGGCCCCCTACCCCCCGGCCCCCTCTTCCGGAGGAACGGCACCTCACCCCCGACCCCTCTCCACTCGTGGAGAGGGGAGAACGGCAACGGCAAACGGCCCCCTACCCCCGGCCCCCTCTTCCGGAGGGAGGGGGAGACGGCCACGGCCCCTTACCCCGGCTGTACCACCTCGCGGAAGTCAGCCATGCGGCGGAAAAGCGAGTCGACGTCGCGCAGGAGGGCGAGGCGGTTCTCGCGGATCGCCGGGTCGTCCACCATGACCATCACGGCGACGAAGAGGCGGTCGATGGCCGGGATCATCAAGGCAAGGCTGCGCCAGATGGCCGGGTAGTCGGGCGGCGGCGCAGCCTGGGCGGTGTCGGCGGCTGCCAGCGCGCCGAGGTAAGCCTGGTAGAGTGCGCCTTCGGACACGTCATCGAACAAAGCGGTGTCCACGGAGCGCTGCGGCGGCTCTTTGGCTGAGGCCACGATGTTCGCGGGCCGGGCCGCGGCGGTGACGACCTCGCCAAAGTCTGCGGCGGTCCGGCGTGCATCGGAGAGGAACACCGCGCGGTCGATGGCGTCGATGACGTCGGGGCAGGGCACGGCAAGCACGGCGCGAATGATGTCGTACTCCACGCCTCGCGCCTGGCATGTCGCCTCGATGCGCTGAGCGAAGAAGCGCAGGAGGGCCTCGACGGCGGCCTGAGGGGCGAGGGCCTTGTCCGCGTTGTGAGCGGGCGGCTCGGGCACCTGCGCGACCGCGAAGCGGACCAGCCGCGGGAGATCGACGCGCAGCGCGCCCTCGTACAGCGTGCTTACGATGCCCTGGCACTGGCGGCGCAGGGCGAACGGATCGGCGGACCCACTCGGGATCAGCCCCAAGCGGAAGCACGCGGCGAGGTTATCCATCTTGTCGGCGATCGACACGAGTTGCCCGGCCACCGAGGCCGGCGGGGCGTCGTCCGTCGAGCGGGGCTGGTAATGCTCGGAGATCGCAGCGGCGACCGCGTCCGCCTCGCCGGACAGGCGCGCGTAATGCCCACCGACGATGCCCTGCAACTCGCCCAGTTTGCTGTCTCCGATCATCAGGGTGACGAGGTCGCACTTGGACAGCTCCGCGGCGCGGACCCCGGTAGCCACGTCCTCCGGGGTGATGCCAGGGGCGTGCTCGCCGAGCCAGCGCACCGTCGTCACCAGGCGCTGTGTCTTATCGTAAAGATTGCCCAACCCCTCCATGAAGTTCACGCGCTTGAGCGCGTCGAGACGGTCGGCAAGCTTGTGGCGCATGTCCTCGCGGAAGTAAAACTCAGCGTCCGCGAGGCGCGGCTCGATGACCCTCTCATTGCCACGGCGGATGTTGTCGAGGCCCTGGTCGTCGCCATTGCGGATGGCGATGAAGCGCGGCAGGAGACGGCCCTGCGCGTCCTCGATCGGGAAGTACTTCTGGTGCCCCTGCATGACCGTGACCACGACTTCCCGGGGAAGCTCCAGGTACTTCTCGGCGAAATGGCCGACGAGGCAGGTCGGATACTCGACCAGGAAGCTGACCTCGGTGAGGAGTTTATCCGAGATGCGCGCGTGGCCGCCGACGGCCTCAGCCGCAGCGATCGCCTGCCGCCGGATCTCCTCCTTGCGCTCCTCCGTAAGCGCCACGACGCGATTGTCGCGCATCGCCTGAAGGTAATCGGACGGCCGCGCGATCTCGACGGTCTGCGAGCCGAGGAACCGATGCCCGCGCGAAACCCGCCCGGACTTCACGTCTGCGACCTGCATGTCCAGCACCTGCTCGCCGTAAAGCGCGACAAGCCAGCGAATCGGGCGGGCGAAACGCAGGTCGTAGTCGGCCCAGCGCATCGTCTTCGGGAAGGTGAGACTTCCGAGGACACCGAGAAGCAGGTCGGGAAGGACCTCGGCGGCCGTCTTGCCTTTCTCAGTCACCAGCACGAAGACGAAGCTGCCCCGGTCGGTCTCGCGGACCACGAGGTCCTCAGGCGCGAGGCCGCGACTCCGCGCGAAGCCCTGGGCGGCCTTCGTCGGCTTGCCTTCGACATCGAAAGCGGCCTGCGCAGCCGGGCCTTTGACCTCGAGGTGCGCGTCCTCCTGACCATCGGCGACGTCGGCGACGAGAATCGCCAGCCGGCGCGGGGTTCCGAAGGTCTGGACATCACCGTGAGACAGCCGCAGGTTGGCAAGGCCGTCGCGGATGCCCTGCTCCATCTGCTGCAGGGCAGGAAGTACAACATCGGCGGGGATCTCCTCGACGCCGATCTCGAACAGCAAGTCGTTTGGCATGTGGAACCCTCTCCAACGGCATGAACGGCAAAGCTAGCGTATGAAACACGAAACCGGGGCAGGCGTCAAGGATGGCGGGGAAGGGAGGGTGCGTCTTTCAATTGTAGGTAGTATCCTACGCTGGTTGTGCGGCCCTGCTCGGCAATGAGATGCCCTGCCGAGAAATGGACGGCGATTGACCACAGAGACACAGAGGGCACAGAGAACGGCAACGTCCCTTAACGCCTATCGCGGGGCAGGCGCGGCCGTTTCCCAGCCGTTCTCTGTGCCCTCTGTGCCTCTGTGGTTCAACGCCGTTCGCCTTTCATCTTGACGGTCAGCCTCTGCAAGATTCCGAGCGCTTCGTCTGCCGGTTGTCAAAGCTGCACAGTAATGGTAGGTAATCAGCGGTAGTCGGGCCGCATTCAACGGCCAAACGACAGGCCGTCGGGGCTATGCTGCTACGCGACTATCCGCCATGCCGTAATCCTCCAAATCCTATCAATCCTGTTCCCCTCGCTGTTCCCTGCCGCCACGCTTGCGGCAGTCCTACCTACAATCGGCGGGCGGACCCGGGAAGGGAGAGCGGTGCGGGGAGACGAATCTGGAGGATGAACAGCGAACGGTCACTCTCACGACGGGAGGCATCTCATGGACGTCTTCGAGGCTATCGGACAGCGGTACAGCGTGCGACACTATCAGGACCGGGCGGTTGAGCAGGAGAAGCTCGACCGCATTCTGGAGGCCGCGCGGCTTGCGCCCTCGGCGAGCAATCGCCAGGAGTGGCGATTTGTCGTGGTGCGCGATGCGGCCAAGCGGCAAGCGCTTGTCGAGGCGGCCTGCGGGCAGGAGTTCGTCGGGCAGGCGCCGGTTGTCATCGTCGCCTGCGCGAAACACGACGGGCGAATTATGACCTGCGGGCACCTGGCGTACACCATCGATGTCGCGATCGGGCTGGAGCACATCGCCCTGCAGGCGACCGAGGAGGGCCTGGGGACCTGCTGGATCGGCGCGTTCCATGAGGACAAGGCGAAGGCGGTTTGCGGCATCCCAATGACCGAGGACATCCGGGTGATCCAGCTCATGCCGCTGGGATACCCGGCGGACAGTCCCCGGCCCAAGAACCGGCTGGCGATCGAGGAAATCGTGATGTACGACGAATGGAAGGAGTGAAGGCCTGTCACCCCCGGGCCGTCTAACGGCAAACCTCACCCCCCCGCCCTCCACACGGTGGAGAGGGGGTGAACGGCAACGGCCCCACCCCGCCCGCTTGAGCCGCCTGCGGCTATGCTTTACCTTTACCTACATTTCGAGCGCGTAAGGCTTGTGATGATCTGGTCCATGCCGTTGCCGTCAGACCCCGGAGGGGTCGTCGGAGTTTAGCCATGCTGGCGCTCGCGCCAGCCCGGCGTAAGCCCCCGGATTCCCGGCCCCACATGGCCCGTAAACCCCGCAAGGGGCGACACAGAACCGACAACATCGCGCCATTTGTGCCGCCCCCTTCGGGGGCTGTTCCTATCCAGTAAGGGGCCGTGTTCCAGGCTCTTGCGAGCCTGGCTAAACTCTTTCGGCCCTTCGGGCCTTTTGAGGCAACGGCCTGTGGCCCGCACGCAAGATGTAGATAAAGGTAAAGCATAGCCGCAAGCAGAGAGGGCAGAACGGCAAGCGGCACCCTTCAATCCCAGACGAAGGGCGCCTGTAGAAGCTCGAGGAGGTCATCGGCACGCGCCCTGCCGGTCCGTTGCGGCTCGGTCTCCGTCTTGCGCACGGTCAAAGCGCGCTCGTAGGGCGGCTCGAGCCAGAACGGCTTGATTTCGGCGATACGCTGGATGCCGCGCCGAGCAGCGTCGCGGATGAGGTCGCGGGCTTTCACCGGGTGCAGGTGAATCGCCGCGCCGTTATGCTTCTCATTCTCCAAAGGCGTGAGGCCGCACGCCGGCCCGCGCTTGAGGCCCTCCTTGACGGCGGCGGTCTCGATGTTGGGGACGAGCGCCCTCGCCTCTTCAGCCGCTGCCGCATCGCCCGAGACGAACACCGTCGGCACGCCGAAGTATGCGGTGAAGAGCATGTTCCAGCCCATCTCGCCGACACAGACCCCGTTGACGTAGTCGTCCTCGGTCGCGAATGTGCCGGTGTGCGACAGATGCCCGCCATCGGTGTTCGACTTTGCGTGCTGGCCGACCATCATCGCCGCGTTGAAGGAGGCGTCGCAGCCGAACGGGTAACCCACGGGCCGCCCGAAAAGAAGCCGAGCCGCCGGGTGCAACACGACCGGATCGATCGCTCCGGCGCCATGACCGTCCACGACGAGAATCTCGGTGGCCCCCGCCTGCAGGCAGCCCTCGACGGCGGCGTTGGTCTCGAGCGTGACCAGCTCGCGGGCGTACTCGTAGTAGCGCTCGCCGGGGTGGCTATAGTCGGCGGCGGAAGGGATGCCGGCGCTGCCCTCGAGATCGGTGATGATGTAGACTTTCATGCGTGGTCCTCCATTATAGGCTCTGCGAGCTTCCGTCCGAGTGCGAATGCCTCATCCAGACACTCCGGCTTCCCGAGCACGTCCCCCTTCTCGGTCACGCCCGGCACGATCAGCTTGCCGATGAGATTCACCTGCAGGTAATCCAGGCTCTTCTCGAAGACGGCCTCGACGAGCGCCGCCGTGGCCGTGTCGTTCTCCTCGAAAGGCACGGCGAGAGCGGCGGACTTCCCGGCGATCCCGGACCTGGTAGTCGGGCTGTTGAAATACACGAGGCGGTCGATCAGAAGCTTCATCAGCCCCGTCGGGCCATACCAGTAGACCGGAGTCCCGAACACGATGGCATCGCTCGCGATGATCTTCGGATAGACGCCGAGCATGTCATCAGCCTTGGTGCAGCGCCCGCTCTTCCAGCAAGCGTGACAGCCGTCGCATTCGCGGATGCGCAGGTCGCCGAGGTAGATCGTTTCCGTGGTCGCCCCGGCAGCGGTGGCGCCGTCGAGGACGCGAGTCACCAGGATGTCCGTGTTGCCCTCCCGGCGCGGGCTGCCGATGATGCCGAGGACATGGGGCATGGAGGCCGCTCCTTTGGCGCTTCCTGTGTTGATCTTCCATGTGCAAGCCGGCAGAGCGACTGCCGGGTGCCGAACGTCCTAATATGACTCCGCCGGTTGCGCGGCCCTGCTCGACCATGAGATGCCATGCAGAGAAATGGACGGCGATTGACCACGGGGACACAGTGAACGGCAGCGTCCTTGAGCGCCCATCATGGGGCAGGCGGGCTGTTTCCCAGTCGTTCTCTGGGTCCTCTGTCTCATTTTCCGCACATTGACAATTGGTGTTTCGGATGGGTTGAGCGGCCAATATATGTAACTTGGTTACTAGACATTGTCTTGGTTTTGTGCTATACAATGTCTCATGCTAATCCA
>Ga0181520_10002567_pt1 | contig 33407 bp, 32 predicted proteins | sample PEATcosm2014_Bin_29_FD_132451 | JGI IMG/M metagenome (GOLD analysis project Ga0181520, IMG submission 132451) | Peatland microbial communities from MTU Mesocosm Facility, Houghton, MI, USA - PEATcosm2014_Bin02_30_metaG | ecosystem: Environmental > Terrestrial > Soil > Wetlands > Peat | place...
ACCCTACAGGGGAGCAGGTGTATCGTAAATCCGTTGATGTCCTAGCCGAAAAACGCCTGGACAAATATTTTATCCACTCCTTAGGCCACGGCACCGGCCTGGAAATCCACGAACTGCCGAACTTGTCGCCGGGATCAAAAGATATTTTAAAAGACGGAATGGTTTTTTCCATAGAACCTGGCGTTTACATTCCCAAGTTTGGCGGCATCAGGATTGAGGATTTGGTATATTTGGAGAACGGAAAAGTAAAAAAATTTATTAATGTGCCGGCTTTGTTAAAAGAAAACATCATTAACTAACAATTTTATGACACGAGAAGGAGAACAGATTCCGCAAGCCGAGAGAGAGTTGAGATTATCCTCCCTTAGAGAACAATTTGTGAGTTTGCAAGCTACCTTGGGCGATCCGAAGTACAAAAATTTCGCCGAACGTTATCTGGAAATTATAAAAAATATTTTGGATATTTTGCGGAGCTGTCCGCAACTGGTGAGGTTAGGACAGGCTCAAATTTATATTGATGATATTAGGACTCATATCGAACAAGCTGACTTAAAAAGTAAAGAGTCAAGGGAATTGTAAATGAATTACACAAAAAGAATACTTTCAAACGGTTTAACCATTATAGAAGTTCCTAGCCATGACGCCGAAAGCGTGGTGGTGGATTTTTTTGTAAAAACCGGGAGCCGGTCGGAAACTGCCAAGGAAAACGGCATTTCGCATTTTTTGGAACACTTTTTGTTTAAAGGATCAAAAAAATACCCATCCGCTATGGCGATTTCCGAAGTTGTAGACGCCATTGGCGGGGAAATGAACGCCAACACCGGCAAGGAGCACACGCAGTTTTACATTAAGGCCGCGTCCAAACACTTGGGCCTGATTTTTGAAATTCTTACGGACATGATCCAAAATCCGTTGCTTGATAAAACAGAAATGGAACGTGAAAAAGGCGTCATTGTGGAAGAAATAAATATGTACAAAGATATGCCCATGGCGGAAATAGACAACGTTTTGGAGCGCACTATGTGGCCTCATGATGCCTTGGGCCGCGATATTGCCGGCACAAAAAAGACCGTTATCAAATTTACGCGCGAAATGTTTGCCGATTACATAGGCAGGCACTATCAAACATCAAATATGATTTTGGGGGTTTCGGGAAAGTATAATAAGGGGCAATTAGGTCAATTGATAAAAAAATATTGGCAGGCGTATCCCAAAAAACGTTTTTACGGGTGGGACAAAGCGCGCGACAAGCAAACGCGATCGAGAATGAAAATAGATTTCAAAGACACCCAGCAGGCGCATTTGGCTTTGGGCTTTAAGGGTTTTGCCTACGGCGACAAACGCAACTCCGTAGTTTCGGTTTTGGCCTCTGTACTCGGCGGCGGAATGTCTAGCCGGCTGTTTACCGAAGTCCGCGAAAAGCGTGGGCTTGGCTATTACGTTCGTTCCAGCCCCGGCAGTTATCAGGACACCGGATCGTTTACGGTTTCGGCCGGCGTGCAGGTGGACAAAATAAAAGAAGCAATTCAAGTAATTATTGGGGAATTGTTAAAAGTTAAAAGTTATAAAGTTGAAAGTAAGGAAATTCAAAAAGCCAAAGAATACATAAAAGGCAAAACCGTTTTGGCTTTGGAAGACAACCAGGTCAGGCTTGATTGGTTTTTGGAGCGCGCCGCTTTTTATAAAAAAATAGCAACCCCGGAAGAAATCTTTAAAAAAATCGATGCCGTCACTCCATCCGATATCCAAAAAGCCGCGCGCTATCTGTTCCAAAACCAAAAAATGACCCTGGCCGTCATCGGCCCATACAAAACCGAAAGTCAATTTAAAAAGGTTTTAAATGTTTAACGAGGGTTACCCTCGGAGAGGCCTGTAAACATTGGTTATTGTGATCAAACGAGGCATTTTATCCTGTATTAAGCTTGTAATTCATGGCTTTTACCGCAAAATTTAAAGACGAGCTGGTGGAATGTTTTGACGAGGACGGGACAACAAGGGCGCATCCGCGATACAGGAGCGAAGTTTGCACGGAAGGCACGCGCCGGTGGCATGCAACGGCTGATATTTGGGTAGTAAACAGGGATGGAATGATTTTATGCACCCAGCGTTCTATTAGTAAGCAAAACGACCCAAATAAATGGCAGACCCGCGAGGGCGGCCATGTTAAGGCAGGGGAGACATTTTTACAAACCGCGGTAAGCGAATTATACGAAGAGCTTGGTATTAAGGCCAAACCGGAAGATTTACATCTAATCGAAAAGACGAAAAATGAAAGTAGCATGCATGTGCAAGAAAATTACGTTTTTTTATTTGACGGCGGCCTTAAAGATTTAAAATTTTTGGACAGCGAGACAGTAGAAGCCAAATGGTACGCGTTTGACGCTTATAAAAAAGACGTGGAAAAAAATCCTCAAAAATGGTGTGCCCCTTTATCGGACGAAAATTATTTAAAAATAACGGAATGGCTAAAGAGTCAAAATTAATAACCGGCAGCCACTTTAACAAAAATTATCAAAATTAAATTTTATCATATGAATAAGCAAAAAGAGCTAATTGTAAATTTATTGGATAAAGCCGGAGTTAAAGTCGATGGGTCTAACCCCTGGGACATCCAGGTTCATAATGAAGATATCTACGCCAGGATAATCAAGCACCCTCATTTAGGCCTCGGCGAATCTTACATGGACGGCTGGTGGGACTGCGCCAAACCGGACGAGTTCTTTTTTAAAATTCTTAGGGTGCATTTGGAATACGAACTTAAAAGTTGGAGCCTGGTTCTGCATTATTTAAAGGCTTCTGTTTTTAATTACCAAAAAAAATCCAGAGCCGCGGAAGTCGCGCAGAAGCATTATGATATAGGCAATAATTTGTATCAGTTAATGCTCGGCAAGAGCATGGCTTATACCTGCGCCTACTGGAAGGACGCGCAAAATTTGGACCAGGCCCAAGAGGCAAAATATGATTTGGTTTGCAGAAAAATCGGGTTAAAAGCCGGAATGAAAGTTTTGGATTTGGGCTGCGGGTTTGGGGGATTTTTAAAATACGCCGCGGAAAAATATAAAATCAGCGGCGTCGGGATAAATATTTCGGGGGAACAAATTAAGTATGCCAAACAGTGGTGCCGTGGCTTGCCGGTGGAATTTCTGTTAGCTGATTACCGGGAGGCAACCGGCAGGTTTGACCGCGTGGTTAGCATTGGGCTGGCCGAACATGTCGGCTATAAAAATTATAAAACGCTGTTTAAGCTGGCCTCCGAGAGGCTGGATGACGACGGTTTATTTTTATTTCATACCATCGGCGATAACAAATCTACGACCAGGACGGACCCTTGGCTTGATAAGTATGTGTTCCCCAACGGCATGCTGCCTTCGTTAAAACAGCTGACAGGCGCCATGGAAGGCGTGTTTGTTTTGGAAGACTTGCATAATTTTGGGGCCGATTACGACAAAACCCTTATGGCCTGGTTTGACAATTTTAACGCCAATTGGCCTGCTCTGCGGAAAGACTACGGCGACAGGTTCTACCGGATGTGGAGCTATTATTTATTGTCCTGCGCCGGCGGCTTTAGGGCAAGGACCATCCAGCTTTGGCAGATGGTTTTATCAAAAAAGGGGATTGTGGGGGGTTATACGTCAGTACGCTAAAGTTTAAACTATGCCGCAAACTGTTTTAATAAAATTTTCCGGGCCCGACTATCAAACCAAAAAAAACCGGCTGGCGGGGCAAATCGTCAAAGCGGGTTCTGTTCGTTTGGGCAAAGATACGTCAAATTTATTTCGCTCCCGGCAGGAAATAAAACAAAATTCTTTAAGCGTGCGGGACTTTAACCACGTTTTAACCATAAATCCGGATGAGGCGTGGGCGGAAGCGGAAGGCATGACCACCTATGAAGATTTTGTGAACAAGACGTTGAGATACGGCTTTATGCCTGCTGTCGTGCCTCAGCTTAAAACCATAACTATAGGTGGCGCCGCAACCGGAGTGGGTATTGAGTCTTCGTCGTTCCGCTATGGCTTGGTCCACGAAACTGTCCTCGAGATGGAAATTTTGCTTCCTTCGGGGGAAACTATTATTTGCAATAAAATCCAAAATGCCGATTTATTTTACGGTTTCCCGAATTCTTACGGGACTTTTGGATACGCGCTTAAGTTAAAGGTTAAATTGATTCCGGTGAAACCTTTTGTAAAATTGGAGCACGAACGGTACGATAATTATCAAGGGTACTTTCAAACTTTGCAAAATGTTTGTAATTCTGACGTTGATTTTGCCGACGGCGTAATTTTCGGCCCCGATGAAATGTATGTTACTACCGGCAGATTTGTAGAAAAGGCGCCTTTTACCAGCGACTATACTTATTTGGATATTTACTACAAATCTATCAGAAGTAAAAAAGAAGATTATTTATCCGTCTATAATTATCTTTGGCGATGGGACACGGACTGGTTTTGGTGTTCCAAAAACATTGGAGCCCAAAACTTTTTTTTGCGCCGGCTGTTTGGCAAAAAGCATTTGAACTCCAAATTTTACGGCAAAATGATGCGGTGGAATAATAAATGGCGTTTTTCCGAAAGGTTTTCTTCGTTATTTGGCGGCCCCCAAGAATGGGTCATTCAGGACGTGGATATCCCTATAGAAAATGCAGTGAAATTTGCGGAGTTTTTCTTCCGGGAAATCGGCATAAAGCCGGTCTGGATTTGCCCCGTTCGTGCTTATGATCCAGCGGTAAAATTTAGTTTATTTCCGCTTGACCCAAAAAAACTTTATATAAATTTTGGATTTTGGGATGCCGTTTTATCCAAAAAAGAAAAAGGGTATTATAATAAAGTAGTGGAGGCCAAAGTGGCGGAGCTTGCCGGAAGGAAAGGTTTGTATTCCTATTCTTTTTATTCGGAAGAAGAATTTTGGAAAATTTACGACAAACCGGCTTATGACGCGCTCAAACAAAAATACGACCCGCAGGGGAAATTTAAAAATCTTTACGAAAAGTGCGTAAAGAGGGAGTAACTTTTTTGGTTAAATTAAAAAATATTTATGGCAAAATTAGCAATTGGTTGTCACGTTAGCGCCGCGGGAGGGGTTTTTAACGCGCCTAAAAATGCCGTGGATTTGGGGTGCGAAACTTTCCAAATTTTTACCCGGCCGCCGATGGGCGGGAAGGCGCCGGTAATTGAAGATTTAATGATTGAAAGATTTAAGATTGAAATGCAAAAGTACAAATTTGATACTTTTGTCGTTCACTGCCCATACTTTGTAAATTTTGGCTCCAAGGAGCCGCGGATATATCATGGGTCAATTTCCGTGGTCGGCGAGGAAATGAAGCGGGCAAATATGCTGGGCGCGAAATATGTGATGACGCACTTGGGAAGCGGTAAGGACCTGGGTCAGGCGGCCGCGGTCAAGCAGGCGAAAAAAGGTTTATTAGATGTGCTGGAAAAATATGAAGGGAGAACGCAGTTTTTGCTTGAAATCGCGGCCGGAGCCGGGGAGACGCTTGGTGGCACGTTTGAGCAGTTGGCCGAATTGATGGAGCCGCTCATTAAGTTCAAGATTTTTGGCGGCATTTGTTTTGATACCCAACACGCGTTTGCATCGGGTTATGATCTTCGCGACGAAAAAGCGGTCGTGGAAACTTTTAAACAATTTGATAAGGTAATAGGCCTAAAATGGCTAAAAATGTCGCATATTAACGATTCCAAAATTGACCTGGGCGGCAAAAAGGACCGGCACGAGCATATTGGAGACGGGAAAATTGGGGAAAAGGGGTTTGGGGCGCTTGTCCGTTATTTTAGCAACCTCTCCCGCCCCTCGGGTGCACTCGGGGCACCCTCCCCATTACTTGGGGAGGGGAATAATGTTGCCTTCGGCGCTAAACACACCCTCTCTGTCGCGTCAAACGCGACATCTCCCCCAAAGGGGGAGAATAATAATGTTGCCTTCGGCGCTATGCCCTTGATTTTTGAAACCGAGCATGATAAGGTAAAAGAAGATATTGAAATATTGAAGAAATTAAGAAATAAAGTGAAATAAAAAGAAAGGAAATTTATGTCATTTAAAGACAGCGAACATCGCACATCCGAAGCCATGATAGGCGCGGATCCGATTGGCGATGTCAGGAGAGCGAAGCAGGGTAGTCTTAATCGCGAAATTCTATCAAGGGGTGTTAATCAAATGGATATCCCCAATTTAAAAAGGGTTTTTAAAGACCTCTTCGCCAAAACAGAAAAAAAATAATTTTATGGACGAAAATATTAAAAATATTATCGACTTGATCAATCAGTCAGCTTTAGATGATACAATCAAGACTATTTTAGTCAGGGATTTGCAGAACGAAGGGTTAACTGAATTTTTACGAGAGCAAATCAAAGTTTATTGCCTAGAGGGAATTAAACAGCTGGATGAGTTAGAAAAAGCACAAAAGATATTAGAACAGCCAAGTCAGCCAGCAGATCCAGCCTAACCAGGCTGGTTTTTGCTTTTTTATGGGAAATTTTGTAAAATAACCATATGAAATACAACGACTTAGACCAATCCACCAAAGTAATTTTGCAGGTTGTATTTGTATTTTTGGCTTTGGCGTTTTTGTGGGTAATTAGGGACATTATTCTGCTTTTAATAATCTCCCTTATTTTGGCTTCGGCTATGGAGCCTTTGGTGGACGCATTGCACGAAAAAAAAGTGCCGCGGGTGCTAAGCGTGTTTGTGGTTTACGTGGTTTTTTTGGGCGTGGCCGCGCTGGTTATTTATTTGATGATTCCGCCGGTAATTCAGCAGGTAAAAATATTACAGGACAATCTGCCGCGGTACGGCCAGGCTCTGCAGGCGCAGTTCGGGGGTTTGGATGTCCAGAGTTTTTTGCAAAACTTGCTTTCCGGTTTTAGCGGAGGCAACGTGGTGCAGAGCACTTTTGGCGTCTTTAACGGCGCGCTTAATGCCATCGCCGTGGTAATTATATCGGTCTATTTGGTGGCCGAAGAAAAAGGGATGAAAACTTTTGTGTCGTCGCTGTTGCCGGCACAGCATCAGGAATTTGCCTTGAATTTAATTATCAAAATCCAAAAAAAAATGGGCGGTTGGGTTTTGGGGCAGATAATTATCAGTTTCGGGATATTCTTATTTACTTACATCGGCCTGTTGCTGTTGCATGTCCAATACGCTTTGGTCTTAGCCCTGCTTTCGGGATTGTTTGAAGTGGTTCCCTACATCGGCCCGTTTATTTCCGCCATTCCGGCGATGTTTATCGGCTTTATTCAGGCTCCTTCCCTGGCCATTTGGGTAGCCGTTCTCTATTTGCTGGTGCACGAGGTGGAAGGGTATATTTTGGTGCCTAAGATTATGGAAAAAACTACCGATACTTCGCCCCTGCTCACTTTGGTGGCGTTGATGGTGGGCTATGAGTTGGCCGGCATAATCGGCCTGGTTATTTCCATCCCGATTGCCACGGCATTGACGGTGGCGGTTAAAGAATTATGGCCGAACGAGAAAGGATAAATATGAAAGATCCTGACAGGCCGGACCCGTTTGGGTTTGACGATGAGCTTCCGGCAGAACGAGATCCGGAGAAAAGGAATTTTAGAAGCCCCAAGCAAGAAGGAATGGGAGACACCCCGCCGGAGACTTTTTTAAAACCGGGCATGGAAGTGATAATTGCAGGGCAAGCCAAGAAATGGAAAGTTTCCGGACTTGTCCATAGGGGTTTTGACGAGCAAGGCGAAGGCTGGTTTATTTCTGTTGAAACAATACGCTTTGGCAGAAGAATAAAAGCGGCTTATCGTAAAGAGCTGATAGAAGGCTGGAATCAAGGCGGGGTTTAGGGCTTTAGCATTTGTTTAAAATCCCGATAAATTGTATAATAAAAGGGCTAGAAATAGCCTTTTTGTTTTGAAAGCGATACTAATATACGAATGCATGCGAATGATACGAATAATACTAATGCGCAATTCGTATAATCGGTATCATTAGTATGAATTAGTATATTAGTATCACCTTTATGGAAAAATTCTACATCACCACCACCCTGCCTTACGTAAACTCCGATCCGCATTTGGGGTTTGCTTTGGAAATGGTGCAGGCCGATGTTATTGCCCGTTATCACAAAGAAATTTTAAAACAGGAAGTGTTTTTTAATACCGGCACCGATGAGCATGGTCAGAAGATTTATGAAAAAGCCAAAGCGCAAAACCGCAACCCAAAAGAGTATTGCGATGAGTATGCCGAAAAATTCAGGCATTTAATGCCGGCTCTGGGCATATTGCCGGACATCCATTTTATTCGCACCACGGACCCCAGCCACATTTTCGCAGCGCAGGAATTTTGGCGCCGATGTTTTGACGGTGGAGACATCTATAAAAAAGTTTACAGGGTTAAATATTGCGTGGGCTGTGAGCTGGAAAAAACGGAGAGCGACTTAAACAGCGAAGGACAATGTTTAATCCATCCGCATTTAAAAATTGAGCTGATAGACGAAGAAAATTATTTTTTCCGATTTTCCAAATATGAAAAGCCGCTTTTGGAATTTTACGCAAAAAATCCCGAATTTGTGGTGCCGGATTTCCGCTTTAACGAAATTAAACAGTTTGTAAAATCGGGACTCCAGGATTTTTCCATTTCCCGCTTAAAATCAAAAATGCCGTGGGGCGTGCCGGTGCCGGACGACGGCGCCCATGTAATGTACGTCTGGTTTGACGCGCTGATAAATTACGTTTCAACGCTCGGCTGGCCTTCTGCGTTGCACCCTCTCCCTTTGGGAGAGGGTCGGGGTGAGGGTTCTTTGTTCGACGATTTTTGGGGAACTCACGAGCATCCGAATTGCATCCAAATCGCGGGCAAAGACAACCTCCGCCAGCAGTCGGCTATGTGGCAGGCCATGCTAATGTCCGCGGGCTTGCCGAATTCCAAACAAATTATCATCCACGGTTTTATAAACAGCGGCGGACAAAAAATGTCCAAATCTTTGGGCAACGTGGCCGACCCTTATCAGATAATGGATAAATTACAATCACTCGGCTTAACTAAAGAGCAGGCGACCGACGCCCTGCGTTATTATCTTCTTCGCGAAATTTCCACCTTTGAAGACGGAGATTACACCTGGGAAAAATTCGTGGAAAGCTACAATGCGGGCTTGGCCAATGGCCTTGGTAATTTAACGTCCCGGATTTTGAAGATGGCGGTAAACGCGGGAATCAGCCCTATCCGTCCTATTTTGTCCTATCGGTCGAATCGATTTTTGGACACCTACGAGCTCCAAAAAGCCGCGGACGCAATTTGGCAAAAAATAAAATCTTGCGACGAGTTTATTCAAAAAAACGAACCGTTCAAAGTCATAAAAATCGACAAAGAAAAAGCGGTAAAAGATATTCAATATCTGTTATCGGAAATTCATCAGATCGCGGCAGATTTAATCTCGTTCCTTCCCCAAACCAGTAACAAGATTTTAGCGGTGCTAAATGATCCAAAATTGGAAAATATTCCAAGATTGTTCCCGCGCATTGAGCTATAAATTACCATAGGCATATTCGTACGAATATGCCTATGGTTCAATCTTCAATCTTCAATCCAAAATGCTAATAGACACCCACGCCCACGTTAATTTTCAGGCTTTTAAGGACGACACAAAGGAAACTTTGCGGAGGGCTTTGGATAGTGGGACTTGGGTAATTAATGTGGGATCGCAGATTGATACTTCGCGGCAGGCCGTGGAGCTGGCAAATGAATTTAGCGAAGGGGTTTACGCGGTTGTCGGACTGCACCCCGAGCACACGCATTCGCAGTTTGTGGACGAGGAAGAAACGCATTTTAAAAGCCGCGAAGAAAATTTTGATTACGAGGCTTATCGAGAGCTGGCAAAAAATCCCAAAGTTGTGGGCATAGGCGAGTGCGGATTGGATTATTATCGTTTACCGGTTGACGTTGATCAGCATGTCGTCAAAGAAAAGCAAAAAGCAGCGTTCCGTTTGCAGGTTAAGCTGGCAAAAGAATTAAATAAAGTTTTGGTCGTCCACAGCCGACCGGCAAAGGACGATGAGTCATTGTATGATGATTTGCTTGAGATCCTTGATGAAGAAACCAACCTCTCTGCCCCTCAGCTGCATTCGGGGCATCTCCCCTCAATAGGGGAGAACTCCGTGGATGTCCGCGATACGGGCAAAACCGCGGAGCCTCTCCCCCGAGCTTGGGGGGAGTACCCAGCGAAGCGGGGGGAGGGGGTTGGAGCCGGCTTGAGATTTGAAGTCCATAGTTACACGGGCAGTCCTGAATACTTGCAAAAATTCCTTGACCGCGGCGCGTATGTGTCGTTTAACGGCATTATTACCTTTGACAAAACCGGCAATATGGAAAAGTTGGTAAAATTGGCGCCGGTTGATAGAATAATATTGGAAACCGACTGCCCTTATCTTACGCCGGTTCCCAATCGCGGCAAAAGAAATGAGCCCTCGTTCGTTAAATTTACAGCGGAAAAATTGGCGCAGATAAAAAATGTTTTATTCGATGAAGCGGCGGAATTTACGACCAATAACGCAAAAAAATTATTTCAGATTTAATCTTCGATACTTATTAAACGCACGGCCGTGCGTTTAATAAGCCAGCATATTTATGCAAAAGTATAATCATAAAAAAATAGAAGCCAAGTGGCAAGCCTATTGGGCAAAGAAAAAGATTTTTCAGGCCAAGGACTTTGCTAAGAAGCCCAAGAAGTATGTTTTGGCGGAATTTCCTTATCCCAGCGGCGAGGGGTTGCATATGGGGCATTTAAGGCCTTATGTGGCCGGAGACGTTTACAGCCGTTTTAAGCGGATGCAGGGTAATGAAGTGTTATACCCAATGGGTTGGGATGCTTTTGGTTTGCCCGCGGAAAATTATGCCATAAAAAAAGGCATCCATCCATCCGTTACCACCAAAAAAAATATCAGCAATGCAAAAAAACAAATGCAGTCTTGGGGGCTGTCGTTTGATTGGAGCCGGGAAATTAACACCACCGATCCTGACTATTATAAATGGACGCAGTGGCTGTTTTTGCAGTTTTACAAAGCGGGACTGGCTTACGAGGCGACCGGTCTTATCAACTGGTGCCCAAAAGATAAAACCGGTTTGGCCAACGAAGAGGTAATAGACGGCAAATGCGAGCGCTGCGGAACTGTCGTAGAAAAAAAAGAACTCCGCCAGTGGTATTTAAAAATTACCGCGTACGCGGAAAAACTTTTGGAAGGCCTAAAAAATCTTCCCCAGTGGCCGGAAGCGGTTAAGCTCCAGCAGGAAAACTGGATTGGAAAATCGGTTGGCGCGGAAATTTCTTTCGGAGTCATTCCGAGTGCAACCGAGGAATCTCTAAAACCAAATTTTTTGATTTTACACGGCCGCAACGGCTCGCCAAACAGCCACACATTTCCCTGGCTAAAATCGCAATTAGAATCCAAAGGCTATAAAGTCCAGGCACCGATGTTGCCGAATACAGACGAGCCAAACGATATTGAACAAACGGAGTTTGTGTTAAAAAATTGCGTTATCGATGAAAATACTGTTATCATCGGCCATTCTTTTGGCGGAATCGTAGCCTTGCGCCTGTTAGAAAAGGGGATTAAAGCCAAACAGGTGGTTTTAATGTGTACGCCATTTTACGGAAAATTTTTGGATAAAAAGTCCAGGCCGTCCGTGACCAGGGCATGCCAAAAAGGTTTTGATTTTAACAAAATCAAAACCAATGCCAAAAATTTTATGTTGCTTTATGACACAGGCGACTATGTAGTGCCGATGTCCGACGGCGAAGCATTTGCGGAAAAATTGAATGCAAATTTGTTAAAATTAAAAGGTCAAAAACCGCATTTGAGCGGTAAAACGGAACCGGAAGTTTTGCGAGCGTTGTTGTCCGATTATATGATTAAAGTTTTTACCACCCGCTTGGACACGATTTTTTCCGGGACTTTTATAGTATTAGCCCCGGAGCATCCGCTGGTAAAATTTATCACCGCCCCCGAAAGAAAAAATGCGGTAGAGCAATACATTGAGAAAACAAAAAAACTGTCCGACCAGCAGAGGCAGGACGTAAATTTGGAAAAGACAGGGGTGTTTACCGGATCATACGCTATAAACTCGGCCAGCGGGGGAAAAATGCCTATTTGGATTTCCGATTTTGTAATAGGCAGTTACGGAACCGGCGCCGTGTTTGCCGACGCGCACGATGAACGTGATTTTGAAATGGCAAAAAAATTTAACATTCCTTTGAAAGTTTCAATTAAGCCAAAAGACGAGGCATTGTGGGAGCAAGTAAAAAAACTTGAAACTTGTTTTTCCGACGAAGGGACATTGGTAAATTCCGGACAATTTGACGGTCTTACTTCCGCTGAAGCCCGCGACAAAATTTTGGAATGGCTGGAACAGAAGGGCTCGGCTAAAAAGAGAATAAATTACAAACTTCGCGATTGGGTTTTTTCCAGACAGAGGTATTGGGGCGAGCCGATTCCGATTATTCATTGTGAAAAATGCGGAATTGTGCCGGTGCCGGACAAAGATTTGCCGGTAAAATTGCCGATGGTCAAAAATTATCAGCCTACGGGAACTGGGGAGTCGCCTTTGGCCGCGGTCAGCAAATGGGTAAATGTAAAATGTCCGGTTTGTAAATCGTCGGCCAAGCGGGAAGCCAACACTATGCCGAATTGGGCGGGTTCAAGTTGGTATTGGTTAAGGTATACCGACCCGAAAGACAAAAAAGTGTTTGCCGATTTGAAAAAGCAAAAATACTGGACGCCCGTGGATGTATATTTTGGCGGGATGGAGCATACAACATTGCATTTGCTTTACAGCCGGTTTTGGAATTTGTTTTTGTATGATCAAGGATTGGTTACATCGCTCGAGCCTTATAATTTGCGCAAACCGCACGGAATTATTTTGGGTCCGGACGGCGATAAAATGTCCAAGAGCCGCGGAAACGTTGTCAATCCGCAAGATATCGTCGCTTCGCACGGCGCCGACACTTTGCGTATGTTTGAATTGTTTTTGGGCCCGCACGAAGACACCATTGCCTGGAATGACAAGAGCGTTGTAGGAGTGAAGAGATTTTTGGATCGCGTGTGGAATTGGGCAGTTCCGAGGGTAACCCTCGGGGAGCCCCAAAGCCGAGGGTTACCCTCGGAAAAAGTTGAACGCGCGTTAAATAAGCTTATCAAAAAAATTACCGAAGACATTGAAAATTTCCATTTTAACACCAGTATTTCGGCGTTTATGGAATTTTACAACGAAGTTAAAGACGAGACGGTGTCTACAGAATCGGTTAAGACGTTTTTAAAGCTCCTTTACCCGTTCGCGCCGCACATATCGGAAGAGTTAAACCAGCTTGTTGATAAAACGCGTGGCCACGCGAAAAGTCAACAATCATTGCAGGATGAAAAATGGCCGTTGTATGATCCAAAATTCGTAGTTGATAAAACCGTAGAAATCGTGGTTCAGATTAACGGTAGGGTAAAAGGCAAACTGGCCGTGGATGCCGGAAGCAGCCAGCAACAGGTAAGCGCAAAAATTTTGGAATTGGATCCGGTAAAGCAGGCTTTAATCAACGAAACCATAAAGCGCACGATTTTTGTGCCGGACAGGCTGATAAATTTAGTTATCTAAAGGAAAAAGGCTGGGACTGCAATTAGCGGGAATCGGCCCAGCCTTTACTTCGAGCTTTTATCTTTTAGAACTTGCACTATCTGATACAGAGGCATCCCGAGGTCGTTTTCTAGGACGTAGAGTATAGCTCTAATCTTCTGCGGCTGTAAAGCGTCCATGGCTTCATCCATCAGTTCCACTCCGACCGCGTCCTTTTTCGCTTTATCGGTCTGTGTGCGGTGGTCGATTTTGGACCTGATTTCATTAACGATTTCGACGTTGGGGTTAACTGTCTCTTTAAGATATTTAAAGAACCCGAAGTAGCTTACCGGTCTTTTTTCCACGGCGCCCTCCTTTTGGCACCTTAAACTTGAACCTAAATTTGAATTTTGTCAAGTAATATTATGCTTATAATTGACTATAAAAAAAAGCATCATAAAAAAATAATTGATGCCTGTGTTTTGGCTTTAAGAAAAGGGAAAACCGTGGCTTATCCCACGGATACAAGTTATGGCTTGGCCGCGGATGCCTGCAACATTAAAGCCGTAAAAAAACTTTTTCAAATAAAAAAGCGGGGTTTTAATAAACCCGTGCATATTGTGGTGCCTTCGGCGCCGTACGCGAAAAAAATTGCGCGGTGGAATCCGGTCGCGGAAAAGTTATCACATACATTTTGGCCGGGAGCATTAACATTAATATTACCTTTGGTAGGGGAGGGTTTAAAACCCTCCCCTACGATGAAGAAATTGTCGGCCAACACCGGGACAATCGGTCTGCGCATGCCAAAAAATCAAATCGCGATGGATTTGGCAAAATTTCTCGGCCGCCCAATAACCGCGACCAGCGCTAATTTATCGGGTCAGATTGATTGTTATTCTGTTGGCGATATCATCGCGCAATTTAAAAACCAAACATACAAGCCCGACATTATTATCAACGCCGGTAAACTGCCCAAACGCAAGCCTTCCACCATGGTCCGCATCGTCAATGGCGAAATAAAAATTTTGCGCCGCGGTCCCATTAGTGAAAAACAAATAAAATCTCTACTAAATACGAAACTTAAGTTTAGTATTTCGTATGTTTAGTATCCTTTCGTATTTAGTAGAATCTTTATGTCAGAGCTCCTAAACTTCCATCTCCCCAAATATTTTTCCAAAAGCCTGCGCAAGGAAATGGGCGAGCTTTACGCGTCGTCAACCATTTCCAATTTCGCGCTGGCGGTAACCAGCCTGTTTGAACCGATTTTTTTATACCACGTCCTCGGATTTACAGTGCCCCAGGTTTTGCTTTTTATGGCCGTGGTCTACGCCGTTTATATTGTGATGATTCCGTTTGGCGGAAAGTTTGCCAGCGCCTACGGCTACCGGCACAGCATCGCTTTGTCCGTGCCCTTCCAGATTTTTTATTGGCTGGCGCTTTTGGCCAGCATCGGGCACCCGATGGCCGCATTTTTAGCCGCGCCGATTTTAGCTTTACAAAAATCTTTTTATTGGCCGGGCTTTCATTCGGTGATGGCCTATTACGGGCAGACCGAGCAGGTTGGGCGGGAATTCGGCGCCATATATTCTTTGGAAAATCTCTCTTTGGTGGGCGGCCCGTTAATCGGCGGGATTTTTGCCCAGTATTTTGGCATGCCGTCGGTGTTTTTATTGGCCGCGATTATTTATTGTTTTTCAGCGGTGCCGATACTGCTTGCCGCCGAAGTTTTTGCGCCAAGGAATTACACTTTCAGGCAGACCTGGGAACTTTACAAAACATCTCCCAAAAAATTTCTGGGCTATTTGGGTTTTGGCGATGAGCTTTTGGTTTTAACAATCTGGCCGATTTTTATTTATTTGATTGCAACGGATTATAAAGATACCGGTTTGCTCGCGGCGGGGGCAAGTTTGGTGGCCACGGTAATTGCGCTTTTTTTGGGTAAAATCAGCGACACGTACACAAAAAGGGTGATGGTAAAAATCGGCGCGTTTTTTAACGCCATCTTCTGGCTTGGACGGTTTTTTTGCTCCAACTTTATTACCACTTTTACCGCCGACAGTTTATCGCGAACGAGCCGCGAAACTCTGTTTATTCCACTATCTACTTTAACTTATCTCCGCGCCGAACAGACTCACGTGGTGCCGTACGCGGTATTTTTTGAGCAGTCCCTGGCCATCGGTAAACTTAGCGCCTGCCTGCTCGGCGCCCTATTGTTTTATCTTACCGGCAATTTTATGGTATTATTCATAGTAGCCGCGGGTTACAGTTTGCTTTATATGTACATATAGCGATTTAATATGTTAATAGCTGTTTTAGTGCTCGGATATGGGTTGATTTCTGTTATTTTTATCGCGTTACTTTTCTATTTTGTAATTTTGTTGGATTCTACCGTTGGCAATTTTGATTTTGCAAGCAGTAAGCTTGCCGTAAATCAAGTGGTTGATATTATTAAACGGCGATCTTTGGAGAGCGGAAGTTTTTACGATTTAGGAAGCGCCAGGGGAAAATTCGCCGTCCGGATTGCCCGAAAATTTTCCGGGCTGAAAATTTACGGTTTTGATGATAGCTGGTTTAGGGTTTTTTGTTCAAAAACCAGGTCGGTATTTTTGAAAAATTTAAAATTTAAGAAACAGGATATTTTTAGTGCCGACATTTCATCCGCCGATATCATTTATCTATATTTGCCGCAGGAGCTGATGCCGGCCCTGCAAATTAAATTGCGAAAAGAATTAAAACCCGGAAGCCTAATTATCAGCAACTCAGTAAGTTTCCCCGGCCTGGAGCCAAGCGAAATTTTAATCACGAACAAGCGCAGGCCGGATTTCCAAAAACTTTTCATTTATCAGATTGTTTAAACCAATGCAAAAGCAAAAACCACAAATTAAATATCAGAGCCTGAATTTATAAAAAGTAGCGCACAGGTTTATCAGATGTCTTTTTTTGGCGTCATCCTGAACCCGTTATCAGTAAAACAAAGCGGGTGAAGGATCTAGTCAAGGGTTAAGAGATTCTTCGTCGGATGCACTCCTCAGAATGACGCCACTTGACTAATTAATGCAACTTAATTTATTAATCACAAAAAAATGAACTACCCAAACATTCAAGCCGAAGACTTGGCAGTTTACGAAATTATTAAGCGCGAGGAGCAGAGGCAAAAAGAGGGGATAGAACTCATCGCCAGCGAAAATTATGTTTCAAGGGCAGTGCTGGAAGCCATGGGTTCCGTCTTAACAAACAAATATTCCGAGGGTTACCCTGGTAAAAGATATTATGGGGGCAATGAGGTTATTGACCAGGCGGAAACTTTGGCAGTCAATCGCGCCAAGAAACTTTTTGATGCCGAACACGTTAATGTCCAGCCGCTTTCCGGCTCGCCCGCTAACTTGGCGGTTTATATGGGTTTGTTAAATCCCGGTGATAAAGTCCTCGGTTTTTCTTTGGATCAGGGCGGGCATTTGTCGCACGGGCATCCTTTAAATTTTTCCGGTAAACTTTACACTATAATTCCGTATTTTGCCAAAAAAGGCACGGAAATTATAGATATGGATGAAGTCGAAGAAATTGCAATGCGCGAAAAACCAAAAATGATTTTAGCGGGTTTTTCCGCCTACAGCCGGGATTTGGACTGGAAAAGATTCCGTGAAATTTCCGATAAAGTCGGCGCGTTTTTGTTTGCCGACATTGCCCACATTGCGGGTTTAATCGCCGGCAAGCAATTGGAAAATCCTGTACCGATTTGCGACGTGGTTTCCACCACCACCCACAAAACTTTGCGCGGCCCTCGCGGGGCTATGATAATGTGCAAGGAAAAATTCGCTTCCGCGATTGACAAAGCCGTTTTCCCCGGCGTTCAAGGCGGCCCGCATGACCACATTAACGCGGCCAAAGCCATTGCTTACGGTGAAGCCTTAAAGCCGGAGTTTGCCAATTATGCCAAACAAATAATAAAAAACGCGCAGGCATTATCATCGGCATTACAAAGCAGGGGATATCGCATAGTTTCCGGCGGCACGGATAACCATTTGATGCTGGTAGATTTATTCGGCAGTAAGCAAATTACCGGCAAGGAAGCTGAAAAAACTTTGGAGCACGTGGGCATTTCTATCAACAAAAATATGATTCCTTTTGACCCGCGCAAGCCAATGGATCCTTCGGGGATTAGGTTAGGCACGCCGGCGCTTACGACCCGCGGATGTATGGAAGTTGATATGGAAACCGTTGCTGAATTGATGGATGCTGCTTTAATGAGCCGCACCGATGAAAACAAGTTATCCAAAATTCACGGACAAGTCAAAGAATTTTCCCTAAAGTTCCCGGTTCCTGGAATTGAATAAAATAACGTAATACTCGCTAAAACCACGGCCGCGGTTTTAGCGAGTAAGTTAAATTATGCTTATTGATATTGTTATTTTGCCCCCTGAATCAATAAGGGCGAAGGTTGGTAAAAAAATTAGCTTCGTAGCAAAAAATTATCCCCACAATTACGTCGTGGATAATATTAAGCTGATTCCGCATTTAAGTTTGTTCCATTTAAGGATTTTAAAATCAAAGTTAGACAAGCTGGAGCAAATGGTAGAAACGGTCGTTGGAAAATATAAATCATTCCAATTAAAGTCCGTTGGTTTTGTCAAATACGATAAAGATTTAGTTTTGCAATTTAGGATTTCGAAGCCGGCCACCCTTTCTAAATTAAACAGAGATATTATCCAAAGGTGTCATAAGTTTAGGACAGGAGAGTTATTATCGTGGTACAAAGATTATCCTTTTCCAAGGTTAGACAAGCTATATATAAAAAAGTACGGCTCCTATTGGTCTACAGGCAAGAATTTTGACCCACATTTTACTATGGTTAAATATAAGTTCGTTGATGATGGATCGAGGATGACTAAGAAGATGGGTAATTTTGGTTTTAAATTTTTGGCTGACACCGTCGCTGTGTGCGAGATAAATAAGCACGGGCAAGTAATAAAAATTTTAAAAAAATTTAAACTTAAAGCTTAAAACTCCCATACTACTTTCGTATGGGAGATACTATCTCGGTTGTATCATAATCACAGATGGATTCGGATTTTTATTTTAGACAACAAAAATTGCTGGCTGGCCGTAAATGGTACCGGCGGTTTTGGGAATTATGGGGGCTGTATGGGGTGGCGGTTTATTTTTTGATAGGCGCGGTTTTTTTATTTTGGACCGGGGGTTGGAAAATAGTTTTGTTGGCCGGGTTTTCGGGGATAGTTGCCCGCTACCTGGTTTGTGAATTAATCATCCGATTTTACAAAAAACCTCACCCTTACCAAAGCTTGAATTTTAACGTTCCGACATCATGGTTGTTTTCCCGTCAGGATAAAAGAAGTGATGCGTTTCCGTCACAACATACTACAACAGCCGCGGCAATTGCCGTCGTGTTTTGGCTGTTTAGTCCAGTTTGGGGCGCCGTGGCAATGGCCGCGGCCATAATTATTGGCATAGCCAGAATTATTTTGGGTTATCACGATATTTGGGATGTGGTCGGCGGTTTATTTATCGGAATGTTATCCGGTATTGTTTTAGTTTATTGCCTGTTTTTGGTTTTTTCCAGATAACAAAAAACTCCAAAGCGCTTGGAGTTTTTTGGTGGCCGAGGAGGGAGTCGAACCCTCATGCCGTTAAGCGAACGATTTTGAGTCGTTTGTGTCTGCCATTCCACCACTCGGCCGAGGCGAAGTTATAAAAACTTAACTTATTTTAACAAAAAAACCGGATTGCGTAAAGGATCAAAATTTGATAAGATCTTTACAGTAATGTTTTAGCTCTATGGACGATACTACCAAACAACCCAACATCACCATTCAATCTTTAGGCGATTTAGCGGTGCCGCAAATTGGCACGGCGGCGTCAACTTTTGAGTCCTCCTTTGCTAAAGCTACGGAGGATAAACCTTCTTTGGCGGCCGCGCCAATATTGCAGGATTTGCCGCAGCCCGCCCCTGTTATTAATTTGCCGACGAACCCGGAAAAAGTTTCCTATGCCGATGCCAAAATCCAGGAAATAGACGTTGCCAAAATTTCGCCAAATCCATTTCAGCCCAGAAAAGTTTTTGAACAGGCGGCGTTAAGGGAATTGGCCGATTCCATAAAGGAGCACGGGGTTATTCAGCCTTTGGTGGTCACCCAAACCCCGGTTGGTTACGAGTTGGTGGTGGGTGAGCGCCGGTTCAGGGCCGCCCAGCTGGCGGGATTGGAAAGAGTACCCGCCATTATAAAAGAAGCCATGGTGGACCAGACCAAGCTGGAAGTTGCTTTGATTGAAAATATCCAGCGGCAGGAATTGAATCCCATAGAAGAAGCGCAGGCTTATGAGCGGTTGATGAAAACGTTTAATTTGACGCAGGATCAGGTTGCCAAAAAAGTCGGTAAAAGCAGACCGGCGGTAGCTAATACTGTCAGATTACTAAATTTGCCGGCGGAAATCCAGCGCGCGGTTATAGAAGGCAAGCTGATGGAAGGCCATGCCAGGGCTTTGCTCGGCCTAAATGATCCGGAAAAAATGCTATTGATGTACAAGGTGGTCATTGAGCAAAATTTAAACGTGAGGCAGGTGGAAAGCAAAGTGCGCGAGCTGATGACCAGGCGGCAAATGGACTCGGCCGCGCCGGACCCAAAATTGCTTGCCATGGAAAGCGAACTCCGCGGCAAGCTCGGCACCCAGGTTAAAATCCAGCGCCAGGGCCAGGGCGGAAAAATTACCATAGAATTTTTCAGCGACGAAGAGCTAAGCGAACTCATCCACAAAATGGCCGCGGAAAAAGAGTCGGGTGATATGGGGTATTTAACGGTTTAATGTTAAATTCCCCTCCTTGCAAAGGAGGGGTTGGCCCGCCTCGCGTCGACGCGAGTCGAGGCGGGGGGAGGTTATTTTACCGTTGAATGCCGGAGTTGGTATTAGAATATTTATAGATATTAAAATATTGCCGACTTACAGGTAATATCTTAATATCCCAATATCAATCAATATCTTTGATATCCTTGAGTGTGGATAACTGCTAACATGTTGATAAATTATCTTAACTTAAGCCAAAAAATAGCCAATTTGACATAAGCCGTAATCGTGTTATACTTTAAGCACTTGATGTATTAGCCAAGCAGTACATTATGAACAAGCATCTTTGCCTTATGATTAATGTCCGCCTGGTCTCTTTTACTAAGAGCGTACTTTGGACGGAAAAATATGGGGCTAAAAGGTAACTGATGTTGTCAAAAGAAGTAAACAGAAACCAACCTAGCCCCAAAGTAAAGGCTAGGAATTTTTTTGAGAAAATTAATAATAGGATAAAAATCGTCGGTTGCAATTTTAGCCTAAAAAGTTTTGGACTAAGTTTGCAACCAGGCTGGTTGCAATTCCGTTGCCCTGTTGGGTGACGAAATATTCCGGCGTTGGCCGGGTTAATATCAAGGAGGGCAGATTGTTGTTCCCGGGAGATTTTCAGGCCACTCTTGCTCCTGTAAGACCTCAAACAACCATGCGAGTTTTTTGCAAGGGTTGTGAAAGAAAGAGGCCCATCAGAAAGATGGCAGTAGTAAGAGTCGGCGGAAATATCAAGGAACTGCTCTGCACTGTTAAGTGCGTTGACGCCACACCAAGTCCATTGGACGAGGTGCTCGCACATTTGCAGGCAGAGTAACGGCAGTTTTTAGCCCGAGAGCGTAGTATGTCGATCCGTACGGCATCATCCCCCGGCTCCCGAGCCTTCCCCGGCAGTTCTGTGTTATCGGCAATCTTAACCGATTGCCGCCTAACAGAGAACTGCCTGGGGTTCTCTTTCTAAATTCAACTTATGTATAAATTAACCAGCCAACTTATTACTGCTACTCTCCTCCTCGTCGGGGGTGTAGTTTATATTGGCAAAAAGGGCAGGTTGGATATAGGCAAGAGTAATTGAGGTATAAAGATATAAAGATATTAAGAAATTTGAAATTTCCAACCCCAGCCCTAAGGCTGGGTTTTTGTATTGCAAATTTGTTCTATGATTATAGGCCAAGTTTGGTGTACAAAATTTGAATCGGAGGCTAAAAGATGGCAAGTGTTGTTGTGGAGCTAGAGCTTCACGAAAGGCTGATTGAGGAGTTTCTTGCGGGCAATTTCGGTTCCAAGACAATTCCCAGCGATCAGAAGATTGCTCACTTGCGTATGCTGGTAATTGAGTATTTAGAGTGGTATGAGAGGAGTTTTGGGCAGCAGCCCAAGATCCATCCAATCAGGAACCGTTTAAGATTCCTGCAAATGCGAAAACGCAAAAGTAAGATACCAATTTCAGCAGTAGCGTAACTAATATGCCCCGGATCCGCTAAACGCCGATTGTACTAATCGGTAGAGCGGATTTCGGGGCTCCACTTTTTGTTAACACTTAGTATACAGCAATAATCTGCTGAAGCTTTAGCGAAGGTGGCTAAAATCAAAAACCGCCTCCGGGCGGTTTATTTTTTTTGCTTGTTTCTTAGCTTTTTAGCGCGGAACGGTGGCCGTGCCATGAACCGGAGTGAACAAAGTGAGCGACTGGTTCATGGTCGGGCTGCCGGGAATTGAACCCGGTCTACATGCACCCCATGCATGCGTACTACCGGTATACTACAGCCCGATTATTTGTTTACTCAAAGCATTATAGCTAAAAATTTAATAATTATCAATTTATTTACACTTACGCTCGGCCGAGCGTAAGTGTAAATAAATTAGTTTTAGAGATTATGGATTTTTATGCTAAAATTACTTTATGATGAAGCGGCAAATTATATTAGCTTCCACATCGCCAAGAAGGCTGGAGTTACTCAGGCTTTTAAGGATAAAGTTTAAAGCCGTTGATTCCGGTTATGAGGAAGTTGTTAATCCCAGGCTAAATCATTACGATTTGGTAAAGTTTTTGGCTTTGGGCAAAGCACGGGCCGCCGCAAGAAAATATCCTAAGGACGTCATAATCGCGGCCGATACTATGGTTTCGTTCCGCGGCAAGATCATCGGCAAGCCAAAAAACGCGAAGGATGCGGAAAAAATGCTTAAAAGTTTTAGCGGTAAAGCGCAGGACGTTATTACCGGCGTGGCGGTTTTGGACGCCCAAACCAAACAAGTTGTAACGGCTACGGACAAGATCAGGGTTTATTTTAAAAAATTATCCGCCAGCGAGATATCGAAATATATCAAAAGCGGCGAGCCGTTTGATAAAGCCGGCGCCTACGGCCCGCAGGGGCTCGGGTTTAATTTAATCAATAAAATTGAGGGCGACTTTACCAACATCCTCGGCCTGCCGATGGTAATTGTCTTTAACGCGCTGGAAAAGTTGGGTGTTAAAATTTAAAAATTTATTATACCATAAAAATGAATTGGAAGATGGGACACATCCTCCAGAGTGACAATTATGATATTAAAAGGCAAAAAAGTTATATTAAGACCGATAAAAATGAGCGATGCCCCGCGTTTTGTGAAGTGGCTAAATGACCGAGAAGTCTATCAGTATCTACAGGCGCATGACCGCCGCTTAACCTTGAAAAAAGAATTAAAATGGATCAAACAGAATTTAAAAGATCTTGCAAAAAAGAATTTTGCAATAGAAACCCTTGAACACCAGCATATCGGCTCGGTTAGCCTTGATGTGAATAAAGAGAATAATCGTGCAATTTTTGGAATTTTCATCGGAGACAGAAATTATTGGAACCGCGGTTGCGGCACGGATGCGGCAAGGACGATAATTAATTACGGATTTAGCACCCTTAAATTGCACCGCGTTGAACTGGACGTGATGATATACAATGAGCGGGCAATAAAAGTTTATAAACGTCTAGGTTTCAAACTTGAAGGCCGGTTGCGTGACCGCAATCGCTACCTCGGGAAATTTTATGACGTTCTGCGTATGTCAATATTAGAACGAGAATGGAAAAAGAAAAATAATATTAAATAATTTATTTTCGGGCGTCATTCTGAGGGCAGTAGCATCCGAGACCGAAGAATCTTTTCTCTAAATTTGAGATCCTTCGTCGGCTGCACTCCTCAGGATGACGCCGATAGGAGCAGTTAAATGAAAACAGCGTTGATATCAGTTTATAATAAGAACGGGATTGTGGAATTTGTCAAAGAGTTGGTAAGGTTGGATTTTAATATTTTGGCCAGCGGCGGAACGGCTAAGGAATTGTCATCGGCAGGGATAAAAGTGGCGGATGTCGCTTCGCTTGTCGGCGGCGGGGCGATTTTGGGGCATCGGGTGGTTACGTTATCGCGGGAAATCCACGCGGGCTTGCTGGCGCGGGATGTTAAGGAAGATAGGGATGAGCTGGAGAAGTTGAAAATTCCGTGGATAGATTTGGTGTGCGTGGACCTATATCCGCTGGAGCAGGAAATTGCTAAATGGGATCGGGAGACCCTCACCCCTAACCCCTCTCCCAAAGGGAGAGGGGAAGGTATTGCTGATGAAGCGAGAGACGCAGTGATTGAGAAGACGGATGTCGGCGGGCCGACAATGTTACGGAGCGCGGCCAAGGGGCGGAGGATTGTGGTTTGTGATCCGAGCGATAGAATGCGCGTAATTGAATGGCTAAAAAACGGCGAGGCGGATAAAGAAAATTTTATATCATCGCTCGTTGCCAAATCCGAAGCTGTGGTGGCGGATTATTGTTTGGTTTCGGCGCGGTACCATTCCGCGGGAAAATATGAAGGAATGGTGGGGAGGCAAATCGCTCAGTGTAAATACGGCGAGAACGGGTACCAGACGCCGGCGGGGTTGTATGGGGGACAATCTTTAATCCTTGATCCTTTATCCTTAACCCAATTCAAAGTGCTTGCCGGCACGGCGCCGAGTTATAATAATTGGGCGGACGTTGATAGGCTACTGCAAACCATGACGCACATTGCGGCGGGGGTTGAGGTAAATAAAATTACCCTCTCTGCCCTTCGGGCATCTCCCCCAGAGGGGGAGAACTCCGTGGAAGCGCCGATGATTGCCGTTGGGGTTAAGCACGGGAATCCTTGCGGAGCGGCGGTTAGCGGCGATCCGTCAGTTGCCATCCAAAAAATGTTGGAAGGGGATTTGCGCGCGATTTTCGGCGGGCTGGTTATGGTAAATTTTCCGGTGGATGAAAAGTTGGCGGAAGTTTTGTTAACACATAAGATGGAATCCGGTAGGCGTTTATTAGACGGCATAATCGCACCGTCGTTTACCTCGGGGGCGATTGATTTGCTTAAGCGCAAAGGCGACAAGTGCCGGTTTTTGGTTAATCCGGCTTTGGCGAATTTATCTAAAAATTCCATTGACAGCCATCAGCGCTTCCGTTACGTGCGCGGGGGATTTTTGGCCCAGCCGAATTATACATTTGTCTTGGATTTGGCCCGAGGGTTACCCTCGGACCGGAGCGGTTCGGAAGCCGAGGGTAACCCTCGGCCGGAGGTTATCGGCAAATTATCCGATCAACAAAAATCAGATTTGATTTTAGCCTGGGCGATTGGATCAACCTCAAACAGTAACACCGTTACTTTGGTCAAAGACGGAATGTTAATCGGCAACGGCGTGGGCCAGCAGGACCGCGTAGGCTGTTGCCAGCTGGCAATTAAACGTGCGACTGACGCGGGACATCAAACTAAAGATGCCGTAGCTTACAGCGACAGTTTTTTTCCTTTTGTGGACGGCGTGCAAACTTTGGCCGATGCCGGAATAAAAGCAATTTTTGCCACCAGCGGCAGCGTGCGCGATAAAGAGGTAAAAGATTTTTGCCGGGAGAAAAACATCAGCCTATATATGTTGCCCGACAGCGAAGTCAGGGGCTTTTTTGGCCATTAAAATTAAAAAGCCTTTTGCATTAGTGTATCCGCCTTCGCACAAGGCTTCGGCGGACAAGCTAGTACGCTAGTGCAAAAGGATTTGATTATAATTTGATAGGTTTTGGTTATCATTAATTTTAAATTTATGGCTCATTACGTATGCACCGGCGGGTGCGGCGGGGTCTCGGATAATCCGGGAAATTGCCAGAGCGAAACCTGTCCGCTTTACGGACAGCCGTTAAAAGAGTGCAGCTGTATAGACGGCATGCACGAAGAAGTTTTTGCAAATTCCGAGGGGCGTTAAAACCCATCGTAAACTAAAAAGATATGGGCACTTTCTCGCGGCGTGAAGGTGCCCATATCTGATTTTAGTGCTTTGGCTATTGGCTGATGAGATCTTTTACAGCTTGAGTTATCGCCGTGTCGCCCGTGGCCGCGGTGAGTTTGGCCGGCCAGGTTTTATTACTAACATCAATATCTGGCGAGACGCCGTTGCCCTGTATCGGTTGCTGGCCCTGCACCACGGTTAGGGCGGTTACTAAATGCACCGAATAAACCTGGTTAAAATCAAACTGATCGGCTATGGGGAAAGGCTGTTCGTTTTCCACTGTGCCCCAGCCGTAAGTTTTGTTGCCGACCAAAATGCCGACTTTGAATTTTTGCAGGGCGCCGGCTAAAAGTTCGGTGGAGGATTGGTCTTGGTTGTCAATCAAAACGACAATATTTTTAAATTTAGCCAGTGCCGGCAATTTATCAGCCGTGGTAGCAAAGGATTGATAATTGCCCTGCTGTAAAAATTGGTAGGCAACCTGGTTTTGCCCCACAAAGAAGCCGAGCATTTGTTGGATTAAATCCAGGTAGCCGCCAATGTTGCCGCGCAAATCAAAAATTAATGTGTCCGACTGGCCGCCGGCGGAATTAACCGTGTCGGTAAATTCCTTTATTGAGGTCGTCGGCGAAAATCGCACAAAGTGCATATAAAAAATTTGCGGCGAAATTTGTTTGCTTATTATGGTGGCCTGGATTCCCTGCGCGTCGTAAAGCTGTTTGATGTCGGGTTTGGAAAGCGTGGCGTAAGCGTTGTTAATTTTGGCCAATTGTTGTTTGGCCGCGGGCGTATTTTGTTTGCTTAGGGCCGCGGATTGCTGTTGGTAAGACGCTTGGATTTGCGACTGGGTGGCATTGTTGCCCACTCCCAAATCCGCGTAAAGATTTTGGTTGGGAGTAACATTATTAAGCTCGTACATTAAAGCCTGCTGGCTGGCTTGGGTATAAAGCGCGCTATGGCCGGCCGGGGAGAGGTTGTTTAATACGTTGGCGGATAAAAGTGAAACGTAAAGATTTTTTTGGGCGATGGTCAAACCGCTCATCGCCTGTGTCATCATTGTTTCCAGGCCGGTTTGATTGGGGCTGGGCAAGGCCACGTGCTTGCCGAGCAATTTATCCGATGCATCCTGGTAAAGTTTGGTCAGCTGGGCGTCGGAGATTTTATCCCAGTAATTTTTTTGGATGATATCGTAAACTTCGTCGGTAAAAGCCAGATAGGTGTTTTTTGGAGGAGGTACGGGTTTATTTTGTTTAATCTTCGTGGCGGCAAAAACTCCGGCGCCGATAATAATCAGCGCGATCAAAATCCAGGGCAGGTTGTTGCGATTAAATATTTTCATGACCTTATTTATTATATCCGGGATTTATGACAATGCCAAACAATAGCGTTCGACCTTGTGGAGAACCTATTGTTTGGCGGTACTATCCGGCAGAAAAATATCTTCTCCACAAGGTCGAAGAATATTTTTCTGCAAACCTATAGGCGCTTATATAAATCAAAAATCCCGGGCGGAGCCGGGATTTTGGCATAAAATTATTTAGCTGTTTTAGCCTGCGTCTTTATGCATCTGGTGCAGGCTTTTACTCTTTTGCCGTCAAAGACCGCGTATTGCAAATTCGGCAGCAGCCTGCGGATTGACGCCCTCATTGAGTGGGAACGCTTTATTGTTCTGGAATAAGTTTTGCCGCAAACGGCGCACATTCTGGGCATATGGTAATTGAAGGATTTAAGATTAAATGATTGAAAAATTTGCGAGTCTTTGATAGATTATCATAATATGATAAAATAAGCAAGTATGGAAATTATTATAGTACTTATAATATTGCTTTTTTCCGCCATTGTGCACGAAGTTTGCCACGGATTGATGGCGGAAAAGCTGGGCGACAGTACCGCTCGGGATATGGGGCGGATTACGCTGAATCCAATTTCCCATATTGATCCTTACGGCACTATCCTGTTGCCGGCCTTGATGTATTTTGTCCAGGCGCCGTTTACCGCGCACCCGATAATTTTTGGCGCGGCCAAGCCGGTGCCGGTGAATTTTAGCCAGCTCCGCCCGCGCAAGCTTGGGATGATTTTGGTTTCCCTGGCCGGGCCGCTTTCCAATTTTGCGTTGGCGATTTTGTGCGGACTTATTATTAAGCTCGGCCTTTCCAACAGCATAGCGGACCCGATTTTAGGCGACGCGATATTTATTAACTTGCTTCTAGGCACATTTAACCTCATTCCAATCCCGCCTTTGGACGGCAGTAAAGTTATAGCCGCGCTGTTGCCGGAAGAATGGCTGTATAAAATTTTTTCCTTTGAGCGCTGGGGTTTTGTTTTAATATTGATATTTTTATACCTTGGTTGGCTGGAAGCAATTTTGTACCCGGTGGTGGTTTTGTTTGAAAGGATTTTTAGGATTGATCTCGGGCTGTAAGCACATGCAATACCGCGGAGCTTCCCCTCCTGCCAAGGAGGGGTGGATCGCGTTAGCGAGACGGGGTGGTATTTATCAGCAAATACTCCAACCACCTCCCCCAGCACCACTTTTTTGCTGATCAATATCGTTAGACAAAAAAGTGGTGCTGGGTACTCCTCCTTAGAAAGGAGGAGAAGCTCCGCGGTATTGCTTGTATAAAAAAGTTCAAGCGCCGACACTTTCCCGTGGGTTGCGGTTGGTGTCGGCGCTGATGCGCGGTTGCCTCATCAAGATGCCTTTGAGGCGAGTTTGGATACGGCTTCCGGTGTGAGGCCTTTGCCGCACCAATTACAGGTCACTTCATCGAGAGGTATGGGTTTGGATTTCGGCCCTTCGCCGGTCGCGGTAAGTTCACTGATTGACGCCGTTTTTCCTTCTATGCGAATGACCAAGACCCTTTCCCTGTTGGTTTCCTGGTTTACACAGTAATGACTGGCAGGCTCGGTGTTCACATTTCCTCCTTTTGTTGGACACCCTAGAATATCAAGTTGACAGGCCGCTGTCAACCTAGTATAATATCAATAATTGAATAAGAAACCATAGATCACAGATTTTTTAAGGCACGCGGATTACGCAGATGCGATTTGCGAAATCAGCGATATCTATGATTAATCAGTGATCTATAATTACTATTTATTAGTCGCAGGTTTTGGGAAGCAACTCCAACAGGTTTCTGGAGAGTACCTAAATTGCGAAAGCAGAAGATCTGACATCTTTTGTCAGTTTTTTTGTGCAAAAGTTTATTCAGGAAGAAAATTATTTATCCACGAATTCACTAATCATCACGAATTACACTAAGCTGTATTCGTGAAATTGGTGACAATTCGTGAATTAGTGGAGAACAATGCCCACAATAAATCAACTCGTACGCAAAGGCAGACACGCTTTTCAGTACAAGAGCAAGAGTCCGGCGCTAATGCGCAGGCAGAATTTAATTAAGAACAAAACTTTGTTCATCAAAACCGGCGCGCCGTTTATGCGCGGCGTGTGCCTGAAGGTTTACACCACCACGCCAAAAAAGCCGAACTCGGCTCTGCGTAAAGTCGCCAAGGTTAAATTGACCAACGGGATGGAAGTCATCGCGTACATCCCCGGCATCGGCCACAATTTGCAGGAACACAGCGTGGTTATGATCCGCGGCGGCAGGGTAAAAGATTTGCCCGGCGTCCGCTACCACATTATCCGGGGAAAACTGGACACATTAGGCGTTGACGGTCGTAAACGCTCGAGAAGCAAGTATGGAACTAAGAAAAAATAATCTTCTACGAAATACGAAAAGATACTAAATATACGAAATACTAAACTTGTGAGTGCTGGCGTTTCGTATTTAGTACCTTTAGTAAAATTTAGTATTTAGTAGAGAATTTACGAAGTAAATTTATGCCAAGAAAATCCAGAAGTTACGACAAACACGTGCCGGCACCGGACCCGAAATACGGTTCGGTCAAATACGCCAAATTTATAAACTATATAATGGAGCGCGGCAAAAAGAATGTGGCGCGCAAGATTTTTTATGATGCTTTGGACATTGTCGGCGAAAAAGTTGCCGCGATGCCGACTGCTGCTCCGGTCGCCGCAAAACCATCGGCTGATGCTAAAGCAAAGCCTTCGGATAAGAAAGGTGCGGTTGAGGCCAAATCTACATCAAAGTCCGATGTAGGGGAGGGTTTGAAACCCTTCCCTACGGGGACAAAAACGGCAACGTCCCAGAAACTTGACGGACGCGCGGTGTTTGATATTGCCTTAAAAAATGTCGCTCCGATAATGGAATTAAAATCCCGCAGAATCGGCGGTGCCAACTACCAGGTGCCGATGGAAGTCCAGGAACCGCGCAAAACTACGCTCGGTATGCGCTGGCTTTTGGCCGCGGCCAGAAGCAAAAAAGGAATGAGAATGGCTGAACGCCTGGCCGGCGAAATTATGGACGCCTACAACAAAACCGGTATCGCTATGAAGAAGCGTGAAGACGTCCACAGGATGGCCGAAGCCAACAAGGCATTCGCGCACTTTGCGCGCTTCGGACGAAGATAGACAGATTAACACGGATACTGCTAACGGATGAACACGGATTAAGGCGCAGTTTCTCCCCATTTAATGGGGAGATGTCACCAAAAAAAAGCAAAACATCGCTTTTGGTGACAGAGAGGTTAAATATTTAGAATAACCTCTCCCGCCCCGTCTGACGGGGCACCCTCCCCATGAATTGGGGAGGGGCTCCCGCCTTCGCTAAAGCTTCGGCGGGCAAGCCGCGGTCTTGCTTAGAACTTTGAAAGTTTTGACAAAAAGAAAAAGCCCGCAATCCGATTGGAAGTCTCGGAAGGGGCTGGCGCATGGCGATCCGGATGGTGGGGGGGTGGGAAGGCGCGGGGCGGCGTGACGATCGGATTTTAGTTACCTTGACCTTTTGAACAAGGATTTGGCGAAAGCCTTTAAGCTTTCACCTTGGGAGGCTTCAAGGCAATAGCTCCCAAAAAAGGCAACGATAACGGCTCCGACCGCAATCAGACATATTAACATTAACATAGTTGTCCTCCTATTTCGGACACCCCAGAATAGCAAAGAGAGAGAGGTTTGTAAAGAGCGTTTTTCTGTGGCGTCATCCTGAGCGAGTGCATCCGAGCGAAGGATCTCAAACAAGAAAAGAGATTCTTCGGCCAGAATGCAAGGCCTCAGAATGACGCCGTAAAAAATAAATCGAATCCGAGGGTTACCCTCGGGCTAAGGAAAATCCCGAGCCGAGGGTAACCCTCGGCACCAACGAATCAGCGAATTAGTATATCAAAGAACCCGAGGGTTACCCTCGGGTTAAAGAAAATCTCAAGCCGAGGGTAACCCTCGGGTACAAAATTATTAAATCATTTAATTTTTAAATCAAAAATATGCCAAGAGAGTATCCCATTGAAGTTACCCGTAATATAGGAATTATCGCGCACATCGATGCCGGAAAAACAACGGTCACCGAGGGCGTTTTGTATAATACCGGAATGATCCATAAAATCGGCGCGGTGCACGAAGGCGAGACGACCACCGACTGGATGGAGCAGGAGCGCGAGCGCGGAATTACCATTACGGCGGCCGCGGTGACTTGTTATTGGGTGCCGAGGTTTATTAAATTGGCCAAGGACACCAAGCACAAAATCAACATTATAGACACTCCCGGTCACGTGGACTTCACTGTTGAGGTCGAACGATCTTTAAGAGTTCTGGACGGCGCGGTTGTCGTGTTTGACGGAAAAATGGGCGTGGAGCCGCAAAGCGAAACTGTTTGGCGCCAGGCCGATAAATATCACGTGCCGCGAATGTGCTTTATCAATAAAATCAACCAAACCGGCGGTGATTTTTACAAATCGCTGGAATCCATTCATAAAAGACTGTCGCCCGACGCCCTGCCCATCCAGCTGCCCGTTGGCTTTGAAAAAGATATTTGCGGCGTGGTGGATTTAATAAATATGAAGTCCTACACTTACAAAGATTTTACGGACAAAGAGTTTACAGTGGGCGAAGTGCCGGCCGATATGCTGGAAAAAGCCAAAGAATGGCGCCACAAACTTTTGGAAAAAGTCGTGGAGAGCGATGACGCCATTATGGAAAAATATTTGTCCGGCCAGGAGCTTACGGAAACGGAATTTTTAACGGCCATCCGCAAAGCCGTGCAGGGCGGACAATTTTTTCCGGTACTCGGCGGCGACGGACGCGGGATTATTGTCCAAACAATTTTAGACGCGGTTACCAACTTTTTGCCTTCGCCTGTAGATCGCGGCGTTGTTAAAGGGCATGATTTAAAGACGGGCGCAGATATAGAACGGAAGCCTTCGGACGACGAGCCCTTTACGGCGTTAGCATTTAAAATCGCCACCGACCCATTTGTCGGCAGACTTTGTTTTTTTAGAGTGTACGCCGGGCATTTGGAAGCCGGTTCGTATGTATTAAACGGGCGCACCCAAAACAAAGAGCGCGTGGGCCGTATTGTGCGGATGAAAGCCGACGACCGCGAAGAAGTCAAGGAAGTTTTTGCCGGAGATATTTGCGCGCTGGTGGGGCCAAAAGATACCTTTACCGGCGATACTTTGTGCGATGTGGACAAACCCATTCAGCTGGAAAGAATCAAGTTTGCGGATCCGGTTATTAGCATGTCCATTGAGCCAAAGACCAAAGCTGACCAGGAAAAAATGGGCATTGCTTTGGGTAAGCTGGCCGAAGAAGACCCGACCTTTAAACTTTCCACCAACGAAGAAACCCAGCAAACCATCATCGGCGGAATGGGCGAATTGCATTTGGAGATTATCGTGGATCGTATGAAGAGAGAGTTTAAGGTTGAAGCCAACGTGGGCAAACCGGAAGTCGCTTATAAAGAAACCATCAAAAAAATGGCCGAAGCCGAGAGCAAATATATTCGGCAAACCGGCGGGCGCGGGCAATACGGCCACGTTTATTTGCGCGTGGAGCCGCTGGAGCGCGGCAAAGGCTACGAGTTTGAAGACGCGATTGTCGGCGGCGCCATTCCGCGGGAATACATTAAACCGATTGATAAAGGTATTCAGGAGTCGGCGGCTAACGGCGTTATCGCGGGCTATCCTTTGGTAGACTTTAAAGCTACGGCTTACGACGGTAGTTACCACGAAGTTGACTCTTCGGAAATGGCGTTCAAAATTGCCGCGTCCAAAGGTTTGCAGGATGCGGTTAAACGTGCCGACCCGATTATTTTGGAGCCGATAATGAAAGTGGAAGTTACCACGCCGGAAACAAATATGGGCGACGTGATTGGCGACTTAAATTCCAAGCGCGCGCAAATTAACGAGATGACCGACAAATTGCATCTTAAAGTTATAGACGCGATGGTGCCGCTTTCGGAAATGTTTGGTTATGCCACAGCTTTGCGTTCCATGACCCAGGGTCAAGCTTCTTACACAATGGAATTTGACCACTATGCCGAAGTGCCTAAGAATGTTGCCGCGGGGATAATTGAGTCGAGAGCCGGGATAAATGTTAGAAAAGGGATGTAAGACCGCGGAACCATGCGGAATTTAACGCGGAAAGACGCGGAACCCTCACTTCGGTCTCCCTCTCCCTTTGGGAGAGGGTCGGGGTGAGGGTTTTAAATTGTTGATATTTTTCGTGGCCACGAAATTTGTCAACAAAAAATTTGGCAAAAAAAGCCCTATGACGTCGTCTCGATCGATACCGTTACCTTTTTGGCTCCTAAATTTACTTGTTTAAGTTTTAGTTAAGAGATAAAATCAAGTATTAACCAGTTAATTAGCTTAAAATGACCAAAAAAAC
>Ga0181520_10002568_pt1 | contig 33392 bp, 24 predicted proteins | sample PEATcosm2014_Bin_29_FD_132451 | JGI IMG/M metagenome (GOLD analysis project Ga0181520, IMG submission 132451) | Peatland microbial communities from MTU Mesocosm Facility, Houghton, MI, USA - PEATcosm2014_Bin02_30_metaG | ecosystem: Environmental > Terrestrial > Soil > Wetlands > Peat | place...
AGATGAACGCAAAGTACGCGCCCTTGACGCCTGCCTTCCCACACAGATGTTCCTGTATGCGCGTTTTTCGCCCCAAAGCACCAAAAAGTATCTTGACAACGCCGACGCTGTCATACATGGGAACTCTGACCCAACTCAGCTATCCTTTGTGCCTGCTGTACGATGGCTCATGGCCCAGCGCGATCTTTACGTCGACCGCCTCCGCTCCGTGATGACGGCCTTCGTCATCCTGCACCACACTGCCATTACCTACGGCGCCATCGGCGGCTGGTTCTGGCACGAACTCCAGCCCTCCGCCTCACCCTCCAGCCGACTGCTCATCCTCTTCTGCACCACCAACCAGGCCTATTTCATGGGCTTTTTCTTCCTGCTGGCCGGATACTTCACGCCTGCCTCGCTGGAGCGCAAAGGCTACGCACGCTTTATCGGCGACCGTTTCCTCCGCCTCGGCGTGCCCCTGCTCGCGTTCGGCCTGATCCTTGGCCCGCTGACCGCGGCGATTGTGAATTCCTGGGAGGGAAAGGGTTTCTGGTCCTGCATTGCATGGCTCTGGCTCCACAAGCAGTTCATCAACGGTCCGCTCTGGTTTGCCCAGGCTCTGCTGATCTTCTGCCTCGCCTACTGCGCGGGTCGGGCGCTCTTTGGCTCTCCGCTGACAGGCACGGAACGCACGTCCAGGCCAGTTCCGTCCGGGCTCTGGTGGATCGTGAGCGCCCTCGCGACCGGCCTCGTCGCTCTCGCCATTCGACAGTTCGTTCCTGTCGGCGTGAACGTCATTGGTCTGCAACTCGGCTACTTCGCTACCTATATTTTTCTATTCGCGGCGGGCATTGCCGCCTGGCGCTTCGACTGGCTGCGCCAACTCGATTGGAAGAACGCACGGACCGGGATTCTGGCGTTCGTTATTGCTTGGCCGCTCCTACCCGTGGCCAGCGCCCTCGCCCGCGCACTGGGAAAGGCCAACTTCGCGGGCGGGCTCTCCTGGGCGGCGATCTTCTACGCGCTATGGGAACCGTTCGTGGCCTGGGGTTTGATCGCCGCGTGGCTGCTGGTTTTCCGCGCACGCATGAACCAGCCCTCAGCCTTCTGGGCATGGCTCAACCGCCGCGCCTATGCGGTCTACATCCTGCATCCGCCGGTGCTGGTCGGCATCAGCCTGCTGCTGCACGGCTGGGCCGCACCCGCGCTGGTCAAGTTCGGCGTTGTCGGCCTGTTAGCCTGCGCTGCCACCTGGCTGGTTTCCGATCCGCTGGTCCGGCTACCGGGGGTGCGGCGCGTCGTGTAGAGACCGGGGCAGAGCCTCAAAAAACTATAGATAGTCGTCGTTATAGATATCCCACCTTAGGCGCGATGAGACTGCGCCGAAGGTGGGGCACCCTGTTCGTCTCCAGCTAGTAGCTAGAAGCTGGAAGCTGCTTTACCGCTACTTCAGCGGGTCCGCAGGCAGCGTCCAGCCTTCCTTCTCGCCTTTGTTCTGCTCCTTGAGCCAGTCCATCAGCGGCTGGAAGTATTCGACAATCGCCGAGGCGTCGGCCTTGTCGGTTCCGGTCATCACTTTCAACGTCTCGGGCCAGGGCTTGGAGCGGCCCAGTTCCAGCATCGCGTTCAGCTTTGCGCCAGCGTCCTTCGAGCCGTAAACCGAGCAGCGATTCAGCGGGCCCTTGTAACCCGCAGCCTGGCACATGGCGCGATAGAACTGGAATTGATAGACCCGCGCCAGGAAGTAGCGCATGTAGGGCACGTTGCCGGGGATGTGGTACTTGGCGCCGGGATCGAAGTCGGCCTCCGAGCGCGCCACCGGCGGCGCCACGCCTTGATATTTCTCGCGCAGCGTCCACCACGCGCTGTTGTAGTGCTCCGGAGTCACCGCGCCGGAGTAGACCTGCCAACGCCACTTGTCGATGAGCAGGCCGAAGGGCAGGAAGGCGATCTTGTCCAGGGCCGTGTGCAGCAGGAGGGGAATGTCCGCGCTGGGCGGCGGAACTTCGTCGATCAAGCCCAGCTTCTTGAGGTAATCCGGGGTCACGTTGAGGGCGATGGCGTCGCCAATGGCCTCGTGGAAGCCGTCATTGGCACCATCGCGGAAGAAGAAGGGCTGGTTGCGATAGGCCATCTGGTAGTAGTTGTGGCCGAGCTCATGATGCACGGTGACAAAGTCGTCGGCAGTGGGCTGGAAGCAGGCCTTGATGCGGACGTCGCGCACATTGTCGATGTCCCAGGCGCTGGCGTGGCAGACCACGTCGCGGTCGCGCGGATGAGCCAGCATGGAACGCTTCCAGAAGGTGTCGGGCAAGGCGTCAAAGCCCAGCGATTTGTAGAAACCCTCGCCGAAGCGGACCAGTTGCGGCGAGTCAGTGTTGCGAGCCTTGAGGATGGCGCCCAGGTCATAGGGCAGCGGCCCGGAGGGCGGCGCTACCACGTCATAAATGTTGCCCCACTCCTGCGCCCAGGGGTTGCCGAGCAGGTGCGCGGGAATCATGCCGTCGGGGCGGCGCGCGGCATCGCCGTATCTTTCAATGAGCTTGTGGCGCACGTAGGTGTGCAGCTCGCGATAGAGCGGCTCGACCTGAGTCCAAAGGCGCTCGATCTCGGCCTGAAACTCGTCCGGGGTCATGTCGTACTGCGAACGCCACAGGGAACCGGTATCGGCAAAGCCCAGTTCGCGCGCGCCCTGATTGCTGAGTTCGGCCAGACGAACGTAATTGGGCCGCATGGGTGTTCCCACCGCGTGCCAGCCCGTCCACAGGGCCGCCAGTTCCTTCGGATCGCGGCTGTGGGCCATCTTCACGCCAATCTCGTCGATGCCGAGGCAATGGTCCGGGTCGGCGTCCGGGCAATACTTGCCGCGGCCATAGGCGGCGTCTAGTTCGGCGGCCTTCTGCGTGGTTTCCGCGCGCAGCGTAGGGTCGGAGGGCGCGGGCAACCCGACGCTCAGCTTGAGCAGCCGGAGTTTGCGTGCGGCCTCGGGCGGCAGGGCCAATCCGTCGAAGCGGCGCGCCTCGCCGATCAGCGCCGTTTGCCGGGCAATGAGCCGGTCATTGGCCTCGGCCACCAGGGCTACCGTGTCGTCGGTGATGTAGGTCTCCTCGACCCACGAGGCGCGGGCCGCATCGACGCTCATCGCATTCAATTCCTTCTCCGCATTGTCGATGAAGGCCAGGGCGTCGGCGACAGTAGGAGGAGCACCAGGTGCTGTTTGCGCCGGGGCGGCAGAGAGGCACAGAAACGAAGCGGCAAGCGCCAGCAAAGAGAGAGTACGTAGACGGAATCTTGAATTCATAGCAATGGGAATATAGTACGCGAGACGGGCGCGTGAACTCTGTGCGGTGTATCCGCCGGAACGGTTCGGCGGGCGCCACTTAAGAACGGTCTACAGCTTCACCCGCAGTTCCTCGTCTTCGACCACCGACTCGAGAATCTCGGCCCTGACTTCAGGGTCCTGCAGCGACGCGCCGGTGTGGACCTCGAAGGCATACCCGTGCCAGGGGCACACTACGCGGCCGTCCTCGACGATTCCCTCTCCCAGCGGCCCTCCTTCATGGGGGCAAACGCCATCGAGCACCGCGACGGCTCCATCCACGCGGGCCACGCAAAGGGAACGGCCCTGGACAGTGAACTCGCCAACCTCACCCTCCGCGGGCAACTCGGACGCCGGGCAGACACGCACAAACCGGTTCATAATGGACACTCCTTGCGGGCCGCCGCCAACATTCAAGTCAACCGGCCTGCGCAATTAACATACATGGAAACCATGCTCTTGGCGAAGGGCGAAAGATTCCGATCATGACGCGCAAGAAGATTCGACCCAGGCATACCACGCACCCTCCCGCATCCGCTTACGACTGGGCATTGGACAGTGGGCGCCCGCCGTCCGCCTCGCCGCCCACAGTTTCAGGCCGATGGCTGCTCGCGGCGACCGGCCTGACGATGGTGGCCGCAGCAGTCTGCGCCTGGGGCACGCTTTGCCTGCTGTTCTGGCAGGGGAGCTGGCAGTTGCTTTACCACCCTGTCGCGGCTGTCACGCGCACGCCGGCCAGCACGGGGCTGGCATACGAGGCGGTAGGATTTGCGACCGCTGAGTCCGGTCAGCCTCGATTAAAGGGCTGGTGGGTTCCGGCGGCGCACGAGGGGAAATTCAGCCGCAACACCGTGCTTTATCTCCACGGCCAAGACGAGAATATGGGCGACGCGGTGGAGGCGGTGGCAGGGCTTCACGCGGTGGGCGTAAACGTGCTGGCGTTCGACTATCGTGGCTACGGGCAGAGCCAGTTTGCCCGCCCCAGCGAGGCTCACTGGCGGGTGGACGCGGAGTCGGCTCTCCTGTACCTGACCGGAACCCGCGGCGTGGCCGCCGGCAACATCATCCTGGAGGGCAGCGACCTGGGCGCAAACCTGGCGTTGGAGATCGCGGCAAAACACCCCGAAATGGCCGGGGTGGTGCTACGGCAACCGCTCGATGCGCCGTTGCATGCGATCTTCAGCGATCCGCGTGCCCGGCAGGTTCCGGCCCACTGGCTGGTGCGGGACCGCTTCGATTTAAACGGGCCGGCAACGGCCTTGCGCATTCCATCGCTGTGGTTTTATTGGACGACGGCGCCGGGACAAGTTGGATCGCCCGAAAAGCCGGATGCGTTCCAGAAGGTTGCGGCGCCCAAAATGATGGTGTGGCTGACGAAATCCCCACTTGAGCAGAAAGAAAACGAGGAATCGCTGTCCCGCTGGCTGGACGATCTCCCCAACAGGAACTGAGGTCTTCCCGATCCAGTGATCCGACACTCTACCGCGGAACGTCGCGATGCAACGCCTTGACATGGTAGTGGGCGTTCTTGAGGCGCTTGCACATTTCCTCGGCCATCATCACGCTGCGGTGCTGACCGCCGGTACAGCCGAACGCCACGGTCAGGTAACTTTTCCCCTCCTCCACATAGTGGGGAAGCAGGTAGAGCATCAGGTCGGTCACGCGGTCAAGGAACTCGGCCGTTTGCGGAAATCTGCGCACATAGGCCGCTACCTTGGGATCGAGGCCGGTGAGCTTGCGAAACTCGGGAACAAAGTGGGGATTGGGCAGAAAGCGGACATCGAAGACCATGTCCGCGTCCAGCGGCACGCCGTTCTTGAAGCCGAAGCTAAGGCAGGAAACCAGCAACTGCTTGGCCTGGTCCTGCTGGCCAAACCGGGTCTGAATGTTGGCGCGCAGCTCATGCACATTGAAGTTCGACGTGTCGATCAGCGTGTCGGCGACGTTGCGGATCGTGTCCAGCAACTGCCGCTCTTCGACAATGGAGCGCGATACGGTCTCTTGGCGGCCCAGCGGGTGCGGACGTCGGGTTTCGGAATAGCGCCGCACCAGCGCCGCATCCTGCGCGTCGAGAAACACCACGCGCGTGGGCAGAAGTTTTTTCACCTGCTTGAGAATTTCCGGGAGCCGGTCCAGGGTAAGGCCTTCGCGCACGTCCACCACGATGGCGGCGCGATCGATCTCGACGGACTTGCACACCAGGCTGGCAAAATCCGTGAGAAGCTCCAGGGGCAGGTTGTCGACAGCGTGAAAGCCCAGGTCTTCAAATGCCTTGAGCGCAGAAGCTTTGCCCGCACCGGAGATTCCGGTGACGATAACCAGTTCCTTGCCCGGCTCGGCTGGCGGGCTGGCAGGTTTTGCGGCCGCGCCCGCGGAGTCCTCTCGGGGCGCCGGATTTGAAGGCGTCATGGGCTCATGCTACACCGAGAGACGGCTTTATTGCTGTGCTTCGGCTGGCCCCGCAGGGCAATCGCATGAACGAATTTGTTGATGGATTTGGTTCTGGTTTTCTCGCGCCGGAGGCGCGGAGGTTGCTAGCCCCGCGCTTTAGCGTGGGAAATTGGGGCCCAAAAACCATCTCGGAGCCCCGGAGGGGCGGTGCAGGGCAGTGAAATCTTGGTCGGATGATCATTCATGCGATTGCCCTGACTGGCCCCGCAGTCGCAGGCAATAGGAAGAGCGACGTGGTAGATGGGAAACCGGTCTGCAGGGACGGGCGCATTAAGAGCGCGTAACCATCATCCAGGGGTCCAGAGCCGCGAGTTTCCCTGCTTGCAGCGGGTCCAATACATGGGACAACAGATAGCCCTGGCCCAGTTCGCAACCGAGGCGCGAAAGCGCATCCAGTTGTTCCTGGGTTTCGATGCCTTGAGCCACCACCTGAACGCCCAAACTGGCTCCCAAGTGAATCAACGACTCCAGTACGGCCACTTGCCGGCCGGTCGAGGTGGCGGCCGCGGTGAACTTGGGGTCCAGTTTCAGCACGTCGATCGGCAGCCGCATCAGGTGGCTTAGAGGCGCCTGGCCGGAACCGAAGTTGTCCACTGCTACCCTCACATTGCAGTCGACCAGGCGCTGCAGAATGGCGACCGCCGCATCGGGATTCTCGCTCAATGTGCTCTCCGCCACCTCGAACAGGAGCCGCGCAGGATCGACACCGCTGGCCGCCAGCGCCTGTTTTACCTGAGCAATCATGCCGGGGTGGAAGAACTGCCGATAGCTCACATTTACGCTCAGGATGAGGTTCGATTCTGGCAGAGCGCCGGTCCAGTTGCGCAACTGCGCACAAGCGATTTCCAGCGTCTCGCGGCCCAGGCCAATGGAAAGTCCGCTATCCTCGGCTACGGGAAGCAGATCGCGGAAGCTATCTACGGAGCCGTCGGCATGGCGCCGACGGAGCAGCGACTCAAAGCCCTCCACAGCGCCGCTCTGGAGCCGATAGATGGGCTGATACCAGATTTCGAATTCCCGGTTGTCCAGCACCAGGCGCACCTCCCGCTCACGCTCCTGCCGGTCGGTAAACTGAACCGCCAGTTGCGGGTCGAAGAGTTCGAATCGCCTGCCGCCGTTCTGTTTGGCGCGATACATGGCAAAGTCGGCATCCCGGATGAGCGTCTCGGGAGCCGCGTGGTCCTGCCCGGCAATCGCCACGCCAATCGAAACGGGAATCTGAACCGAGTGGCCATTCACCTCAAACGGCCGGTCCATCTGGCGCAGAATCCGGCTGGCCACCATTTCAATGTCCGCAACTTGCAGGATGTTCTCGATAAGGATCGCAAACTCGTCGCCGCCCAGGCGGGCTGCGGTGTCCTGAGGGCGCAACGCGCTGCTCAGGCGCTTGGAAAACTCCATCAGCAGTTCATCGCCGGCGGCGTGGCCCAGGGAGTCGTTGATGTCCTTGAACCGGTCCAGGTCGAGAAAGAGGACGGCGCAACTCTGCTCCCGGCGCCGCGATCTGCGGCTCAACGCCAGGCTGACCCGGTCCATGAACACCGCGCGATTGGGCAGCCCGGTGAGCGCGTCGTGCATGGCATCGTGCTGCAGCTTGGCTTCAATCAGCTTGCGGTCGCCGATGTCGCGATAACTGAGAACGTAGCCGGCCTTCTCTCCGTTGACCACCAGCGGTCCGGTGAGCAGCGCCACATCCACCAGATCGCCATCCTTGTTCCTGCGCACGGTTTCAAGGGATGCGGACCCATACTGATCCACGGTCTTGTGCATCAGCGCAATCTCGTGCAGCCGCGTCTCGGGCACAATCAAGTCGCGCAGCCTGACGCCGCCGACTTCTTCGGCTGTATAGCCGAACATGCGGGTGAACGCCGCGTTGCTATAGAGCACATGATCGCCGTGCACGATCACCACGGCCTCGGGAATGCTGGTCAGCACATCTTCCATCAACCGTGACTTGGGCGCCCGTTCCCTTCCGCCTGGATGGGCCACGATGACCGCCTCGCGCAGTTCGGGATCGAGAAGGCTGTAGATTCCCTCGACGGGAAGCAGACGGCCGTTTTTGGCCGGCATAGTGGCATGGAACGGACTGCCGTGCTTGGTGCCAGTGAGGAGAGTTTGCGGTTCTGCAGTGCCCGGAAACAGCCCCCACAGAACGTCTTCAACGGGTCGCTGGACCCACTCTTCGTCGGCCACGCCAAGCATCTGCCGCGCCTCGGCATTGGCGTAGACTATCCAGCCCTCGCACTCCAGGAAAACCAGTACCGGCAAGGCGTCGAGAACCTCCTTTTGTTCTGCGGAGTCCGAGTTTTCAGGAAGATTCAGATGCATGATCCTCGAAAGAATGACCGTGGATGCCATTCTCTGTTCCTTTCCATGACGGTTCGAGCCTGCTTCAATCCGGCGCTGCCGGAAGCTACGCCCCACGACGACGGAAAAAACCCGCATTGGAGGACGGGCCAGAAATGGCTTGTCGCGCCCGGGTCAGAAACGCGCGCCCTCAACCGCGACGTGTCCCACCGCGGTTCCCGGTTCAACCTGCGTCTCGATAATGCGCAATCATCCGCGCGCGACCGGTAGAACCCGGCCATCGTGGCATCTCTATGGGGTTGCTTGTGTCTACCTGAATCGTATGCCGCGCGCACGCCTGTATAAATCCCCTAAACCGGGTACGAGGTACTACGAAAGTCCGGTATGCGTCCTGGACGCGCGCAAACACGGGAAGACCTTTGGGCCCGACCTTCACGAAGCGGCAGCAACGCAATGGCCGGCGGGCCTTGCCAAACGCAAAGCGGCCAACCAAGGAGAACCGCTGCGCTCAACGAGAAAAGTGCGCTGCCCCATCGCTGCGCCAGCCTTGAGGGGTTGGCGCAGCGATGGGATGGCGATCGGCCAGGATTCGATTGTGTTACGGAATCTCCACCAGTTCCATCTGGCCGTCGCGGCGGCGGTGGAGCACGAACAGTTCTCCGGATAGATCCCGGAAGACCAGCAGGTCGCGGTCGCGGAATTCGGTTTCCTTGACCGCCTCCTCAATGGTCATGGCCTTGGCGGCAATGGCATCGCCGCTCTTGACGATATGCGGCTCGACGACCGCCGTGCGGGCCGGGAACGAGTGCACGGCGATGGTGGCGCGGGCCCTTGTTCTTGCGCCGCGGACAGGCTTCTCCTCCTCGGATTCCGCCTCCGGCTGCGCTGCGCGGGCCTTGGGCCGGGCTACGGGAGGCGCGGTCAGCACCTTCTCCTCCTTGGGTAGCCGCTTGCTCTCCATCTTCCTGTCACGGTGACGGCGCGCCTGGTTTTCGGCGTGCTCAATGGCCTGGCGAAGCGCCGACACGAGCGTGTCGGCCTTGCCTGTGGCCGCTATGGTCTGCTGACGGGACTGTATCGTCAGCTCGGCAATTTGCACGTGCCTTTGCGCGCTGAAAACAATGCTGGCGCTCGCTGTTCTGCCCAGAAGACGGGCAATGCGTTCCATCCCCTCCTCGGCCTGCGTACGCAAAGCCTTGGAGATTCTCACTTGTCTGGCGGTGAACTCCACTTCCATGGTCAGCCTCCGCTTCTTTTTGTTCTCCGAGCGCGTTTTTCCGGCTAGAGAAACTCGGATTCTATAGCCAATGGCTGCCAGTTGTCAGTTCTCAGTTGTCCGCTGTCATGGATCACGGTCATTCCTCAGCCGGGAATCGAGCGCACGAATGCACTCAACAATCCGCCACTGCTTCAAGCAAATCCAACGGACGGAGCACTGGCACCTGACAGGCAGTCGTGCCTAACCCTCGCGTTTGCGGCGCTGATGAGTGCTGGGGATGTTCATGTCCTCGCGGTACTTGGCCACGGTACGGCGGGTGAGCTGGATGCCCTGGGCCTGGAGCATGGCGGCAAGCTGGTCGTCGGTAAGGGGGTGGCGCGGATTCTCTTCCTCGATCAGTTTGCGAACCTTGCGCTTGAGCACCAGCAACGGAGTGTCAGCGCCCTCGGGCCCGTTCGACCCTTCAGAAAAGAAGAAGCGCAGCTCGATGACTCCCTGGGGGGTGTGCGCATACTTGTTGGCCACGGCGCGGCTGACCGTCGAGGGGTGTACGCCGATTTCCTCGGCGACTTCCTTGATCATCATCGGGCGCAGGGCTTCAATCCCCACTTCGAGAAACTCTTGCTGGCGACGCACAATCACTTCGCAGGTGCGCAGGATGGTGCTCTTCCTCTGGGCAATGTTGCGCATCAACTGAAGGGCGGAGCGGAAGCGCTCCTTGACGTAGTCCTTAACCTCTTTATCGGTGCCTTCGGAGGCCAACATGCGCCGGTAGCGCTGACTGAGCCGCAAGCTGGGCAGATCTTCCTCGTTCATCGACACCACCCACTCGCCGCCGCGCTTGATGAAGACGACATCGGGCTCGATGAGGCGCGTCTGTTCGCGATTGTAGAGGCGCCCCGGACGGGGATCGAGAGTGCGGATGAACTCCACCCCGGCGTGCGCTTCGGCCAGGGTCACCTGGGCCGCGCGCGCCAGGTCTTTCACGTCGCGCTTCTGCAGCAGGGCGAGATGCCGGTCCACAATCAGCGCCGCGACCTCCATGCTGCGCCTGCGCTCTTCCAGGCGCGCTTCTGCCTCGGCGCGGAAACTGCCATGGGGATCCTCGGCCGGGTCGGTGGCCTGACGGGAATACAGTTGCGCAAACTCATGTTGCTGGGCGGAAATCTGGATCAGCAGGCACTCGCGCAAGTCGCGCGCGCCCACACCGGCCGGGTCGAGGTGCTGGACCAGGTCGACGCCTCGGCGAAGCAGTTCAAGCGCCGAAACGGTTTCCGGCTCAGGCCCGTCGAGGGACCGATTGCCCGCAGGCTGGCTCGTTGGGGGCTGACTGAAAGCCTCCACCAGTTCATCCTCGCTGCCCGAGACGTAGCCGTCTTCGTCCAGATTGCCGATGACGAACTCTGCCGCCTCGTGCAGCGCGGGCTCCAGGGTCAGAGCTCCCAACTGCCACGCCAGGTGATCGGACAGAGTCGTAGGCTGGGAGAGAAAGTTCTCAAACGAGGGCTTTTCGTTCTCTTCGTATTCCGGCTGCGTGCGATAGCCTGGATCCAGATACTCCTGGAAGTACGACCCGAAATCGACCTCGTTGAATGGGTCTTTGGGTGGGGTCGCAGGCTCCTCGGCTCCGTGTTCCAGACGATCCTCGACCCCGCGCTCCAGGCGCTCCTCGCGCCCCGCAACCTGATCCAGCATCGGAACCGATTCGTCAATCTCTTCCAGGACGGGATTCTCCACCATCTCGGCATCGATCATCTCCTTCAGTTCGAGCTTGTTGAGCGCAAGGACACTGACCATCTGCATCAGGCCAGGCGTGAGGACCTGGCGTTGTGCGACCTTCAAGTTCAGTTTGGGTTGCAGCAGCGCCATAAAGCGGACTCAATCCCTATTTGGTCTCATTCTCAGTGTAATCGGCTGCGAAAAATGCTCACCGTCACAATGCCGCACCCCGATACGATAATCCCGGATCGGGCGGCGCTCAATTCGGGAAACTATACCTCAAATGCTCTTCCTGAGCAGGCTCGACGATGCATGGGCTGGGATCGGTTTTGTGCATCGGGTCCACAACCGGCAGGCAGCCGGAAGCCGCATCAGCCCAGTGAAAAGCCCTCCCCCAGGTAGACGCGCCTCACCTCCACGTCATTACCCAGTTCATGGGGCGTCCCGGCCCGGAAAATTCGCCCTTCGGCGATGATATACGCTCGGTCGGTCACGCTGAGTGTCTCGCGCACATTGTGGTCGGTAATCAGTATCCCGATGCCGCTGGCCTTGAGGTCGAAAATAATCTTTTGCAGCTCCAGAACGGCGATGGGGTCGATGCCGCTGAACGGTTCGTCCAGCAGAATGAAGTTGGGCTGGATGCACAGCGAGCGCGCTATCTCAACCCGGCGGCGTTCGCCCCCCGACAGCGCATAGCCGCGCGTGGTGCGGATGTGGCCCAAATTAAGCTGGTGAATCAGCCGCTCGGCCCGTGTCCGGCGCTCGCGGTTGCCCAGCGGCTGCGCCTCGAGCACCGCCAGGATGTTTTCCTCGACGGTCAGCTTGCGGAAGACCGACGGCTCCTGCGGCAGGTAGCTGATGCCAAAATTCCGCGCGCGCAGATACATCGGTACGCGCGTGATGTCGGTATCATCCACCATCACGCGCCCGGTCTCGGGCACCACCAGTCCCACGATCATGTAAAAGCTGGTGGTCTTGCCGGCGCCATTCGGGCCCAGGAGGCCGACCACCTCGCCGCGCGAGATCTTGAGGTCGACTCCGCGAACGACCTGCCGGCCCTTGTACGACTTGCCGATTCCCTCGGCGATCAAAGTATCCATCAGGCTCGCTTCCGCCGCCCCTTCAATCTCTCTCACGGCCCCGCTTGGGCGCCGTGGTCTCTGTAGTGGTCTTGCGTGGGCCGCCTTCTACGGTGATGCTGTCGTCGCGGCTGTGAAAAATCAATGCCGCTCCGGAGACAGTTCCCCGCGCCGGATCGGTCATTTTTGGCGGCACGGCGGCTGTCCCTGTAAGGACATACTCCGCGTTCTCGCTGGTAAACACCAATTGCTCCCCGGTGCCGCGCCGGCCTTCGGAGCTCAGGACCACGCGGCCCCTGGCAACCATGCGGTCCACCTGGCCAGCAGCGCCGTCCAAACCGGCGTGATTGCCCGGCGGCAGCAGGGTGAGCTCGACTTCATTGGAGGCGGAGGTCGCCGTTCCGGCTTCCGCCACCACATTGCCCAGGACACCGGCGTGCATCACCGCCTTGCGCTCGGCGTCAGAATACTTCAGGTCGCCCCCGCGCACACGGATCACGGAAGGCTGGGCTGGTTTTCCAGACGGCCCGTTGCCCGGACCATTGCCCGGCGCTTTGGCCGATTCTGCCCCCGCCACGCTCACCAGGACAGCCCGCACCGGCTCGGCGGAGTCCGAGGTGCGCGCCACCAGCGTCTGCCGCGTACGGTCGAGCACGATGACCGGCGCGGCAATGGAATTGGCCTGCTGCCATAGCCGCGCCTGGCCGCGGAAGGTCGCTTCACCGGTGGCCTGATGCAGTTGGGCATCGTTCGAAACCGCATGGGCAGGCCCCTGCCCTCCAAGGGCCACTCCTGCCTGGCCTGACGCGGGCCTTGGCTGGCCATTGACCCGGGTACCGGAATCCATCCAGCTCGCTTTCACGTTGCCGTGCGCAAAGGCGTCGCCGGAAGCACGCGAAACGTCCACGGCCACCGCGGTGAGCTGCAAGCCGCCGTTTTCAATACGCGGGCTCAGCGTCAAGTGCAGCCACTCGCCGTCGCCCGCATAGACAGCGCGGCCCGCGGTGGCGCGCAAGGGCGCCTGGGGCGGCGCACCGGGCTTGGCCGCAGGCTCATCGGTCAAGACCACGTGGCCATCCACCGTAGCCGACTGGATCCGCGACTCGCTACGGGACTCGGTTCGGGGCCCGCTCTTTGCGCCAAGCTTCGATTCCCCGGCCGCAGGCGCGGCAAAATGCGCTTCCAGGCGATCGCCGCTGGTGGTCTGCCGGGCTCCCGTCGCAGTGGTCTCTTCGATGCTCACGCGGCCCTTGCCATTGAGCGCGGTCAGCACCGAACCGGAGCCGAGTTCACCCGTCACGTCGTCGGCCGAAAGCCGGGAGGGAACCCTGGGGCCCTGGCCATGCTGACTTTCCCCTGTAACCACCACGCCACCGGTTCCATGAATCGTATCCGGCTCGATTTGCCCATGGCCGGCGTTGCGGAACTCCACGTCGGCGACCGGCGAGCGCCAATGGCGGCTAACCCGCAGAGGGCCTGCCCCCGCCCCGGGCGAGGCCGCAATCTCGCTCTGCTGCTCTGTGTCCATGGCCACGCCGCGCTCCAGATGCGCATGGCGCAACTCGCCCTTGGCGGTGAATTCAAGCTCCGCCGTGGGTGCGGATCCGTGCACTTTTCGGTCACCATTTGCCGACTGGCTCGCTGAGTCGATCGTCACGCCGCCCTCGAGGTGGCCGTGCCGAGGCTGGTTGTGCTCATCAAAGTCCATTTGCCCGGTTGGAGCCGCCAGGTGGCCGCCGGTCGCGGTGGTCAGCGTGAACCCGTTGGTCGAGTCCAGCCGCACCACCGATCCATCGTCGCGAAACAGCATCTGTGCATCACCAGCGGTGGCCTGTCCATGCCGGTACATGGCGGTGGCGGTGTGCAAGCGGCACATCTGGGTTTCGCGCCGGAACTCGGCGTGCTGTGCGTGAATCTGGACCGTCTCCGCGCCGCGCTTGGTGTTCAGCTCCACCGTCCGGTCCAGCACCAGGACGCCCTGTTGCGAGTCGAACGTGGCTCCCATGGAACTGCCGGCGCCTTGCGCCATGGAAAAGTCCACGCGCTGGGCGGTCGCCGCCACTCCGCTGTTCTGGTTGAAGGTGAGCCCGCTGGTTTTCACGTGGATTTCGCCGGCCGCGGCGGCCTGCGCGGCGGCAGCCAGAGGAGTGGCTTTGGACTTGTCTGCAACCAGCCCCGGAGTCGCCTTGGGCGCCACCGCGGGAGCCACTCCCGGCCGCATCAGCGTGATCTCGACAGGCCCGCTGGCCGTGGCCGTGCCCGTCTTCTGATCGTACTCGAACTCGCTTCCCTCAATGCGGTCCGCGCGACTTCCATCTTCGCCGTAGAGCTCGATCTTTACATCGTGAAGAACGGCGCGGTTGTCCTTCAACTGGACCGCCTTGGACGCCTGGATCTTGAACAGGGTTCGGCCGCCATGCGACTGCGACAAGGTGAAGCTGTTGGCTTCCTGCTTGATGTCAATGCCCAGGCGGTGCGGCAGATCGCGGCGGTTGAAGAGATTCTTGCCTCTGCCCTTGGCCAGAAACACCACCAGCGCCACCACCAGCAGCACGCCTGCCGCCAGCACCAGCGTCCGCATTCGCTCGATGGTAAGTCGCACCGGTTAGTTCCCCGTCCCGAGCCTTGCGGCCAGCCGCTGGGCCAGACTTTCGCCCAGTTCGCTCCACAACAGGCGCGCCGTGGCGCCCGAGCCCTTTTCAACGGCCGTGGTCAGCTCCACCAGTTGGCGTACATTCTCTTCCACGTGGCGGGCCGCTACGGAGTCCAGTTCCAGGTCTTCCTCAAGGAACGGCGTGTCGGGACCAAAGTCCACGCGGATGTGCCCGTCGGCCTCGTATGCGCCCTCGTCGAAGAGCGGTCCGAAGCCCGTTACCCGCACCAGCCGAGGGGCCCGCACCCAGCGTGCATCCATGTCGCCGCCGGTCTCCAACTCCCACAGGCTCCAGCCAATCTGGAACTCGTAGGCGTAGTCGTCGTGCAGCAGCTCGAGCGCTTCTGCGACGGCTAAACGGGGTTCCGCGCCGCGTTCGCCGGCCGGGTCTGCGCCTGGCTGGACCCGTCGTCCATACACCTGCTGAAAGACAGGCGACTCGCTCCAGTTGACCGGCCAGACGGTAGCCGAGTAGACGAGCGGCTCACCGCCATGCGCGGCGAATGCGCCCAGCACCGCCGTCAGCTTGTCGGCCAGCGCGGCGAGGCGCAAATTGGGGTACCACAGGCTTAGATATAGCGTGTCGGACATCTCTGTTGATTGTAGACGGGCGGCGGGGTGCCGGGGATGCGGGCAGGATGAACGGAATGAAAGGGGGACGTTTCAGAGACGCCTCTTTTCGCGAGAACGAAGGGCTCTTTGCTTTTGCAGAGATTAAGGCCCGCCCGGCGCACAATGAACCATGGAGGACGAATCGAAATGCCAGAACATGTTCCTGGGGTGCGCTCCATCAAAATGCGTCCGTCCAATCGACCGTCTGTGCCCCACCCCCCTCCCCCCTCTAGAGGTAACATTGCGATAGCACTAAAGTTTATATTTGCAACTAATGCGGTATCAACGATTTGAAGACACATGCTGCACAGTACTCCTCAGCCACAGTATCGCAATGCGGGACTTTCTCTCCTGATTTTATATAACTCGGGCTCTTCTCGCCGTCGATCTCAGCTTGCCGGAACAAGTTTCACTTTCGTTTTCGCGAGGAAATCAGTGCGTCCCAGGCCTCGGCTTCGAAACCTGGAACGCCCATCAACTTGAACGCTTCAGTGAAAAGCTCGTGCTCTATGCCGTCACGATCTCGCTGAAGTCGGCGATGCCGGAGAAGCCCAGGAGCACGCCGTCGATCAGGCCCAGGTGCGCACCGCGAACAGCCGCGTCGGGATCGAGCACCATCACCTTGTCGAAGAAGGCGTCGACCGCCGGGCGCAGTGTGGCGATAGCGGCCAGCGCCTCGCCGTAAGCCCGCTGCTCGCGGAGTTTCGCCACTTGCGGTGCAAGGGCTGCGGCGGCATCGGCGAGTTGCTGTGCCTCTGACGCGAGCTTTACGTCTGTCGGCGAGCCGAGGGCAAATCCCTTTTCCTCGGCCTGGCGCAGGATGTTCTTGATGCGCTTGAAGGCTGCGGAGATGGCGGCGAAATCGGCGGATTCGCGCGCGGCGGTCAGCGCCTCGGCGCGGGCAATGGCGTCGCGCACGTCGCCGGCCCCGGCAGCCAGGACAGCGCTGACCACGTCGTAGGCAAAGCCGCGAACGTCCTTGAGGTAGAAGTGCAGGCGCTCGCGGAGGAAAGCCGCAACCTGCTCCCGATTGGCTCCATCGACATCGCTTGAGGAAACCACGTCGTCTAGCGTCAGCGGCAATCCCGACTCGGCAAGAATCTTCACGATGGCATTGGCGGCGCGGCGCAGGGCGAAGGGGTCCTTCGAGCCGGTGGGCGCGGAACCGATGCCGAACATGGCAGTAATGGTCTGAATGCGGTCGGCGACTCCCAGCAACTGGCCCTCGACGGTCTTGGGGATCGCGTCTTCGGTGGAAGCAGGAGTGTATTGATCGTAGATAGCTTGCGCGGCCGTCTCGCCAAGGCCCTGCGCTTTTGCGTAGAGGCCCCCGATAACTCCCTGTAACTCAGTAAACTCCTTGACTAACTCCGTGGTCAGGTCGGTCTTGGCTAACTCGACAGCTTTGAGAAGTGCGGCCTCGTCGAAGAGAACACTCGCAGTCTTGACCTTGACTGCCAGCGCACGCGCTACAGAAAGATTGGCCTCGGTCTTCCAGTGATAACTTCCCAGCTCTTTCTGGAAAGTTACCGCCTTCAGACTTTCGACGCGCCCGGTGAGCGGCGTTTTCTGATCGAAGTCCCAGAAAAACTGGGCGTCCTTGAAACGCGACCGGAGCACGCGGGCGTTGCCGTGGCGAATGATTTCGCGGCCCTTCTCGTCGGCTTCGGTGTTGAGCACGGCCAGAAAGTGGGGCGCAAGCTTGCCCGCCGCGTCTTCGACCGCAAAGTATTTCTGGTGGTCGCGCATGACGGTGACCAGCACTTCTTCGGGCAGGGCCAGATACTCCGGCTCAAAGGTGCCCAGAACAACGGAGGGCCATTCGGTGAGATGGACGACGGTTTCTACGAGCGGTTCATCTTCGCGCCAGCGCGCGCCGGGGATGGTGCGCGTGGCCGCATCGAGAGCCTTGCGAATCGACTGCCTGCGTTCGGCCACATCGACCACGACTTTGGCAGCGCGCAGAGATTCCTTGTAGCTCTTTGCGAAAGGTAAAAGCACGGAGTGCTCGCCATGGAGCACGCGATGGCCGCGGCTGGTGTTGCCTGCCGCAATGCCGGCAATCTCCAAGGGAACGATGGCTGCATCGAGCAGCGCCACCACCCAGCGAACCGGCCTTACAAAGCGCTCCGGCTTGGCGGCACGCCAATACATGTTTTTGGCCCAGTAAAGGCTTAAAACTTCCTTGGGCAGGTCGGCAGCCAGCAGTTCCGCTGCGGCGCGGCCCTGCCGCTTGACTGTCGCACCCACGTACTCGCCCTTGGCGTTCGTGACTTTTTCGAGAGCCGCAACGGCCACGCCGGCCTTCCTGGCGAATGCCTCAGCCGCCTTGGTGGGAGCACCGTCTTTGAAGGCGACTTTCCACGAGGGACCGGTCAACTGCTCCTCGGTGTCGGCCTGGCTGGGCAGTACGCCTTCGAACAGCACTGCAAGTCGGCGCGGCGTGGAATAGGTGGTCAGTTTGGACCCGACATCGAGCAGGCGCTCGCGCGTGAGCAGATCGTTCACCCGGCGGCCCAACTCGGCCTCAGCCCCGGCAATCATGCGGGCCGGAACCTCTTCCAACCCAATCTCCAACAAAAAATCAGCCATAGCTTGAAATTCTTTCTGCGTAAAGCACTTTGTTACAGGGAACAGGGATCAGGGAACAGGGATCAGAAAAGCAGCCCCGACTAGGTACTTCCTTCTAACTCCCCTGCTGCAATGCGTATGCCTTGGCCACGCCTACCGCAAGCGCGCGAATGCGGCCGATGACGCCGACGCGCTCGGTGACGCTGATAGCTCCGCGCGCGTCGAGAAGATTGAACAGGTGCGAGCATTTGAGCGCCAGTTCATAAGTTGCCAGCAAGGGGAAGCGCCGCTTCTCCACCGGGCTGGCGTCTTCATTGGCGAACAGCGCGCCGGCCTGGGCAAGAAGAGTTTGCGCCTCGGCTTCATACAGGTTGAAATGCTCCCATAACTTGGCAATATTAGCTAACTCGAAGTTATAGACCGAGAACTGCAGTTCCTCTGCCAGCCGAACATCTCCATAGGTCACCGGCGCGCCGGTTTCAGGGTCGCGCGCCCAGACGATGTCGTAGATGGAGTCAACGTCTTGAAGAAATGCCGCGATGCGCTCCAGGCCATAGGTCAGCTCGGAGCAAATGGGGTCCAGGTCGATGCCGCCGCACTGCTGGAAATAAGTGAACTGGGTGATCTCAAGGCCGTCAAGCATGACCTGCCAGCCCACGCCCCAGGCTCCGCCGGCCGGCCACTCCCAGTTGTCTTCCTCGAACTTGAGGTCGTGCTGGCTGAGGTCGATACCGATGGCTTCAAGGGACTGGAGATAAAGCTCCTGCACGTTGACCGGCGGCGGCTTGAGGATGAGCTGAAACTGGGTGTGCTTGAAAAGGCGGTTGGGGTTCTCCCCGTAGCGGCCGTCAGCCGGACGCCGCGAGGGCTGCGCATAACCCACCCGGTAGGGCTTGGGACCAAGCACGCGCAGGAACGTTTCGGGCGACATGGTGCCCGCGCCGACCTCGACGTCATAGGGCTGCTGAAGTACGCAGCCGCGATCCGCCCAAAAACCCTGCAAGCGGAACAACAGCTCCTGAAAGGTGAGCGCGGCGGGTTTCGGATGGGATGAAACCGCAGAGGATGAAACGGTGGATAAAGGCACGGGGCAATTCTCTCTCGACGGGACTGTCACGATTTTACCAGCCTGCGAGGCGCGATCAGCTTCCCAGGCGCGCCAAGGCCTCGGCGGAGTGCAGTTTGCGCTCCAGATGGCGCTCCAGGGATTGGAGGGTGAAGCGGCGCAGGTCCGCACCGCGGCGACGGGACCAGGGTTCGGCGGCAAAGGCTGAGGCGGGTGCCCGCAACATGCGCTGCGCCAGTTGCCAGGAGTCGGCGGAAAGGTCGCTGGAGTTGCCGTTGCGGTGCAGCGGACAGAACAGGCCGTCTCCGTGGGTATTGAAGCTGGCCTGGCCGGCTTGGAGAGCCGCGCCACAGGCGGTGCAGTGGGCGATGTCCGGCAGCAGGCCCATGAGGCGCGTCATCCAAAGCTGGAAGTAGGTCAGCGGCATCCAGGGCTGCTCGACGGTGGTTTGGTCGAGAACGGCCACCAGCAGGCGGAAGACCGTTTCCTGCGGATCGTGGTCGGGCAAGGCTTCATCGAGAACTTCCGCGAAGAAGCTGAGCACCGTCATGCGGAGCTGATCGACGGGTGCGGAAAGTGGCGAGCGCAGGATTTCAAGCTGATCGAGGCGGACCAGTTCCTGCCGGGGCCGCTCGGCGAACCAGGCGCGGGCCATGGTCATTGGCTCCAGGGCTCCGCCAAAGCGCTTGCGGCTCTTGAGGGCCGACTTGGCCACACCCCGGATGCGACCGTAATCACGGGTGAAAAGGCTCACGATCAGGTCGGCTTCATGCACCGGCCAGGTGCGCAGAACCACGGCTTCAGAGGTGAGGACGCTCATGCGTCTCCAATTTTCGCATTGCGGAGGGGGCCTGTCTGGAGGCTACAATAGTCGCAGAGGTTTCGAATGCCTACCGCGATGGTCACCTTCAACGGCCGCATCACCCTCCCCTCCCAAGTACGCAAACAGCTTGGACTCAAGACCGGCGATCGTGTGGAATTTGTGGAAGTCGACAAGGACCGGTTCGCAATCTGTCCCCCGAGCCAAGCGACAACCGAGATGGAGCGTCGCCCGGCGCCGATGGATTTTGTTCCTGTCCTCCAAAAGGGGAACGGGACAATTCTGTAACCGTTTCCGGCGATCCTGAACATTGTTAACGGAGAATGAACCGGCGTGCAAGAGCCGGGCCAGTAAGGCTGCGCCCTTGGAGACTTGACCTGCATTTTCTCACCGAGGGCACAAGCGTCCAGCATTCCGGGTCGAGTGAGATCTCTGGGGGCCGGGAGGCCGTCAGTGCAGCCGTCGCTATGATTTTTGGCAGCCTGTGAGAGGTGCGGACCAGGCAGCGCGCAGATGCGAACGCGCATCCCGATGAGCGGGATGCGCGTTCAAAAAAACTCAATTCCGCGAGAAAAGCGCGGAACTGTTTAGCGGCCAAAGTGCGTGGCGTTCTTCTCTGTGAAGCTGGCCCACTTCTCCGGCAGGTCGTCTTGGGCGAAGATGGCGGAAACCGGGCACGCAGGGACGCAGGCGCCGCAGTCGATGCACTCCACCGGATCGATGAACAACTGGTCGGTCTCGGCGAAGCCTGATTCGTCCTTCTTGGGGTGGATGCAATCGACAGGACAAGCGTCCACACAGGCGGTGTCCTTGGTGCCGATACAAGGTTCTGCGATGACATATGCCATTCTGATCTTCTCCGGGGAATTGAATCCTCGACGCTGATAGTAGCACAGGAGGCCAAACGATGACTCTCCAGCGCGAAACCGTGTTCTAGGATGCGGGAAGCCGAGGGACCAATCCCGGATTCTCTTCCCGTGTGCGAATAGGGGTGGGCCGTGGACGAGGCTCCTGGGGTGCAGGCTGCCTGATTTGGCAATTGATTCTGAACAGGTGCGGGAGTGAGCGCTAACAGGCGCGGGAGTGGACGCCCGCACGACAGCCGGTCTGGAGACCGGCGCTACACCACTCATACCGCGACCGTGTGAATTCACTCTTCCCAGGTCTCAAAATCGAGACCTGGGGCACCCACAATGGGTACAGGAACAAGTGGTCTAAGGCCTAGCCGGCCTTGCGCGCGGCGCGGAGCGCGGCAAACTCCTGCGGGGTGGGGATGGGGGCCAGATCGCGCCCGGCGAACATGGCATCGAAGATGCCCACCAACTCCGCGTGAATCAGGCCGTTCGAGGCGAGAATCTCGCGGCTGTCCAACCGGAAATGACCACCGGCAAAGTCCGTGACCCGGCCGCCCGCCTCTTCGACCAGCAAAATCCCGGCTGCCGTGTCCCAGGGGTTCAGGTTGAACTCCCAAAAAGCCTCCAGGCGGCCAGCGGCGACGTAAACCAGGTCGAGCGCAGCCGAACCGGCACGCCGCACCCCATGCGAACGAAGCGTGAACTCCTGATAGAAGTGAACGTTGGGGCTCTGGTGGCGTTTGCGGCTGGGAAAGCCGGTGGCTACCAGGGACTCGGCCAGGTCCGGTGTGCGCGCAACGTGGATGGGTTTGCCGTTGAGCCGCGCGCCCTGTCCCCGCTCGGCGGTGAACAGCTCGTCCCGCATGGGGTCGTAGACGACAGCGGCCACAAGGGTTCCGTCCTGGTTCGAGTTGAGCCCGGCCGCTCTCTTTTCCAGGCCCAGCGAGACGCAGAAGTGCGGAAAGCCGTGGGCAAAGTTGGTGGTTCCGTCCAGCGGGTCCACATACCAGCGGAACTCGGCATCCAGCCGGTCGCGGGTTCCCTCTTCGCCGTAGACTCCGTGTTCCGGAAAGGCCTCAGCCAGCCGGCTGCGGATCAGCTTCTCCGATGTCCGGTCGGCCACTGTGACCAGATCGACGTCGCCCTTGTATTCAGTTTCGACGCCCTGGGCGAAGAACTCGCGCAGACGCGCACCCGCCTCGCGGGCAATGCCCGCGGCCTTGGGAACCCACACCCATTCCGGCGTTGCCTCCTGCTCCGGGCCGCTCACGGGCGCACCCCGTTCTGAACGGAACCGTTGGCGTCTTGCTCGAATGTGGAGGCGTGGTGCGGACCTTTCCGGCCCGTTTCCGTGATGGTGCGGATCTGGTGCTTGTAGATGAAGAGGTTGGGCTTGCCGTCGCGGGTCAGGCGCAGCATGCCGTCATCGAAATACTCGATCCAGCCACGCACGACCTCACCGTCGCGCAGCTTGATCTGCACGCTCACCTGGCGGTCGCTGAGGGAACGCAGGTAGAGCGCTTCCTGGCCGGTTTGTCCCGGCGGAGGCAGCTTGGAACGATGGCGCGCTGAAAGTGGAGGGGTCATGTTGACATTTTAGATGCAACCTGCGGAGAAACGAACGTCCGCATTGAGACGCGCGGCGAGGATTTCTCGCGGATTATTTGTCTTTGGCCGTCGAGTCCATGTAATAGCCGGTCTTGTGGCGAACGTTGAAGGAATCGGCCGTCGCCCGGGGAATGGTGACCTGCAACCGGTGGAAGGACCTTCCCGGCTCCTGGTTGTGGGGATAATAGCCGAGCAGATACTGGGTGCGCAGATCGTCGCTGACGCGCGCGAAGGCCTTGTCGAGGCCACCGTCGCTCGCGTAATAGCTCTTGCCACCGGTCTGTTCCGCCAGGGTGATGAGCGCGTGTTCACCGCCCAGATCGCGGCCCGCGCTGGCCTCGATGGGCACGTCGATGATGCTGTAGATCATGACCTCGTTGCGCAGGGCCTGCTCAAGGGCCCGGGCGTAGGTGGTAGCGCTGGCCGTGTCGTCGCCGTCGGAGACGAGCACGAGAACCTTGCGGCCGTCCTTGCGGCCCAGCCGCTCGGCGCCCAGGTAGATTGCGTCGTAGAGAGCCGTGGCCCAATCGCTGCGCAACTGGGTGAGACCGCGCTCGATGACGGCAGCCTTGTTGGTGAAAGGCGTCAGCTCGCGGACATCGGTGGCGAACTGGAGCAGGCTCATCTGGTCCTGCTGACGAAGGAGGGCGCGGACAAAGTGGCGGGCCGCGTCCGCCTCGACGGTCATATCCTTGTGCACGCTGCCGCTGGTGTCGATGGCCAGGGTCAGATTGAGAGGAAGCTCGGACTGGCGCTCGAAAACCGCGATCTGCTGCGGGCGGCCATCCTCGTTCACGGCGAAGTCGTCGCGCGTCAAACCGCCCACGATGGCCCCGTTGCGATCGGTCACGTTGACAAAGACGTTGACCAGCTTCACGTCGAGGTGAAGGGTGGTTTCCTGGGCTGCAAGCGCCATGGGCGCCAAGGCAAGGAGGGCGAAGAAGCCAGCTTGCCGGCGCAGGCGGGAGATTCGGGCGGCAGGAGGCGCGGAGCGAGGGGCGCGTGCGCTTCCAGGCCCTGGGACCGCACTTGGCTTACGAGCCATGCGCTGCCTCCGGGGCGTCGACAGCCAACCCGGCCGGAAACGGCTCGCCATCCGCCCACACTGTTCCGTCTTCAAAGGTCTCCCGCTTCCAGATGGGAACGGTCTTCTTGAGCGTATCGATCAGCCAGCGGCAGGCCTCGAACGCCTGGCCGCGGTGCGCCGAGGCAACAACGATGAGCACGCTGGTTTCGCCGATTTCCAGGCGGCCCAAACGATGAACCAGCGTCACGTGGCGAACATTGAAGCGAGCGCGCGCTTCGATCGCCAGATCTTTCAACTGCTTTGCGGCCATCTCTTCGTAAGCTTCGTAGTTCAGGTAAAGAGTGCGGCGGCCGCGGGAGTTGTTGCGCACGATGCCGTCGAAAACGACAACTGCGCCGTCCTCGCCCCGCTTGGCCGCGGCAACCAGATCGGCGGCAGCGATGGGTTCGCGGGTCAGGGCGGTCAAGTCAGCCGGGTCCGCATCGCCCTCAACCGGGAGACCCGCAGTGCGCTCAGAGCCTCCGGAAACTGGCGGCAAGAGTCCGACCTCATCGCCGTCGTGGAGAGCCTGGGACGGGGTGGCGTACTCGGCATTCACGCTGACCGCGATGCCGCGCAAGGGAGGCGCTGGCTCTCGCTCGCTCAACTGCTTGAGCAGCTCAGCGACCGTCGCGCCCCGCGGCAACTCAACCGGCATGGCACTGGAGCCCAGCCAATCCTTCAACACGCCAAAGGGGAGAACTTGAATCTGCATCATTCCTAGAAGAATACCGCCTGGATGTTAGACGCGACACTGGGGAAAAGTCGGCGGACAACGCATAAGGGGGGCCTACGATCGGGCGGCCATTGCGTGATGTTCAATTGGAAACGAAAAGGGCCGGCAGGTTCGCCGGCCCCTCGTACGCCATTGCCCTCGGAAATCAGGCAACAGCGCCAACGCTGATGTCAGCTTCAGCCGGAACCGTGTCCGGCCGGGCCTTGAGCAGCGGTAAAGCAACAGCCAGCACATCTTCAATGCGGCTGGCGTAGTGGATCTGGACGCCTGCGATCAGCTCCGGCGTCAGGTCTTCTTCCACGTCCTGGCGGTTCTCGGCGGGCAGGATGATGGTTTGCACCCCGGCGCGGCGCGCGGCCAGGAATTTCTCCTTGATGCCGCCCACCGGCAGCACGTTGCCGCTGAGGGTAATTTCGCCGGTCATGGCGGTCAGCGGGCGTACCGGCAAATCGGTCAACAAAGACACCAGCACCGTGGCCATGGTGACGCCGGCCGAAGGGCCGTCCTTGGGAATGGCGCCAGCCGGAACGTGAATGTGCAAGTCGAGATCCTTGGTAAAGTCCTCGGCCAGACCCAGGCTGGCGGCGTTCGACCGCACCCAGGTGAGCGCGGCCTGCATGGACTCCTGCATCACCTCGCCGATCTGGCCGGTCATGGTAAAGCCGCCCTTGCCCTTCATCTTGTTGGCCTCGATGAAGAGGATGTCGCCGCCGGCCGGCGTCCAGGCCAGACCGACTGCCACGCCGGGGCGCTTGACCCGCTCCGACACCTCGGTTTCGACGCGCACCTGGATGCCGCCAAGAAACTCCTTGATTGTCTCGCGGGTCACCGTCAGCTTTTCCGTGTGGCCCTCGACGACGCGCCGCGCCTGCTTGCGACAGACGGTGCCCAGCGTTTGTTCGAGTTTGCGCACGCCCGCCTCGCGAGTATAGTGGCGCACCACGTAACGCACCGCATCCTCGGGAAACTCGATCTGCTCGGGCGTAATCCCGTTCTCCTTGATCTGGCGGGGAATCAGGTAGCGGAAGGCAATGTGCACCTTTTCCTCTTCGCTGTAGCCCTGCAACGGGATGATCTCCATGCGGTCGATCAGCGGCGCCGGCACCGTATCCAGCATGTTCGCCGTGCAGATGAACAGAACCTTGGACAGATCGAATGGCACGTCCAGATAGTTGTCCCGGAAGGTATTGTTCTGCTCCGGGTCCAGCGTTTCGAGCAGCGCCGAGGCCGGATCGCCGCGGAAATCGCGGCCCAGCTTGTCCACCTCGTCCAGCATGAGAACCGGGTCGTTCACTTCGGCGCGGCGGATGCTCTGAATGATCTGGCCGGGAAGCGCGCCGATATAGGTGCGGCGATGGCCGCGAATCTCAGCCTCGTCGTGCATGCCGCCGAGCGAAATGCGCTGGAATTTGCGTCCCAGGGCGCGGGCAATGGACCGGCCCAGGCTGGTTTTGCCCACTCCGGGGGGGCCGACAAAGCACAGGATGGGACCCTTCATATCCGGCTTGAGCTCGAGGACGCTCAGGTAGTCGAGGATGCGGTCCTTCACCTTCTTGAGCTCGTAGTGATCCTCATCGAGGATCTCCTTGGCTTTGGCGATGTCGATTTTGGAGCCTGAACTCTTGGCCCACGGCAGAAGGGCCAGCCACTCAATGTAGTTGCGGGTGAGCGAGTAATCGGCGGCCATGGGAGACATGCGCGACAGCCGCGACAGTTCCTTGAGGGCCTCCTTCTTCACGTCCTCCGGCATGCCGGCGGCATCGATCTTCTGGCGCAACTCGTCGGTTTCGCGCTGGCCCTCGTCCTGCTCGCCCAATTCCTTCTGGATGGCCTTGAGCTGCTCGCGCAGGTAGTAGTCGCGCTGCGACTGCTGCACCTGGTCCTGCACCTCGGTCTGGATCTTGGCGCGCAACTGCTGCACCTCGATCTCCTTGGCCAGATGCTGATTCAGCAGTTCAAGCCGGGTCCCGATGTTGGCCGTCTCAAGCAATTGCTGCTTGTCGTCGGTGGTGAGAAAGGGCAGGGACGAGGCCACAAAATCCACCAGGCGGCTGGGCTCCTCAATGTTCGCGGCGATGGTGCGGAGCTCGTCCGAGAGCGTCTGGGACTCGGAAACAACCTGCTGGAACTGCGAAATCACGTTGCGCACCAGGGCTTCGACACTGGCCGTGGGCGCGGGTTCCGCATCCTCCAGCGTCTCGACCTCGGCCACCATGAAGGGCTCGGTCTGAACGTAGCGGACCAGCCGCACGCGCTCAACGCCTTCAGTAAACACGAAGCGGCTCTGGTTGGGCATGCGCACGATCTTGTGCACGGTGGCGAGGGTTCCCACAACGTGCAGGTCGGCCGGCTTGGGTGAATCGAGGCGCGGGTCGAGTTGCGCCGTGACCACAATGGCCCGCTCCTCGCCCAGCGACTCGATCAACTGGATGGAGCTTTCCCGGCCGACGGTCAGGGGCAGAACGGCATGGGGAAACAGCACCGTGTCGCGAACCGGCAGAACTGGGATTCTGCGCACGGCGGACGGGCCTTTGGGGGAGGGACTTTGGAGAGACGGCGGGATGGGCGGCTGGCTTGACATTGAGTGTCCTCTTATCAACTTTTCTTCATTAGACCACGCAGAAACCGAAAAGATGCAGAAAAAAGTTTGGCTGCCCGCGATCTCATCTTGCCTTGATCTTCGGTCAGATTCCTCAAGTACGGTGAAGTCCTGTTGGCAGTTCCACTTCGCGATTCGTCAGGCGGCTTTTTCGTGCGCGAACCGCCTCCCTTGAGCCCGAGAGGAGCGACTTCAGAGGCACGTCCCTGCACTCTCCAGCCGGAGTCTTCGTGAAAACGGCAAAGCCAGCGAATCGGCGGCGGAAATTCTGGAGGTTCCCCCTTTTCCTTGGATGCACTGTAGCTCGAATGGACTATCGGCCAAAGCCGCAGGAAGGTGAGCGCGCATGCGCGTCTTGGGGGAGTTTGTAGCCGGAATCTGCACGCTCTTGGTCTGCATTTCTGACAGAGGGCACAATCGCCCCATAATTCATGATCGGGCGAGGTGTCTAAGGGCCGGGAGGCCCTCAGTACATCCGGTCAGGAGGCCGGCGGTACGTTTTTTGCCACCCGGTGGGACGCGCGGAGGGCCGGCGCCCTATTGAATCTCGGCAGAGCCTTCTTGGAGGGGTTCCGGGGAGCCGTCCTCTTCCTTGAGGGCGGACTCGATGTGCTCCCAAAGGTCGTCGGGCGGCTCCACGATGGGAAACAACTGGCGAGCGGCGGCGGCGATGATCTCCAGGTCGGAGAGCAGGGCGCGGCAAAGGGGGCAGGTCTGGAGATGCGGATGGCTGGCGGCATCCTCGCCGGAGCCGATAAGTTCCGGTAGTTGGTCCTGGAATTGCTGGCAGGTCATGTTGTTGGGATCTGGCTTCATTGCCGCGCCTCCTGACGGGGGAAAGCCCGCAGGGCATCGCGCAGCTTGAGCCGCGCCTTGTGCAGTTGGGACTTGCTGTTTCCGATCGAGCATTCGAGCATGGACGCTATCTCATTATGCTCATAACCTTCGATGTCATGGAGCACAAAAGTGAGGCGATATCCGGCGGGAAGGTCGGCGACTGCGCGTTCCAGGGCCAACCGGTCGATGGAGCCCGACAGAGTGAGATCGGGAGCGCCGAAGCTCCGGCCGGGTCCTCCTTCAGATGCAGGTTCCATGGCTTCATCCAGTGAGACAAGGGGCAGACCCTTTTTCCTGAGGTGCATCAACACGACGTTGATGGCCAGCCGGTGCAGCCAGGTGGAAAAGGCCGAATCGCCGCGAAAGGTGGCAATCTTGCGGTGCAGTTGAAGGAAAGCTTCTTGAGTGAGGTCCTCTGCCTCCGCGACATTGCCCACCATGCGCAGGCATAAAGAATAGATGCGCCTTTTGTGAAGAAAGTAGAGTTGAGCGAAAGCATGATGGTCTCCGGCCTGGGCATGAGCCAGGATCTCGGCTTCGCCTGCATTGGGCGTGGCCGGGGAGGCGCCGGGGACAGTGGGAGCGACGTGAGGCTCAGGCTTGACTCCCCCGGACGGTGCGGGGGCAGGCTGGCCGGGGAGTCGCGTGGGGAATCGAGATGTCGGCATAACCTTCCTTGGGGGATGGCTCCCCCGCCCGATCTTCTGCGCCGGGCTCCGTTCCTCGTTAGTATAAAGGTCAGTGGTTCAAAACATGGAGCTTCGGCAAAAATGGCCGGGGCGGCGTCCCTGATACAGTGTTGGGTACAATTCTGCTGCGCACGGGGCGTTTTGCGCTGTGTTGTTGGGAGATATGGTCTTGAGGGCAAAGCCGGCGGGGCAAGGCGGCAAACGGTGCGGGTACGGAGTTCTCCTGGCATGGCTTGTCGCTATCGGAGTCGGCGGAGTCAGCGGTTGGGGCCAGGATGGCCAAGCCGCCTCGGGCGGCTCGACTGCAAACGGCGAACAATCGGTGCTGGCGTCCTCGGAGGCAGGTGCCGATTCCCTTGCCCAATGGGCCGGTTTGCCGGTACGGCGCATTTCATTTGAGGGGGTCCCGGCCGAACGGCTTGCCCCGCTGCCCGGCCATCTGGCCCAGGCCGAGGGCGCTCCGCTCGACCGGGAAGATCTGAAAAAGAGCCTGCGTCAACTTTTTGCGACCGGACTGTTTGAGACCATCAAGGTGGAAGGCCAACGTGAAGGCGACGGAGTGGCCCTTGTTTTTCGCGGACAGGCACGGACCTTTATCGGCACCGTGAGCGTGGACGGCGCCAAGGGCGCGACGATCAATACGCAACTGGAGCGCGCCAGCCAACTGGCGGCGGGAACCCGGTTTACCCAAGCCAAGCTCAGCCAGGCGCTCGAACAGATGCGCCTGACCCTGGAGACAAACGGCTTTCACGAGCCGGAGATCACCTATGCAACGACGGCCCACCCGGAGGAACTGCTGGTCGACATCGCGTTCCATGTGGTCTCAGGACCGCAGGCGCGGGTGGGCACAGTAGAAGTAACCGGGGACGCGGGGATGAGCGCGGCCGATTTTCGGCGTCACGCGCACCTGAGAGAGGGTTCCAAGGTGAATCACGAGACCGCCAATCGGGCGTTGGCGGGCGTTCTGAAGGTCTACCAGGGCCAGCAGCGGCTGGAAGCCGAAATCAAGCTCGAGTCGCAGCAGTATGCTGCGCAAAGCCACCGGGCCAATTTCCGGTTTTCAGCCAATCGCGGGCCTGAAGTGAAGGTGCTGGTGGAGGGAGCCAGCATGAGTGCGGAGCGCGTGAAGCGGGCGATTCCCATCTTCGAGGAAGGCTCGGTGGACGAGGATCTGCTGAACGAGGGAAATCGGCGATTGCGCGACTACTACCAGCGGCTGGGCTATTTCGACGTGAAGGTGGATCACGAGCGCCAGACCACGGGCGCCGACCGGGTGGCGATTCTCTATAGCGTGCGGTTGGGGCCGCGGCGGCGCGTGCAGCAGGTTTCAGTAGAAGGCAACCACTACTTCAACTCGGCAACGCTCAAAGAGCTCCTGACCGTGCACGCCGCCGATTCGCTGGACCGGCACGGCGCCTATTCGCAGGCGCTGGTTGCCGCCGACGTGGGAGCCATGCAGGCGGTTTACCAGAACAATGGGTTTTCCACGGTCAAGATCACGCCTGAGACCAGCACTCCTGAAACGGTGAAGGCGGATGCGCAGCCGGCCGGCGATGCCCAAGCAGCGGCCACTTCGTCGCGAGGACGGAACACGGCTCCGCTCAAGGTGGTCTACCGCATCGACGAGGGTCCACAGTTGCGCGTGGGCACAGTCAGCCTGGAAGGAAACCAGCATGTGGATGCTGCCAAACTGACGCCGCAACTGAACACGGCGGCCGGCCAACTGCTTTCTCCGCAGAATCTGGCCGGGGACCGGGACACGCTGCTAACCGACTATTTGAGCAGGGGCTTCGACCAGGCGCGGGTGGAGGTAACGCGGAAGGTTGAGGCCAACGACCCGAGCAAGATGGATGTCGTCTTCCGCATCACCGAGGGACAGCAGATTTTTGTACGCAAGGTGCTGCTGACGGGTCTGCATTACACGCGGCCGGAGACGGTGGCCAAGGCCATCACGCTTCATCCCGGCGACCCGCTCAACGAGACCGCTCTCCAGGAGACGCAGCGGAATCTTTACGAATTCGCGCTCTTCAACGAGATCGACACGGCGGTTGAAAATTCCACCGGTGGCGAAGTATCGAAGACGGTTCTGCTGCAGGCGGTGGAAGCACGGCGCTGGACCCTGACTTACGGATTCGGATTCGAGGCTTCGACCGGGACGCCACAATACAACTGTGGCGGAATCGTCGCCAGCGGCGCAACTTGCAATCCTAACGGCAAGACGGGCGTGAGTCCCCGCGTGCTTGCGGACATTACCCGCAACAATCTCTTCGGCCGGGAGCTGTCGGCGTCGGTCCAGGGCACCTATGGCTTGCTTGAGCAGAAGGTCGACCTGCTCTTCCAGAACCCGCATTTCGAGGGCAACCGGAACTTCGGCCTGACGTTTTCCGGCGGCTATGCCAACAGCCTGGACGTGACCACCTACGTGGCTTCAAAGCTGGAAGGCGGGATGCGCCTGACTGAGCACTTCAACACACCAGGGTCCTTTCTTTCGAAAGCGAACACCTTCGTTTACGAGTTGAACTTCCGCCGCGTGAAGGTGGAGGCGAGCAGTTTACAGGTTGCGCCCGGCGAGATCGAGGAGCTGGCCACAGCGGTACGCGTGGCGGGTCCGGCGCTGACGTGGATTCGCGACACCCGCGATTCGCCGATGGATGCGCACCGGGGAACCTACTCGAGCTTTCAGGAGTTTCTTTCCGGCGGAGGGTTCGGCGCCCAAGCGGATTTCAACCGGCTGGACGTGTCGAATTCCAGCTATTACAGCTTCAACAAAGGCCGGTTCGTGCTAGCCCGCAACACGCGCTACGGCCAGGAACGGGCGTTTGGCTCGTCCGGAACCGAATTGATTCCCCTCCCGGAGCGGCTCTATGCGGGAGGCGCAACCTCACTGCGCGGATTCGGCGAAAATGCGGCGGGTCCGCGCGATCCTGAAACGGGCTACCCCATCGGCGGGGCGGGCGCGCTGATCAACAGCACGGAAATGCGACTGCCGCCGCCCATGCTTCCCTGGTTTGGCGACACTCTCAGCTTCGTGCTCTTCCATGACATGGGCAACATCTTCACGAACGCGGGCGATGCGTGGGCCAGCGCCCTCCGAGTTCGCCAACCCCTCCGCGACAACTGCAAGAATGTTGCCACCGTCGGGGACCCGGATAGTTACACTCCTGCTGGACCCACCACCTCTACCGGCCAGCAGGGGACATGCAGTTTCAACTACTTCTCGCACACACCGGGGCTGGGCTTGCGCTACCATACACCAGTTGGACCGATCCGGCTGGATTTCAGCTACAACCTGAATCCGCCCATCTACCCGGTGAATTACAACTACTCGCTCTCGCATCCGGGGTCTGAGCCGCACGTGGGCGAGGCTGGCCACTTCAACTTCTTCTTCAGCCTGGGACAGACCTTCTGATGTGCATCCAGCCACCAATCCGGTTCAAGCGCAGACCATGGTCTGCCAGCATGGGTACGATGGCGATGTGCGTGGCCGCCGCAGTTGGAACCTATGGAATGGGTCAAGGACCGGTCGAAACGCCGACCCAGGCCGTGGTGCTGGACCAGGTGGTAGCGGTGGTGAACAACCAGGCCATCCTGGCGAGTGACGTGGACGAGGAGATCCGGCTGGCGGTGCTGGACCCCGGGCGGGGCGGAATCGGTGCGCTGACCCGAAAGCGGGCCCTGCAGCAGTTGATCAGCCGGGCGTTGATCCAGCAGCAGATTCGCCAGGAAGACGTACAGGCAGCCGACCCCTCCCAGGAGGACATCGCCGCCCGGCTTGCCGAGATGCGCAAAGAACTGCCCGCCTGCGTTCGGCAAAACTGCGCTTCCGATGAGGGATGGAAAGCGTTTCTGGGTGCACACGGGCTGACGCCGGCGAGGGTGGACACCTATCTCCGCTACCGGATGCAGATTCTGCGCTTCATCGAGCAGCGCTTCCGCCAGGGGATTCGGATTTCGCCGCAGGAAATTGAGGCGTATTACCACGACACGCTGCTGCCCCAGTATGCGGCAGGCGAGATAACCCCGGCGCTGGACAAGGTGGCGCCGCGGATTGAGGAAATTCTGCTGCAGCAGCAGGTGAACGCTCTTTTCGACGACTGGCTCAGGAACCTGCGCAGACAGGGCGACGTGGAAGTTCTGGACCCGGCGCTGGAAACACCCCAGAACCAAGGCGGAACAGGGGAAGGAGGCGCATGAGCGAGCCTGAATCGACCCCTCCCGTCCCCGACGGAAATGCGAAGCCGACGGAGCCTGAATCGGCCCTGCCTGAGCCGGTTTCACCTGAATCGGACACTGCGGATGAGCCCGCTAGCCCTCGCCGCCGAAGCCGGCTGCGCCGCTTCTTCCTACGCCACCTTCCGCTGACGGTGGCCGGCGCGACGGTTGTGCTGGCGGTCTCGGCCGTGGGGCTCTATTTCTGGGCCAGCTCGGCTGGGTTTGAGAACGCGGTTCGCGAACGGCTGGTTACGGGCCTCGAAGACCTGACGGGCGGGCGCGTGGAGATTGCTTCGTTCCACTGGAGATTGCTCAGCCTGGAAGCCGAGGCGGACGGGGTTGTGCTGCACGGGCTCGAAGCCGCAGGGGAAGCTCCCTACGCCCGGATCGAACATCTGCGTGTGCGCTGGAGCGTGCTGGGAATCTGGAGCCCGCGCGTCCTGCTGCGCGACCTGGAAATCTCCCGGCCGCAACTGCACCTGATCGTTTACCCCGACGGGTCGACCAACCAGCCGCAACCGCGCAAACCCAGGAAACCGGGCAAGCCGGGGCTGGAGATCCTCTTCGACCTCGCGGCCGGGCACATTGCCATAGAACAGGGAATGGCAGACTACGAGGATCGCGCCGCAAGCTTCGACTTCCAGGACCGGTATATTCCGCTGGACCTGGCCGCCAACGACGTTTCATTGCGCATGGCCTATATGCCTGCGATGGCCGGCAACCCGGAGAGCTATCACATTGACGCGGGAGCCGGAAACCTGAGCCTCGGCCGGGGTGACGAGTCGCGCAAGGCGGCGCTGGCGGCGAAGGGCCACTTCGAGGCCACGCTGGACCTGGTGCGGGCCGCCGTCTACCTGCGTTCGCTGCGGCTGCAGGCCAACGGGCACACTTTGGAGGTTTCCGGCCTGCTCCAGGACTTTGCCCGACCCCGCTGGCAGGCCAGGGCCATCGGCGACCTGGACATGCGGCTGCTTGAGCCGGTCACCGGATACCCCT
>Ga0181520_10002569_pt1 | contig 33384 bp, 27 predicted proteins | sample PEATcosm2014_Bin_29_FD_132451 | JGI IMG/M metagenome (GOLD analysis project Ga0181520, IMG submission 132451) | Peatland microbial communities from MTU Mesocosm Facility, Houghton, MI, USA - PEATcosm2014_Bin02_30_metaG | ecosystem: Environmental > Terrestrial > Soil > Wetlands > Peat | place...
ACGGGTGTGAAGAGGTGGGCGGCGGCCTGTCCGAGGACGACTGCGAGGTTCACGCCCTCACTCCCCGGGGGTGGACCAGACCGGTCCGGGCAGGGGGACGTTGAAGACGTGCACGAAGAGCAGGTACAGCCCCACCGAGGCGACGGTCCCCGCCGCGCAGACGCCCAACCGCATCCTGGGTTGCAGCGGTCCGGGCAGGCTCAGCCCGATGCACATGAGGACCGATGCGATGACGAAGCCGAGGATGGGCATCAGGTAGAGGTAGGCGCAGAGGATGACCGCGGTGATAGCCACCGGCAGACGGCGCAGCCGGGCCCAGGTGTTGGTGCCACGCTCAGGCCGCACCACACCCCAGGCGCCCAGCACGATGAGCAGTATCCCGACGATCATCGGGACGAGCCACGGGCCGGCCACCACACTGAGGTCGAAGGTGGTGCTCTCGGCGAGCACGTACACGCCGAGAGCACCGATGATGCCGGAGACCACGCGGTCGGCCAGCACGAGCGTTACTCGCGGCCTTCGCGTCTGGTTCGATGCACGTTCGTGCTTCAGCCCGCGCTCGACGCCGACGGGGTGGTGAGGTACTCCTTGTCCAGGGTCTGGTAGAGGGTGAGCGTCGCCTGGTCGTGGGCGATCACCCCGGCGGTGTCCAGGAAGTCGGGCAGCTGGTCGTTGACCTTCTCGTAGTTCTTCCAGGCCGACGATGCGAACACCTTGGCGCTCGCCGCCTCCAGCTGGGAGACGATCGAGGCGGGCGTCCCCTTGGGGGCGAAGATCCCCTTGAGGCTGTATGCGGTGATGTCGTAGCCGGATGAGACGAAGGTCGGGGTGCCGGGGAGCGGCGCGTACGAATCGCCGGTGGCAGCGACCGCGAGCGTTGTCAGTTGTCCCGCCTGCTGCTCAGGGAGGTAGGCGCTGGGCGTCACCAGGCCGAAGTTCACGGTGCCGTTCAGGGTGTCGGTGGCGGTCTCCGAGCCGCCCTGGGTGGAGATGTACTTGAGCTGGATGCCCGCGTCCTTCTCGAGCTCGAGGAAGGCGACGTGGTTGGGACCGACTTCACCGGTGGCCGCGACCGAGAGGGCGTCCGGGTGAGCCTTGGCGTAGGTGACCAGCTCGGCGACCGTCTTGTAGGGGCTGTCGGCCGCGGTGATCAGTCCCACCGCCTCGCCGTCGAACTGGACGACCGGCGAGATGTCGGTGAAGGTGTACGGGATCAGGTCCTGGGCGATGAGGTCGGCCATCGTCCCGTCCGCCTCGTAGAGCAGCGTGTAACCGTTGGCCGGCTGAGACATCACCTGGGCGACTCCCACGGCTCCGCTGGCCCCCGGGTCGTCCTCGATGGCAACCGACCAGCCGAACTGCTGCTCCAGGTCGTCGCCCAGCTCACGCGCCTCAATGTCGAGGGATGAACCGGCGGTCACCGGCACCACCAGGGTGATCGGCGATGTCGGGTACGGCACGGCAGTGGCCGTCGGGCTCCCGGTGGCCCGGTCCGCGTTGGCGGGCGCGGAGGTGGTCCCGCAGGCCGCCAGGATCAGCCCCGCGGCGAGCGTGGCGACCCCCCGGATCTCCTTTCCGGGCCGTGCCTTTGCCCACGCGTGCGCAGGCAGGCGGTGGGGCTCGACGGCGGTCAGGCGCTTCCCCGGGTCGTCTTCCGCGCCGGCGTCGACCTGGCGGGATCCTCTGATCAGCGAGTCGTCCATGGTTGGAGTGCCTCCCGAGTGCGAGCCGGCCGGCGCCCGGCTCCCGCTGGCGTTCGCGGAGGGGCGGAACCCCCTCTGCCTTTAACCTACCATATTGATAGACATTAGGGTCAAATGACCTCACCCGTCCACGTCACTGGCCATCCGCGAGGCTCCTCCCCGGGAACGCCACGGGGAGGGACCACCTGCGGGTCAGCTGCCCTGGGCAGCCGGAGGGTCAGCCGGATCCATACACGAACCTGGAGCCGACGGGGAGATTCGAACTCCCGGCCAGCGGTTTACGAAACCGCTGCTCTACCACTGAGCTACGTCGGCGTAGGAAGACGGGCGCGCGGCGGACCAGCCCGAGTGGGCCATTATCCCAGTTGCGTGACCGCTCGACGCCCCCGGCCCCTGGCCGCCCCTCCGAGATGACCGCCGAGGCCCTGGCTCGCTTCGCCCAGGACGGCGGGTTCGAGGTCGCCTTCGACGAGGAGGGCCCGCCTCCGGACGACCCGCTCCTCCGCCTCTATGCCGGTCCCCTGCGGGTGCGCCGCGACAGCCCTCGCCTGGTCGCAAACTTCGTGGCCACCGCGGACGGGGTCACCGCCTTTGGCGACGGCGGCGGGGAGGGCGCCATGGCGGTCAGCCTCCACAGCCCCGCCGACCGCTTCCTCATGGCACTGCTCCGCTGCGCTGCCGACTGCGTCCTGATCGGGGCGGGCACCCTGCGGGACGATCCCCACCATCAATGGACCCCGAGCACTCCGCTGCCGGAGCTGGCGGAGGAGCTGGCGGCCCATCGCCTGCGGCTCACCGGGTCTGGCGCCCCACCGCCACTCGCCGTGGTGAGCGGGACGGGCGCCCTGCCGGCCGCCCATCCCGCTCTCCTCCGTCCCGAGGGCGACGTCCTGGTCATCACCACCGAGGAGGGGGTGGCGCGGCTCCCCCGGATGCACCCCCGCGTTCAGGTCGCCATCGCCGGGAGGACCGGGGAGATCGCCGCCGGCGCGGTGGTCGAGGCGGTGCGCACCCACCTCGCCGCCGTCACCGTCCTCTGCGAGGGTGGCCCCCGGCTCTTCGGGCAGATTCTCGCCGGCGGGTTGGTGGACGAGCTCTTCCTGACCGTGGCCCCCCAGCTCGCCGGTCGCTCGGAATCGGCTCCACGGCCCGGCCTCGTCGCCGGTGCCGCCTTCGCTCCGGGCGCCGCCCCGCGGCTCGGCCTGCGCTCAGTGCGGCGGTCCGGAGACCACCTCTTCCTGCGCTACGCCGTCGCACACGCCGCCTGACGGCTGAGGACGCCGGCTGCCGCTCAGGGCGAAGGCGTGCTTCCGGGGCTGGCCGGCTGGGCGACCAGCGGCTCCGGCCTGGCCGCGAGCGCGGCGACCATCGGGCGCGCCAGCGCCGCCACCGCCGCCAGGGGCACCGCCACCGGGATGGAGGTGCGGGCCGGAGCGGCCGGTGCGCGCACCGGCTCGGGTGTGCGCACGGTCGCGGAGACCGGCTCGGGCAGGGGCGCGGGGACCGGTCGCGGGGCCTGGACCGGGGCGCCGTCGCCGCCACCGCCGAGCAGGAGGCCGCGGCGCACCCGGATGTGATGCTGCACCCAGAACCAGGCGGCGAACCCGGCCACGGTGATCACGCCCTTGTCGGCGGCGCGCTGGAGGAGGGCGGCGGCGACCGCGGCCGGGCCGAGCACCCCCTGGGTGTGGAGCAGGGCGATGGCGGTGGTCTCGAAACCTCCCACCCCGCCTCCGGGGCTGGTCGCGGCCCCGGCCAGGTAGGCGGCGCCGTAGATGAAGGTGGTTGTCACCCACGGCACGGCCATGCCGCTCGTCCCCCGCACCATCAGCCAGAAGAGGGTCAGCTCAAAGAGGGCGCCGAGCACGCTGAGGATCAGCCAGAGCCAGGTCTCGGGGCGCCGCATCAGCCGCACCACCTGCTCGTGGAGCACCTCGAGCTGGCGGGTGGCCCGGCGCACCCACGGGATGTGCCCGACCACGCGGAGGACCGCACTGAAGACCGGGTCGATGGTGAGGATGCCGATGATCGCGAGGATCCCGGCGAGCGAGACGGCGATCCCGGAGATCCCGGCGGCATAGGCGAGGGCGCCGGGGATGGCCACGGCCACGATCACCGTCGTGTACAGCAGCTCCTGGACGGTCACCGCGGCCATGGTGGTGCCGATCGGGGCGCCGGTCGCCTCGCTGGCCAGCTCGGCCCGCGCCAGCTCGCCGAAGGGCAGCAGGCCGAAGGCCTCGCCGCCGACCGTGAAGAGCACCGAGGCGCGGGGCGTGACCGCTATCGACTCGCTGCGGAGCAGCTGGTGGTAGCGGAGTCCCTTGGTGAGGTAGAAGCAGGCGGTGAGCCCGATCGCCGCCGGCACCATGATGATCGGGAAGCGCGCGATGTCCTGGCCGAGCTGCCCCGGGTTGAGGATGAGGATCAGGGCGACCAGGATGCCGATGGTCACCCCGGCCTGCAGGATCAGGCGCACGCGGTTGGCGCGGCTCATCCGAAAATCGTGGGCCGGGAGCCCGTCCGGAGGGTGGGCCGCGGGCGGTTCGTCACCGATCCGGTTCTACGCTTTCGCCCCTGTCGCGGCCGGCTTCGATCTCGTCCGGCAGGAGCGGCAGGGCGGCGTAACCGATGGCCCCCGGACCGGTGTGGGTCCCGATGATCGGATCGAGGGCGACGATCTGGCAGCGGGCGACATCGCAGACCTCGCGGAGGCGCGCCTCCAGCCCGAGGGCGAGCTCGCCGGCGTCGGCGTGGAAGACCAGGATCCACAGCCGGCCGGGGAGATCGCGGGCCGTCTTCTCCAGCGCCGAGAGCACCCCGGAGGGCGTCCGGGTGAGCGCCACCCTCCCGGTCTGGCCGTTGCTCAGGCGAAACACCGGGCGCACATGGAGGCTGTCCGAGATCCCCGCCAGGAGAGCGTTGATCCGGCCGCTCCGGGCCACGAACTCGAGGGCCTCCAGGGCGCCGAACATCCTCACCTCGCGGATCGCACGCCGGGTCCGGGCCAGGACCTCGGGAAGCTCGGCGCCGGCCATGCAGAGCTCTGCCGCGACGCGGGTGATCAGCCCCAGGCCGGCGGCGGCGGTGCCGGTGTCCACCACCGTGACCCGCTCCCGCCCCTCCTCCTCGGCGAGGATGCGGGCGGCCAGGCGCGCGCTGTCGTCCATTCCGCTCCAGACGGCCGGGATGGTGAGGCAGAGGATCTGGTCGGCCCGGCAGCGGCGGTATGCCTCCAGGAACTCGCCGGGAGGCGATGCCGAGGTCTCCGGGGTCTCGCCGTTGCGGAGTCGCGCGTAGAAGCGGCGCAGCTCGTCGGCGCTCCTTACGTCGATCGGCTGCTCCCCGATCCGAACTGGAAGATCGACGACGCCCACGATCCCAGCCAGCTCCGGGGGCACCAGGGCGCCGCTGCCGGTCACCAGCCCGCAGGGCTGGTCCGCCGCCTCCAGCAGGGCTCGTGCCGGACGCGCCCGCTCGGTGGGGGGACTCTCCACGGCTACTGCGGATCGACCCGCGATGCTAGGTGCACTGGCCGCGCGCACGGGTGATCCACGTCACTCCCTGAGCTGGTGGTGAGGGGTCCCCCGGCCTGCGCGGTGCACCGGGCCGGGGCCATGCCCCACAGGGAAGCTGCTGCCTAAGATGATAGCCGTGGCCTGAGGCTGCGGACTGTCCCCGGCCGTACAGCCGAGGGATCGGCGGAGGAAACATGGGCGCCGACTGGACCCTGGTCACGTTCTGCGCGGCCGCCTACCTGATCGGCTGCCTTCCCGTGGGGTACTGGGCGACCCGCTGGCGCCGGCTCGGCCTCGACATCCGAGGCTATGGCTCCGGCAACGTGGGCACCGCCAACATCTACCGCCACGCCGGGTTTGCCCTCGCCGCCGTGGTCGGGCCGATGCAGTTCGTTCAGGGACTGCTGCCCGTTCTGCTCGCCCGCTACGTCGGCAACATCAGCGGCGCCGGCCTGGTGCTGGTCGGCATCGTCGCCGTCGTCGGCAACGGTTGGTCGCTCTTCCTCCGCTTCGACGGCGGCCGCGGGGTGGCGGTGTCGACGGGGGCGATCGCCGGCCTCAACCTGATCGCCCTCGCCGTGCTCCTCGCCTGCTTCGCGGGCGGCGCCCTCCGGGGCAGGATCGCCGAGGGCGTGCTGGCCGGGTTCATCGTGCTGCCCGTCGCGGGGGTGGTCCTGGCGCTCACGCCTGCCCGTGCCGGCTGGGCGCTGCCGGCGGGATTGGCGGTCCTCCTCCTGCTGATCCTCGCCCGGCGGCTGGATGGGGTGGTCGGCGACGTCAACCACTTCGGGCGGGGCCAGCACGTCGTCCTCGACCGAGTCCTCCACGATCGCCGCCCCGGGCGGCCGCTGGTCGGACACCGCACCGACCCCTGAGGCCGCATCGGCCGGCCGGCGTCTCGCGAGCCGGCGCAGGCGCCGTCGAGTGCCGGTTACGCCTCGTCGGTCCAGACGCGGTTGAAGGGGTACCACTGCTCCGGGGCGACCACCATGAGCGCGTCGAGCCGGTTGGCCAGGATCTGGGTCATCTCGGCGACCGTGCCGGGCGGAACCGGCGCGTCAACCAGGATCCGGTAGTGGCGGTCCACCCGGTAGCAGATGGCCGGGAGGAGTGGTGACCCGGTGTGGAGCGCCATCGACGCCGGGCCGGTGCTGAAGAGGACGGGGCCGCCGCGGAACTGCACCTCGACGGTCGGCCCCCCCTCCGGAATGTCGGCGAGGAGGGCGAGGAATCGGCCGTGGCGGAGGGCATGGAGCAGGCCCCGGGCGGCGCGGCCGGGGGTGAAGACCTCCAGGCCCCGGCGTTCGCGAGCCCAGACGATCACCCGGTTGAAGAACCTCGGGCTGAAGTCCCGCATCACGGTGGTGAGGGCCAGTCCCCGGGAGAGCGCCATGGTCGCTGCCATGTCCCAATTGCCGAAGTGCGCCAGGCAGAAGATGCCCGAACCGTGTTCCTCCTGAGCCCGCTCGATGTGCTCCCACCCGTCGATGGGGTGGTACCGCCGGACCGTCTCCATGGTCAGGGCGTCCGCCCACATCAGGTCGAGACAGGTGCGGAAGTACTCGCGGTAGGAGGCTCGGGCGCGCGCCCGCGAGGCTCGCCGCCCCAGGCTCGGATCCGCCCGCCGATGACGGGCAGCGCACGCCTCGACCCGGCCGGGCCTGGCCAGGGAGGCCACCGCGGCGATGGCGTCGACGGCGACGTAGCGCTGCCAGCCGAGTGCCTGAGCCGACCTCGCCACCCCAGCCCACAGCACGCGCAGGAGGGCTGAGGGTGGGGACGTGCTCTGAATTGGAGCACCGACCGTGCGAGCGACCGGGGCGCTCAGCGGTTGGCCCCAGGGCTCCCCGCCGTGATGGTCCGTCACCCGGGCGGCTTCGCCCGATCTCGTCTCGATGGCATGTCCACCCGTGAAGTCTCAGCGGAGTGGATCATAGATGGGAGTGCCGGCCGAGCCTGCGCGAGCCGGCGTAGGCTACCCAGCGCAGTTCACTTCCGGCTCGCGGGACGAGGAGGGTTCGGGCGTGGCGATGAAGGTGGCCTGGTTCGGGCATGCCGGAGGACGCCGGGCCGACGGGCTCACCGCCTACAGCGCTCAGACCGTCACCGCCCTGGCCGCGGCGGGTTGCGAGATCCGCTTCTTCCACCACGACCTGGACGGTGACGTCACGCCGGTTGCGGACGTCGTGCCCCTCGAGGGGGTTCGCTTCAAGACGGTCACGCTGCCGGCGCCGCGCACCCTCGCCCGGATCGAGCGTGCCCTCGCCGACTTCCGCCCCGACGTCGTCCACTGCTCGGTCAGCGTCTCCCTTCTGGATGGGGCGATCGCCAAGATGGCCCGCGGTCTGGGCGCCGCGACGGTGGCGACCTGTCACCTCCCCTACGCTCCGGCGCAGAGCGCCCGGGGCCGGGTGATGCGCCGTCTCTACCACTACCACGCCGCCCACCTCCAGGAGTACGACCGCTGCATCGCCCTCTCCCACGACCAGCACGACCTCCTGGTGCGGGTCGGGGTCGCTCCGGACCGCATCGTGGTGATGCCCAACGCCGTCGACACGGAGCGGATCTGCCCAGGACCCTCTGCGCTCAAACAGGCGCTGGGGGCCACGCTGCTGGTGTCCTTCCTTGGCCGTCTGGACCCGGAGAAGCGGGTGGAGGAGCTGATCCACTCCTTCCTCGCGCGCCACTGGCCGTCCGACCACCTGCTGGTCATCGCCGGCAGCGGGAGCCAGGATCGCCGGCTCCGCGGCATCGCCGGGCCCGAGGCGCCGGTGCGCTTCCTGGGGATGGTCACGCGCATGGAGGACCGCCTGGAGCTGCTCCGGGCGACCGACGTCTTCGTCCTCCCCTCGACCGCGGAGGGGCTGTCGCTCGCACTCCTGGAGGCGATGGCCGCGGGTTGCGCGATCGTCTCCACCGATGCCGGAGAGCACGGCGCGGTGCTGGACACCGCCGGCCTGGTCATCCCCGTCTACCCTCTGGAACCCGCCCTGGGGGAGGCCATGGAGCGGCTGCGCGCCGACCCACCATTGCGGCGGAGGCTCGGTGCCGAGGCTCGCGGCCGGGCGGTCGCCGGTCACGGCCTCACTCCGTATGTGGCGGACCTCCTCGGCGTCTACGCGTCGGCCATCGCCGCCCGCGAGGTCGTCACCGGCGCGCTCTCCTAGGGAGAGGGCACCCGCGCGATCAGCTCTGCGACGCCGCCCGTTCGGGGCTGGCCGGGGCGTCCTCCTCGTCCGCCGGGAGCCGGGCATGGAGCGTGGTGCCGGCATCGGGCGCGGAGTGGATCTGCAGGTCGCCCCCCGCCTCCCGCGCCAGGTCGTGGATCAGGCTGAGGCCGAGGTGCCCCGCCTCCACCTGCTGGTGCCGCTTCTCGGCGGTGAAGCCGACGCCGTCGTCCATGATCCGGAGGTCGAGCCCCTCGCCATCCTGGCTGACGGCAACCTTGACGTGGCGAGCATGGGCGTGCTGGTCGACGTTGTGGAGCGCCTCCTGCGTGATCCGGAAGGTGGCGGTGAGCGCGGTCCCGCGGACCTCACCGGCCGGCTCGGCGACCTCGATCGTCACCTCGATACCGGCGTCGCGCAACGGGTCGGCGAGGTCGTTGAGGGCGGCGGTCAATCCGATCGCCTCGAGGTCAGGAGGGGCGATCTCCCGAAGCAGGGTGCGCAGCTCGTCGATCACCTCGGCGGTCGCATCGGCGGCGTGCAGCATCGCCTGGCCCGTCCCCTCCTGCCCGGCGCGTGCGCGGAGGCCGAGGGTCACGGCGGCCAGGTCCTGGACCACCCCGTCGTGCAGGTTGCGAGCGATCCGGTGGCGCTCCGCGTCCGAGGCCTCCAGCGCCCGTCGGAGCAGCAGCTCCTTCTCCCGGGCGTGCGCCTCCTGCTGCAGCTGAGCGGCATGGGTGCGCGAGGAGAGCACCAGCAGCGACATCTGGAGCAGCAGCACGGGGACGAGGAGAAGGAGAAAGCCGTCAGCCCCCTCCCGATCGACCAGCACGACTCCCCCGAAGGCGGTCAGGCCGGCGCCCAGGAAGTAGGGGAGGACCGAGGTCGCGTTCTGCCCCACGTAGCGGAGCACCCGCACCTCGGGCTGGGTGAGCCACTGGACACCCGCCAGGAGCCAGATGTTGACCACCCAGGAGACCAAACCTGCCAGAAGCCCTGCGACAAGCCCCGGCCCCAGGGCGGTCCTGTTGCCGGCGATGGCGTGGAACACCGACCACGATGCGAGCGCGCTCAGGAACTGGTTGGAGGCGTTGAAGAGGCTCTTGAACCAGGGCGTGCGCAGGCGCGCGGTGGTGCCCGCGCACTCGCTGACGACGGCGACCAGCGCCCCGATCGGTCCGGCGGCGAGTGTCAGCCCGAGATGGGCAAAGATGGACGCCGACCAGTAGCTGCCCGCCCCGGAGAGGACCCGGACCGCGGTGGCGGCGAGGACGAACGTGGCGCACGCACCCAGGGCGAGCAGGGCCGAGTCCGCGGGGAGCCGCACGGCGACCGCCGCCGCTCCCAGGGCTCCGGCCGCCAGCAGCCCGACATAGACGACGAGCGCCCGGGTGTAGGTGACCGGGGTGCCGCGTGCCTCCTCGGGGAGCCGGGGGATGCGGCCCGCCAGCCGGCGCAGGCGCCCCCCGCCCTGGTCGTGCTCATCCGCTGGCGCCATCACCGGTCGACCGGGCTGTGGTCCGTCTGACGTCAGGACGGCGGCCTCGGGACCGCCACGACCCGCGGCTCCGGGGAGCCCTCCTCCCGCTCGAGCTGCACCAGGCCCAGACGCAGCGCCTTGGTCACCGCCTCCAGCTTGGAGTGGGTCGCCAGCTTGGAGTTGATCCGGGAGAGCTTGTTGCGCAGGGTCGCGTGGCTCATGAAGAGCTGCTGCTCGATGGACGGGTTGTCCCACCCCTGGGCGAGGAGCTGGAGCACCTCCAGCTCCCGCGGGCTGAGATCGTCGCCATAGCCCTGGCGGGCCGCGGCGGTGGGCGCGATGAGCTTGGCGATCATCGCCGGCGAGATCGCGACGTTGCCCACCATGGCACCGCGAATGGCGCTCGGCAGGTGGTCGAGGCTCTCCGACTTGCTGATGAACCCGCTGCAGCCGGCCACCAGAGCCTCGTCCAGGACCTGGCGATCCTCGACGGCGCTGACCACGATGACGCGGGTCCGCGGGTGCTCCTCGCGGATGTAGCGGGCCGCCATGATCCCGTCGCCGTCGGGCAGGTGGTAGTCCATGAGCACCACATCGACGTGCTTGCGCCGGAGGAACTCACGGGCGTCGTCGAGCCGCTGGGAGATGCCGTCCACCCGTATGTCGGGCTCGTCGCGGAGCGCCCGGGCCAGGGCCTCGGCAAACATCTGATGATCCTCGACGATCAGCACTCGGATCAGCGGGGTGGCCGAGAGCGTGAGCTCCGGAGTGGCGTCGAAGTCGGGCATGGCAGCAAGCAGAGGATATGACTCATAGGAGTGAAAGAGGCGGGCCGCGGCCCACATCGTGCGTCGCGCCGATGCCTCGCCATCGCTGCGAACCCTAACCCCGATCAGATGCTGCACGGCTCAGCTGCCCTGTGGGGCCGCGGTGCCAGCGCGCACCCCCTCCGATTCCGGGTGACGGTCGGCGGATTGGGGGCGCCCGATGAGCACGGCCAGGGTAGCCCGGGGCCGCAGCCAGCCGGCGACCAGGACCAGGCTTCCGCCGGCCCAGACCAGCAGAAGGGTCGGTATCCAGCCGATCCGTGGGGCCACGGCGGCGGCGAGCAGACCGCCCGCCAGCATCCCGGCGTAGCCGAAGAGCCACACCGCGCCGCTCGCCTGGCCGAGCCGGTGCGCGGAGACGATGCGGGCCATCTCGGTCATGGCCAGGATCTCGTAGGGGGCCGAGGCCAGCCCGCTCAGTCCCGCCAGACCGACGTCGACCCAGGCCGAGCCGACCAGTGCGAAGGCTCCGAGCGGGAGCAGCTCGCCGAGGGTCAGCAGGGCCATGGTCCGCGACCCCAGGCCTCGATGGCGGGTTCGAAGGAGAGCCACCGCGCCGAGCAGGTTGCCGGCCCCGATCGCCGCGTACACCCAGCCTGCTGCCGACGCGCTGCCGAAGCGCTCCTGCGCCGCCGCGGGGAGGACCGCCTGGAGGCAGGTGATGGTGGCGAAGATGCCGAGCTGGGCGAGGGCCAGCTGACGCAGGAACGGTAGCCGCAGCACCAGGCCGACCCCGGCCCAGGGGCTCGCCCCACTCTCCTCCCCGTCAACCTCCGGGGCCCGGCCGCGACGGGGCAGGCCCGCGAGGACGGCCGCGAGGGCGAGGAAGCTGAGGGCGTCGGCGGTCACCAGCCAGGTGGCCGATCCGGTCCCGAGGAGGCCGAGCAGCCCGGCGGCGATCCCGGGACCGATGACGAGGGCGATCGAGTCCACCGTGCCGACCGCGGCGTTGAGCCGGGCCACGCCCGCCGCCGGCACGAGCCGCGGGATCGCCGCCTGGCCGGCGGGCTGGGCGGCCCCGCCGGCGGCCTGGGTCACCGCCAGGAGGGCGAGCACCAGGGGGATCGAGTCGGCGCGCAGCGCGACCGCCAACGCGCCGGTGACGCAGGCTCGGAAGACGTTGAGGACGACCAGAGTCGGCACGGGTCCGCAACGGTCGGCCAGATGCCCGCCGGCCAGCGTACCCACGGGCCGCGGGGCCACCCGGAAGAGGATCGCCAGAGCAGGGGCGGCGAGGCTGCCGGTGAGGGTGTAGAGGGCGACGGCGACCGCGACCGTGGTGAGCCAATCGCCGCAGTTGGAGATCGCACGGCCGGCCACGAAACGGGTAGCCGGTCCGGGCCGCATCGAGCTCAGGCCGGCCGGGCGCTCCGGCCGGGTGGTGGGCACAGTCGACATCTGCATCTCGGTTCGTTCGTCACCGGCAGCCGCTGCGGGCCGACCAGTCAGTCGAGGCCCGAGCTCCCCGGCGCCGGCAAGGGGAGGATGGGCGGGCGCCGGATGTAGGTCGCCCTGCGGCGCCCGCCCGAAGGGGATGAGGAATTTCTTCGGTCTAGCTCCAGCCGTTGAACACGTCGCATACCTCGTGCACCTGTTGACACGCCGGCCCGGCCCCTGTCGTGAGCCTGCCCTCTGCGTGTGCGGCCTCTGCGGTCTGCGCGACTGATGGTCATGCGGAACCGGCAAACGGCATAGACACCGATGTCCCGCATTGGGCGCGCGAATGCATCCCAAATTGCTGCCGTCCGTCGGTGCGCTGTTGGCTGTCAGCGCAGGGAGATGCGTTTGCACCACTACGGTGGACGCAGATGCACTACGACCGGGCTGTGGTCCCTGACAGGGTGTGGGCGGCGAGGGCCGCCCCATGGGCCGGGCTTGGGCGGAGCCGCGGCGACCGGCGGGGGGTCCTCAGCTCGACCTGAGCTCCGGGCGGCTCCGTCCCACCGACCGGGTGCCGGTCACCTCCAACACCCCGGCCTCGGTGGGTCGGGCGAGCCACCAACCTTGGCCCAGGTCGGCCCCCAGGTCCCGGGTCTGGCGAGCCGCCAGCTCGTTCTCGATGCCCTCGGCGACGACGGAGGCCCCGCTCGCCCGCGCAAACGAGACCACCGCCTTGATCGCGGCCCGCGAACCGGCGTGGGACGCCGTCATGGTCAGGCTCCTCGCGATCTTGATGAACTCGGGGTTCGCGGCGGTGAGCAGCTCCAGGGTCGAATGTCCGTCGCCCACGTCGTCGAGGGCGAAGCGCACCCCGTGGTTGCGATAGCCCGCGAGGACCTGGCGCACCCGGGCGAGATCGGTGATGATCTCCCGCTCGGTGATCTCCAGCACCAGCTGATCGGGGCGACCCCCCGCGGCCTCCAGCATGAGCAGCAGCTGATCGGCGGCGTGGACGGGGTCCAGCAGGGTCACGGCGCTGACGTTGAGGAAGAGCGCCCAGTGCGGGAGCACACCCCACGGCGCGCCGGCGATGGCGAGCCTCCTGCACAGCCAATCCAGGTCGCGCATGCGCCCGCTCCGCTGCGCCTCCGCGAAGAGGTCCTCGACACTCTCCCCGGCGCGCATCTCGGGGGGACGGGCCAGGGCCTCGTGACCGATCACCCCTCCGTCGTCCAGCCGGCAGATCGGCTGGTAGACGATCCGCAGGTCGCCGTGGCGGATGGCGCGGTCGACCCGGGCCGCCCACTCGGAACGGCGCGAGAGTCCCGGCACCGGCTCGACGGTGCCGCCCGAGACCCGATCCCGCCCCGCCTCCTTGGCTCGGTAGAGGTGGGAGTCGGCAAGACGCGCCACCCCGCGGGGGTCGGCGCCGGGTTCTCCGACCGCCCAGCCGACGCTGACGCGTGCCTGCCCGTGGGACACGGACATGGCATGCACGGCGCTGCGCATCCGTTCCGCCGCGGCGGCGGTTTCGTCAGGCCCGATCCCGACCATGAGGGCGGCGAACTCGTCGCCCCCGACACGCGCCACCACGTCCCAGCCCCGCAGGATCGAGCTGAGGGTCTGGGCCACCGCCCGCAGCAGCGCGTCCCCCGCCTCATGGCCGTATTCGTCGTTGACGTGCTTGAGGCCGTCGACGTCGATGGCGCAGATGGCGAAGCGCTGCCGGGGGATGGTCGCCAGCAGCCGGTCGAACTCGCGCCGGTTGCGCAGCCCGGTCAGCGGGTCGGTGGCGGCGACCTCGGCCAGCCGGGCCATGCTCTCGCGAAGCGCCGTCTCGGTGCGCCGCCGCTCCAGGACGTGCCCGAGCTGGCGGCCAAAGTCGATCATGACCTCCACCGCCGGGGCCCCGAGCACCGCCGCTCCGGGGCCGAAGAGGGCGATGACCCCGACCCCGACATCGTCGACCAGGACCGGGAATCCCGCCCCGGCGATGAGTCCGCGGGCCGCCGGAGCGTCGCGAAAGCCGGGGTCGGCCTCGAGGTCGGGGATGATCACCGGCGCCGCCGCCGCCCAGACGCGCCCGGGCAGGTCGCTGCCGAGCCCCAGCTCGAGCTCCCAGCGCTCCTGGTGGAAGTCGCTCGTCCGTGTCGCCGGGGTCCACCAGGCGGCGCGCCGGATCAGCACTCCGCGATCGCGATCGAGCAGCCACGCCTCGCCGCCCCACATCCCGAGGGCCTTGGCCATGCTCTCGAGGATGCGCGGCGCGCCGGCCTCGAAGGTCGGCGAGCTGTTGAGGATGCGGGTGATGGCGACCTGCATGGCGCGCAGCTCGTCGGAGAGCCGCCGGGCGGTCACGTCGCGCACCAGGAGGACGGCGCGCGGCCCCCTCCTCAGGCGCACGTTCCGGGCGGCGACCTCGAGAGCCAGGGGGCGGCCGTCGCTGGCGACCATGCGCAGGGGGAAGTGATGCCCTCCGGCGGTACCGATGGCCGAGGTCAGGCGCGCCACCCCCGTCTCACGCTCCTCAGCTGGGAAGAGGGGAGCGAGCGAGCCCATGGCGAGCATCTCGTCGGGCTCGTATCCGGTGATCGCGGTCCACGTGGCGTTGACCTTCACCGGGCGCTCCCCGTCCAGGACCAGCAGGCCCTGCCCGAGGTCGCCCGCGGACTCAGCCAGCAGCTCCCAGAATCGCGCCTCGTGGCTCAGCCGCGCCACGGATCGTCCCCACCCCCGGGCCCGGTTCAGCGCGGCGGTCATCAGGCGTGCGGGCAGGTACCGCTCCGCGGTCGCGACCCGTCCCGACAAAGGTCATACCTCCGGCCACGCGAGCTCGAGCCAGCCTCTCCGCCGCCTGTGACCAGTCCTTATCGCGATCGTATTGACGCGAAGGGCGCCCGGGATGACGTCGGGGTCGAAGCTCTGTGAAGCTGGAGCGGGTTCGGCGCCCGCGACTCTGCCATCGCTGTTACGGCCGAAGGACCCTACCCAACGCGGGCCACCAGGCCTGGGGACGTCCCTCCCCCGTCACCGATCATCCAGGGCCGCCGGACACCTCGAGGATCGCCCCGGCCACGGCCGCGACGAGGATGTCCACTTCGGCGTCGGTCATGGTGAGGGGCGGGTTGAGGACCACGGTGTCGCCGAGGGGGCGGACGATCACCCCGCGGCGGCGCGCGGCCAGGATCACCCGGCGGCCCGTCCGGAGCGCCGGGTCGAAGGGCATCTCTCCATCCCGCAGCTCGATGCCCGCCATCACCCCTCTCCTCCGGATCTCGAACACGCCCGGCAGGGCCGCCACCCGCTCGCTGAGCAGGCCGGCGAGGGTGGCCGCGAGCCGCCGTGCCGATCCCAGGGTGTCCTCCTCCTCGAAGAGCCGGAGCGAGGCGCGGGCGACGGCGCAGGCCAGCGGGTTGCCGGTGTAGGTGTGGCCGTAGTAGAGGGTGCGGTGCTCGGCGTGGGGCGCCGTGAAGCGGTCAAACAGCTCGTCGGTGGTCACCACCGCGGAGAGCGGCAGGTAGCCGCCGGTGAGCCCCTTGCCAAGGCAGAGGATGTCCGGTGCCACCCCGGCGCCGCCGGTGGCGAAGAGGTCGCCGGTCCTGCCGAACCCGGTCGCCACCTCGTCCGCGATGAGCAGGGCACCGTGGCGCCGGGCCAGCCCCGCGGCCTGCGCCAGCCAGCCGTCCGAGTGGGTGAGCATCCCCGCCGCGGCCTGGACGCGCGGCTCGACGATCAGCGCGGCGGTCTGGTCGCCCTCGCGCTCCAGGAGGTCGGAGAGCGCCCGGAGCGAGGCCGCCTCATCCAGGTGAGGGCTGGGCACGGTGCGCACCGGGAAGAGGATGGGGTCGAGCCCGGTGTGGAAGGGCTCGCTGCGGCCCACGCTCGCAGCTCCGGCGGTGTCGCCGTGGTAGGCGTCGCCGAGGGCGACGAAGTGGCAGCGCTCCGGGTGGCCGGCGTGGCGCTGTGCCAGCAGGGCGATGCGCAGCGCCGCCTCGACCGCCGCCGCGCCCGCCTCGCAGTAGAAGACGCGGGTGAGCCCGGGAGGCGTCACCGCGGCGAGCTCCTCGGCGAGCAGGGCACCGGGGGCGTGGGTCTGGCCCAGGAAGGTGCTGTGCGCGATCCGCCCCAGCTGCTCGCGCGCGGCGCGGTCGAGGGCGGGGTGGGCGTGGCCGTGGACCGTGCACCAGAGGCTGCTGATCCCGTCGAGGTAGCGGCGGCCGGCCTCGTCGCGGAGCCAGCGGCCGTCCCCGGAGCGGATCACCAGGGGTGTCTCCTCCAGCCACTCGCTGGTCGCGGTGAAGGGGTGCCAGACGTGGCGGCGATCGGCGGCGACCACCTCCGCGGTCTGGTCGTCCCCGGGCGTGGCGACTGCCCGCAGGTCGAGTGCACCGGCGGCATCGGCCAGCGCGCCGGCATCGCCGGGGTCATCGAGGTGGGGGAGCACCCCGAGCACGGGGACCCCGCACTGGGCGGCGATCTGGGCGGCGTTCTCGGCGACGAAGGCCGGGTCGTCCCCGCCGTCTGCATCGACCAGCACCACCCCGATCACCCGCAGCCCGGCGCCGAGTGCCGCCTCGACGGTGAGCGCGGTGTGGTTGATGGTCCCGAGCCCGGCGAGCGCCGCCACCACCACGCCCGCGTCGAGGCGGCGGAGCAGGTCGCGCACCGTGCTCCGGGAGGAGAGCGGAACCAGCAAGCCGCCCACCCCCTCCACCAGGAGGAGGTCGCAGCCGGCGGCCATCGCCTCGAGCGAACGGGCAAGGGCCTCGACGTCCAGCTCCCGCCCCTCCGCGGTGGCCGCGGCGAGGGGGGAGCGCGGCAGCGCGAAGGTGGCGAGCACCGCCTCCGATGGCGGGGCACCCATCGCCGCCCCCAGCAGGACCGCGTCCTCCGCGTCGGTTCCGGGCGGGACGCCGGTCGCCACCGCCTTGACCGCCCGGCAATCCAGTCCCTGCCGCCGCAGGGCGGCGCAGAGGGCGGCGGTGAGCACGGTCTTGCCCACCGCGGTCCCGGTGCCGGTCACCGCCACGATCCGGCCGCTCACGAGGCGACGAGCTCCGTCAGCGCGGCGGCGACCCCCTCGATCTCCGCCTCGGTGTGGACGGCGCTGGCCACCAGCCGCAGCCGGCTGGTGCCGGGTTCGACGGTCGGGGGGCGGATCCCCTGGACGAGGTAGCCACGCTCCCACAGGGCCTGGTCGAGCTCCATCGTCCGGATCGGGTCGCCGACCATGACGGCGACGATGGGGGAGGAGGCGTGGGCGCCCGCGAGTGCCAGCTCGCCGAGCAGCCGGCGGAGCAGCCGGGCCCGCTCGTGCAGACGGAGGACCAGCTCGGGCTCCGCCATGAGGACGTCCAGCCCCGCGCGCGCGGCCGCGACCGAGGGGTGGGGGAGCGCGGTCGAGAAGATGAGCGCGCGGCCGCGCTGGAGGAGCAGCCCGCGGACCTGCTCCGCGCCGCAGATGGCCGCGCCGGCCGCCCCCAGGGCCTTGGAGAAGGTGACCACCCGCACCACGTGGTCACCGCTCACCCCGAGCAGGGCGGCGAGCCCGCGCCCTCCCGGACCGGCCGTCCCCAGCGCGTGGGCCTCGTCGACGACCAGCCAGGCATCGTGGCGCCGGGCCAGCCGGTCGAGCGCGACCAGGTCGGCGGCGGCTCCGTCCATCGAGAAGACGGAGTCGGTGACGATGATCGGGCGCCCTGCGGCGCCGGCCAGCCGGGCCGCCAGGTCGGCGCTGTCGAGGTGGCGGTAGACGGCGACGCGGGAGCGCGACGCCCGGCAGCCGTCGATCAGGGAGGCGTGGTTGCCTGCGTCGCTCAGGATGGTCGCGTCGGGCCCGCCGAGCGCCTCCAGGATCGCGAGGTTGGCCGCGTATCCGCTCGGCGCCACCGTGGCGGTGGGGGCGCCGAGGAAGCCGGCGAGTGCCTCCTCCAGGTCGGCGATGGCACGGTGGCCACCCGAGAGGTGGCGCGAGCCGGTGGCCCCCACCCCCAGCTCCAGCGCGGCCCGCGAGGCCGCCTCACGCACCGCGGGATGGACGGAGAGCCCGAGGTAGTCATTGGAGCTGAAGACGACGACGGAGCGGCCATCGACCTCGCCCCGGGACCAGCTGCCCCCCTCGCGCCGGCGCAGGTGGCGGAGCAGCCCCGCGCGTTCGTCGGTGAGCAGCGTCTCCGCGGCCCAGTCGAGAGGTGCGCTAGACGGCATCGAGCACCCACGTCCCCCAGCTGCCGGTCGAGATCCCGAGGCCCACGCGCACCCGGGGAAGCTGCCACAAGGCGGTGCTGTAGTCCTGCGCCGAGTCGACCTGGAGGTCCTGCACGCCACCCACGTAGCCGTAACCCTGGAGGGTCGAGAAGAGCGGCTGCTCTCGCGCACTGTCGGAGAACTGGGTCGGCCCCGGCCACACCCCGCTGTAGGCGATGAACTGGATCGGCTGCCCGCCGATGAGGCTCTCCAGGGTGGTCTTGCTCTGGTCGGTCACGACCTGGAGCTGCTGGGTGGTGGCGTCTCCCGCCCAGAGGGCGACGTTGTCCTTGAGGGTGTGGTCACCGAAGGAGAAGCCGGTGCTCGCCAGCTCCCGCAGATCGGCCGCGGTCACGTACTGCTGGGGCCCGTAGACGCCACCGACGAGGGCCGTGCAGGGGAAGAAGACGGCGGTGAAGCCGTACTGGCGAAGGATCGGCACCGCGTTGGTCCACTGGCTCAGGCGCCCGTCGTCGAAGGTGACCACGAAGGAGTGCGCAGGCAGCGGCAGTCCGTAGAGGAGCGCGTCGGCCAGGTGCGGCAGCGAGATGCTGGTCGCCCCGATCGAGTGCGCGTAGGCCATCTGCGCCTCGAACTGGCTGGTCAGGGTGGTCAGCCCCACGTCGATCAGCCAGCCCTCGGTGTTGCCGCCGTAGGCGCTCTGCTGGGGCGCCTGGTTCTCCACCAGGTGGTACATGAAGATGGGGACGTCCAGCTGGCGCGCGGTGATGCTCGCCGGCACGATCACCGGGGCGTCCATCGATGCGGGGCCCTCGCCCACGACCGACGCCGCCCCGGTGGCGGCGTCGTATTCGACCGAGATCTGGCTCATCGAGAAGAGCGCGGCCACCCCTGGAGGGGAGAGCGAAGCCGGGTTTGCAAAGCTCACCCTGACCGGGAACCGCCAGGTGTCGGGCACCGAGATCGCGGGGCTCTCCGGGTCGTACCAGGTGACCCCGGCGGTGGCCGGTCCCACGCTGATGGAGGCGATCGGGGCGCCCGAGAACTTGGCCTTCAGCATGGCGGTGCGGTCGCCCTGGCTCGGCCACAACGCCTGCGCCGCCGGCGCCAGCTCGTCCCACTGAGCGTCCCAGGCGCCGCTCGCGGTCTGGCCGGCGAACTGCTGAGCCAGCGTGGTGACAGCCTGAACGGCCGAGGCGGGCGCCGGGGTCGCGCTGGGCTGCGCGGTCGCGGCCGAGGGTGCCGGCGATGGCGGGCGCGTGGCCGGGGTCGCGGCCGGTACGCCGCCGCAGGCGGCGAGCACCAGCGCCAGTGCCAGCACGGAGCCCCTCCGCCGGGCCCGGCGGCTCAGACGGATCACGAACTTACGCTAACAGGACGCCGGATGGGCCCGCCCGGCCGTGTCCGACCACCGCCGTCGAGCGCTCCCCGCACGCCCGGTGGCCCTGCGGTGACGCGGTAATCTGTGGCCCCCATGGCGAGCGAAGCCTCCATCCCCTCCGGCGACCGTCTCGAGCGCCTCGACCTCCCTGCTCTCGACGCCAAGTGGCAGCGGACCTGGGCGGAGCACGAGACCTACCGCACCGACATGCGCGGGCCCCGCCCCTTCTACTGCCTGATGATGTTCCCGTATCCGTCGGCGGAGAAGCTGCACATCGGCAACGCCTACGCCTTCACCGGCGCAGACATCTACGGGCGCTATCGCCGGCAGAAGGGGGACGACGTCTTCGAGCCGCTCGGCTTCGACGCCTTCGGCATCCACTCCGAGAACTACGCGCTCAAGGTCGGCGAGCATCCCGCCAGCCTGACCGCCCGCAACGTCGAATACTTCCGCGAGAAGCAGCTCAAGAAGCTGGGCCTGGGCGTCGACTGGTCGCACGAGATCGACACCACGAGCCCCGACTACTACCGCTGGACCCAGTGGGTGTTTCTCCAGCTCTTCAACGCCGGGCTCGCCGAGCACCGCGAGGGCCCGGTCAACTGGTGCCCGTCGTGCCTCACCGTGCTCGCCGACGAGCAGGTCCTGAGCGGCGCATGCGAGCGCTGCGGCACCGCGGTCGAGACCCGATTCCTCAAGCAGTGGTTCATCAAGACCACCCGCTACGCGCAGGAGATGCTGGACGCCCTCGACGGCCTCGACTGGAGCGAACGGACAAAGATCGCGCAGCGCAACTGGATCGGGCGCAGCGAGGGCGCTCTCATCGACTTCAGGCTCAATGGCTGTGCCCGACCCCAGGTGACGGTTTTCACCACCCGCCCCGACACCCTCTACGGCGCCACCTTCCTGGTCATCGGCGCCGATCATCCGCAGCTCGCCGACTTCGTCCGGGAGGACCGCCGCGCCGCCGTGGACCGGTGGCGGGCGGCGCTGCCCCCGGCCGATGCCGAGCCGGACTTCTCGGTGGGCATCGACCTCGGCACGTCCGCCGTGCATCCGCTCACCGGCGAGGAGGTCCCGGTCTGGGCCGCGCCCTACGTCCTCGGCGGCTACGGCACCGGGGCGATCATGGCGGTGCCCGGCCACGACCAGCGGGATTGGCAGTTTGCGCGCGCCCACGGCCTGCGCATCGTCGAGGTCATCGGCGGCGGCGACGTCCTGGTGGAGGCGTGGAGCGGCGAGGGGCCGATGCGCAACTCCGGAGCGCTCGACGGCACCCCCTCGGTCGAGGGCAAGCAGCGCGTGGTGGAGATGCTCGAGGCGCGCGGCGCGGGCCGGGCCCACGTGCAGTTCCGGCTGCGCGACTGGATCATCTCGCGCCAGCGTTACTGGGGACCACCGCTGCCGATCATCCACTGCCCGGTGCACGGCCCCGTCGGCGTCCCCGAGTCGGAGCTGCCCGTGCTGCTCCCCGAGGTCAGCGACTTCCGCCCCCTCGGCACCGGCGTGTCACCCCTCGCCCAGGTCGAGGAATGGGTCAACGTGCCCTGCCCGGTGTGCGGCGAGCCGTCCCGGCGCGAGACCGACGTCAACGACAACTTCCTCGACTCGGGCTGGTACTTCATGCGCTATCCGTCGACGGACTTCGACGACCGCGCGCTCGACCCCGAGCGGAGCCGGCACTGGCTGCCCGTGGACATGTACATCGGCGGCAACGAGCACGCCGTGCTCCACCTCATGTACGCGCGCTTCCTGATGCGCGCGCTGCACGCGATGGGGCACGTGCCCACGCCCGAGCCGTTCATCCGGTTCCGCGCCCACGGGCTGCTCACCTTCGCCGGTGGCAAGATGTCCAAGAGCAAGGGCAACGTGATCAACCCGGACGAGTACATCACCCGCCACGGTGCCGACACACTGCGCCTCTATCTGATGTTCCTTGGTCCGTACCTCGAGGGCGGCGACTGGAACGACGACGGCATGAGGGGGCAGAGCCGCTTCCTGGAGAGGGTGTGGCGATGCGTCCTGCTGGCGTCCTCCGACGACCTCGCCGACGCCGCCCGCGAGCGGCGCCGCCACCGGACCATCGCGGCGGTGGAGGCGGCGATCGAGTCCCTCCACTACAACACCGCCATCGCGGCGCTCCACGAGCTGTCCCGGGGGATCGACGAGGAGGCGCGTGCGGGGAGGGCGCGGCGGATCGACGCCCGCACCCTGGTGCAGCTGCTGGCCCCCTTTGCCCCCCACATCGCCGAGGAGCTCTGGGAGCGGCTCGGGGAGAGCGGCTCGGTGCACCGGGCGCTCTGGCCGGAGCACGACCCGGCTCTCGCCGAGGAGCCGCGGGTCACCATCGCAGTGCAGGTGAACGGCAAACTGCGGGCCACCTTCGAGGTCGAGGCGGGGGCGTCCGCCGCCGAGCTCGAGCGCCTCGCCCTGGCTCAGCCGCGGGTCGTCGAGCTGCTCGCCGGCCGGCCACCCCGGAAGGTGGTCGCCGTGCCCGACCGGGTCGTCAACCTGGTGGTCTGACCTCCGCTCCGGTCAGCAGTTGCCGTAGGCAGCGCAGCTCGCGGCGTTGGCCGTGGAGACCGCCAGGGGAAGGAAGATGACCGCCAGCGCCAGCCCGACCACCCCGAGGATCACCCCGATCTTCGCCAGGCCCCGCCTGCTTCCGCCGGCGTTCCCGCTGCGGGCCAGGCAGACGGCACCGAAGACGATGGCGAGGGTGGCGACCACGAAGTCGGCGCCCATCAGCGTGTTGACCCCGGAAACGCTGGAGTACGTCTGAGCGTCGATGACGGCCAGCTTGTAGAAGAACCAGTAGACGGTCGGGATCAGCGACATCGCCATGCCCACGATCCCGAGCACCCCGGACGTGGTCGCCATCGCGCCGCCGGGGTTGGCGGGGGCGGAGGGCCCGGGGGCTCCCCAGTACGGCGGTGCGTACGGGTAGGCGACCGGGTAGGCAGCGTTCCACGGGTGCTGAGGTCCGGGTTGCGCACCGGGCGGCTGGGGCGCCGAGCCCGCCTGCTGCGCCGCGGGGGGCAGCTCCGAAAGGGTTCCCGCCGGCTCCGGGGTGACGACGTCGAACGAGGGCATGGGTGGCCTCCTAGCAGCCGTAGCCGCACTGCGCGGCGGCGTAGATCACGGCGAAGAAGATGATCCCGAGCACCACGGTGACCACTCCGAGCACCAGGCCCGCGATGGCCATCCCCCTGCCGGAACCACCCCTCCGCGGGGCGGTGGAGATCCCGATCGCACCGAAGATGATCGCCAGCGCCGCCAGCACCCAGTCGACGCCCGGGAACCACGACAGGATGAGGCTGACGAGACCCAGCACCAGGGCGGCCACGGCGTACCCGTTGGACATCGGCTGGGCGTAGGGATACGGCGCCCCGTAGGGTGGCGGCGGGTAGGCGCCGGGCGGCGGGTACGCCCCCGCGACGGGTGGGTAGGAGCCGGCTCCGGGTGGATACGGGTAGGGTCCCGGCGGGTACGGCGCCGCCCCGGCCGCGTACGGGCCCGTCCCGCTCATCGAATCGGCGTCACCGGGGCTCGGCGACTGCGCCGCGAACCCCCCTCCGCCCGGGTCGGGGCCTGGGGGTAGGTCAAGTCCGGACATGCTCTCTCCCGGGCGCGCCATGAGGCCGGGGCGGCACCCCGGGTGCGGATTATGCGCTGATCTCGAAGCAGCGTCCAAGGCTTCGAGCGGGTCTGGTATCCTGCCCCAGCGCACGGACCGCCGTGCTCATTGGCCTGTCCACCGATGGGCCTCTTCCGCGTCGCGGACGCGGAGGACCAGTCACCCTGTCAGCTGTTGTCACCGAGCGATGAAGCCACCACAGTCATCCGACGCCCCCCACTCTGACGCCACCCCGGCCACGTTTGCCGTCGTCCGGCATGGCGGTCACCAGTACCGCGTCGCCGCCGGTGACCGTCTGATCGTCGATCGCCTCGCCTCCGCTGTTGGCGACGTGATCGGGCTGGAGCCGGTGCTCCTCCTCTCCGACGGGAACGGGGTTGAGGTCGACGCGGCCAGCCTCGAGGGGATCCGGGTGGCGGCCACCGTGGCCGGGCACGTCCGCGGGCGCAAGATCCGGGTCTTCACCTTCAAGCCGAAGAAGCGCCATCGCCGCACCCTCGGCTTCCGGGCCGAGCAGACCGAGCTGGTGGTGGATCGCGTGCTCGCCAAGGGTGAGCCGCTCCCCGAGCCGGTGGACGTCGAGGAGATCGAGGCACCGGAGATCGAGGCGGAGGCGGTTGCCGCTGTGGCGACCGCGCCTGAGCCTGAGACCGAGACCTCCGCGCCGCCGCGGACGCGGCGCCGCAGTCCGCGGGCCGCCCCAGCGGATGCGGGCGTCGAGGCGCCGGTCGGAGCCGAGCCCACCGAGTCCGCCGCCACCGAGGCCGCCACCGAGGCGGCCGCGCCCGCACGCCCGGCGCGGCGCAACCGGAAGGCCGTCGAGCCCGCCACCGCAGAGTCGGACCCGGAGGCCGAGGCCGCATCCCCGCCCGCCGCCGCGCCGGCGGCCCCGCGTCGCCGCGCCGCCCGCAAGACCCCTCCACCGGAGGCTGGTGAGTAGAGATGGCCCACAAGAAAGGCGGGGGCAGCTCCCGCAACGGACGCGATTCCAACTCGAAGCGGCTCGGCGTCAAGCGCGGCGACGGTTCGCTGGTTCTCGCCGGGACCATCCTGGTCCGGCAGCGCGGCACCAAGATCCTGCCCGGCGGCAATGTCGGGGTTGGCCGTGACCACACCCTCTACGCCCTGGCCAGCGGCCTGGTGGCCTTCGACCAGAAGGGAGGCGATCGGACCCGGGCCAACGTGCTCGCGCTTCCGATGCTCGACCTGGCCATGGAGGGGGGGACGTTCCCCGACGAGGCCGGCACCACCCCGCCCGCCGGCGACGACTCTCGCCGGGTCACCGAGGCCGCCGACGCGGCCGTCTGACCTCCGGGCTGCGCGCCTGCGGCGCGCGCGCCGGGTCGGAGCTGAGGCCTGAGCCGTGTTCATCGACGAGGTCAGCCTCGATGTCGCCGCCGGCTCCGGCGGGCGCGGCGCGGTCGGCTTCCGGCGTGAGAAGTACGTTCCGAGAGGCGGCCCGGACGGCGGGGACGGCGGCTGGGGCGGGAGCGTCGTCCTGGTCGTGGAGCCGGGCGACAGCAGCCTGAGCCGGTACCGCGAGCGACGCCGGTTCCATGCCCCGGACGGACGGCCCGGCGGAGGCTCGCTGCGCAGCGGCCGCGACGGGCCGGACCTCCTCCTCGCCGTCCCTCCCGGGACGGTCGTCACGGATGCGGAGAGCGGCGAGCTGATCGGCGACCTCGCCAGCCCGGGTCAGCGCCTGGTCGTCGCCGAGGGGGGGCGCGGGGGCCGGGGCAACGCCCACTTCGCGGGCGCGGTGCGCCAGGCCCCCCGGATCGCCGACCTGGGTGAGCCGGGGGCGGAGCGCCGCATCCACCTGGAGCTCAAGCTGATCGCCGACATAGGCCTGGTGGGGCTCCCCAACGCCGGCAAGTCCACCCTGCTCGCGGCCCTGACGGGAGCCCGGCCAAAGGTCGCCGCCTACCCCTTCACCACGCTCCACCCCAACCTCGGCGTGGCCGAGATGAGCGGCGGGCACACCCTCGTCCTCGCCGACGTTCCCGGGCTGATCGAGGGGGCGCACGAGGGCGCCGGCCTGGGCATCGAGTTCCTCCGCCACCTGGAACGCACCCGCGTGCTCATCCATGTCGTCGACTGCACCGCCGGCGCGGCGGCTGCGCGGCTCGCGATCGAGCAGGTGGCGGCGGAGCTGGCGGCCTTCAGCCCTCAGCTCGCCGAGCGGCCGACCCTGGTCGCGCTCAACAAGGTCGACGTGCCCGACGCGCGAGCGGCGGCCGGCGAGCTGGAGTCGGAGTTCCCCGGCGCCCACCGGATCAGCGCGGCGGGCGGCACGGGCACTCGTGATCTCCTCGAGGCCGCCGCCCTGCTGGTCACCGCGGCCCGCGCCTCCGCCGCCCGTCCCCCCTCTCCCCCGCTCGGTGGGTCGCACAGCGCCCGGGCGGCCGGGGAGGGGGCCGGCGTCGAGGGCGGTCATCGAATCTACCGGCACGTCCCCCGAGCGCTCGCACGGCCCCAGGTGGACCGGGAACCGGACGGGGCCTACCGGGTCACGGACGCCGCCATCCTGCGGATCGTGGAGCGCACCGACCTCGACGAGGACGAGGCGGTGGAGGTCCTGCATCGCAGGCTGGCGGCGGCCGGTGTCGACGCCGCACTGGCGGCGGCCGGCTGCCAGGACGGCGACACCGTCCGCATCGGCTCCGCGGAGTTCACCTACGCGGCGGACGCGCTCGGCTCCCTCCCCCGACCCCGCCGCCGGTCACGCGGATGACCTCCAGCCGGGTGGCGGTCTTCGGCGGCACCTTCGACCCCTTCCACCTCGGCCACCTCGCGGTGGCCGAACAGGCGCGAGACGGTGTCTTGGCCGACCTGGTCTGGGTGGTGCCGGCGGGCGTTCCACCCCATCGCGGCCCGGTGATCGCCGGCGCCGCCGATCGCCTGGCGATGTGCCTGGCCACCATCGAGGGGCGCCCCCGCATCGCCGCCCTCGACCTCGAGCTGCACCGCCCCGGCCCCTCCTACACCATCGACACCATGCGCGACCTGGGAGCCGGGCACCCGGAGGCACAGCTCTGGGTCGTCCTCGGCGCCGATGCCGCCCGGCAGACGTCGGGCTGGCACGGGGCGGCCGAGCTCCTGGGCACCTACCACTTCGTCCTGGTCAACCGCGCCGGGGAGGCCCCCATCCGCCACGCCGAGGCGATCGCCCTGGGCTTCCTGCCCGAGCTGACCCGGGTGGTTGGCATCGACTCGCCGGACATCTCCGGCACCGAGATCCGCCGGCGGGTCGCCGCCGGTGAGCCGCTCGACGGCCTGGTCAGCCCCGCCGTCGTCGCCATGATCGAGGAGCGGCGGCTCTATCGCTGAGCCGGCCACGTGCCCGATGCCCTCTGCCCGCTCCCGTCCGGCGCGAACCCGGCCGCCCCGCATGGGCACCGATGTCATAATCGCTGGCCGATGACGTCCGAAGAGTTGGTGGAGGCGATCAGCTCCGCCGCCGCCGACAAGAAGGCGCGCGATGTCGTGTGCATCGACCTCCGGGGCAAGACCACGATCGCCGACTTCTTCGTGATCTGCGAGGGGGACACCGACCGGCAGGTTAGAGCCATTGTTGACAATATCGAGGAGTCCTGCCGGACCCTGGGTGCCCGGCCGCTGCGCGTCGCCGGGATGCGCGACGCCTCCTGGGCGTGCGTCGACTTCGACTCGGTGATCGCCCACGTCTTCCTCCCCGGCGAGCGGATCTTCTACGACCTGGAGGGGTTGTGGAGCTTCCCGCGGGCTGAGGTCGGCTGAGGTGGCTGCCGCTTCCTGACCTGGCCGCCAGCCGGGTCTCCGCCCGCCCTCAGGGCAGGTTCGGACCGGTCGGCAGCGGGATCGGGTTCGAGGCCAGGAACTGGCCGAAGTTGACCACGGCCAGCAGCATCGCGACCGCGCCCAGGGCGATGACCGCGATGAGCACCGCCTTCTGCCAGAGCGCCAGGTCGCGGCCCCCGACCGAGCGCACCGGCGGGATGACCAGGCCGATCAGGGCTCCCGTCGCGAAACCGCCCAGGTGCGCGTAGTTGTCGATGTAGCCGGAGAAGGTGAAGCCCAGGATCACGGTCATGATCAGCGAGAGCATCACCCCGCGGCGCAGGGCGTGGGCGAGCCCCGCCGGGACCTCGCGTCCCTGCACGCGGCCAAGGGTGAAGAGGAGCCCCAGCAGTCCCATCAGGCCCCCCGAGGCGCCCACGAAGATGGGGTCGGAGAAGGGGAGACCGAGCGTGCTGGCCAGCACGCTCAGCGCGCTCGCCCCGAAGGCGGTGGCGATGAAGGTGGCGATCATGGTGAGGCGCCCGTACATCGGCTCGACAATGCGTCCGAGCACGACGGTCGAATAGCAGTTGACCAGCAGGTGGATGGACAGATAGGAGCTGGCCCCGCCGCTGGAGCTGAAGAAGCCGGGGACGTGGAGGAAGGCTGTGCTGAGGAACCGCCACCAGTCGCTGCCCGGGTAGCCCGGGACGCCGACCGCGATGCCGCCCACGCCGAGATAGCCGGCATAACCGGGGCCGCCGTACCGCTGCCACACCGTGTTCTCGATCAGGAAGATCACGATGAAGGTGGCCACCATGGCGTAGGTCAGCCGCGGGGTGGAGATGAGCGCGCGCCGGGCCGGGGCCACGTAGCCGCTGTGGACGGTCTCGCGCTCGGCGAGGTCGACAGCCGCGAGCGTGGGTGGCTCGGTCCCGGCCCGGAGCGCCCGGGCCGCCGCCCGGATCTCGCCCACCCCCGGCACCCCGCTGGGCGGTGGGAGGAGGGCACCGGCATCACCGGACGCGGGGTCGGCCCACAGCACGCCGAGGTGGACCGCCGGGTGGGCCGGCGGGGGGAGCTGGGCGGCGAGGGGAGCGAGGGCGACCAGCAGGATGTCGCAGCGGGCTGCCGGTTGAGCTCGCAGGCGGGCGTCGCCCCAGCGCAGCGCGGCCCCGATGCGGCGGTGGAGGTCGGCCAGCTGGGCGGCGGGGTCGTCCGGAGGCTGGAAGAAGCCCACGAGCGCCGAGCGAGCGCCGGTCCAGGCCACCGTCACCAGTGCGTAATCCGAGCCCAGCTCACCGAGCCGGCTGTCCCGGGGATCGGCCAGACGCAGCCGGTAACGGGTTACCAGCGCCAGGCCGACCAGCCGGGCGAGCGCCGGCGGCTGGGGGGGAAGCCCGCTCTCGTCGGACGAGCTGTTCTCCGTCACCGGGCCAGTCTATCGGCGCGGAGGGGGGAGGCCCCGCGGCCAGAGGCGGGATGCACCGACGCGCAAGCGCGGAGGGCCGTTCGCGCTATTGTCCAGCGGCGATGCGCCGCCGTTCCCCGCCGCCGCCTTCCCCGTGAGCTCGGACCAGCGCCTCACCCTCGGTGCCCTCTACTCCGAGATGCGTGACGGCCTCGGCGATGCCGGGCGGGTGCGCGTGACCGTCGAGTTCCAGGAGCGGACGCTCGCGGCGGCGGCCGCCGAGCAGAGCGGCGACGAACCCGCCAGCCTCATGCTCGAGACCTTCGTCGAGTACGAGGATCGGGTGCTCGACCGGGCCCAGGTCGCCCTCCACGGAGCTGGCCCGGCGCAGCGTTTCCAGGTCGCGCGCCACGGCGCCGACTACGCCTACAGCCTCGACGGCGGGGAGCGCTGGGGGCGCCTGGTCGCGCATCCCCGGATCTTCGACCTCGAGGAGTTCGAGGCCGAGCTGGGGCAGATCGTGGTCGAGGACGCGACCTACGACGTTCTCGACGGCAGCAGCGATCTGCGGGGACCGGCCGGAGCCACGCCGGTGGCGGGCGCAGGATATGCGCCGGCGCCGGATCGGTTCGTCGATGCGCTCGACGTCAGCATGGACCGCGAAGCCTTCCAGGGCTTGCTGCGGATCTTCGCGGCGGACGTGGACGATGATCGTGACGCGCCTGCGCTCAACGCCTTCTCGGTCAGCCTGCAGGCCGCGGACGACGTCTGGCTCCAGTACTGGTGGTCACTGAGCGACAGCCTCGCCGAGGCGGGGGACATCCCCCTCAAGATCCGCTGCAGCGTCTCGATCCGGGTCGCCGCCCTCGCCGCCGTGGAGACAGGCGCCGTCCGGCTGGATCAGGCGATGCCGGACGTCGCCGATCTCGATGGGGTCTGGGCGATCCTTCGCCACAGGCCGCCTGGCGCGGCGGGGGTGGAGCGCCTCTAGGCCCCGGTCAGAACCCGGCGGCCGGCGAGGGGCTGGGGCTGGGCGACGCCCCCGGCGACGGGGTCGGCTGCGGTTGGGAGAACGGGGTGTCCGATGCGATCGGCTCCCCGATGCAACCCGGGTCGCAGATCGGGCCACCGTCTCCGAGGGCGCTGTCCGGGCCGGTGCCGGGGAGGTACCAGGCTCCCCCGGCCTGGTACACGTCGGACGGCTGCTGGTACCAGACCACCGGGGTGTTGGCGGTGGCGCCCTCCATGTACGTCTGCCAGATCGGCGCCGCCCCGGTCACACCGCTGGTCACCCCGGGGGTGAGCCCGTACTTGGCGCTCTCGCCCTGGGGGTCGCCCACCCACACGGCGGTGAGCACGGTCGGGGTCCAGCCCACCGTCCAGTTGTCGTAGTTGTCGTAGCCGGCGCCGCTCGTCCCGGTCTTGGCGCTGGCCGGGCGACCCGGGAGGGTGAGCTTCTGGTAGTCGCCGAACGCCGGTTGGCGGTAGGCGGCGACGCTCAGCGTCTCGTCCATGATGTAGGCGACGTTCTCCGGGACCACCCGCTGGGCGTTGGCCGGGGCGTTGTAGGTCCAGACCGCCGCGCCGTTCGCCGCATTGGTGATCTTCAGGACCGGTGCCGGCGCGTGGTGGACGCCGAGGTCGGCGATGGTGGCGGCGCCGTCGGCGAGATCCAGCGGGCTGACCGGGAACGTCCCCAGCGTGAAGGAGTACTCGGCGGGCTCTGGGAAGTTGTCACCCTGGATCAGGCTCACCCCGGCGTCGACAGCCAGGTTGGCGATGGGGAGCACGCCCAGCGCGTATTCGGTCCGGACCGCGGGCAGGTTGAGCGAGTTGCCGAGGCACCACTCCATCTCGCAGAAGCCCTCGCCCGCGGAGGCGCCCTCGTAGTCCTTGGGCGTCCAGCCGTTGATGGTCATCGGCTCATCCGAGATCTGCGTCGTCATCGTGTACTGCCGCGAGGCGATCGCGTACGTGTAGGTGAACAGCTTCATCGTGGAGCCCGGCTGGCGCTTGCCGATCGCCAGGTTGTCCTGACCGTAGACGGGGCTGCTGTAGTTGGCGCTGCCGGTCATGGCCAGGATCTCTCCGTTCTGCGGGTCGAGGCTGACCAGCGCGCCGTCACCACCGGCCGCCCCCTGGACGAACCAGCCCGGGTTGGAGGTGATCACGCTGTGCACCGTCGCATCGCCGAGTGCCTGGTCCTTGAGGTTGAGCGTCGTGTAGATGTCGTAGCCGCCGGGGTCCTCGAACCCGTCCCCGTTGAAGAGGCTGGGGAGGTAGTAGCCGGTGAGGTAGTTGAGGAAGCTGGAGGTGTTGGCCCCGTCGATGACGGTCGGGGGGAGGTACTGCTCCCAGGTGTGGTACGCGAGCGGCTCGGCTGCTGCCGCGGTCGCCTGAGCCTGGGTGATGCTCCCCATCGTGACCATCGCCTGCAGCACGGCGCCCTGCCGCTGCTTGGCGCCTGCCTGGTTGAGGTTGGGGTCGTACTCGGAGGGTGCCTGGGGCAGGCCGGCGAGCATCGCCGACTGGGCCAGGTCCAGGGCGCTCGCCGGCTCATGGAAGTACAGCTCGGCGGCTGTCTGGATGCCGATCGCCTGGTTACCGTAGGGGATGCGGTTCAGGTACATCTCCAGGATCTGGTCTTTGGAGAAGTCGTTGACCAGCTCGGCCCCGAGGATGATCTCCTTGATCTTGTATTCGAGGCTGCCGTTGTCCTGAAGGAAGCTGATCTTGGCGAGCTGCTCCGGGATCGTGGAGGCGCCGCCGGCGTTGGTGTGACGCAGATAACCAACGGCGGCCTCCGCGATCCGGCCCACGTCCAGGGAGCTCTCCGTCCAGAAGTGGCGGTCCTCGATGTCGACTGTCGCCTCCTGGAGGTACTCCGAGATCTCGTTGAGCGAAGCGTGGAGGTGGAAATATCCGGACGGGTGGATGACGTCGATGAGGGTGCCGTCCGCCGCGTAGACGTTGGTGTCGACGGGGTCCTCCATCGAGGCCACGGTGGCCGCGTCGGGGATCTGCCCCAGGTAGATGTTGTACCCGGCGTCGACGGTCACCGCGGCGCCCGCTCCGATGCTGGAGAAGAGGGCCAGGAAGAGCAGCGAGGTGCGCAGGAGGGGCCGGCGCCGTCCCGGCGCCTTCCGCTTCCTGCCCAGCAGGACATCCCGTCGCTGGCGGCGCCGCTCCGATGGTGGGAGCCCCGCGCTTGCGTTGCGAGCGGCGCCACCGCCGGCCCCCACACCGTTCGAGCCGCCGCGGGGGCGGACCGTGCCGGCCCGCACCCTGCGGGGGCGGGGGTTGTCGGGAGGAGGGGTGGGCACGGTGCTGATGAAGCTCCGATGAGTGCGCGGGGGGCTGCGGGCGTGCCCAGGGGGAACGGCCCCGAGGCAGGGAAGGTTACGCCCCGTTGAGGATGACGGCAGCGCTGAATAGCCCGAGCGCCGCGGCGACGATGGCGGCGCCCATCCAGAGAGGGCCGTTGCCCTCCTCGATCCAGAAGGGGCCGATACGTCGCTGATCTCGGGCGCCCCCGTCCAGGGGGATGTCGGGCATGGCCGCACCGTACCACGACCGTCCCGTCACGGAGCCGTTACCACGGCGGGCTCCCGGCCCGCCGGGGTGGCACCCCAGGTCGCAGAACGCGAGATCTCGGACGCAGATGTGTGGCAGGTCGATGACAACTTCCCGGCCGGGGCGGGACACCCGAATCTGGCGATGACACAATCGCCCGAGATATGGCTGTCCAAGCGCTACCCGTCGCCCCGGCGCCGATCGCCCTCCCGCCCATGCCGCGCAGCGCCGAGGAGACCGGTCTCCCGTTCAGCTTCGTCTGCGACCTGGTCCTCAAAGTCCTCTACTTCAACGGCAGCATGCTGGGCGGTGACGTGGCCCGGCACGTCTGCATGCCATTCCCCTTCGTCGAGACCACGCTCAAGTTCCTGGCTGACGAGGGCTACTGCGCCTCCGGCGGGGTGAGGGCCGCGGTCCTGGCCGAGGACGAATCGATCAACGCAGGCATGCAGTTCACGATCACGACCACCGGTCGCCAGCGCGCCCGGGAGCTCCTCGAGATCAACCAGTACGCCGGCCCTGCGCCGGTGCCGATCGCCGATTACAACGCGATGGCGGCTCGCCAGGCCGAGGTCGGGATCGCGGTCAACCGGCCGCGACTCCACGAGGTCTTCTCTCACCTCGTGCTCAACCAGCGGGTGCTCGACCACCTCGGTCCCGCCCTCTCGGCGCGCCACGCCTGCTTCCTCTACGGCCCCTCGGGCAACGGCAAGACGAGCATCGCCGACGCCAGCGCGCGGGTGATGGGGCCACCCGTCTTCATCCCCCGTGCCCTCTACGTCCACGGCGAGGTCATCCGCTTCTACGACCCCATCTACCACACCCCGATCGACCGGCCGCTGCCCCCCCACGACACCCGCTGGCAGCTTGCCGAGCGGCCGGCGGTGAAGGCGGGTGGTGAGCTGACGCCGCGGATGCTGGAGCTGGGTTTCGACGCCGCCCTCGGCTTCTACGAGGCGTCCCTCCAGCTCAAGGCCAACGGTGGCCTGCTTCTCGTCGACGACTTCGGCCGCCAGCAGAAGATGTCGCCCCGAGACCTCCTCAACCGGCTGATCGTCCCCCTGGAGAACGGCGTCGACTACGTCAACATCGCCCGGGCCGGCACCAGTGTGGCGGTGCCCTTCACCTGCCTGCTGATGCTCAGCACCAACCTCGAACCCCACAACCTCATGGACGAGGCCTTCCTGCGCCGGGTTCGCTACAAGGTGCACGTCCCCGACCCCACCGCCGACGAGTTCATCGAGATCTGGCGGCGGGTCTGCGCCTCCCAGGAGATCGCCTACCGCGAGGCGGTCATCGCCGATCTGATGCGGCGCCACTACATCGAGAAGGGACGCGACTTCCACG
>Ga0181520_10002570_pt1 | contig 33379 bp, 30 predicted proteins | sample PEATcosm2014_Bin_29_FD_132451 | JGI IMG/M metagenome (GOLD analysis project Ga0181520, IMG submission 132451) | Peatland microbial communities from MTU Mesocosm Facility, Houghton, MI, USA - PEATcosm2014_Bin02_30_metaG | ecosystem: Environmental > Terrestrial > Soil > Wetlands > Peat | place...
AAACTCAACTTCTCTGCCTGATGCACGCTGACGTTCACTTCCCAGCATGACTAACCCTTCAGGCTCATCTTGTGTTGGAATCAGCTCCCCTCTTCAGGCTCATCTTGTATTGGAAAAGAGTATTCTGGGCGAGGACGAGCTACAATCCGGTATTCTGACGGTGAAGAATTTTGCCGCCGGCGTACAGAGCAAGGTTCCGCGCGCGGAACTGGCCACGGTTCTGTCACAGGCTTCTAGCAAGTAAATGGAGATTGTTCATAGTGATCTTTCCTAGTCGCATGAAGAGTATCTCCCGTCCATTGGCTTGGGCTGGCGCATTCGCGTTCGGCGGCTTCGCGGCGTTGGCCAACGGTGCGGTTCCAGCCCCGACTCAAGCAGGGACGGAAACTCAGCAGGCTCAGACGATTGTATCGCCCAAGGAAGTTCCCAGGGTTCCCATCACCGTGCTTGAAGATACGCTGGTGCGGGTGCGGACGATCGAGCCAGTAAGCAGCAAACGCGCCAAACGCGGCGCTCTGGTGCTGTTTACCGTGAGTGAAGACGTGTTTGTCGGCGATGCGCTCGCCATTCCGCGCGGCGCAACGGTGCATGGAACGGTCATCGAGTCGAAGAAGCCCGGCCGACTGACTGGCAGCCCGGACCTGACGCTGGAGTTGATTTCGCTCGATCTGGGGGGAAGATACTACCCGCTTTATACCCACCCATTCACGGTGAGGGGGATGAGCAAGACGAAGCCGACGGAGATAAAGACTATTCGCGGCGCCGCAGTGGGAGCGATCGTCGGCAATTCCATCAGTGGCGTCAGCAAAACTGGCCCGGTTACCGAGGACGGAACCGGCAAGGCCGCAAGCATGGCGGCAGGCGCATCGATCGGCGCCGGTGTTGGTGCCATGGTTTCCGCGGCGACGCCGGGACCGGAGATACGGATTCCCTCCGAGTCGCAATTGGATTTCTTTCTGGCGGCTCCGATTACGGTCACGCCGGTAAGCGCCAAAGAGGCGGCGCGGATGGCGGAAGGACTTCATCCCGGCGGCCCCATGCTCTACGTGCGCGGGGAGAGTCGCTGATGGAACGGTGGAACGGGGAGCCGCGCTTACAGCCGGTGAAGGATTTCGCCACCGGCGTTCAAACTAAGGTTCGGTGCACGGAACTGGTTGGGGTTATCGCTGGTCGAGGTTTGTGATTCCCAGGTCCGAAAATCCGGACCTGGGCACCCGGCGCGAGCTTTTTTGGACCGGATGGCGTAGGCGGTTCCCTGGGCGGAGTTATCGGCGCTGGCGGAGCCGCATGGTCCCAAGGCCAACAACGGAGCAACTGGCGCGGTTTGCGGATTGAATCATGGATGATCTCGACTCGCACAGGCAAGGAAGCGCGGGCACAGGAACACAGTTTCTGTGTTCCTGTGGAGGATGCCTCTGAAAATTATTGATTATAGATAAGTTGGCATAGGGTCCACAGTTTCACAGTTTCTGTGATTCTGTGTTTCTGTGGAGGGTGGCCACGGAACGCATTGATTATGTGGGAGTTATATAGGCCTCCACAGTTTCACAGCCAAAATCGCGAATATTTCGGTGTTTTCGGTGCAGTCGATTTTGGGCAAACGGTTGATGGTACGGTTGTTATCGAACGCGAAAAAAGCGGTTTTCGTGACATAGAATGCGATAGTTTCGGGACGGCTTCACCAGGGGTCAGGGATCAGTGGTCAGGGATCGGAAAGGCGCCGCTCCACCGACTACTTCAATTGTGCGCCCGAGGGAGACTATTCTCGGCAAAGCGCCTGAAAGTCGCGCAATGCGGGTTGGGAAAACTCGTCGGGATTCGGAAGAAAGACGCTCCGCGCAGGAAAAAACCGGCTTGCGGATCGCTCCGACCGCACATTTACTACCCCGAGACGGGGAAAAACCTTTCTACATCCCACATCTCAAAATCGAGATGTGGGAACCATAAACCTCACTCCGGAAATATGGCGCGGATTCCGAGCGAATCGGCTACCCTTCCGAGTGCGCGGTCGATCGTCCATAGGTGCGTCCCAGGTAGAGCCAGACAGGACGCGATTAATTGCGCATCCGTCAGTCCTATCCCCTTCGATGCCAGTCCTCGCGCTTCGATCATCAGACGCACATCCGCCAAGCGAATCAGGCAAATCTGGTGAAGGCCGTCTAGATAATGCAGCGTATTCTTGCGATCCGGCAAAAATCCACACGCCAACTCCGCCACAATACACGGGTGAATGCAGAGCTGGTCATTGACAATCAGGCTTTCCAACTCTGCTTTGAAGCGGCCCCGGCGGAAGATCTCAATCCAGATGGACGTGTCTGCAAGAATCACCGTTCGTCAACGCGCAATCTGCGCACGTCCTCGATATTCGGAGCCGTTCCGGCCAGCGCCAGCAAGCGACGCCCTGCCTCGCGCGCAATCAAGGATTTCAGCGCCTCACGCAACAACTCCGCACGCTCTGTGAGACCGGTATATTCGTAGGCTGTCTTCAACAGGCTGTCATCGAGCGATACAGTTGCCCTCATAGTCCCCCCATGCACCAATTATAGCACCGAATGCCGTCTGAAATACGTTCACTCAGGCGTGTGTTCAGGTCCGGCGGGTGGCTCTGGTCTTAATAAGGCGCTTTATCTGGTCGGTCTTTCGCAATTGCTTATCGAGGAATTGCCGTTCAATCCACCAGCTTGGCAACCTCGCCCAGATCGAAGCGCGCTTGGCCGCCTTGGTTCTGGCGCGCGAACTGCGCCGCAAGGGGCAGTGGATCGAGTTGGGCGAGGGCAGCTTTCGCCTGAAGAAATCCTTTGAAGCCGCCCAAGACCGCCCGCCAGATCGTCATTCCGGGCGAGGACGAGCTTCAATCCGGTATTCTGACATTGAAGGATTTTGCCACCGGCGTACAGAGCAAGGTTCCGCGCGGGGAACTTGCGGGGTTTCTGGCCGAGCCTGCCGCCGACTGAAGAGCAGCATAAAACTCTTGGCATCCCATGGGTTACGGAGCATACTTGAGAGATGGCCACGCTGTCTATTCACCAAACCGAGCCGGGATTCGTTACGGTCGAGGAGTACCTCCACACCGTCTATGAGCCTGAGTGCGACTATGTGGACGGGCGAATCGAGGAGCGGAACGTAGGTGAATACGATCATGGCGCAATTCAGTCTTACCTCTCCTTTCTTTTCATGAGCCACCGGGAGGAATGGAAGACACGCGTCGTCACAGATGTGCGCACCCAGGTCAAATTCACGCGCTACCGTTGCCCGGATGTATTGGTTCTCAGAGCCGATGCGCCGCGAGAACAGATTCTCACCCATCCGCCGCTGATCGCCATTGAGATACTGTCGCCCGAAGACCGCTTGAGCCGCTTTCGCGTCAAGATCGACGATTACATTGCCTTTGGCGTGGAAAATATCTGGATCGTCGATCCGGCCACGCGTTCGGCGATGACCGCCGACCGCTTCGGCATGCACCCGGTCGAAAGCAGCGAACTGGCCGTGCCGGAGACACCGATCCGCGTCGATCTGAACGAACTTTTCGCGGAGTTGGACCGGGCGCAAAGCGATCTTTGGGTGCCGACACCGGGGTTCCCACTGAATTTCTAAAACGTCATTCCTCGGAAACACTCTCTGAAGTCTGGATCGTTTTGATACGGCTTCATCTTGCCTGCCTCCGAAATCATGAACCAGTACCTGCTGCGACTCTCAGTACAGCATTCAAGAGTTCCGTAGGAACCGGGAACATCCAATTCTGGATGGTAGATTCCGAATTTCTCCTTGGGGAAACTTGAAACCTGATTTTTTAATTCGTAAAGCAATTGCTTCAGGCTGGGTTGCTTTTTCCTCGCCTCTTGTACCGATTTGGCTACATGAGTTCGAGAAAGCATAATGAATCCGTGAGTGCGAACTAATGCTGATGGGTGAAATTCAAAACAGAAGGAATAACCCCACATTTGCGCAGTTTTTCCATAGTACGGCTCTGCATAACGGGTTTTCACAAGATGCGCTCCGAGACCGGATCTTGCGCTCAGAATCTCAATCACATGGTCCCGCCAGCACAAAGGATCACGATTTTCATACAACTCAATATCGTTTTGCACACAATTCCTGTCGTATTGTTCTGACAAGTCCCTCATGCAGGGATTATAGATGTTGGACTAGCCATAGTTGGCATGTGCTACGATCTCGGTGACCTAACCGAAGGTGACCCTGTCTCCTTGGATACAAGGTCAGGGGGACGCCGCTCAATCCACCAGCTTGGCGATCTCGTCCAGATCGAAGAGCGCCTCGCTGCCTTCGAGTGTAAACGCCCGTTCAGCCAGCGGTTCGAGCTTGCCCCTGCGATACCTGAAAGCCGGCCCCGTTTCCGCCATGCTTCCGCCTTGGTGCGGCTAGGCCGGGACTGTGTTCTCGTGTCGGGGTGTAATTTGAACGGTTGCGCCCACCGCGTTGGCGTAACGCACCATGAAAGACAGACTCATCGGTTTGCTGCCACGTTCAATCTGCGCGATGTAGGGCTGGGAGACACGCAGCGTTTTGGCGAGATTCTGCTGCGTCAGATTTGACCTTTGACGCGCCCGAACAAGCGCAAGCAGGGCCGCTTCTTCTTCGTAAGCAGCCTTGAATTCCGGGTCTTTGGCGGAACGCTTCTCAGCGTATTGTTTGATCCATGTCATGGCTTCCCCCTTTTGTCTTCCCATTGTTTCTTCCGTCTTTTGGCGGTATCCAGGATATGCTGGGGCGCCTTTTGCCCTTGCTTTTTGTAAACCGCCAAGATCACCAACCGCTCAAAACCTGCCGAACGATCCTCGGCAAAAAAGATCAATCGCCCCCGATAAGCAGGTTTGATATGTCTCAGCCGATAAAGCCCATCTCCGTAATCGTCTACCTGAGCAGGAGATGGATTTTCCCATCCGCAATGCTCATAATGCTCCATGAGCGATGCGAGTTTTGCCGCATCCTTCGGCGGCAGCTCGTCCAGTTCTTTTCGGATGGTGTCCTCATGGAAAGGGACAAATTCGCGCACCATAGAACAAAATATAAGCTATCGGTTATAATTATGTCAAGCATGACGGTTAACTTTCTAGCGGGCAGTCGCCAGCCTCTCGCATTTGTGGATCGGGGAATCGAGGCTCAATCCACCAGCCTGGCGATCTCGTCCAGATCGATGAGCGCCAAGCTGCCTTCGAGGGTAAACGCCCTCTCGGCCAGCGTTTCGAGCTTGCCCTCGCGATACCTGAAAGCTGGCCCTTCGGGATCGACGATGAGAATCGTGCGGATGCCCATCTTCTCGTAGCGTTCCCCTTTTTTCATGACACGACCGACCTGGTCGGCAGGCGAGAGAACTTCGATCACGGCGACCGGAGGATGCGTGGCGATGGGTTCAGCCGGAAGGTTGCGGTTCAGCAGCGTCACGTCGGGAATCAGAAAAGTATTGGAATCGGCTTGCAACCGCAACGAAGGCCGCACACGGATACCAGCTCTTACAGATTGCCGATTGAACCAAAATAGAATTGTCGCTTGCCATGAGGAGTGCGCGTCATCGCCCCGGTTCCTCTCCACGATCTGGCCGTCGATATACTCGGCGTCAGGCGAGTAGGAGCTGCGGAGATATTCTTCGACGGGCACAAAAACCGGCGCCGCTGCCATCTCATCTCTCCTTGTTTCCATGATAGCGCGATACGAATCGCAACGGTAATGAAGAACAGTATCTTCGACAAGCGCGGCCCCGCAAAACCGCAAGTCCATTCCATTACAATGAAATGGTTATGGCTCTCGATTTCCTAGGCAGTCTCGAACGGACGCATCTTTGCGGCGAATTGCGCGCCGCCCACGCAGGCCAACAAGTCGTACTCATGGGCTGGGTCAACCGGCGGCGCGATCACGGCAACCTGATCTTCCTCGATTTGAGGGACCGATCCGGCATCGCCCAGATCGTGCTGGACAAGGAACTGACCCCCGACGGCCACAGTAAGGGCGAGCAGGTCCGGCCGGAGTACGTGGTGGCCGCCGTGGGCAAGGTGCGCCTGCGCGCTCCCGACGTCATCAACCCCAAGATGCCCACCGGCGATATCGAGATCGAGGCCACCCAGTTGCTCGTCTTGAACGATGCGCGGCTGGCGCCGTTCTCGCCCGCCGAAGAGGCCATCCAAAACGAGGAAGTCCGCCTCAAGTATCGCTACGTGGACCTGCGCCGCGCGGAGATGCAGCGCAACTTCCGCCTGCGCCACGAGATCACGCTGGCCATCCGCGACAACCTCAGCCGCCAGGGCTTTCTAGAGATCGAGACGCCCATCCTGACCAAGTCCACCCCCGAAGGCGCGCGCGATTTTCTCGTTCCCAGCCGGATACATCCGGGCGAGTTCTACGCGCTCCCGCAGTCGCCGCAGATATTCAAGCAGATTCTCATGTGCTCCGGCTTCGACAAGTACTTCCAGATCGCCCGCTGCTTCCGCGACGAGGATCTGCGCGCCGACCGCCAGCTTGAGTTCACGCAAGTCGATCTGGAGATGAGCTTCCCGCGCCAGGAGACGGTCTTCGCCGTGGTCGAGCAGTTCATGACGGCGGGCTTTGCCGCAGCCGGGGTCGCGCTGCCAACGCCCTTCCCGCGCATCACTTACGATGAGTCAATTCGGAGCTTCGGCAGCGACAAGCCCGACCTGCGCCTGCCTGGACTCACCGATGCGCGCCCCGCCTTCACCGATGCCGATCTCGCCACGCTTCAAATCGACCCGGCGCAGCCTGTGGTGGCGCTGCGCATCCCCAACGTGGGCGAGTTAAGCCGCAAGGAGCGCGAGGACAATCATCCGCTCTTCGACCTGAAGAAGGGCGCCAAATTCATCGACGACTTCAAGCGTCTGGCCAAGGGCTTTCCCGAAGCCGCCGTCAAAGTGCGCGAGCTGGCCGGCGCGGCGGAAGGCGACTTCGTTATCATCGTGGCCGGCGATCCGGCCCACCCGGTCAAGGCCAGCGATACCAAGTTCGCGGGCCGGCTCTCCGAACGGGAGATCAATATCTATACCGCCGCGGGCAGTTTCCGTACCGAGTTGGCCAAGAAGTACGCCGAGCGGCATGGAGCTTTCGCCGTCACCGACAAGATCGTTCAACAGGCTGCCCAGCGCGACGCGGACGCGCCCGCCGTCGATGGCTCCGCCGCCTTCAATCCAATCTGGATCGTCGATTTTCCCATGTTCGAGTACGACGTGGCGACCGCGGCATGGGTTCCGGCGCACCATCCGTTTACCGCGCCGCACGAGGCGGATATGGCCAACGTGGTCGCCGATCCGGCCAGCGTCCGCGCCAACTGCTATGACCTGGCGATGAACGGACTCGAACTCGGCTCCGGCTCCATCCGCATTCATCGCAAGGACGTGCAGCAGCAGATATTTCAGTCGCTCGGCATCAGCGACGAGGAGGCCCGCGCCCGCTTCGGCTTCTTCCTCGATGCGCTGGAGCACGGCACCCCGCCCCACGGCGGCATCGCGCTGGGCCTGGACCGCATTGTTATGCTGCTGGCCGGCGCGCCCAGCTTGCGCGAGGTGATCGCCTTTCCCAAGAGCGCCAAAGCCATCGACCTGATGGCCGAAGCGCCCACCACCGTCTCCGAGCAGCAGTTGAAGGAACTGCATATTCGCGTGGCGCTGAAGAGTTAGGACTGATAAGTTAGGCGAGAGAAAAATGAGATTCCGGGTTTTGCAGGTCTCGATTTCGAGATACGGGCTTCAATAAACCCTACACACCCGCCGCTTCCTCTCTCCGCAACCCTGCCAGCCGCGTAGGCCAGCGTCTCAAAGACCGGATGCCACGCCGGATGGGAACCGATGCGAATCATGCAGCGAGTATATAGGGCCAACTGCTCCATGCCTGGATCTTCAAACCAGGAGTTTTACGGAACGCCACCCCCTTCGATTCGGCCCTTCAAGCGATCGGCAACGTATCCCCAGGCATCGGAGCATTCTCCGGGATAAGGTCAATATAAGAACGCAGCCCTTGCCCGCGCCCTCGGCCATGCCGCAAGAGCTACTTGAGACTGACCGCGGCCTTGAGGGGCAGGTTCCGCGAGGAGCCGCCGACCAGGATGGTATAGTCTCCGGGAAGCAGCGACCATCCGTCCTTCTTCACGTCGAAGATGGACAGATACTTGGGATCGACTTCGACCGTAACGGTCTTCTTTTCTCCGGCATCGAGCTTCACCTTGCTCCAGCCGATCAGGCGCTTGGGAGGCTCCTCGGCGCGGGCGGGCAGGGAAGCGTAGACTTCGGCGATCTCCGCTCCCGCGCGGGCGCCGGCGTTGGCGACGGTGAACGTTACCTCGAGTTTCTTCCCTTGAGTTACCGAGAGGCCGGAATAGCTGTAACTCGTATAGGAGAGTCCGTAGCCGAAGGGGAAGAGCACGGGCTTGTTCTCCGCGTCGTACCACTTGTAGCCCACCTTGAGGCCCTCGTCGTAGGCGACCTGGAAGGGCGGCAGGCCCTCGGCCATCGTCAGCGGAGAAGCCGAATCTGGGAAGCGGTCCGATTCCGGCGGCGGCTTCACCAGCGTTGGATGGGGCAGATCGGCATCGCTCCTGGGGAAGGTATTGGGCAGTTTGCCGCTGGGGTTGACCGCGCCGAAGAGCACGTTGCCGACGGCATTGGCGCCGTCGCTGCCCGCGTACCAGGCTTCCAGAATCGCGGCGGGTGCGTCTACCCAGGGCATGGTGACCGGGCTTCCCGTCTCTAGCACCACGACGGTACGCGGATTGGCGGCGGCCACCCGCGCAATGAGCGCGTCCTGATTGTGGGGCAGGGAGAGGCTGGGCAGGTCCATGGCCTCGCTCTCCCACTGGTAGGCAAAGACGATGGCCACGTCCGCGGATTTGGCCAAAGCCGCCGCCGCGGCCGGATCGTCCCCGGAGGCATAAACGACGGCGGCCTGCGGAGCGCAGGCTTGAATGGCTTTCAGCGGAGAGGTGGGGAACCATATCTGCTCCCCCCATTGCGTGGCGCCCTGCCCCGGCGGGGCGATGGCGTTTCCTCCCGGTGGATCGACCTGCGCCGAACCGCCGCCGGAGACCATGCCCACGTCGGAATGAGCGCCGATCACCGCGATGGCGCGCAGCTTGGCGGAATCGAGCGGCAGGGCGGCGCGATCGTTCTTGAGCAGCACGATGCCTGCTTCCTCGATCTTGCGCGCGATCTCCAGCCCGGCAAAGGGGTCCACGACGCTGCGCTGGCGCGGATAATCGATCAGGCCACAGACGAACTCGCTGCGCAGGATGCGGCGCACGTGTTCGTTCAATTCGGCTTGAGAAATCTTTCCCGACTCCACAGCCGCCTTGTAGCGCGCGCCGTAAAAGAAACTGCCATCCTCCTCGTTATCGAGTCCCGCCGCCGAGGCTTTTTCCGTACTGTGCGTTCCGCCCCAATCCGATAGCACGAATCCGGGGAATTGCCAATCCCTTTTCAGCAGCTCATCGAGCAGGTGCTTGTTTTCGCAGGAGTAGTTGCCGTTGACGCGGTTATAAGAGCACATGACCGCGCCCGGATGCCCCTCGGTCACGCCGATCTCGAAGGCCAGCAGGTCGGACTCGCGCGCCGCCCGCTTGTCTATATGGATATCGATCGCTGTGCGTCCGCTCTCCTGATCGTTGAAGGCAAAGTGTTTGATGTCGCCGATGACGTGGGCCGATTGGGTTCCCTGGATGAACTTCGCCACCAGGGTTCCGGCCAGCACCGGGTCTTCGCCCAGGTACTCGAAGGTCCGGCCGTTGCGCGGCTCGCGCGTCAGGTTGACGCCGCCGCCGAGCGACATATTGTATCCCTGCGCTCGCAACTCGCGTCCGATGAGCGCGCCGTACTCGAACGCCGCATCCGGGTCCCAACCCGCGGCCGAGGCCACGTTGGCCGGCAGAGCGGTGGAATAGCGCCCGTTCACACCGCTGGAGCGGACCCCATAGGCCGCATCGCTCATATCTATTCCAGGAATGCCCAGGCGAGGAATGCCTGCCACATAGCCGATGCCGCGGTTCGACAGCGCGTTCTCCGGAGTGATTTGGGCCTCGGTCGGCATTCCGACTCCATGCAGCAGCGCTATCTTCTCGTCCAGCGTCATCTCTTTCAACGCCAAATCGGCGCGCTCGTCCGGCGAGAGGGCTGGGTTCAACCATGGAGCGTCGGGCTTGGGCTGCCGGGGGAACTGGGCTAGGCATGAAACAGCCAGGAAAAACAGAGACCAAAATACGAGCGCAAAATACCCCGGCGATGCCGGTCGAGACGGATACTTCATGGTGCCCCTTCGCGCAAAAGCGCATTTCAACAGCTTTCATAGTACCAACTGGCAGGCTTGGCCATCGTCCGAAGGCCGCTGCCGTTAGAGCTAGGACTGTCACATCTCCCAATCCGGTCCGCTCGCATCTCACCGGCCGATTCACCTTCGATTCGTCGCAAGCCGCTTTGAGTCGGAGATTTCGTCGGAGAACGCCGGGAATGCCGTGCTCTTTGCCTACCTCTCAACCCTTGGATCGGATGTGTGAATCTGAAAAGGTCTGTCCATTCCCTTGCGCCGGTCTTTCGAGGCGCGATCGATCTGCTTCCAAAATCCCACAAAATAATCCACCGCCGACAGCGAGGAAACCAGCACCGCGAAGTAGATAGCGGCAATTGCGATCCATAGGATCGGAACGATGAGGAAGCCGAATTGCCACTGTTCCCACCGGTGGGCCAGAATCGCGGAAACCACCGAGACGATCTGGACCACGGTCTTCAACTTGCCCAGATCGCTCGCCTGGATGGTGAAGCCTTCGGACGAAGCAACCGAGCGCAGCCCGGAGATCAAGAACTCGCGTCCTATGATTACCACCGCGATCCAGACCTTGACCACCGGCGGGTTGTAGGCCACCAGGGCGATCAGCGCTGCGGTCACCATGATCTTGTCGGCAATTGGGTCAAGGAGAATGCCCAGTGTGGTGACCTGCTTGTACTTGCGCGCCAGGTAACCGTCGACGCCGTCGGTGATGGAAGCCAGCACGAAGAGAAGCGATGCCGCTATCTCCTGCTCGCCGTGCGATCCTTGCCAGGGAAAGTGCGCCGAGAGTATCCAAAGCAGCAGCGGGATCATGACGATCCGACTCAACGTGATGGAGTTTGGAAGATTCACAATCATTTCCTGAAATGTCGGTTTGATTCGTCTCCATCAGGTTGCGGACGACGATCTTGCCAAAAGACGCTGAAGTCATATGATCTCACGTCCAGTGGAACGAATCCCACACGCACGACGATCGCCATCTTCGATCGGCCTTATCCGGCCTGCCTGAAAAATGCCGTCCCGCAATGGGAAGGCGCGAAGCCGCAAATCTCCGCGCGTTGCACGTCGTCCCAACGCCGCCATCTATCTCCCGATCGGTTGGATGACATAGAGGGAAGCGACGGAAGCGCATCTATCGAAGAGATCGGAACGAGACGTCGTAGTTATACGGCGAGGAAAAGGCTCTCGGCGAAAGGCCATTCAACGTCCACCCATTGCGCAACGCAAGCGAAGCCGGCGCGCTCGGCGATTTGGGCCGGCTCGTTCCTCCGATACTTATGAGAACTCTCCGTCCAGATGGTCTCATCGCTCCCGAAGGTGAAAGACGCCTCTTCGATGACGACAGTTTGGGTTTCAACGGAGCGGAGATGCATCTCGATTCGGCGCTCACGGGCGTTGTAGAGGGCGATATGCTCGAATCGGGATAAGTCTAAATCGCCTCCCAGTTCACGGTTGATGCGGGCCAGCAGGTTGCGATTGAAGGCTTCGGTCACACCAAGAGAGTCATCGTAGGCGGGAATAAGCTGGGCCAGCGGTTTTTCAAGATCGGTGCCAAGCAACAATGTATCGCCAGGCTCGATCGTCTGGCGAATCTTGCGCATGAACTCTTCGGCGGGTCCTCGATCGAAGTTGCCGATCGAACTGCCAAGAAATAACACAATAACTGCGTCACCCGGTTGACGGCGAGCCACGGCTCTGCTCAAGCCGTCAAGGTACTCAGTCTCAAACCCCAGAATGCTGACGTGCGCCAGATCGTCGAGTTCGCGCTCGCAACGGACCAGAGCCGAAGACGATATCTCAATAGGGCAGTAAGTCATCGACTTATGGTGGGCAAGAGCTTCCAGTATCTGGCGCGTCTTTCGGCCGCTGCCGCTGCCGAGTTCAACGACCATGCCATGCGCCGCGATACACTCGGCTATCTCCCCCGAGTGCCGCCGCAGAATTCGTTCCTCGGCCCGCGTCAGACCGTACTCGGGAAGCCTGGTGATCGCTTCGAACAAGGCGGAGCCGATGTCGTCGTATAGATACTTCGACGGCAACTCCTTTTGCCCAGCCTTTCCCAACCCATCCCGCACTTCGCAGGCGAAGGAGATTTCATTCTGAGTTACCGCGCCGCGGATCGGCATACCGTCTCCATTCAGTTATCCACACAGCGGAAAGAGGCGTAAACGAAGGGATAATGCGGCTGAAACCAGTTGCGGAACGAGCGCCGCAACATACAGGCCGCGGTTCGTGGCGAGGCCCCCTTCACCACGAAATGCTTTTCATCGAAGAAGTCTTGCGAGTAACCGGGGTAGAAGGGAAACGGCTTGAAGCCGATGTAGGGCGCAAAGGGCGAAGATGTCCACTCCCATCCGTTGCCGAGAGCATCCTCCAGTCCGAAAGCGCTCCGGCCGTTTGAATAGCTCCCCACGGCGACCGGGTCCCAACGCTTGAAGTCGAAGTTGCCGCGATTGTCATCGGGAGGCGCATCGCCCCACGGATACGCCCGCTCCATCTCTCCAGAGCCTTCCAACGTTCCGTATGCGGCGCGGTGGAACTGGGCCTCCGTGGGCAAGGCCATGCCGACAAAACGCGAATAGGCCGAGGCTTCCGCGTGGCTGACGTATACGGGCCAGTCGAGCGGCAACGGCAACTCTTCAAACATGTCCCGATAGAACCAGCGGTCCTGGCGCTTGAACCACAAATGCGGATGAGTTATGCTCCGATTCTTGATCCAGTCCCAGTCGCTCTCGCTCCAAAGCCGGTTATCGTCGTATCCGCTCGCGCGCACAAACTGGAGAAACTCCCCGTTCGTAACCTTGTGGGAGCCGATGGCGAAGGCCGGCACTTGCACGGAGTGCTCTTCGAACTCGTTGTCCCAGCCGAACGATTCTCCATCGCGCCGCATCCCCAGCGCGGCAAATCCCGCAGGGATATCGATCGTTCTGGAAACGGCTGGCAGCCTCGACGGAGTGTACGCGGGGCGATAACTGCGCGGCGGAATCTTCCGCTCTGGACCTAGTTGATGCAGCATATAGGCCAGGGTTTCCGCGTGCATCAACCGATGTTCGATCGCCACGTTGAGGATGACTTCCTGAGGATATAGCCAACAGCTCGACGAGAATCGAGAATGCTCTCCGAGGATATTGTCGATCTCTTCCCGAACGCGCGAGTTATACGAGTCGATCTCGGAAAGCCGCGGCCAATCGGACGGCTTGTCATCCGGAAGGGCGCCGTCGACAGGATCGATGCCGAAGGCGAAGAGACGATCGAATTCCTTGTGAGCGGGTCCGAGTCCCAAAGCTTGACCTGCGATCAGATTCCAATCGAACGCTTCGAGGTGACCTATGTAAAAGACAATTCGATGCCTTTCGGGAATGGGTCGATCGTACAGGGCCTCGGCTCGCGCAAATCGCAATATCCCATCCGTCACCGAACGCGATTCGGACAGACGCGCCAGGAGCCGCTCCCGTTTGTCCAGTTGGGTTGCCGAGGCATTCATACGATGGATTCTTCCTCTCGTCTCAAAGCGGACAATTACGAAAACGGCTCTATCGTTGCCTCGTCTATGTAACACCATCCCCAGTCCTCGCCCGGTTCCATGGAGCGCACAATAGGGTGCGCCGTCTTTCGGAAGTGCTTGCTGGCGTGCCGGTTCTTCGAGGAATCGCAGCAGCCGACGTGGCCGCAGATTTCGCAGAGGCGGAGATGGACCCATGTGTCGCCCATCCGCAAGCACTCCTCGCATCCATCCGTGTTAGGGGACGGTTTTCGTATCTGATTCAGGTGTGAACAACTTTGCAGCATCGTCTCCCTCCTCCAAGGCGGCGGTTGCCGAAGTTTTCGGCTGAGTTACAGGCAAAAAGACCTGGAAACGGGTATCGCCCGGTTGCGAAGAAACGCGAATCTCGCCATGATGATTCCTAACGATGCGGGACACCGTATCGAGGCCCAGACCGCTTCCCTCGCCAACTCCTTTGGTGGTGAAAAACGGTTCAAAGATGCGGGGAAGAACCTGGGGCGGGATTCCGGGTCCATTGTCGCCTATCTCCACCAGCACGCGATCGAACTCCCGCGCGGTTCGCACCCGCAGTTCGCCCTTGCCGCGCATGGCTTGGATGGCGTTTACCATCAGAGTTGTCCAAATCTGATTGAGTTCGCCGCCATACGCGCAGATTCGCGGCAGGCTTTCGTCATAGTTGCGAGCGACTGAAATGCCGCCTTTGAGCTTGTGGTTCAGAATCGTAAGCGTATTCTCAAGCCCCTGGCGAAGGTCGACTTCTTTCATTGCTGCCTGATCCATGTACGAGTATTCCTTGACTGCCTGGACCAGATCGGATATGCGCTTGGCGCTGATTTCTATCTCGCCGATCAGCTTGCCGATGGTGAGCAGCGAGGCGATGCGGATGAGGGCATCGGACAAGACCGCTTCGGCAACCTGGCTTGCGAGGCATTCCAGCTTGGGGATTTCCACACCGGCATCGGCGATGGCCGGCGCAATCTTCCAAGCATCCGGCACATGACGCGCCTCGAGCCATGCGACGATGCGCTCTTCGCGGTCGCTTTGGGCCAATGGATCGGGGGATGCTTGAAGGACGCGCCCGGCCTCGCGCTCGAAGCGGGTAATGATCTCCCGCTGTTCGGTGGGAATGGCGTGGCGGGCCAGCCGGATACTGGCATCGCGCACGGTCTCAAGCGTCTCGCGGAGACTTGCGGAGGCTCGTTGAGCGGCGGCGGCGGGGTTGTTCAGTTCATGCGCCAGCCCTGCGGAGAGCTTGCCCAGCGCCGCTAGTTTGTCGCGCTGCGTCTCGATCCGCGTGGTCTCGCGGATGCGGTCGGCCATGATGGAAACCAGACGCTGGCCGAGTTGCGGCATACGCTGGAGCATCTCAGGGAAATGGCTTCGGTGCAAGGAGGCGACGCGAGTGGGACGAACGGCTCGGCTGGTGCCGCCGTAATGCGTCAACCGCGAGTACGGAAGCAGGCCGGTCACATCTCCCGCAAATCCCGTGAAGACGATCTCCTCCGCATCCCTCCCCCGTTGTATCCGAATCTCTCCCTCCAGGATTGCGATGAGATGGTCCAGGGGGTCGCCCTCCCGCCCCATCACCTCGCCGGGCCGGAAACGCATCTCCTGAAGATGTTCCGCCAGCCATGCGAGTTGTTCCTGGGGCAAGTCCGCGAAGACCTCGATCTTGCGCAGGTCGTCGATCAAGCCGGAGCTCGTCGCACTTGCAATTCCTTCCGTTGCACTCGCTAGATTCTCCGCCAAGTCACACCTCGCTCAGGTATTGATGAGTGAACTGCACGGCGATCGAGCCTTCTCCCACGCCGGACGCAACCCTTTTCACGGAACCTGAACGTACGTCGCCGGCGGCAAAGACGCCGGGAACGCTGGATTCGACCCAATAGGGATTGCGCTCCAACGGCCATCCCTTGGGCTTCCTTCCGTCGCGGACGAGGTCGGCTCCAGTGAGGATGAACCCGCGCGCGTCACGTTCCACGACCCCGGAGAGCCAGTCGGTGTTAGGCTCCGCGCCGATGAATATCGACAAAATGTTGGTGGGCGCGGTTGCAGTATCGCCGGTCTGGGCGCAATGAATGGAAACGGCTTCGATGTGCGTATCTCCGTGAACCTCAGTGACCGTGCAGTGGGTTTCCACCTTGATGTTCGGCGTTTTCCGGATCTGGTCGATCAGATATTGCGACATGGTCGCGGAGAGGGAGGGTCCGCGCACCAGCATGACCACCTGGCGCGCGAATTTGGAGAAGTACATGGCGGCCTGGCCGGCCGAGTTCGCGCCGCCGACGATGTAAACGTCCTCCCCTTGGCACTCTTGCGCCTCCGTCGTTGCCGAGCCGTAGTAGACGCCGCACCCTTGCAGCCGCTGCGCGCCCGGCACGTCCAGCTTGCGATAGGCAACGCCGGTGGCGATCAGCAGCGCTTTGCAGCCTATATCCGATCCCGCCGCCAACTTTACGACGCGCGAGGGACCTTCCACACTGAGGCCGGTCACCTGCTGCGGAGAGAGAATTTCCACTCCGAAGCGACGCGCCTGGGCCACGCCGCGCCGAGCCAGGTCGCCGCCGCTCAAGCCGGAAGGAAAGCCCAGATAGTTTTCGATGCGGGAACTCATCCCCGCCTGACCGCCGGGGGCTTCCATCTCGATCAGCACTGTGCTCAGACCCTCCGAGGCTCCATAAACGGCCGCGGCCAAACCTGCCGGACCGCCGCCCACGATCACCAGATCGTAAAACGCCACTTCGGGGCGAATGCGCAGTCCGAGCTTCTCAGCCAATTGACCCAAGCTGGGGTCCGCCAACGATGTGCCATCGGGAAAGAGCACTTTGGGCAGGCTGGCGGCATCCGCTCCTACCGCTTCCACCAAGCTGCGGGCCTCGGCAGCTTGCCCCGCCGTCTCCACATCGATCCATCGGTAAGGCGTCCGATTGCGGGTGAGAAAATCCCGGATCGCATAAGAATGGGGAGACCAGCGCGTGCCGAGGACGCGAACCCCTTCCATGGGAGGCCGGTACGAACCCATCCAATCGTCCAAAAGATCGTCTAGCACCGGGTACAGGTGTTCCTCTGGAGGATCCCACGGCTTGAGAAGATAGTGATGGACGCCGGCGTCGTTGATGGCGCGAATGGCCGCATCGGTGTCGGCATAGGCGGTCAGCAGCACACGCTTGGCATCGGGGAAGATCTCCATCGCTTGGCCGAGAAATTCCACCCCCGTCATGTTCGGCATACGCTGATCGACCAAAAGCAACGCCACGGAATCGTCCCGCCGCTTGAGTCCGCGAAGCGCCTCCAGAGCGGCCGCGCCGGAGTCCGCGCGCAACACCCGATAGCGCTCGGCATAGCGGCGTCGCAGATCGCGCTCGACAGCGCGCAATACTTCAGGATCGTCGTCAACCGTGAGCAGGACGGGTTTTGCCATGATTTTCCCTTGTACGGAAGCACAATGAAGCAATCCGGGAGACGATCTATCGCTCGCCTGAATTCGATCACTCTTTGGATGAACCACAAGTGGATCGGTTTCAGTCATGTTGTCGGGACAGGTCGCCGATAGGCCGGACGCATCGGCAAATGCGGGAGTTGCGACGGAAGAATAAGCACGTATCCGTTAACGACAATCGTTTGCCTCCAGCAAATCATGGCGCAGGCGAGTGAGAGCGGCGCGACGTGACTGGCCTCTGTCTTCTCGAAGCCAGCCGGCAATTTGCGGAAGCGGTCGATCAGGGAATGGGTTCGTTCCACCGTCCAACGGCGAGCTTTGCAACGGGCTGGGTGCGCTTGGCATTGGCCTCTTCGCTCCGTCGCTCAATGTGCGGCCTATCGTTGCGCGCGACAATCGCCCGCATGGCCAGCTCTCCTCTCTATATAGACTGCGTCGGCGCAAACGTTGGGGATTTTCCGCCTACGGTTGCGGGGGCGCCACTGCCGCCTGGTCGCGGGTCGGCTCCAGAAGCTTGACATCATGCCCGTTGGCTCCGCCGCCGACCGGCGACAGCGGGACGCCACGCTCGTCGACTGTCATCTCCGTCTGCGCCCATTGTTCCCCGATCCGTGGGGTTGGAACCTACGCATTCGATCACTGGCGGCGCCTTGTGCATCGCGTCGTCGATGCTCCGCCACCTCCACGCGATGCCCTCCAACTCATCGTATTCGGCAAGCCCAGCCTGCCAGAGACGAAGAAAAAAGCCCGCCTTGCCACCGCCTAAAGTTGGATTGGAACAGACTCCGGCGGCGCGCCGGCGGCGGTCAGGCGGCGGTCTCGCCGCGCGCGGCCGGCGGGGCGCTCAACTGCTGGCGGAGGCTGCCGGCCAGGTCGGCCACCATGCGCAGCTTGTCGGCGACCGGAGAAGAGGCCTCGCTGCCGGAGAGCGCCAACTGCGAGTGGAGCAGCAGGCCCGCGACCGTGGTCTTCAGTTCGGACTCGATGGCGGAAGCGGCGGCGCGGCGGGCCAGGGCCTGCTCCCGCTCGCGACGGTGCAGGGCGGCGCGAATCTCCCTGGTCAGCCGGGCCGCGCCGGAGAGCGCGAAGTTGATCTGCATGGGAATGGCCAGCCCGGAGCGCTCCCAGATGGCCTCCGCGGCGGCCGGGTCGCACTCGGCCACCGTCTCGTCCACCACCACGACGGCAAACTCGCGGCGACGCAAGGCGGCCAGCGCGGCCTTTCGTCCCTCCGCCACTTCCACTTCCATGCTCAGTTGCGCACCCACCACGGCGGCGCAGTTGCGGGCTCCTTCGATGCCGGTAACGATCAGAATGCTCATTCCCTTGCTCCTCTGCACTGCCCAGGCCACGGCGGCCTGGATTCTGTTGCGCATTCGCGGCGGCTCCAATGCCCGCCGAGGAACGCGGATTTCCCGTAATTGACTTATCGACGCGATCTGTTCCGGCGCCAGTTCGGGCCAGCGGGCGGACTATTCCTCCCGAAGCGGATCGGCGACGCCGTATTCCTTCAACTTGCGGTAGAGCGTCGTCTTGCCGATCCCCAAGAGCTTGGCGGCCTGCAGCTTGTCTCCGTTCAAGGCGCGGATGGCGCCCAGAATTGCCTCGCGCTCCAGATCGGCCAGCGTCTTCAACTCCGGTCCGCACCCGTCCCGATCCGGCTCTCCCCCGGCAACCGCCGCGCGCTTCTCCTCCAACCCGCGCTGCTGCAACTGCGTCGGCAAGTCTCCGAGTTGCAAGACCGGCCCCGAACAGAGCGCGCAGGCCCGCTCGATGGCGTGTTCGAGCTCGCGCACGTTGCCCGGCCAGTCGTGCCGCATCATGGTGCGCAGCGCTTCGTCGTTGAGCGTGAACTTGCTGCCGCGCTCGCGGCTGAGGCGGTCCAGGAAGTGCGCAGCCAACAGCGGTATGTCCTCACGGCGATCGCGCAGCGGCGGCAGGCGCAGGTTGACCACGTTGAGCCGGTAGAAGAGATCCTTGCGGAAGCTGCCCTTCTCGACCATGGCCGCCAGATCGCGGTTGGTGGCGGCCACGATGCGTGCCTTGATGGGTACGCGATGCGTGCCTCCGACCGGGCGGACCTCCTTCTCCTGAAGAGCGCGCAGCAACTTGGCCTGCAAGTCCAGGGTCAGCTCGCCGATCTCGTCGAGAAAGACCGTTCCCCCTTCGGCGGAGACCAGCAACCCATCCTTGGAGCGGTTGGCCCCGGTGAAGGCTCCCTTCACGTAACCGAACAGCTCGCTCTCGAACAGCGTCGGCACCAGCGAACCGCAATCGACGGGCAGGAAAGGTCTTTGCGAGTTCGGCCCGTAGGCGTGGATAGTGCGCGCCACCAGTTCCTTGCCCGTGCCGCTCTCTCCCAGCACCAGCACCGGATGCGAGCTTTGCGCGACCTTGGAGAGGATGCGATAGAGCTTCTCCATCTCGCCGGAGCGGCCGATCATGGCTCCCAGCCCCTGCGAAAGTCTGAGACGCTCCCGCAATTGCCGGGTGGCGGAGTCGGCGGTCAGCGAGGCCGAGGCCCGATCCAGCACCGTCGAAAGCTCGTCCATGGCGAAGGGCTTGGTCAGGTAATCCGATGCGCCGCAACGCATCGCCTCGACGGCCGCTCCCACCGATCCCGAGGCGGTCATGGCAATGACCGCCGTTTGCGGGTAGAGCGTTTTGGCATCGGCGATCGCTTCGAGACCCACACTTCCGTTGGCGGGCAGGTTGATGAGCAGAATATCGGCGGCGCGCCCCCGCAGCAAGCTCTTGGCATGGTTCAGGTCGCCGGTGCTCTCGACCGCATAGCCGAGGCTGGCGGCGATCTCGGCACAGGCCGAGCGGATGGCCGCGTCGGCATCCACCACGAGCAGGTGCAGCCGCGCCGCCGGTTCCGCGAATTGAGGGATAAACTCCATGGTTCTGGTCGTTGCCACTGTATCGAGCATTGTATTCGCCTCGCGCGTTCTTGGGAAAACTGGGTTCTTGTCGAAGCCGCTTGCGTCTTTCCGCGCGGCCCGGTCAGCGTTCTCGAGTGGGCAATTCGATCTCGAAGCGCGCGCCGGTCGGGACGCGGTTGAGGGCGCGAACGCAGCCGCCGGCGGCCTCCAGAATGGAGCGGGAGATCGCCAGCCCCAGACCTCGATGGCTTGCCGTCCAGCTTCGGCCCCGACGATCGGGATTGGAGCTGGTGGTATAGCCGGCGTCGAATATCCTTTCCAGAGCCTTGCCGGGGATGCCCGGCCCATCGTCCTCGACCGTCAGAACCAGCCGGGACGCGCCTCCCGCCTCGGCCGGCCGCTCCCGCAGCCCCAGTTGAATTCCCCCGCCCCGGGGCATGGCCTCGGCCGCGTTCTTCACCAGATTCACCAGCACCCTGGTCAGGTCCTCGCAAGTCAGCCTCACCGGCTTTGCGCCTCCCTCGACCTTGACTGTGACCGCGATGGCGGGTCCGGCAAGAGCTGCCAGCAGATTCCGACTGGCGTACAGTTCCGCCGCCAAGTCGTCGATCGGCTCGGGGGGGAGCGGCTCCCAGCGCCGGGAATGCTCCCGGGCGCCGGCGACGGAGCGGCCCGCGTTCAGCAGGAAATCGCCGAACATATTTGTGCGCGCCGCTTCCCCAGGCTCTTCTACGGTTTCGGCGCGGTTCTCGTCGCGGCTGCCGAGAGCCACCAACTTCTCGACCAGCTGGCGACTGGCCTTGGACACCAGCCTCAACTCGCTGCCATAGTGGTGAAAGGGAGCCGTCAGCACCCCCGGTTCCTCCAGCAGATCGCAGTAGAGTCCCAGCGCCGCCACCATATTTCTTGCGTCGTGCGCCATCTCCGCCAGGCTCTCGCCCCGCCCGCCGAGCGCGGCCAGCGTCCCGACCGCCGCCTCCACCCGCTTGCACTCCGCTCCGTTGAACCTTGCCGCCTCTTCCAGCTCTTGGGTCCGCTGCATCTCATCCTTCCTTTCCTTGCCTTACGCCGTGAGCCGTCTCGCTCCAATTCGGCTTTTCGCTTCCCGTTTTCGATCCAGCTTCTCGGCTTTGTCCTCTTCTATTACACGCAGAGTGCCAAACCCGAACGCTCTTGCTAAGTTCCTGATAAGGGAATGAGTTAATCTCCGTTTCCGGTCAACCCCCATGTGCTTCCTTTGGGCACTCCGTCCCAAAACGGAACGGAGTGGTCGAGGATAATCTATTTAAGATATTTAATATCAATTACATACATAAAGATTCCCGTTCCAGTTCAGACTGATCGCCGTTTCCCGTCCTGAAACCGCCCCGTTCCATTCCAACTTCGCCACCCTCGCCGCCTCCCGTACAATTCCCTTATGCGCTCACCCGGCTCCATCTTTCGTCCGGGCGGCCGTCAGGCCACCCAGCTTCGCCCGCTCGCGCTCACCACCGGCTTTGTCCAGACCGCGGAAGGCTCGGTGCTGGTTTCTCTGGGAAATACTCGCGTTCTTGCCAACGCGACGATCGAACAGGGAGTTCCCGGCTGGCTACGCAACGCGGGGCGCGGTTGGGTCACGGCCGAGTACGCGATGCTTCCCCGCTCCACCGTCACCCGCACCCCGCGGGAGAGCGAACGCGGCAAGATAGGCGGCCGGACGCATGAAATCCAAAGACTGATCGGTCGCAGTTTGCGCTCGGTCGTCGATATGCAGGCCCTGGGAGAGCGGACGGTTATTCTGGACTGCGACGTGATCCAGGCCGACGGCGGCACGCGCACGGCGGCGATCACCGGAGCGGCGGTGGCTCTGGCCCTCGCACTCAATGCGCTGGTTGAAGCCGGAACGCTCAAGAAGTCTCCGTTGAAGCAACTGGTTGCCGCCACCTCGGTCGGGATCGTCGACGGCACGCCGCTGCTCGATCTCTGTTATGAAGAGGACTCGCAAGCCGAGGTGGACATGAACGTGGCGATGACCGCCGACGGCGGACTCATCGAGACCCAGGCCACGGCCGAGAAGGGCTGCTTCTCGCGCGACCAGTTGAACGGCCTGATCGACCTGGCCGAGGCGGGACTCCAAGATATCTTCGCCGCGCAGCGGGCGGTGTTGGGGCTGTAAACTGATTGGCGGATGCTGCCGATGTCTCCGGCTATCTCAATTTCTTCTTCATCCGCAACGTTATGGGAAAATGTCGAGGCAGAGAATGAACAACAGCCTTCTTTATGGCGACAACCTCCCGGTCATGCGGGAGAAGATCGCCACCGATTCGGTCGATCTCGTCTACCTCGATCCGCCCTTCAATTCCGACCTCAACTATAATGTGCTCTTCAAGGCGGACGGATTGCATTCCGACGAAGCCCAGGTCACAGCGTTCAAAGATACCTGGACCTGGGATGCGGCGGCACAGGCGGCCTTTGACGAATTGCAGAATGTGCGCAATCCCACGCTAGTCAATTTCGTCAATGCGCTGCACGGCGGATTGTCGCGAAGCCCGATGCTCGCCTATCTGGTGAACATGGCCTTGCGCATCGTCGAGATTCACCGGGTTCTAAAGCCTACCGGGTCCGTTTATCTGCACTGCGACCCGACGGCCAGCCATTACTTGAAGATGCTGATGGATGCGGTCTTCTGGCCGACGAATTTTCGCAGCGAAATCATCTGGCGCAGAACCGGATCGCACAATAAGGCCAAACGATGGGCGCCCATTCACGATGTGATTTTGTTCTATACCAAGAGCAACGATTACACATGGAACCACCCACGCAGACCCTTTATGCTCGGCCATGTCAAGGACAACTTTGTCGAGAATCCCAAGGGTATTTACAAGACGAACTATTATGGCAATGTCTTGACAGGCTCGGGGACGCGCGGCGGCGAGTCGGGCAAGCCGTGGCAGGGTTTCGACCCGACAGCGAAAGGAAGGCATTGGGCTGTTCCCGGAAAGATATGGGAAGAAGTTGGCGTAGATCCCGCGGGCCTGACTCAACACCAGAAGCTCGACCTGCTCCTTGAAAAAGGATTCATCACCATCACCGATGGAGAAGCATGGCCGATGTACGAACGGACCATCAGCACCAACGATGGACCTGCCGCCCCAGACATTTGGGCTTACCAGCCTTATACGGAGGGGACAGTTTTCGGCACCACAGACGGGATCGATGCCGATGTCCGCTGGCTAAGTCCGCAGGATGCCGAGCGGCTAGGCTACCCTACCCAAAAACCCCTTGGAATTCTGAAACATATACTGAACGCATCAAGCCGGCCCGGCGATCTTGTGCTGGACCCGTTCTGCGGCTGCGGCACAACCATTGCAGCGGCGCAGATTCTTGCGCGCCGCTGGGTTGGCATCGACATTTCTCCCTTTGCCATCGAGCTGATTCGCCGACAGCGCCTGGAGGGAGCCTTTCCGCATCTGAGGGTGGGAATCGACTACGAGATCAAAGGCTTGCCGACAACCATTGAAGGCGCGCAAATGATGGCGGAGCAGGATAGAGACAGAAAGGCGTTTGAGATTTGGGCCGTTTCCAAGGTTGATGGAATTCCAAACGACAAGAAAGGCGCGGACAAGGGCATCGACGGGCGGATACCGTTCCGACCCGATGGAAAAACGACCAAGTTTGCGGTCGTTTCAGTAAAGAGCGGAAAGCTGAAAGCCGACGACGTGCGCGCGCTCATCAGTGTTGCGAAACGAGAGGAAGCATCGTCAATGGGGTTTGGGGTAATGGTTGTATTGAATCCACCAACAGCGGGGATGATAGCGGACGCGGCAGCGGCGAGAACCGTTGAAATGCACGGAAACCGCTATCCACTCGTCCAGATTCTGACGGTAGAGGAGATTCTGAAAGGGAAGAAGCCGCATCTGCCGCTGGTTGATCCCACTGTCAGCTATGGCAAGAAAGCTAGTCCGGCCAACATCCAAGGCTCGCTCTTGTAAGGGCGCTTTCCCGCTCTTTCTACCGCAATGCCGCGACCGGCGGCAGCGTCATTCCCAAGCCGCGCGTAGCGACGGTTATCGGCGCAGGAATGGAGAACACCAAGACACGAAAGTCACGTTCCACCCCCGGTTACGCCCAATAGCTGCGGTCCAGCGTCCGGTACTGAATGGCCTCGGCCAGGTGGGCGACGGCGAGGCTTTCGGCCCCTTCCAAATCCGCGATGGTGCGGGCCACCTTGAGGATGCGGTCGTGGGCGCGGGCGGTCAGGCCCTGCTGCTGCATGGCCCGCTCCAGCAGCCGTTCGGCATCGGCGCCCAGTTCGCAGTAGACGCGTATCTGGCGGGTGGTCATCTGCGCGTTGGCGTAGATTTTCTCGCCGTTCTTGGCGAAGCGCCGCTGCTGGCGCTCGCGCGCGGCCAGTACGCGAGCGCGAATTCCCGCCGATCCCTCGGCGGCCGCGCCTCCGCGCAGCTCCTTGTACTGCACGGCCGGAACTTCGATGTGAATGTCGATGCGGTCCAGCAGCGGGCCGGATATCTTGGCCACATACCGCTGAATCATCGGAGGGCTGCACATACATTGCCGGGACTTGTCGTTGAAGTATCCGCAGGGGCAGGGATTCATGGCCGCCGCCAGCATGAAGCGCGCCGGAAAGCTGAGCGACATGGAGGCCCGCGCGATGGTTACCGTGTGGTCTTCGAGAGGCTGGCGCATCACTTCCAGCACGTTGCGGGGAAACTCCGGAAGCTCGTCGAGAAAGAGCAGGCCATTGTGCGCCAGGGAGACCTCGCCGGGGCGGGGCACGATGCCGCCGCCGATCAGTCCGGCGTCGGAGATAGTATGGTGCGGCGAACGGAAGGGCCTCTGCGTAACCAGGCCGGCCGCGGCGTCGAGCACCCCGGCCACGGAGTGAATCTTGGTGGTTTCCAGCGCCTCTTCAAAGGTCAGCGGGGCCAGAATCGACGGCAGCCGCTTGGCCAGCATGGTCTTGCCCGATCCGGGCGGGCCGATCATGAGAATGTTATGGCTGCCCGCCGCGGCCACTTCGAGGGCGCGCTTGGCCGTCTGCTGACCGCGCACGTCGCAAAAGTCGACGGCGAAGTGTTGCAGTTCGTTGAGCAGAGTCTCGGTGGCCACGCGGTAAGGTTCGCGCTGGATCGCGCCCACCAACCGGGTATTGAGCAGTTCGATCACGTCGAGCAGAGAAGAGACCGGGTAGACGTTGACGCCCTCGACCACGGCAGCTTCGGCGGCGTTGGCCGCGGGGAGAATCAGGTTGGGGATATTCTTTTCGCGCGCCAGAACGGCGATGGGCAACATACCCGGCACCGAGCGGACGCTTCCGTCGAGGCCTAACTCGCCCACCAAGAGGAACTGACTCAGGTCGTTGGTCTGGAGCGCGCCATAGGCGCCAAGAATGCCGATGGCAATGGGCAGGTCGAAGCCCGCGCCTTCTTTCTTCAAATCGGCCGGCGCCAAGTTGATGGTGATGAAGGTGGGCGGGATCAAGTAGCCGGAGTTCTTGATGGCCGCGCGCACCCGGTCGCGGCTCTCGCGCACTGCGGCATCGGGCAGGCCCACGGTGTGGAAGTGATCCTGTTCGGAGACTACGCCGCTGTAGTCCACCTCTACGTCGATAAGGTTGGCATCGATGCCGTAGACGGCTGCGCTGAGAGCTTTGAAAAGCATGGTGAAAGAATAGCAGCGAGAAGAGGGGGCAGCGGTCAGGGATCAGGAATCAGACGAGAGCATTGCGGATTCGCGCGCTGAGCGGCTTGGCTTGAATTTCCTTGCCTTGTCTCGATCGCGGCCGCTTCCAGCGCGCCTATTGGAAATGCAATTGAAACTGTCCGCAGCGGGTGCGAACATCCTTGCCGACCCTGACCCCCAACCTCCGATCCCCGATCTCCGTTCTCCGTTCTCCGTTCCATGACTTTTCATCCTTGCACAATTATGAACTTTTTTCGGGCTGCATTCGTTTTTCTCTTGACACCGATCTTGCTTGAATCTATACATTCTTCAACTGCAACGAAAAAGTTGCAGACTCGGCGATTTCATCGAAAGGGAGAATAGGCGAATGGCAACCAAGAAGGCAGCCTCGAAGGCCACCAAAAAGGCGCCCGCGAAGAAGGCCGCAAAGAAGAAGTAGCGGACTGTCCAACGGAAGCAATGCACAAAGGCAACACATTGGGGGACGCATCGAGCGTCCCCCAATGCGTTTGCGGGGAAGGAATACACTGGTAGACGCAAGCGCATGGAGGAGCATGGCATGACGCGCCGCCGCTGGATTGCCGATCGCTGGGACGAGGCCACGGCGACGCTGCTTGGCGCGCGGGCCGATCACATGGCCCGGGTGCTGCGCGCCCAGCCGGGGATGGAGGCGGAGGTGGTCGCGGGCGGCCGCGTCTTTCACGCCGAAGTGGCCGCCGTCGCGGTCGATGAGATTCGCTTCAACCTCATCGCCGAGTTAGTTGCCGATCCCGCGCTTCCGGTGACGCTGGCGCTTTCCGTCTATAAGTTCGACCGCATGGAGTGGGCCATCGAGAAGGCCACCGAGTTGGGAGTGGCGGCCATCGCTCCAGTAATTGCGCGGCGGACGGAGAAGCATCTGGCCCAGGCCGCGGAGAAGCGCGCCGAGCGCTGGAGGCGCATCGCGCATGAGGCTGCGCAGCAGGCGAGGCGATCCGATGTGCCGCTGATCCACGATCCGGTTCCGCTGACTACGCGAGTGCGCGCGGCTTCCGAGGCTACTCTCATCGTTCTCGCCGAACAGGAGCGCACCACGACGTTGCGGAGCGCGATCGAGGAAGCCGCGACTGCGGCAGGAGCGGAGATGCCCGCGCTGGAGTTAGCCATCGGTCCCGAAGGCGGATGGGCTGCGGAGGAAGAGGCGCTCTTCGACGCCAACGGTTGGCGCGCCGCATCGCTAGGCCCGCGCATTCTGCGCGCCGAGACGGCCGCCATCGCCGCGCTGGCGGTGGTTGCTTCCTGCCTGGAGTAACAGGCCCGCCATTTTTCAGGCCGCGATCGTTGCCGCTGTTCCTCGATACACTGAAAGACCGCCGGAGTTTGCGACGCTTCTTCTTGCATTCTCGGCGCGGAAGGAATTCCGTTGACGGTCTTTCTCTCTCTCGATATGGTGTTAATGTCCGGGCGGCGTTGCTTGAACGGCGCTAGCGGGCGTCGAAAGGGAAGCCATGCGAGTTATAGGAGTTTTGCGCTGTGCGGCGCTGTGGGCAATTTGCTCGGCGGCAATCGCGGCGGCGCAACTCAGGATTGCCTCGATCGAGCCGGCGATTCTGCGCGATGGCGCGGGAGCGGCGCGGCTGATTCTGGTTAACGATGGAAAGGCTCCTTTAACTCTCAAACTGAGCGACCTGAGCGCCGGGTCGTTGGTGGACGACACTTCGCACGAATTCCTGACCGCGCCTACGGTGACGTTCAAGGCGGAGACCGGAAGCGAAGACCGGCCGGTCAAGCTCGGCCCTGGACAGCCGCTCCGGGTTGTGGCCAATGTCAGCGGTCTGAAGCGATCAGCAGCCGCGAATGCGACGCTGTTCCATCTGGGCGTCGCGCTGGGTACATTGACTGCGGTGGCCTCGGATGTATCGCTGAATCTAACGCTCGACGGCGAGGACGCCGGCGGGAAAAAACTTGCCTATGTCTTTGGCCGAAGCGCATTCGTCACGCTGAAGAATGGCGGCAAAGAGTATCTGACTCTGGATTGGCGCTTCCGGATCGACGGCGCTCAGGAGCAGACCGGAACCGTGACGCTGGCTCCGGGCGGCGCGAATCGCATCGAGTTGAAGCCAACAGCGGATGTCTATTCGTGGAAGGATTTTGTCTTTCCATCGACTCGAACCGGGATATTGCTGCTCGCTCCGCGCCTTCCAGCCGGTGTTTCAACGGGGTTGCTGCCATCTCTGGCCCTGCCGGTGAGTTTGCGGATGATGCGAACGAGTCCCGACACCACGTTCGCAATGTCGGGCCTGTTCGTCGCCCTCTTGCTGTTTATCGGCGGCATGGTATCGGTACTTGTGAATTCGATCTTGCCCAACAGGCTCAGGAAGATCGAATTGCGCGGACAGATCGAGAGCCTTCACGACCGCATCAGCAGTCTGAGTCTGCGCGTGGATTCCTACCTGCGCGTGCTGTTGCGCGTGGAGCGGAAGAAGCTCGAGGTCCAACTCGATCAGATCGGCAGCATCGCCGCCGCGCCCGCGGAGTTCCAGGCCATAGACGCCTCCCGAACCTTGCTGGAGAACCGGCTGGCGGCCGCCGAAAGACTCGATGAGTTGAAGCGAAGGTTTGAGGATGTATCGGCCAGCGCGCCGCCGTCGATCATGGATAAGATCGACCGGACGCTGCAATCGGCCGCGGACCGCCTCCACTCCTACGCGCTGCCGGAGAAGAATGTCGCGGACGCCATAGGGCTGATGGAAGACGCCGAGAAGCTGCTCGGTCAGCTCAAGGACGACAAGGCGCTGGCGCAGCAGATCGCGGACGCATTCAAGATAGCCAAGACCCGGCAGTCTTCTTTCCATATCCAGAACGCCCATCATCGGCAAGGTCAGACACTCGACCCAATCATCGAGGAGATGGTGAAGAATCTGCCCGGCATCTTCGAGATTCTCGACAAACAATTCGACGATCCGAACAATATCGTTCCCCCCATGTTTTTCGCCATCGACTACAGCGTGGCCGCGGTCAAGACGGCGCAAGACTATGCGATGGTGAAGCGCAGCGCGCCGGCGATGGGCGCGGGCAAACGCGCGACGCATGGAAAGAGCGCCAGAACTCGTCTCGAAGAGCACGAACCGGACCTTATCGACTTGTTGGGCACGCTGTCGTGGCAGTCGTTGCGCGCCGCCAGAAACCTGGTGCAGCAGATGCGCGAGGATATCTATCAGGAGGATGTAATTCAGGAGATCGCCAAGCAGCGGACTTCATTGCAGGCAAACCAGTGGGACAAGGTGGCCCGCGTGGATTCCGATATCAAGAGGACTCGGCCCTATCTGCCCGTGAACTTCACTCTGTCGTTCGACGATCCGCGCTTCGTGGGCGCGGCCGCGCTCGACGTCATGCTTTTTCACTGGAAGTTTCCTGGAGACATGGAAGAAGAGGGTCTGAAGGTCTGCCATTATTTCCTGCTCCACGAACCGGGTTCCGCGCCAAAACCTCTGCCGGCGCGCTTGTGGAATTGCGTGAAACGCCGGATAAGTTCGATCGCGCGATGGTTCTCGTCGTGGTGGTGCGAGGATGCGCTGATGTGCTGGGAGAGCGAGAATATCCCGATCGAGCTTACGGTGCAGAGCAAGATAGACTTGGCGATCTCGGTGCGACTTCCCGGAGAGATCGAGGTGCAGCCATCCGAGATGCGGATATTTTCCCGTCCCATGATCGAGGTTCTGCGCTTCTTGCTGACCTTCCTCGTGGCCTTGGCAGGCTTGGAGATGGGGGCGCTGGATCAGTTGAACAAACTCGATTTTCTGCCGGCAACCATCGCCATCGTGGCTCTTGGCTTCGGCGCGGACTCGATCAAGAACGTCTTGACGCAAACGCCGAAGAAGGCGGGATGAATTCCCACGCTTATCCCGGCAACTGTGCGAGGTAGAAGCCGAACAGCACCAGGATTCCCGTCACCATCACGATGGCAATGCGTAGCCGCGACAGGAACAGAGGACGGGGCGAACCGAAGCGGGGAACCAGCGGGGCGGCGAAGAGCAATCCGCACAAGACTCCGCCGAGGTGGGCCATATTATCGATGTTCAACCCGGAGTGGGCCACCAGGGTGCCAAAGCCGATGGAAAGGCCAAGCACCATGTTGATGGCGGCAAAGTAGATCACCGAGCGGCGCAACTTGCGCAACTCCGCCGGCGGCACCGGCAGCCGATCCGACTTGAGCAGCACGATCAGCGCTCCGGCAATGCCGAAGACTGCGCCCGAAGCGCCCGCGCCCACTGGAAAGACAAGCCGTGGGTCCAATGCCATCCCGGGGAAGTGGCGGCTCGCCCATTCAGCGTGGTATCTCACCCAGTCGCCGTTGAACCAAAACCAGTTGGCGCCAGTGGAGAGCAGGTTGCCCGCGGCACCCGTCAAAATGTAAACCGCCAACACGCCCGCCGAACCCAGCAGCGGCTCGGCCAGCAATCCCAGGTTCCACAGGCACCACATATTCGTCGCCAGGTGAAGGATGCCGACATGCACGAACATGGCGGTTACGATGCGCCACCACTCGCCTTGTATCAGCACCGCCCCGGTGTTGTCCGCGCCCCAGTGGAGCAATTGATGGGGTGTGGGGTTCAAAAAGCTGATTCGGTGCGCCACCATGGCAAGAAAAACCAGTATATTGATGCCCACCAGCAGGTGCGTTGCAGGAGCGACAGACCACGCCGGTCGCGGCTTGCGCACCGGCGGGGGAGCGGGAATGTATCCGATAACCGGCGGCAAATCTTGCGATCCGGGGACGGGGGAATAACTGCCCATGAGTTCACTCTAAAGCATTTTGAACGGGGCTGCGGGCCGAGACCGCGAGGGGAGCAATTTGCGCTCCGAGACCGGCGACCGATGGACGCGATGTAGTCTGGAGTATGGTTCACACTCGGTCGTCTCGGGCGAACCGAAACAGGAGCGGAACGGTGAGCGATTTAACGCGAATCAAGCGGGCGCTGTTGAGCGTAACCGATAAAACCGGATTGGTGGAGTTTGCCCAGGCTTTAGCCGGCTTTGGCGTGGAACTGGTCTCCACCGGCGGAACGGCGCGGGGGCTGCGCGAGGCTGGGCTGACGGTGAAGGATATAAGCGAACTGACCGGCTTCCCGGAGATGCTGGAAGGCCGCGTCAAGACGCTGCACCCCAAGGTTCACGGCGGACTGCTCTATAAGCGAGGCAACGCCGAGCACGAAGCGGCCGTTGCCGCTCATGACATCCTGCCTATTGATTTAGTCGTAGTGAATCTCTATGCCTTCGAGAAGACCGCTGCTCAAATGCCCCAACGACATGGACCCGTCGTTGGGGACCCCAACCAGCCCGGCGTGGCCTTTGGGCATCTGATCGAGAATATCGACATCGGCGGCCCGTCGATGGTCCGCTCGGCGGCCAAGAACTTCGAGGATGTGGCCATTGTGACCCGCGTTTCCGATTACCCCGCTCTGATCGAAGAATTGAAGTCCAACGGAGGCAGTCTGAGCCGCGCAACCCGTTGGCGTCTGGCCAAGCAAGCCTTCGCCACGACGGCGGCTTACGACGCCGCAATCGCCAACACGCTGGACCGGATCGCGGAGGCTCCGGCGCCGGAGGCCCCAGCCGCACCCGATGAAACTGGCCTGCCCGCCACCTTGCGCATCAACTTTCAACTTGCCCAGTCATTGCGGTATGGCGAAAATCCCCACCAGCGCGCCGCCCTCTACGCGGATGGATCGTTGCATGGAATAGCCGGTGGAATCCAATTGCAGGGCAAGGAATTGAGCTTCAACAATCTCGTCGATCTGGATGCCTGCTGGGAACTCGCGCAGGAGTTCGACGAGTTGGCCGTCGTCATCGTCAAGCACACCAACCCTTGCGGCGCGGCCACCGGCGCGAGCGTCCTAGAAGCCTACCAAAAGGCGCTGGCCTGCGATCCGGTCTCGGCCTTCGGCGGAGTCATCGGAATCAATCGCCCGGTGGATGGCGGAGCAGCCGATGAGATCGCCAAGCTCTTTGTCGAGGCCATCGCAGCTCCAGATTTCTTGCCCGAGGCCCTTATGCGCTTTGGGTCCAAAAAGAATCTGCGTCTGGTGGATGTATACGCCGCCCCGCCGCGCCCCGTCGTCAAGCACGTCTCCGGCGGATTGCTCTTGCAAGACGCCGATACCGCCCGCGTCAACGAGTCGGAGCTGAAGGTTGTCACCTGGCGTCCGCCGACTGCTGAGGAACTGCGCAGCCTGCTCTTTGCCTGGCGCGTCAGCAAGCACGTAAAGTCGAATGCCATCGTCTACGCCAAAGACGGCCAGACCCTGGGCATTGGCGCCGGCCAGATGAGTCGCGTGGATGCCGCTCGCTTCGGCGCCATGAAGGCCGTGCTGCCGCTCAAAGGCTGTGTCGCGGCCTCCGACGCTTTCTTCCCCTTCCCTGACGGCCTGGAAACCGTCGCCGCCGCCGGAGCCACCGCGGTAATCCAGCCCGGAGGCTCGGTGCGCGACCAGGAAGTCATCGCCGCCGCCGACAAGTTGGGAATGGCGATGGTCTTCACCGGGATTCGGCATTTCCGGCACTGATTATCCTCGTTCCCACAGTTGAACCGTTGAAAACCCCTGCAACGATAGACTGGCAGCGGCATTTATCGGGATGGAGGCGTCGCCCGACGGTGGTTCGTCAAGGGCAGAATCGCCATCTCCCTCCACTTATCGTTTTATCCAAACAGGTTGTCCAAACACGGTGCGGAGTTGGGACTTGTGCAGAGTGTCCCTTAGAATGTTGACCCGTATTTATGCAACGCCCAGCTACAGCCGGTGGATGAACGCCAGCGCCTCGGCCAACTGCGGAAAGAGCCTCTCGTCGGCCTTGAACTCGCGGGAGTGAACGCAGCGGCGCAGGCCGCGCATCTTTACCGGGTGCTTGAGGTGCAGCATCTCGTGGTAGAGCAGGTACTCGATGGCGTAGCGCGGGCTGGATGGCCGGTCGAAGACGCGGCTGACGACGATGGTGTTGTGGGCCGCGTCGTAGTGGCCCAGCGACCGCTTGGCGAACTCGGCGCTCCAGGTAAGCTGCGGGCGGCCCAGCATTCCCCCGAAGAAGCGGGCGTTGAGCGAGTCGAAGACCTCTTCGAGGTGATAGTAGCGGCCTTCCGGCCCGAAGAAGCGTTTGTTGCCGCGCGCGCTGCGAATCTGTTCGATTTGCCGGGTGACGGCGGCCGAAGCGGAAAATCGCTTGTAGAGCAGGTTTTGCTTGGCGTCGATGGGCTTCTTGTAGAGCTTGGCCAGCAGAATGTGGGCGATGGCGCGAATCGCGTACTCCGGCGCGCCCTCCAGAAGATCGGAAAGGCTGACGAAAATCTGCCCTTCGCGCAGGCGAATCCTGGTATTCAACGAGGTGAAGCGCCGAAAACGAACCGCAATGGGCGGCATCGGCGCTCTGGGGCGCAACGCTCGGTACTCCTCCTGGAAGATGGGTATGAAATCGGCGGCCACTGTCGATAGCTTACAGGGAATCACTGCTGTCCGGCTATTTTTCGGGAAAATCTCCTAACCTGTTGCACGACAGCATGATGCATCCATTCGCGTCGGGAACGATTTGAAAATCGGCTTCCCCGGCGGCAGCAACGAAACA
>Ga0181520_10002572_pt1 | contig 33357 bp, 29 predicted proteins | sample PEATcosm2014_Bin_29_FD_132451 | JGI IMG/M metagenome (GOLD analysis project Ga0181520, IMG submission 132451) | Peatland microbial communities from MTU Mesocosm Facility, Houghton, MI, USA - PEATcosm2014_Bin02_30_metaG | ecosystem: Environmental > Terrestrial > Soil > Wetlands > Peat | place...
GCCAAGCTGGTGCCGCAGAACCCGGCCAAGCCGGTGACGCTGAAGCAGGCGGTCGCCGACGAGCCGCGCCTGCAGGAGGCGGCCGGCGCCGACCCCCGGGTCGCCAAGATGCTGGCGATCGCCGAACGCCTCGAGGGGCTCTACTCCAACGCCTCGACCCACGCCGCCGGCGTGGTGATCGGCGATCGGCCGCTGGTCGAGCTGACCCCTCTCTATTGCGACCCCAAGTCGGAGATGCCGGCGACCCAGTTCAACATGAAGTGGGTCGAGGCGGCGGGCCTGGTGAAGTTCGACTTCCTCGGCCTGAAGACGCTCACCACCTTGCGCAAGGCGCAGAACCTGCTGGCGCGGCGCGGGATCGCGGTCGAGTTCGGCGAGATCCCGCTCGACGACGCGAAGACCTTCGCGATGCTCGGGCGCGGCGAGACGGTCGGCGTGTTCCAGGTTGAAAGCGCCGGCATGCGCAAGGCGCTGGCCGAGATGCGCGCCGACCGCTTCGAGGACATCATCGCCTTGAACGCGCTCTACCGCCCGGGGCCGATGGCCAACATCCCCACCTATTGCGCGCGCAAGCTCGGCCACGAGAAGCCCGACTACCCCCATCCCAAGGTCGAGCCCTACTTGCGCGAGACCTTCGGCGTCATCGTCTACCAGGAACAGGTGATGCAGATCGCGCGCGCGCTCTCCGGCTATTCGCTCGGCGAAGCCGACATGCTGCGCCGCGCCATGGGCAAGAAGATCAAGTCGGAGATGGACGCGCAGCGCGCGCGCTTCGTCAAGGGCGCGGTCGAGCGCGGCCTCGCCCACGCCAAGGCCGACGAGGTCTTCGACCTCTTGGCCAAGTTCGCCGACTACGGCTTCAACAAGAGCCATGCGGCGGCCTACGCGCTGATCACCTATTGGACCGCGTGGCTGAAGGCCAACCACCCGGCCGAGTTCCTCGCCGCCTCGATGACGCTCGACAAGGCGAGCGCCGACAAGCTCGCCGAGTACCGCGGCGAAGCGCGCCGGCTCGGCATCCACGCCGCGCCGCCCTCGGTCAACGGCTCCGACGTCGACTTCGACGTTCGCCTCGACGCCGACGGCCAGCCCACCATCGCCTATGCGCTGAGCGCGGTGAAAGGGGTCGGCGACGGCCAGGCGCAGGCGATCGTGCAAGCGCGCGGCGACAAGCCTTTCGCCTCGCTCGCCGACTTCGCGCGGCGGATCGACCCGCGCGGCGTCAACAAGAAGGCGCTCGAATGCCTCGCCGCGGCGGGCGCTTTCGACGAATTGGAGAGCGACCGCGCCGTCGCCTTCGCCTCCGTCGAGCCGATGCTCGCCATCGCCCATCGCCGCGCCGAGGATCTCGCCTCCGGCCAGAGCGCCTTCACGCTGGGAGAGCCCGACGCGGCGCCGCTGCTGACGCGCGCCGCGCCATGGTCGGCGGCCGACCGGCTCAGGCGCGAGTTCGAGGCGATCGGATTCTTCCTCTCCGGCCACCCGCTGGAGGCCTACGAGCCGGCGCTGAAGCGGCTCAGAACCATGCGCTGGATCGAGTTCGCGCGCGCGGCGCGCGGCGGCTCGGCGACCGCGCGGCTCGGCGCCAGCGTCATCGACCGCCACGAGCGGCGCACCCGCAGCGGCTCGAAGCTCGGCGTCATCCAGCTCTCCGACCCCAGCGGCCAGTACGAGGCGATCATCTTCCAGGAGGGCCTCGCCCAATACCGCGACCTGTTGGAGAAAGGCGCCGACGTGCTGGTGACGCTGCAAGGCGCCGCCGACGGCGAGGACGTGCGCGCGCGCATCGTCGAAGTGGAGTCGCTTGCTGAAGCCGCCGCGCGCGTCAACAAGGGCCTGCGCGTGTTCGTGCGCGACGAAGCGCCCCTCGCCTCGATCGCCGAGCTGTTGCGCGCCAAGGGCGAAGGCGAGGTGTCGCTGGTGGCGATGCTGGGGCCCGAGGTCGGCGAAGTCGAGGTGAAGCTGCCGGGGCGATACGCGGTCACGGGGGCCTTGGCCGGCGCGCTGAAGGCGGCGCCGGGGGTGGTGGCGGTGGAGCACGTGTGACGAGGGCGGAGAACGGCAGTAGGCGCGGCCGCGCCTGCAAGGGGCGCGTGCATTGCGCGAAAGTGATGGCGTCCTTGACGCAGCCAATCTATTCCCTTTGTGTACGCATTCAGGTACAATAAGCCATGCGCGTCACCTCCTATTCCGAGCTTCGCCGCAACCTCGCGGCGGCCATCGACCGAGTCAACGCCGACCGCGAGCCCGTCGTGATCACCCGCGACCGCGGCAAGTCGATGGCGGTGCTGATGTCGCTGGAGGACTTCGCCTCCTACGAGGAGACGCGCCACCTCCTGCGCAGCCCGGCGAACGCCGGACGGCTGCTGGAGTCGGTGGCCGAATTGGAGCGCGGCGGCGGCGAGGAGCGGACGCTCTCCGAGTGAAGCTCATTTTCAGCGAGCGCGCGTGGGAGGACTACCTCTACTGGCAGGCGACCGACGCCAAGCTGCTCGCGCGGCTCAACGGCCTGATCAAGGAATGCCTGCGCGCCCCATTCGAAGGAACCGGCAAGCCCGAGCCGCTACGCGGGCCGCTGTCGGGGTGGTGGTCGAGACGATTGACGCAAGAGCATCGCCTCGTCTACCGGCCGACGGAGGGTGGGCTCATGATCGCGCAGTGCCGGTATCACTACTAAAGGCGGCCGCGGGCGGCGTTGACGGCGCCGAGGCGCGCGTGACATCCGGCGTCCGCGTCACTTCCGCGTCGCTTCGAGCGCGGCGAGGTTCGCGCGCACCGTCGCCGTCCGCGGATGATCCGGCCCGTAGCTCGCCTCGCAAATCGCCAACGCGCGGCGATAAAGCGGCTCGGCCTCGTCGAGGCGGTTCGTTGCGGCGAGCATGAGCGCGAGATTATTGAGGTCTCTTCCGACGTCGGGATGATCCGGCCCATAGCTCGCCAAGTCGATCGCCAGAGCGCGCCGACAAAGCGGCTCAGCTTCGCCTGACCGGTTCGTGACGCAGAGCAATTGCCCGAGGTTGTTGAGGTTGGTCGCCACGGTCGGATGATCCGGACCGTACCGTGCCTCGGATATCACCAGCGCCCGCCGATAAAGTGGCTCGGCCTCGCCGCGCCGGATCGTGACGCGCAGTAGTTCCGCGAGATTGTTGAGGCCAGCTGCCACAGTAGGATGATCCGGGCCGTAGCTCGCCTCGCAGATCGCCAATGCGCGGCGGTAAAGCGGCTCGGCCTCACTGCACCGATGCGTGGTGCCAAACCACCCCGCAAGGCTGTTGAGGTCTCTGGCCACGTTCGGATGGGACGGTCCAAAGTTCACCTCGTCGATCGCCAACGCGCGTCGCATGAGTGGTTCGGCCTCGTCCAGCCGGTTCTTGTCCCGAAGCAATATTGCGAGATTGTTGAGGTGGATCGCCACTTCGGGGTGATTCGGTCCAAGGCTCGCTTCGAGGATCGCTAGCGCGCGCCGATAAAGCGGCTCGGCCTCGCCGAGCCGGTTCCCGTCCCGCAGCAAGAGGGCAAGATTGTTGAGGTCTCTCGCCACTGCAGGATGGTCCGGCCCGTAGGTCGCCTCGTCGATTGCCACTGCACGTCGAAAAAGCGACTCCGCCTCGCCAGAGCGAGATGTGGCGTAGAGCAAGCTCGCAAGATTGTTGAGGCCAGTCGCCACAATTGGATGATCCGGTCCGAGACCCGCCTCTTCGATCGCCAGGGCACGGCGATAATGCGGCTCAGCCTCAACGTGCCGGGCTTTCGCTTGGAGCAGCACAGCTAAATGATTGAAAATCCGGGCGGTCGGCTCAGCAATCGCCGCCTCGTCCGCCTGCTTGGCTATCGCCAGAGCATGCGCTGCGAGCGGGTCGAGGACCGGCCAGCTTCGGACGTCCTGCGGATCGCCGACGAACGCCGCATCCACCCAACCGAGCGCCTCCCGCAAGGCCTCGCCGCGCCGCTCCTCCGTCATGTTCCGCCGCGCGAAATCCTGCACCAGCCGGTGCACGGCGAAACCGTCCTGCGTCGCCTTGCCGGCCTCCGCCGTCGCGCGCGAGGCGAGCGAATAGGCGAAGAGATTGGCGCGCGCCGCGCGCGCGTCGAAGCCTGCGGGATCGCCGGGCGCGGCGACGTCGAGCAGCGAGTCGGGAACCGGCTCCGGCGCAAGGAAGGCGAGGCGTTCGAGCAGGCGGCGGGCGTCAGGCGTCAGGCGGTCGACCGAGGTCGCCCAGGTCGCGGCGAGGCCCGTGTCGTGGTCGTAGCTCATCAGGGTCTTGTCGAACCAGGCAAGCACGGTCGCGCGCTTCTCGCGCCAAAGTTTGAGATAGCGCGCGAAGTCGATGCGCTCGGTGGCGATATAGGCGCCCGCCTGCTCGAGCCCGAGCGCGAGGCCGCCGAGTTCGCCGGCAAGCTCTTGCGCCAGCTTCGCGTCGTCGGGCGAGCGCGCGCGGTCCTCGTCGGTGCGCTCCAGAAGGAAGGCGACGGAGGCAGCTTCATCGAGCACGCCGAGATCGAGCGTACGCAGCGAAGCGGGGAAATTGCCGGCGCGACCGGTGACGATGACCTTGCCGCCGCTGAGCCGCGCTAACAGCTTATCGACGGCGGCGACGGCGGCAGGGTCGTCGACGTTGTCGACGATCATCAGCCAGCCCGCATGGGCTGCGAGCCAGCCGAGCGCCGCGGCGATCTTCGCCGCGTCCTCGCGCGCCTCTTTCTCCGGCAGATTGAGAATGTCCGGCCCGGCGAGCGCGGCGAGGCTGGTGTCGAGCCCGGCCGGCGTATCGGCGCGTAGGAACAGCAGCGCCGAATGTTCGCCCTCGTGCTTGAGCGCATATTCGGCCGCCAGCCGCGTCTTGCCGATCCCGCCGAGCCCATGCAGCGCCCGCCCAACGATCGCCGTCGCCCCGCCCGCCTCCGCGTTCAGCGCTTCGTGCAGCTTATCAAGGGCTTCCTCGCGGCCCTTGAAGAGCGAGCCGAGCGAGGCGAAAGGAAGGTTTTTCGGGCGGCGCGTCGTTCTTGCGGCCTCGGCTTTCGCCAGCAGGTCGAGAATCGCCGAAGCGAGGACGTGCTTGGCGAGATCGTCCGGGCCGTTGAACTCGCAGCCGGGATAACGCTTGAGCGCCCGGAGCCGCGCCAGATGCGCCGCTTGCGCGGCGCGCGAAGCGTCCGTCGGCGCATAATTCGGTCCGCGCTCGACTTTGTCGGCGGCCTTGGCGATCAACAACAGCTTGCGATGATAGAGCGCCAGCCACGCCTCCCACTGCGTGTAGGAGACCTCGGCGCGGTCGCGCAACGCCGCGCCGAGCGGCGGCAAGTCGGCGGCGAGATCGGGATGCTTGGCGAGCAAGGCGTCGACGTCGCGGTCAAGCGGCGCCGAACCCGTCATGTCGCCGACCAGATGCACGACGGCGTCGCAGCTTTCGATATAGACGTCGAGCTTGTCCAGCGTGTCGCCGCCGAGGTCCTTGAAGTCCTCCTGCACCTTCACGTCGACGTTGGGTCGCGTGAGGTCCTTGCGGAGTTGATCGCGATAGGCGCGGAACTCGTCGGAGACCGTCGAGAGAAAGACCTTCACCGAGCCCAACATCGGCGCGCCCGCGCTATTCTTCGCCTTTCGATTGTGGCGCGCCGGCGATGGCGCAGGAAGCGCTCCGCCGCGAACCATTCGTCGCACGCGAGCGCCGTCTTGGCCGGCGCGAGCGGGTCGACGCGCCCTGCGCCGCGACAATTGTTTGACGCCGAGCCGATCGGCACCGAGAAATAGTTGTAATATCAAATACTTACATCGCTTTGTTGAAGTCGCCGCGCGACGCGGGCGAGGCGCGGACGATCGGTCGCCGCGCCACCTCTCCCCGCCCTCGCCAAACTGGACAGCTTTTGCCGCCTAACGCGTTGAAACGACGCGCCGGCGGAAAGGACGCGCGGGACTCGCGCGGCTTGGTTCGCCGTCGCTTGCCTTTCTCGCCCGCCTCCCTTATTACCCAGGCCATTCCACAGGCGGGTCTTTTCGCGCGCCCTGCTCCAAGGGTTCGCTTCCGGTGGCGAGGGAACTCGCTGCGACGATCCACCGAGGCTCAACCGGAAAGGAAAACGCAGTGTCTCTGCCGGATTTCACCATGCGCCAGCTGCTCGAGGCGGGCGCGCATTTCGGCCATCAGTCGCATCGTTGGAACCCGAAGATGGCGCCCTTCATCTTCGGCGTGCGCAACTCGATCCACATCATCGACCTCGCCCAGACGGTGCCGCTGATGCACCAAGCGCTGAAGACGGTGTCCGACACCGTCGCCAAGGGCGGCCGGGTGCTGATGGTCGGCACCAAGCGCCAGGCGGCGGACGAGATCGCCGAGGCGGCCAAGCGCTCGGCGCAGTATTTCGTCAACTCGCGCTGGCTCGGCGGCACGCTGACCAACTGGAAGACCATCTCCGCCTCGATCGCCCGCCTGCGCAAGCTCGACGAGCAGCTCGGCGAAGGCGCCAAGGGCCTGACCAAGAAGGAGCGCCTGATGCTGTCGCGCGAGCGCGACAAACTTGAGAAGGCGCTCGGCGGCATCAAGGAGATGGGCGGGGTGCCCGACCTGGTGTTCGTCATCGACACCAACAAGGAGGCGTTGGCGATCAAGGAGGCGAACCGCCTCAAGATCCCGGTGATCGCCATCCTCGACACCAATTGCGACCCCGACGGCATCGCTTACCCCGTGCCCGCCAACGACGACGCCAGCCGCGCCATCACGCTCTATTGCGATCTTGTCGCGCGCGCGGCGATCGACGGCATCTCGCGCAGTCAGGGCGCGGCAGGCGTCGATCTCGGCGAGGCCGAGGCGCCGATCGCCGAGGCCCTGCCCGAGCCGACGGCGGCCGAAGGGGAGCCGGTCGAGCCGACCTCGACCGAGCGCTTCGAGCTGCTCGCCGCGCCGCGCGGCGCGCCCGACGATCTCGCCAAATTGACCGGCGTCGGCCCGCAGATCGTCAAGAAGCTCAACGATCACGGCGTCTTCCACTATTGGCAGATCGCCGCGCTGACCGACGAAGAGGCCAATCAGCTCGACGCCGACCTCAAGTTCAACGGCCGCGTGGCGCGCGACCATTGGGCGGAGCAGGCCCGCGCGCTGATCGCCGCGGAGTAAGTTTTTCCTCTCCCGTTCGCGGGAGAGCGCTCGCAGCGAGGGCGGGAGCCGCCCTCGTCGGGCCCTCCGGGCCGCCTTCTCCCGCCAAGCGGGAGAAGCGAGGCTTCGAAGGCGCCGCGTCAACTGTCGTTCGTTTCAATTCTGGGGAAGATCGCCATGGCCACGATTAGCGCCGCGCTGGTGAAAGAACTGCGCGAGAAGACCGGCGCAGGGATGATGGATTGCAAAACCGCGCTCGGCGAGACCGGCGGCGACATCGAGGCGGCGGTCGACTGGCTGCGCAAGAAGGGCCTCGCCAAGGCGGCCAAGAAGAGCGGCCGCGTCGCCGCCGAAGGACTGGTCGGCGTGGCGGTCGAAGCCAATTTCGGCGTCGTCGTCGAGCTGAACTCGGAGACCGACTTCGTCGCCCGCAACGACGATTTCCAGGCGCTGGTGCGCGGCGTGCTCGCGGTGGCGATCGACAAGGGGCCGGACGTCGACGTCGAGGCGGTGAAGGCCGCCCACTATCCGAGCGGCGGCACGGTCGCCGACGCCATCGCCAGCGCCATCGCCACCATCGGCGAGAACATGACGTTGCGCCGCGCCCAGGGGCTGCATGTCGCCGAGGGCGTGATCGGCCATTACGTGCACAGTCAGATCGTCGACGGGCTCGGCCGCATCGGGGTGCTGGTCGCGCTCCAGTCGAAGGGCGAGGCCGCCGCGCTCGAGCCGATCGCCCGCAAGGTGGCGATGCACGTCGCCGCCTCGAACCCGATCGCCGTCGATTCCAGCGGCGTCGACGCGGCGACGATCGCGCGCGAGCGCTCGGTGCTGACCGAGAAGAACGCCGGCAAGCCGCCGCAAGTGCTGGAGAAGATCGTCGAGTCGGGCCTGAAGAGCTTCTACAAGGAGGTCTGCCTGGTCGATCAGCCGTTCGTGCACGACCCCGCCAAGTCGGTCGCCCAGGCGCTGAAGGAAGCGGAGAAGACGGTCGGCGCGCCGATCGCCGTCGCCGGTTTCGTCCGCGTCGCGCTCGGCGACGGAATCGTCAAGCCCGCTGCGGAGGCGTGAGCCTCGGTGACGACAGGGCGGCCTCGGGGCCGCCCTTTTCATCTCCGCGCTCGACAAGCGCGATACGGCTGCTCGACGGAGGCGCGATGACGCTCGCGGAAATTGTCGTGGCTGGCGCTCGCCGCTGTCGCCGGCGGCGCCGTGTCGATGGCTTCGCCGGCCGTCTTGCTAAAGCGGAAAGGCTTGGCGTATTTCCGTCGGGACTGACGGCGGCCGACCGTCGAACCCGACCTTTCGCCAAATCCGCCCGCACCCGAAACCGCCACGCGCCAGGAGACCCGCCTTGACCGACAGCGCGCCCGCCAAACCCCTGTTCAACCGCGTCGTGGTCAAGCTCTCCGGCGAGGCGCTGATGGGGCCGGACCCCTTCGGCTTGCACGCGCCGACCATCGAGCGCATCGCCGCCGACCTCAAGGCGGCGGCCGATCTCGGCGCCGAAGTCGCAGTGGTGGTCGGCGGCGGCAATTTCTTCCGCGGCCTCAGCGGCGCCGACAAGGGCATCGAGCGGGCGCGCGCCGACTCGATCGGCATGCTCGCCACGGTGATGAACGCGCTGGCGATGGAGGGCGCGCTCGAACGGCTCGGTCAGCCGGCGCGCGTCCTCTCGGCGGCGTCGATGCCCTCGCTCTGTCAGCCCTACTCGCGTCAGGCCGCGCTCAACCACCTCGTCAAGCGGCGCATCGTCATGCTGGCCGGCGGCACCGGCAATCCGTTCTTCACCACCGACACCGGCGCGGCGCTGCGCGCGTGCGAGCTCTCCGCCGACGCGGTGATGAAGGCGACCCAGGTCGACGGCGTCTACACCGCCGACCCGAAGAAGGACCCCACCGCGACCCGCTACGACCGCCTTTCCCACGACGAGGCGATCGCCCGCAAGCTCGCGATCATGGACGCCACCGCCTTCACGCTGGCGCGCGACAACCGCATCCCGATCGTCGTCTTCTCGATCGCCGAGCCCGGCGCGATCGCCGCGGCCCTGGTCGGCAAAGGCCGCGCCACCTACGTCATGCCGTGACCCCGAGCTCCGCCGCCGACCTCTCGCAAGGCGGGTATTGGAACGGCCCCGGCGCCAAACGCTGGAGCGAAGGCTGCGACGCGCCGGACGCGGTTTTCGCCCCCGTCGCCGAGATTCTCTTCGCCAAGGCGCGCCCGGGGGCGGGCGAACGCGCGGTCGACGTCGGCTGCGGCTGCGGCGCGACCACCCAGGAGCTCGCCCGCCGCGTCGGGCCGACCGGCCGCGCCGTCGGGATCGACATTTCGGCGGCGATGATCGCCGAGGCGCGCCGGCGCGCGCCCGCCGGCGGCGCGGCCGAGTTCCTCGTCGCCGACGCCGCGACCCACGCTTTCGCGCCGGCGTCGATCGACCTTCTGTTCTCGCGCTTCGGCGTGATGTTCTTTTCCGACCCGGTCCTCGCCTTCGCCAACCTGCGCCAGGCGACGAAGCGCGGCGGACGCCTCGTCTTCGCCTGCTGGCGCGAGCTTGAGCGCAATCCGTGGCACACGATCCCCCTGGAGGCCGCGTGCAAGCACGTTCCGCGCCCGCGCGAGCCTGGCCCGGAAGAGCCCGGCCCGTTCTCGCTCGCCGACCGAGCGCGCCTGCGCCGGGTCCTGGCGGCGGCTGGCTTCGCCGATGTTTCGCCGACTCCGGTTGAGATCGAGCTCGATCTCGCGGCCGGAAAAGGGTTCGACGCGGCGGTCGAGACGCCCTTTCACGTCGGCTTCGCCTCCCGCGCGCTGGAAAACCAACCTGAGCCGGCGCGCGCCGCCGCGAGGGAGGCGATCCGCGCCGCGCTCGCGCCCTACCGTCGCGGCGACCGCGCGCCGCTCGCCGCGGCGATCTGGATCGTCGAGGCGGTCAATCCGTGAAGCGAAAAAGCCAGCGCGATCAATTCGCCGGCAGCGCGACCTCAAGCACCAAGTCCGCCAGCCGCTCGGCCGCGTCGGCGACGCCAGCGGCCTTGGCGGCGGCGGCGGCCTTGGCGAGCGCCGGCGGATCGGCGAGCGCGGCGCGGATGAGGTCGGCGAGGCGCTGCGGCGTGAACTCGAGCTGCGGAACCACCGTCGCTCCGCCGCTCGCGGCGAGGATGGCGGCGTTGCCGGCCTGGTCCTGGTCGAGCGCGTGCGGGAGCGGCACCAGGATCGACGGCCGCCCGATCGCGGCGAGCTCGGAGACGGTGGAAGCGCCGGCGCGGCCGACCACCAGATGCGCGCGGGCGATGCGCGCCGGCAGGTCGGGAAAGAATTCGGCGAGCTCGACCGGGAAGCTCAGGCGCGCGCAAGCGGCGGCGACGCGCGCCTTGTCCTCGCCGCGCGCCTGCAGGGTCAGGCGAATGCGCGCGCGCGCGTCGGCGCCGAGCAGCGCCAGCGCTTCAGGGACGACGTCGGCCATCACCCGCGCCCCTTGCGAGCCGCCGGTGATCAGGAGATCGAGACGGCCGCCATCGAAAGCGGGATAGGGCGCCGCGGCGGCGAGGATCACCGCCGGCCGCACCGGATTGCCGGTGAAGCGCATCTTGGCGCGCAACGCGGGGGCGACGCCCTTCAGCTCGGCGAAGCCGCTGGCGATCGCCGTCACCCGCGGCGCGAGGAAGCGGTTGGCGCGGCCGATCACCGCGTTCTGCTCATGCAGCACGCTCGGCAGGCCGAGAAGCCACGCCGCCGTCAACGGCGGCGCGGTCGGATAGCCGCCGAAGCCGACCACCGCGCGCGGCTTCAGCCTTCTCAACAGCGCCAGCGCGACCACGACGCCGCCGGCGAGAATCGCCGCGGCGCGCGCCTTGACCAAGACGCCCGCGGCGGTCGGCGTCGCGGAAGGGACGACGTGGATCGCGCGGGCGGGAAACTCGCCGCCGTAGCGCAACGCTCGCTCGTCGGCCAACAGCTCGACCGGCGCGCCGCGCGCGTTGAGCGCCGCCGCCAGCGCCGCGGCGGGAAAGAGATGCCCGCCGGTTCCCCCCGCGGCGACGACGATGGCGCGCGGCTCGCTCACCGCATGTCCGCCGGCTTGACGTCGAGCTCGGCGAGCGGCCGCTTGCGCGTCAGCGCGATGAGGAAGCCCATGCCGAGGCCGAGCGCGAGCAGCGACGAGCCGCCGTAGGAGACGAAGGGCAGCGTCATGCCCTTGGCGGGGATGGCGCGCAGGTTGACGGCGATATTGATCCAGCTCTGCACGCCGAACATTAGCGTCAGCCCTGCCGCCGCCAGGCGGCAGAACGGATCGGCGTTGCGCGTCGCCAGCCACAGGCCGCGCACGACGATGAAGCCGAAGAAGGCGATCAGCGCCAGGCAGGCGATCATGCCGAACTCCTCGCCGGTGACGGCGAAGACGAAATCGGTGTGGGCGTCGGGCAGGATGCGCTTGTAGACGCCCTCTCCCGGTCCGCGCCCGAACCAGCCGCCCGAGAGGATGCTCTGCAACGCGGTGTCAACCTGGAAGCTATCGGCGACGCCGCCGACGCTGTCGGGATCGAAAAAGCGCAGCACGCGCTCATGCACGTGCGGCGAGAGCCTGAACGCGGCGAGGCCGCCGATCGCGCCGACCCCGCTCAAGCCCAGCACCCAGAACCAGTGCAGGCCGGCCGTAAAGAATAGCGCGACCCACACCAGCGCCACCAGCGTCGTCTGGCCGAAGTCGGGTTCGAGGATCAGCGGCGCGAGCGTCGCCGGCAGCAACAGGAACGCCAGCGCCTTGCCCGCGAGCGCGGGGGATTCGGCGCGCCCGCCTTCGGCGAAGGCCCAGGCGCAGAGCACGACGAACGCCGGCTTGACGAATTCCGACGGCTGCACCCCGAAGATCCACCGCCGCGCCCCCTTGACCTCGGCGCCGAACAGCAGCGCGAGGATCATCAGCGCCATGCCGACGACGAAGACCATCAGCGCGGCGCGGCGCACATGGCGCGGCGACAGGAAGGAGACGGCGACCATCAACGCCGCCGACGGCAGCAGCATCGCCGCCTGGCGATCGACGAAATGGAAGGTCGACAGGTTGAGCCGCTCCGCCACCGCGGGGCTGGCGGCGAGCGCCATCACCACGCCGACCACCATCAAGGCCCCGAACGACCCGAGCAGCCAAAGGTCGACGCTGCGAAACCAGTCGGCGACCAGGCCGCGCTCCGCTCTCGACGTCATGCCCCGCCCCCTTTGGCCGCGATCAACGCGGCGACGAGCTCGCGGAAACGGTCGCCGCGCGCCTCGAAATTGGCGAATTGGTCGAACGAGGCGCAGGCGGGCGACAACAGCGCCACCGGCTCCGCCGCATCGCTCTTCTCCGCATCGCGCGCCGCCGCGCCAAGCGCGTTCTCCAGCGTGCCGCAGCGCTCGAAGGCGACGGCGCCGGCGAGCGTGCGGGCGAATTCGTCGCTCGCCGCGCCGATCAGATAGGCCTTGGCGACGCGGCCGAACAGGCCGCGCAGCGGCTCGATCCCGCCCGCCTTCGGCTTGCCGCCGAGGATCCAATAGATGTCGTGGAACGACAGCAGCGCCTTCTCGGCCGCGTCGGCGTTGGTCGCCTTCGAATCGTTGACGAACAGCACGCGGCCGAGCCGACCGACCTGCTCCATGCGGTGGGCGAGGCCGGGAAACGAGGCCATCGCGCGCGCGATGGTCGCGGCGTTGACCGCCAGCGCCCGCGCCGCGGCGAAGGCGAAGGCGGCGTTCTGACCGTTGTGGGCGCCGCGCAGCGCTGGCGCGGCGCGAAGATCGATGCGCGCCGCTTCGCCGCGCGCGACGACGAAGCGGTCCTCCACCCACACGTCGGCGAGCGGGGAAGGCGCGGCCGAGATCGTCACGACGCGCCGGCCCGCGGCGCGCAAGCGCTCGGCGATGGCGCGGCAATAGGCGTCGTCGACGCCGACCAGCGCCGTGTCGGAATGGGCGACGAGGCGTTCCTTGATCGCCGCGTAGTTCTCCATCGTCCCGTGGCGGTCGAGGTGATCGGGCGTCAGGTTGATCAGCGCGCCGACGGTCGGCTGAAGCGACGGCGCGAGATCGATTTGAAAGGTCGAGCACTCGACGACGTGGACGCGCGAGCGCGCCGGCGGCGGCAAGTCGAGGATCGGCACGCCGATGTTGCCGCCCATGGCGACGTCGCGTCCGGCCTCGCGGAAGACATAGGCGATCAGCGCGGTGGTGGTCGACTTGCCGTTGGTGCCGGTGATGGCGACGAGCGGCGCGTCGGGCGCGCGCGAAGCGCGCTCGCGGGCGTAGAGCTCAATGTCGCCGATCACCTCGACGCCCGCCGCCTTCGCCTTGTCGACCGTCCAGTGCGGCTTGGGATGGGTCAGCGGCGCGCCCGGCGCGAGGATCAGCGCGGCGAAGGCGCGCCAGTCGGCGGCGGCGAGATCGACCGGCGCGAAGCCCGCCGCGGCGGCGCGCGCGCGCGAATTCGCATCGTCGTCCCAGACGGCGACCTCCGCGCAGCCCGCCTGAAGCGCGCGCGCGGTCGCCAGCCCCGAGCCGCCGAGGCCGAACAGCGCGACGCGCCGGGAGCGGAAGGTTTCGACCGGCGTCATCCTCACCTCAGCTTCAAGGTGGCGAGGCCGACCATCGCCAGCACGAAGGCGACGATCCAGAAACGCATGACGATCTGCGGCTCCGACCAGCCAAGCTGCTCGAAGTGATGATGGATCGGCGCCATCTTGAACACGCGCTTGCCGGTGAGCTTGAACGAGGCGACTTGCACCACCACCGACAGCGCCTCGACGACGAACAGCCCGCCGACGATCGCCAGCACGATCTCGTGCTTGATCGCCACCGCGGTCGCGCCGAGCAGGCCGCCGAGCGCCAGCGAGCCGGTGTCGCCCATGAAGATCTGCGCTGGCGGCGCGTTGAACCACAGGAAGCCGACGCCGGCGCCGATCAGCGCGCCGCACACCACCATCAGGTCGCCTGCATAAGGCACGTGATTGATCAAGAGGTAGCGCGAGTAGAGGAAGTTGCCGGCGAAGTAGGCGATCAGCCCGAGCGTCGCCGCCGCCACCATCACCGGCACGATCGCCAGCCCGTCGAGCCCGTCGGTGAGGTTGACCGCATTGCCGAACGCGACGATGACGAACGGGCCAAACAGCAGATAAGCCCAGCCGAGATCGACGACGTAGCCGTTGAAGAACGGCAGCGCCAGCGCGGTCGCGCCGACCGCGCCGACGCGCATCATCGCGGCGCAGGCGACGAAGGCGATGAGAAACTCGCCGCCGAGCCGCGCCTTGCCGGAGAACCCGCGGGCCGACTGTTTCGTCACCTTGAGGTAGTCGTCGTAGAAGCCGATCGCGGCGAAGCCGGCGGTGACGAACATCACGATCCATACGTAGGGGCTGCCGAGGTTCGCCCACAACAGCGCCGAGGCGAACATGCCGAACAGGATCATCAGGCCGCCCATGGTCGGCGTGCCCTTCTTGGTGACCAGGTGGGAGGCCGGCCCGTCGGCGCGGATCGGCTGTCCTTTGCCCTGCTTGAGGCGCAGCGTCGAGATGATCATCGGGCCGAAGAAGAACACCAACAGAAGCCCGGTCGTCGCCGCGCCGAGCGTACGGAAGGTGAGATAGCGGAACAGGTTGAAGACGCCCGCGACATGCGAAAGATCAGCCAGCCAAGTCAGCATCGAAACTTCCTATCGCCGCGTCGGGGCGGATGAGAAACGCTCGCGCAGCGCCGCCACCAGCGGACCCATGCGGCTGCCGTTCGAACCCTTGACCATCAGCACGTCGCCGCCGCGCAGCGCCGCAGCGAGCGGCGCGACGATCTCCTCCGCGCGCTCGCCCCAAGCGGCGCGCGCGGAGGCCGGCGCGGCGTCGAACAGCGCGCGCGACAGCGGCCCGGCGGCGAACAGGAGATCGACGCGGGCTTCGGCGAGCGCATCGGCGAGCGCGGCGTGCATCGCCGCGCCTTCGGCGCCGAGCTCCAGCATGTCGCCGATCGCCGCGATCCGCCGCCCGCCGGCGCCCGGCGCCGCCGCGCCGAGCAGCGTCAGCGCCGCGCGCATCGAGGCCGGGTTGGCGTTGTAGCTCTCGTCGATGACGGTGAAAGGGCCGGTTCGGCTTTGCAGGGCGAAGCGTTCGCCCCGCCCTTGCTGCGGCGCGAACGCCGAGAGCGCCGCCGCCGCGGCGGCGAGGTCGAGGCCGAGCGCCGCCGCGACCGCGAGCGCGCCGATCGCGTTCTCGGCCATGTGGCGGCCGGGCGCTCCGAGGCGAAAGTCGAGCGCGCGGCCGAGCACGCGCGCCTCGACGCGCGATCCCTCGCCCTCCGCGGCGACCGTGACCAGCCGCGCGTCGCAGGAATCGTCGGCGCCGAACGAAAGAATGCGCGCGCCCTGCGCCCGCGCGGCGCGTACGAGACGGTCGAACTGTAGCGCGTCGCGATTGAGGACCGCGGTCGCGCCCGGCGCGAAGGCCGAAAAGATCTCGGCCTTGGCGTCGGCGATCGCCTCCAGAGAGCCGAGATATTCGATGTGCACTGGCGCGATGGTCGTCACCAGCGCGACCTCGGGCCGCGCCAACGCGACCAGCGGCGCGATCTCGCCGGAATGGTTCATGCCGATCTCGACCACGGCGAAAGCGGCGCTGCTGGGCAGGCGCGCGAGCGTCAGCGGGACGCCCCAATGGTTGTTGTAGGAGGCGGCCGAAGCATGGGCCGGCCCCGCCTCGCCGAGCGCAACGCGCAGCATCTCCTTGGCGCTGGTCTTGCCAACCGAGCCGGTGACGGCGACGACGCGCGCTTCCGCGCGCGCTCGCGCCGCGCTGGCGAGCCGCTCCAACGCGCCCAGCGCGTCGTCGACGGCGAAGATCGGCCCCAGCGCGGCGAGCGCGGGCTCGACCGGCCCGGCGACGATCGCCGCCGCGGCGCCCGCCGCGAAGGCGCGTCCGACGAATTCCCGGCCGTCGCGGTTGTCGCCCTTGAGCGCGACGAACAGATCGCCGGACCGAAGCGTGCGCGTATCGATCGACACGCCGTTCACGGCTTGCGCCAGTGGCGCGCTCGGCTGGCCGAGCGCCGCGGCGAGCTCGGCTTCGCTCCACAGCGCGTCCGTCATGCCACCTCCTCGATCGCCGCCCGCGCCGCCTCGCCGTCGGAGAACGGCAGCGTCCGGTCGGCGAGGATCTGGCCGGTCTCGTGGCCCTTGCCGGCGATCAGCAGCGCGTCGTCGGCGCTGAGCATGGCGATCGCCGCGCGGATCGCTTCGCCGCGGTCGCCGATCTCACGCGCGCGTGGCGCGGCGGCGAGAATCGCGGCGCGGATGGTCGCCGGGTCTTCCGAGCGCGGATTGTCGTCGGTGACGATGACTACGTCGGCGAGCCGCGCGGCGATCGCGCCCATCATCGGCCGCTTGCCGGAGTCGCGGTCGCCGCCGCAACCGAACACCACGATCAAGCGGCCGCGCACGAACGGGCGCAGCGCGGCGAGCGCCTTCTCCAGCGCGTCGGGCTTGTGCGCGTAGTCAACCACCACCGGCGCGCCGCGCTTGTCGCCGAGGCGTTCGAGCCGCCCCGGCGCGCCTTCGAGCCTTCCCAGCGCGGCGAAGACCGCGTCTGGCGCGCTTCCCGTGGCGAGGCAGAGAGCGGCGGAGACCAACGCGTTGGAGACCTGGAAATCGCCCGGCAACGGCAGCCGCACGCGGCGCTCCCGCCCGGCGTAGGCGAAAACGATGCGGGTGGCGAAGCCGTCGCGCTCGGTCGAGATCAGCCGAATGGCCTCGCCGCGCGCGCCGACCGAAATGGGCCGGAGGCCGCGTGCGGCCGCCGCCTCGGCGACGCGGGGGGCGACCTCGCTGTCGCCGTCGAACACCGCCGGCGCGCCGACCGGCAACAGCTCGCGAAACAGCCTCAGCTTGGCGGCGAGATAGGCCTCCATCGTCGCGTGATAGTCGAGGTGGTCGCGCGACAGGTTGGTGAAGGCGCCGGCGGCGAAGCGGACTCCGTCGAGACGCTTCTGGTCGAGGCCGTGCGACGAGGCTTCGATCGCCGCATGGGTCACGCCGGCTTCGGCCAGCGCTTCGAGCGTTTGGCGCAGCGCGATCGGGTCGGGCGTGGTCATCGAGCCATAGCGGTTGATCGGCCGCGAGACGACGCCAAGCGTGCCGAGCGAGGCGGCCTCGCGGCCGCTCGCCGCCCAGATCTGGCGAACGAAGGCGGCGATCGAGGTCTTGCCGCTGGTGCCGGTGACGGCGACGACGATCTCGGGCTGGCGCGGATAGAAACGCGCCGCGGCGGCGGCCAGCGCGGCGCGCGCGTCGGCGACGCGAACGAACGCCGGAGCGGCGAAATCCGGGGCGCGCTCAGCGACGATGACGGCCGCGCCCTTCGCCGCCGCCTCGGCGGCGTAGGCGAGGCCGTCGGCCTTGGTTCCGGGAACGGCGAAGAACGCGTCGCCCGGCGCGACCTTGCGGCTGTCGGCGGAGAGGCCGCCGATCTCGCGTTCAGCGAGCGCGGCGTCCGCGCCGGCGAGGTCGAGAATGTCGCCGAGCCGCTTCATTCTTTGCCCATCCGGTCGGCGTCGCCGCCCAGCCCAAGGCGCGCGAGCAAGGGGAACGGCTGGTCGGGGAAATGGTCGGCCGGCGGCGCGCCTTCCAGCGGCTCGACGCGCTCGATCAACCTGCCGACGGTGCGGCCGGCGTTCCAGGCGGCGGTATGGTAGCCGCCGTCCTCCGGCAGGCCCTGCGGCTCGTCGTACATCGCCATGTAAAGATACTTCGGCTTGTCGGCCGGCGCGATGGCCATGAAAGTGGTGAGCACCTTGTCCTGCGAATAATGGCCGTTGACGATCTTGTCCGCCGTGCCGGTCTTGCCGCCGACGTAATAGCCGGGAACGTTGGCGAGGCCAGCCGAGCCGTGGGTGGCGTTGGAGCGCATGAGATAGCGCATCGATTCCGACGTCTGGGCGCTGACGACGCGATGGCTGACGGCGAGCGCCGCGGCCTCGTCGCGCGGCAGGAAGGTCGGCGTCATCAGCTCGCCGCCGTTGACCAGCGCCGCGACCGCCATCATCGCCTGCAGCGGCGCGACGTTGAGGCCCTGGCCAAAAGCGATGGTCATGGTGTTGAGCTCGCCCCAGCGCTTGGGGACCAGCGGCTCGGCGCTCTCCGGCAGCTCGGTGCGCATGCGGTCGAGTTCGCCCATCTTCTTCAGGAACGCCTGGTGAGCCTCGACGCCGACCATCAGCGCCATCCGCGCCGTGCCGATGTTGGAGGAATGGGTGAACACTTCCGGCACGGTGAGAACGCGATGGGTGGCGTGAAAGTCGTGGATGGTGAAGTGTCCGTAGCGCAAGCTCTCGCGGGCGTCGATGCGCGAATTGAGCGTGACCTTGCCCGCGTCGAGCGCCATGGCGATCGACAGCGCCTTGAAGGTCGAGCCCATCTCGTAGACGCCGACGTTCATGCGGTTGATCCGGGTCGGATCCTTGTTGAAGTCAGCGGGGTCGTTGGGATCGAAATCGGGCAGCGATTCCAAAGCGATGACCTCGCCGGTGTTCACCTCGAGGATCGCGCCGGCGGCAGCCTTGGCCTTGAAGCGCGCCATGCCGGCGACAAGCTCGTCGCGCAAGGCGTGGGTCGCATCGAGGTCGAGCGACAGCCTGACCGGCTTCAGCGCCGCCGGATCGACGACGAAGCCCGCCACATGCGGGTCGGTGAGGCTCTGCTGGTCGAGGTACTTCTCCATCCCGGCGATGCCGACGTTGTCCTTGTCGACGAAGCCGATGACATGCGCGGCGAGCGGCCCGTTGGGATAGACGCGCTTGTTCTCAGGCAGGAAGCCGACGCCCGGCAGGCCGAGGTGGAAGATCTCCTGCTGCTCCTTCGGCGTCACCTGGCGCTTGACCCAGACGAAGCCCTTCTTCGAGCCGAGACGCTCGCGCAGCTCCTTGGCGTCGACGTCGGGCAGCACCGCGGTGATCAGCTCCACCGCCTCGTCCTTGTCGATGATGCGCCGCGGCTCGGCGAACACCGACATCGTCTTGACGTCGGTGGCGAGGATGGCGCCGTTGCGGTCGAGCAGGTCGGGGCGCGCGCCGGAGACGGCCTGGTCGGCGTCGAGCTTCAGCATCTGCGGCGGATCGTGGGCCAAGCCGAGGTCGACGAGCTTGCCGGCGACCGCCGCGTAGGCCGCGAACATGACGAAGGCGATAAGGCGGATACGGCCGCCGCTCTTGTCCAACCGGGAGGAGAACAGCGCGCCGAGCGCCGCGCGCGCTCGCGCCCAGCGTCGCTTGGCGGGGCCGACCTCTGCGGCTTCGAGCGAGGGCGCCGCCATGGCCTACCTCACCGGTGGCGTGCCGCCGACGACGCCGGCGCTCGGCGACGCCGACTCGGCGATCAGCCCGAGCGATTCGAGCTTCCGACCGATCGAGTCGACCTTCGGCTGACGGTCGGGCAGGTCGTCGGCCTTGACGATCTGGGCGAGCGCCAGCGGCTGCATGTCCAACTGCTTGTCGGCGAGCTCCTGCAGCCGGTCGGGACGGACGAGATGGGCGTATTCGGCGCGCAGCAGGTTGATGGCGTCGCGCTCCTTGTCAATCTGGTGGCGCGTTTTGACCAGCTGCTCGTCGGCGTAGATCGTCTGGTACTTGACGCTGTAGACGTAGGCCGCCGAGGCGATCAGCGCGACGATGGCGCAAACGTGGAGAATCCGCCACATCATCCCCTCCTCGGCCGCTCGGGCGGCGGGCCGATGAGCGCCGCGAGCTCGGGGTCGCGCGGAAGCGGCGGCGCGGCGAGGCGCTCGGCGAAGCGCAGCTTGGCCGAATGCGCGCGCGGGTTGGCGGCGCGCTCGGCTTCGCCGGGCGCGATCGGCTGACCCGCGGGAACGACGAAAGTCGGCGCGGGACGCGGCGGCTCGCCCGGCAACGGCCGCGACGCCGCCTGCCCGCGGCCGGAGCGGCGGGCGAGGAACTGCTTGACGATGCGGTCCTCGAGCGAATGAAAGGTCACGACGGCGAGCCGGCCGCCCGGCTTGAGCGCGCGCTCCGCCGCCTCGATGCCGGCGAGCAACTGCCCGAGTTCGTCATTGACGGCGATGCGCAGCGCCTGGAAGACCCGGGTGGCGGGATGGGTCGCCTCGCCCGGCCGCGCCCGAGCGACGCGCGCGACCATCTCGGCGAGCTGCAATGTCGAAACGTAAGGCGCGCGCTCTCGGTCGGCGACGATGGCGCGGGCGATGCGTCGCGACGCGCGCTCCTCGCCAAAGCGGTAGAGGATGTCGGCGATCGCGTCTTCGTCCTCCTCGCGCAGGATATCGGCGGCGCTGCGGCCCTTCTTCTCCATGCGCATGTCGAGCGGCGCATCGCGGCGCAGCGAGAAGCCGCGCTCGGCTTCGTCGAGCTGGGTCGAAGACACGCCGACGTCGAGGACGACGCCGTCGAGCGGCGCCAGGCCGAGCCGCTCGGCGATCGCGTCGAGGTCGCCGAAGCGGCCTTCGATGAGCGTCAGCCGCCCGCCGGACGCGGCGACCAGCTCGGCCCCCGCGGCGATCGCGTCGGGATCGCGGTCGACGGCGATCACCCGCGCGCCGCGCTCGATCAGCGCCCGCGAATAGCCCCCGGCGCCGAAAGTGCCGTCGAGATAGACGCCGCTGGGGCGAACCGCCAGCGCGCCGAGCGCTTCGGCGAGCAGCACGGGAACGTGACGGGCCGGTCCGCCGGCGGCGACGGTTTCCGCGCCGCGACCCGCCATCATTCCCGCGCTCCCGACGGGGCGGCGCGCGCCGCCCGTTCCGTGAGCTCGGCCCGCAGGCGCCGCACCCGCAAGGTGGCCTCCTCGAGGTGGGCGGCGAAACGGGCCGGCTCCCAGATCTGAAACTTGTGGCCGTGGCCGACGAACGCCGCTTCGTCGCGCAGACCGAGCAAGGCGCGCACGCGTTCGCTGAGCAGAATGCGGCCTTCGGAATCGGGATGCAGCACCTCGCTGGTGCCGAATAGCGCCGTCGCCAGGTCCTCGCGCTCGCGCGAATAGGGCGGCATCGACTCCAAGAGCGCGTTGATCTCGCCGAGCAGCAGGTTGCCGCCGCAATCGAGCGCCGGCGCGTCGAGGCAGGGGTGGACGAAGACGCCGTCGAAGCCGTCCTTCGCCAGCACCGCGCGGAACGACGCCGGCACCGAGACGCGACCTTTGGCGTCGAAACGATTGGTGAAATGGGATAGGAAGCGGTCCACGGCTCAGCCCTGCCCCGCCGACCCGCGCCGGACGACGCGCCGCCGGCGACCTCGCGTGCGCCGCGGACCGATCGGCCGATCGGCCTCTATGCGGGATGACTTGGGATAGCATGGGCATGTATGGGCGTCAACGAAACTCGAACCACGCGCAGCCGCTTCGCTTATTAGGGCCCGTTAAGGTTAAGGCCAGGTTAGGACGAGGAAATTCGTCGCCGCCGCGGCGAAGGGTCGCCCCCTCGGCAGGCGCTCGGCGGCGGTGTTAGGCTTGCGCCGCCGGCCCCCGCCGAAAGGAGCCTGACCATGAGGAAGCCGCCCAAGTTCGCGGCGCTGGCGCCGCTGGCGCTTTGCGCGCTTTGCGCCACTGCTTTCGCCGACGATGGCGCGCCGCGTTCCTTGGCCCCCACCGTCGTCGCCGTCGGCGAGGCGACCGAGGAGGTCAAGCCCGACGTCGCCTTCATCGGCTTCGGCGTCGCCGTCGAGCGGCCGACGCCCGACGAGGCTGCGGCGGAGGACGCCAACGCCGCCGCCGCCGTCATCGCCGCGCTGAAGGCGCAAGGGATCGACGACAAGGACCTCAAGACCGCCGCGCTGAGCCTGGCGCCGGTCACGACGGCGACGCGCGACCCCAAGACCGGCGCCGTGCTGAAGACGGCGATCACCGGATATCGCGCCTACGAATCCGTCCGAGCGCGCGTGCGCGCGATCGACAAGCTTGGCGCGATCGTCGCCGCCGTCGTGAAGGGAGGCGCGACCGACTACCAGGGCCTCGACTTCGACCTCTCCGACCGCGAGGCGCGCGAGGACGCGCTCAGGGTCAAGGCGACGCAAGCGGCGGCGCGGCGCGCGGCGCTCTACGCCGAGGGCGCCGGGGTGAAACTCGGCGGCGTGGCGTCGATCGTCCCCCAAGCCGAGCGCCCGCGCCCAACCTTCGACGTCGCGGCGCGCGCGCTGGTCGGCTCCGGCGCCGCGGCGCCGGTCGAGCCGGGGCTGATCACGCTCAGCGAGAGCGTGACCGTCACCTACGCGCTGACCGGACCTTAGCAGCGCTCAGCCCCGCTCTCCTTGGCGACGAATTTCGCATAGCCGGCGGCGCGCAACGCGCAGGCGGGGCAATGGCCACAGCCGTAGCCCCAGTCGTGGCGATGGGCGCGGTCGCCCTCGTAGCAAGTGTGGGTGTCCTCGCGGACGATGTCGATCAGCGCCTCGCCGCCGAGATCGCGCGCGAGCCGCCAGGTCGCCGCCTTGTCGATCCACATCAGCGGCGTCTCGATGGCGAGCCGCGTCGCCATGCCGAGGTTCAGCGCCACCTGCAGCGCCTTCACCGAGTCGTCGCGGCAGTCGGGATAGCCGGAATAGTCGGTCTCGCACACGCCGGCGACCAGCCGCCCGAGGCCGCGACGGTAGGCGACCGCGGCGGCGAAGGTGAGGAACAGCAAGTTGCGCCCCGGAACAAAAGTGTTGGGCAGGCCGTCGCCGGCCGCGGCGATGGCGACGTCGCGCGTCATCGCGCTGTCGGAGACCTCGGCGAGCGCGGCGAGGTCGAGGCGATGGTCGTCGCCGAGCTTCGCCGCCCATTGCGGAAACGCGCGCCTGAGCGCCGCGACGACGCGCGGCCGCTGGTCGAGCTCGACGCGGTTGCGCTGGCGATAGTTGAAGCCAATCGTCTCGACGCGGTCGAAGCGAGCGAGCGCCCAGGCGAGACAGGTGGTCGAATCCTGGCCGCCCGAGAACAACACTAGCGCGTTTTGCTCGTCCATCGCTTTGTCCCAATTCGACCGGCGGCGCTCTACGACCGGTAGCGAAGCGCGTCCAGTATCAATGTGAAAGCCGGGGTGGGCTGACGACGGCTCGGATAATAGAGATGATAGCCGGGAAACCGTGGGCACCAATCCGCAAGCAGTTGGACGAGCCGTCCCTCGGCGATCGGCTTCGTGCAGACATCCTCCGGCACGAAAGCCAGGCCGTAGCCGTCCAGCGCCGCCGCCAGGATTTGCGGAACGCCATTGAAGGCAAGTTGTCCGTCGACGCGAACCCTGAACTCCTCACCGTCTTTCGCGAACTCCCAAGCGTAGAAGCCGCCATAGGTCGGCAGGCGGAGATTGATGCAACGGTAGTGAGTGAGATCCCGCGGCGTCGCAGGCCGAGCGCGAGTCTCGAAGCAAGACGGCGCGGCGACGACAATCATGTGCGCATCGGGGGCGATGCGGACGGCGATCATATCCTTCTCCACCTGCTCGCCGAGGCGCACGCCGGCGTCAAAACGCTCCGTGACGATGTCGGTCAGAGCGGATTCGGCGTTCAGTTCGACCTTGATGTCGGGGTAGTCCTTGAGGAGCCTCGACAGGACCGGCCAGAGGACGGTGTCGATCGCGTGCTGGCCCGCCGTGATCCGGAAGCTTCCGGCCGGCTTGTCGCGAAACTCGCTCAATGCGGCGACCACAGCCTCGATGTCGCCGATCGCCGGCCCGAGCGCGCCAAGCAGGCGCTCGCCCGCCTGTGTCGGCGCCACGCTGCGAGTGGTGCGGGTCAACAAACGCATGCCGAGCCTCGCCTCCAGCCGTCGGACCGTGTAGCTCAAGGCGGACTGCGAGGTCCCGAGCCTGGCCGCCGCGCGGGTGAAGCTTCGCTCCTCGGCGACGGTGAGGAACGCCGTCAGGTCGCCCAGCTCTTCGCGCCGCATTTATGAATCTCCAATATGACCGCTATCTCGATATAGCGTCTAATCGCGGCAATGCTTCTCGCCTATGTCTGGTACGGTCAAGGGCGCCGCCGGCTAGCTGAAGTCTGATCCGGTTGGAATACATTGCGCGGGCGTTCAGCCTGAAAAGGAGTTCGACCATGGACATCATGCGAAGCGGCTCGCGGCCGTCCGGCAAGGGGCCTTCGGACTGGTTCACCGGAACAGTCCGAATCGATCCCCTGTTCAGCGCCCCCGCCCCCGCCCGCGTCGCTGGCGCGACCGTCACCTTTGAGCCCGGCGCCCGGACAGCGTGGCACACCCATCCGCTCGGCCAGACTTTGATCGTCACGGCTGGCCTTGGACTGGCTCAACGAGAGGGCGGCCCGATCGAAGAAATCCGCCCTGGCGACGTCGTCTGGTTCGCGCCCGGCGAGAAGCACTGGCACGGGGCCGCCCCGACGACCGCCATGACCCACATCGCCGTCCAGGAGGCCCTCGACGGCAAGGTCGTCGACTGGATGGAGCACGTCGCCGACGCGCAGTACGCGGCCGAACGCGGCGCGCCATCGGTTTAGAGCCCGGTCCGGAGGACGAAATGCAGAAGCGGAAACTGGGACCGCACGGTCCCGAAGTCTCGACCATCGGCCTCGCCGGTCGCTGAACGCGGCCCCTGGGGGAGGAGCTAGTCGCCGCCCAGCAATGCGCGCCGGGCGCGCAATTTTCCGAAGGGAAATGCAATGACACAGGGCATCAGTGACAAAGTCGTCGTCATCACCGGCGCGAGCAGCGGGCTCGGCGAGGCCGCCGCCCGACAGCTCGCCAAGGACGGCGCCAAGCTCGTGCTGGGCGCGCGCCGCATCGACCGGCTGCAGACGCTGGCCAAGGCGCTTTCGCTCGGCGGAGAAGCTGTCGTACAGACCGACGTGACTGAGCGCGATCAGGTGAAGCGTCTTGTCGACCGCGCAGCGCAGTTGCACGGCCGCATCGATGTGATCATCAACAACGCCGGGCTCATGCCGAGCTCCCGTCTCGAACGCCTGCAGGTCGACGAGTGGGATCGCATGATCGACGTCAACATCAAGGGCGTGCTCTACGGCATCGCCGCCGCCCTGCCCTACATGATCGCTCAGAAGAGCGGCCACATCATCAACGTGTCCTCGGTCGCCGGCCACAAGGTCGGCCCCGGCGGGGCTGTTTACGCCGCGACCAAACACGCCGTCCGCGCGCTTTCGGAAGGACTGCGCCAGGAGGTCAAGCCCTACAACATCCGCACCACCATCATCTCGCCGGGCGCGGTCGCCACCGAGCTGACCCACACCGTCACCGATCCGGTGGTCGCCGAGCGGATGCAAAAGACTTACGAAGACGCGATCCCCGCCGACTCGTTCGCCCGCGCGGTCGCCTTCGCGATGAGCCAGCCGGAGGACGTCGACATCAACGAAATCCTCTTCCGGCCAACTGCCCAGGCATACTGAGAAACACAAGTGCGCGTCTGCGGCGGTTGACGGCCTCCCCAAACCCCTCGCCCCTCGCCCCTCGGCGCCGCGCGGACGCCATCCGCTCGCGGCGCCTAGACAATCGCACCCGGGTGGGGAAGGCTGGCGCGTCTCGCGCGCGACCACGGTCGGCGCTTTGCCGGAAGCCAGTCATCGATCTGGCGGCTTTCCGCGTTTCGCTCGCGGTCGCCGCGCCGCCCGAAGGCCTTAACCCCGCGTTGCAGGCGTTATGGTGGGACGCCGAGGGCGACTGGGACAAAGCGCACGCGCTCGCCCAGGTCGACGAGGGCGGCGCCGGCGACTGGGTCCACGCCTACCTCCACCGCAAGGAGGGCGACGCCGGCAACGCAGGATATTGGCGCCGCCGCGCCGGCAAGCCGACGAGCTCAGCGTCGCTCGCCGAAGAATGGGCTGCGATCGCCGCCGCGTTGCTCGCCGAGCGACGCTGAGTCCGCGCGGCGAGCGCGGCGTCGGCATTGCGGGCGGACCTGACGCGCCCATATAGGCCGCTTCGCAGGCTGGAGGCGCGTATGAGCTGGAACCCTTCGCTCGAACCCGGCTGCCCGGACGCGGTCGGCGCCGACGCGATCGAAACCCTGATCGTGCCGCGCGCGCGTGATCTCGGCGACTTCGAAGTGCGGCGCGCCCTGCCGGCGCCGAAGCGTCAGATGGTCGGTCCGTTCATCTTCTTCGACCAGGCGGGCCGGGCGGAATTCTTGACTGGGCAAGGCGTCGACGTGCGGTCGCATCCCCATATCGGCCTCGCAACCGTGACCTACCTCTATCGCGGCGAGTTCCAGCACCGCGACAGCCTCGGCTCGAATCAGATCATCCATCCCGGCGCGCTGAACTGGATGGTCGCCGGGCGCGGCGTCACCCATTCCGAGCGCACCAGCGCCACGACGCGCCGTGGGTCGCACAGCCTGTTCGGCATCCAGACCTGGGTCGCCCTGCCCGAGGCTCAGGAGGACGCCGCGCCGAGTTTCGAGCACCACGCCAAGGATGCGCTGCCGACGATCGAAGCCGATGGCGCGCGGCTGAGGTTGATCCTCGGCGCCGCTTACGGTCAGCGCGCGCCCGCCAGCGTATTCTCGGAGACCTTCTACGTCGACGCCGCGCTCGAGGCGGGCGCGCGCCTGCCGTTGCCGGACGATCAAGAGGACCGCGGGCTCTACGTCGTCGAAGGCGCGGTTACGGTCGCCGGCCAGACCTTCGAGGCGGGTCGCATGCCGGTGTTCCGCCCTGGCGACCCGATCTCGATCGGCGCGGGCGAAGCCGGCGCGCGCCTGCTGCTGCTCGGCGGCGCGACGCTCGGCGGCCCGCGCTACATCTGGTGGAACTTCGTCGCCTCGAGCCGCGAGCGGATCGACGCGGCCAAGGAGGAATGGCGCAAAGCGGAATGGGGCAAAGGCCTGTTTGACCTGCCGCCCGACGATCGAGGCGAATTCATCCCGGCGCCCTGAGCGGCGCTCTCGGCCGCGCCGGCGCGTGAGCCTGCGGAAAGCCCCGCTCGCGCGCGACATCGGGCCGCACGCCGCCCGCGCCGCCGCGGCCTATGGTGGCGGCCGCGGCCATCGGCCGGGGGAGCGCAATCGTCGTGAAACTGGCGTTGAATGTTTTCGGCGCGCTGGCGTCGCTCGCCGGCGTCGTCATCCTGATCGTGGGCTGCCTCGCCTACGCGCGCCTCCCTGTCGGCGCGGACGCCGACGCGCTGTTCGGCGCGCTCGATGCGATCGCCATCGGCGTATTCGGCGCCCTCATCGGCGCCAGCCTGATCGTCTACGCCGGCCGAGCGCCGCGACGTGGCGCCCCGGCCGGCGAGTGAACCGAAACGTCGCGGCCTCTCCTCCGCGCTTGCTGAAGAGAGGCCGCGCCTGCCCTCAACCGAACTTCGGATCGAGCTCGCCGCTGGCGTAGCGCTTCGCCATTTCGGCGAGCGACAGCACGCGCTTGATCTTCGGAGCCTGCCCGGCGGTGCCGAACTGCTCGAAGCGCAGCTTGCAGATCTTGATCATCGCGTCCTTGGCGGGCTTCAGGTACTTGCGCGGGTCGAATTCGGCCGGGCTCTCCTGGAACACGCGGCGGATCTGGCCGGTGATCGCCATGCGGTTGTCGGTGTCGATATTGATCTTGCGCACGCCGTGCTTGATGCCGCGCTGGATCTCCTCGATCGGCACGCCGTAGGTCTGGGGCATCTTGCCGCCGAACTTGTTGATGATGTCCTGCAGGTCCTGCGGCACCGACGAGGAGCCGTGCATGACCAGGTGGGTGTTCGGCAGCTTCTTGTTGATGTCCTCGATCACGCGCATGGCGAGGATGTCGCCGGTCGGCTTGCGCGAGAACTTGTAGGCGCCGTGCGAGGTGCCCATGGCCACTGCGAGAGCGTCGACCTTGGTCTCGCGCACGAATTTCACCGCCTCGTCCGGGTTGGTGAGCAGCTGGTCGTGGCTAAGCTTGCCCTCGGCGCCGTGGCCGTCCTCTTTCTCGCCCTTGCCCGTCTCGAGCGAGCCAAGCACGCCGAGCTCGCCTTCGACCGACACGCCGCCAAGATGGGAGATGTCGGCGACGGTCTTGGTGACGCCGACGTTGTAGGCCCAGTCGGCCGGGGTCTTGCCGTCGCTCTTCAGCGAGCCGTCCATCATCACCGAGGTGAAGTTGGCCTGGATCGCGGTGACGCAGGTCGCCGGGCCGTTGCCGTGGTCGAGGTGCACGCAAATCGGAATCTGCGGATACATCTCGGTGAGCGCGTCCATCATGTGGCGCAGCATGATGTCGTTGGCGTAGGAGCGCGCGCCGCGCGAGGCCTGGATGATCACCGGCGCATCGAGCGCGCTCGCCGCCTCGCCGATCGCCAGCGCCTGTTCCATGTTGTTGATGTTGAACGCCGGCACGCCGTAGCCGAATTCGGCGGCGTGATCGAGCAATTGGCGAAGAGTTATGCGGGCCATTGCTTTTCCTTCCTGTGGTTTGTTCCGTTGCCGTTCTGGTTCCGACGTCGCGCCCGGGCGCCTTCGCGCCCGCGCCTCGCCGTCAATGGTTTTGCCGCAGCTGGGCGACCTGGTTCACCGCGTTGTCGCCTTTTCGGTCGTCGCTTTCGTGCGCGGCGGCGCGTCCCCAGACTGCGAAAAAGCTTCGCCGCCGCGGCGCGCAACGCCGGGCGGCGGCGATCGAGCTTGAAAAATAACGCGGCGCGTCCGCTAGGCAGCCCGGCGCGGCCGTCATAGCCACGGCTCCGCCGCCGACGATCGCGCCGCTCTTGGTCATCGGCGTCCGCGCGATCAAGCGCGCAACGCTTCCACGCCCGGCAGCGCCTTGCCTTCCATCCATTCGAGGAAGGCGCCGCCCGCGGTCGAGACGTAGGTCAGCTGGTCGCCGACGCCCGCGACGTTGAGCGCCGACACCGTGTCGCCGCCGCCCGCCACCGCCTTCAGCTTGCCGTCGACGGCAAACGACGCGACCTTCTTGGCGATCGCGATCGTCGCGACGTCGAACGGCGGCGTCTCGAAGGCGCCGAACGGGCCGTTCCACACCAGCGTCTTGACGCCGCCCAGCGCCGCTTCGACCGCGGCGATCGACTTCGGCCCGATGTCGAGGATCATGTCGTCCTCACCGACGTGGTCGACGTCGACGGTCCGCGACGGCGCGTGGGCCTTGAACTCCTTGGCCACCACCGCGTCGACCGGCAGCACGATCTTGCACCCGGTCTTCGTCGCGTCGGCGAGAATGCCGCGCGCGGTGTCGGCGAGATCCTTCTCGCACAGCGACTTGCCGATCGCCTTGCCCTGCGCGAACAGGAAGGTGTTGGCCATGCCGCCGCCGATGATCAGCACGTTGACTTTCTTGATCAGGTTGGCGAGCAGCTCGAGCTTGCCCGACACCTTCGCGCCGCCGACGATCGCCGCCAGCGGCCGAACCGGCGCGCTCAGCGCCAGGGTCAACGCGTCGAGCTCCTTCTGCATCGCGCGGCCGGCGTAGGCAGGCATATGGTGGGCGAGCCCCTCGGTGGAGGCGTGGGCGCGGTGGGCGGCGGAGAAAGCGTCGTTGACGTAGATGTCGCCGAGCTTGGCGAGCTGGGCGACGAACTCGGGCTCGTTCTTCTCCTCGGCCTTGTAGTAGCGGGTGTTCTCAAGACAAAGAATGTCGCCGTTCTTCAGCGCCGCGACCGCCTTGGCGGCGGCCTCGCCGATGCAGTCGGGGGCGAACGCGACCGGCCGCTTCACCACTTTGGCGACCGCCTCGGCGACCGGCTTGAGGGTGAAGGCCGGGTCCGGCTTGCCCTTCGGGCGGCCCAAATGGGCCATCAGGATGACCTTGCCGCCCTTGTCGGCGAGTTCGAGGATCGTCGGCGCGACGCGCTCGATGCGCGTGGTGTCGGTGACTTGGCCGTTTTCGATGGGAACGTTGAGGTCGACGCGCAGCAGCACGCGCTTGCCCTTCACATCGGCGGAATCGAGTGTGCGGAACGAGCTCATAGCCAAGGCTCCTCGCGCCGGGCGGCGCAATGGGAAATCGAGAGTCAAAAGATTCGGGGCGGGCGTTGCGCGCCCGCCCCGGTTGGAGGCGTCAGATCAGCTTGGCGAGCGCGACGGCGGTGTCGCCCATGCGGTTCGAGAAGCCCCACTCGTTGTCGTACCAGGAGAGGACGCGCACGAACGTGCCCTCGAGCACCCTGGTCTGGTCGATGTGGAACACCGACGAGCGGCTGTCATGGTTGAAGTCGATCGAGACGTTCGGCCTCTCGGTGTAGCCGAGGATGCCCTTGAGCGGGCCGCTGTCGGCCGCCGCCTTGATCGCCGCGGTGATCTCTTCCTTGCTGGTGGCGCGCTTGGCGACGAACTTGAAGTCGACCACCGAGACGTTCGGGGTCGGCACGCGGATCGCCGAGCCGTCGAGCTTGCCCTTGAGCTCGGGCAGCACCAAGCCGACCGCCTTCGCGGCGCCGGTGGTGGTCGGGATCATCGACAGCGCCGCGGCGCGGGAGCGATAGAGGTCCTTGTGCAGCGTGTCGAGCGTCGGCTGGTCGCCGGTGTAGGAGTGAATCGTGGTCATGAAGCCGTGATCGACGCCGATGGCGTCGTTGAGCACCTTCACCACCGGCGCCAGGCAGTTGGTGGTGCACGAGGCGTTGGAGATGACGAGGTGCTCCTTGGTCAGCTTCTGGTGGTTGACGCCGAAGACGACCGTGAGGTCGGCGCCGTCCGACGGGGCGGAGACGATCACGCGCTTCGCGCCGGCGGTGAGCAGCGCCGCCGCCTTGTCGCGCGCGGTGAACCGGCCGGTGCACTCCATGGCGATGTCGACGCCGAGCGCCTTGTAGGGCAGCTCGGTCGGCTCCTTGATCGCCGTCACCTTGATCTTCTTGCCCGCGACCACGAGCGAGTCGCCGTCGACGCCGACTTCCAGCGGGAAGCGGCCGTGCACGCTGTCGAAGCGCAGCAGGTGCGCGTTGGTCTCGACCGGCCCGAGATCGTTGATCGCCACAACGTCAATGTCCTTGCGGCCAGATTCGGCGATGGCGCGCAAAACCAGCCGCCCGATGCGCCCGAACCCATTGATCGCAACTTTTACCGCCATCGTCATTACCTCCAAGTGAATTGAGGGCCTTCGTCCCGTATCCCGGGGGGCCGCGGACCGCGCGCTTTTTGCTCGATCCCTATTCTAAAGTCCAGCAGGCCGCCGAACTGGACGCTTTACGCAGGACGCGTCACATACCGTCCGAAAAGGCGCCAGAGTCTTAACGAAACTCTCGTTCATTTGATCAGCAGTCTGCCCGGGCGCGCGACGCCTTCAGGACGTCGCGCTTCGTTCGCCCTCGCCGCTCCTCGAGGAGCGGCCTAGACATCCGCCTAGCAGAGTCTCGACCGTCGGAATTTGATCTAAGCCCAAAATCGCGGCTTTTTGCCGCAATCCGTCTCAGCGGCCCAAACGCGCGAGCGCCGCCTCGGCGACCTTCTCGGCGGTGACGCCGAAATGGCGATAGAGCTCTTTGTACGGACCGCTGGCGCCGAATCCGGTCATGCCGACGAACGGCCCGTCGCCGATCAGCGCGTCCCAGCCCTGCCGGATCGCCGCCTCGACGCCAACGCGCACCCGCGCTTCGCCGAGCACCTGCTTACGGTAGCCGTCGCTCTGCTGAGCGAACAGCTCCATGCAGGGGACCGAGACGACTCGCGCCGGGACGGATTTCGTCGCCAGCAGCGCCTGCGCGGCGACGGCGATCGACACCTCCGAGCCGGAGGCGAAGATCGACACTTCCGCCTTCGCCGGCGCCGGCGAGATCTCATAGGCGCCGAGCGCGCACAGGTTCTCTATGACATGGGTCCGACGCAGCGCCGGCAAGTTCTGCCGCGTCAGCGCCAGGATCGACGGCGACTGGCGCGCCTTCAGCGCCGCCTGCCAGCACTCGACCGTCTCGACCGAGTCGGCGGGGCGGAACAGCAGCAGGTTGGGGATCGCCCGCAGCGCCGCCAGATGCTCGACCGGCTGGTGGGTCGGCCCGTCCTCGCCGAGGCCGATCGAATCGTGGGTGAAGACGTGGACGACATGCGCGCCCATCAGCGCCGCCAGCCGCAGAGACGGGCGGGCGTAATCGCTGAACACCAGGAAGGTCGCGCCCGACGCGACGAAGCCGCCGTGCAGCGACAGGCCGTTGCAGGCCGCCGCCATGCCGTGCTCGCGCACGCCCCAGTGGACGTAGCGCCCGCTCATGTCGGCCGGCGTGATCTCGCGCGTCGCCTCGACCTTGGTGTTGTTGGAGCCGGTGAGGTCGGCCGAGCCGGTGACGAGCTCGGGGACGACCGGCGCGATCTTCTTCAGCGCCGCCTCGCCCGCCTTGCGGGTGGCGATTTCCGGCGCCGCGGCGGCGAGCTCCTTCTTGTAAGCGTCGACCGCCGCGTCGAGGTTCTTGGGCAGGTCGCCGCGGATGCGGCGCTCGAACTCGGCGCGCTTGTCGGGGGCGAGCGCGGCGAGCGCGCGCTCCCATTTCTCGCGTTCGGCGCGGCCGCGCGCGCCGACGGCGCGCCACGCCGCGAGGATTTCGTCGGGGACGACGAACGGCTCGTACGGCCAGTCGAGCGCCTTGCGCGCGCCGGCGATCTCGGCCGCCCCCAGCGCCTCGCCGTGGGCCTTGGCGGTGCCGGCTCGGGTCGGCGCGCCGAAGCCGATGATCGTCTTGCAAGCGATCAGCATCGGCTGGTCGGCCCGCTTGGCGGCGCGCAGCGCGCTGAGGATGGCGACCGGATCGTGTCCGTCGACGCTCTCGGTCCGCCAGCCGGCGGCGCGGAAGCGCGCCGGCGTGTCCATCGAGTCGGCGATCGAGGTCTTGCCGTCGATCGATATGCCGTTGTCGTCGTAAAGCACGATCAGCTTGGCGAGCTTGAGATGGCCGGCGATGGCGATCGCCTCGTGGCTCACGCCCTCCATCAGGTCGCCGTCGCCGCACAGCACGTAGGTGTGGTGGTCGACCACGTCGCCGAACTGGGCGGCGAGCATGCGCTCGGCGATCGCCATGCCGACGGCGGTGGCGAGGCCTTGCCCGAGCGGCCCGGTGGTGGTCTCGACGCCGACCGTGTGGCCGTATTCGGGATGGCCGGGCGTCTTCGAACCGAGCTGACGGAACGCCTTGATATCGTCGATCGTCAGGCCCTGAGCGCCACCCGTACCGGTCAAATAGAGCAACGAATAGAGCAACATCGAGCCGTGTCCGCCGGACAGCACGAAGCGGTCCCGGTCGGGCCAATGGGGATCGGCGGCGTCGAACTTCAGCACGTCGCGATACAGCGTGGTGGCGATGTCGGCGGCGCCCATCGGCAGGCCGGGGTGACCGCTCTTGGCCTTCTCGACCGCGTCCATCGAGAGGAAGCGAATCGCGTTCGCCATCGCA
>Ga0181520_10002573_pt1 | contig 33356 bp, 19 predicted proteins | sample PEATcosm2014_Bin_29_FD_132451 | JGI IMG/M metagenome (GOLD analysis project Ga0181520, IMG submission 132451) | Peatland microbial communities from MTU Mesocosm Facility, Houghton, MI, USA - PEATcosm2014_Bin02_30_metaG | ecosystem: Environmental > Terrestrial > Soil > Wetlands > Peat | place...
GTCGGTCTCATAATCGTGATCGAGCGAGGTGTAGTGATAGGCGTCCCCGTCGGTGCCGGAAGTCGTCGTCTGGGCATCGCCGAAGGGCAGGGATGTGAATGTGCCTTCCACGCCGCCATTATACGTGGCGCGTAGCCTTTCCGTGCCCAGCCAGTCCTGATGCTGGAAGTGCGCCGAGCCACCGGCATAGTAGGCAACATGCTTTCCGCCCCAGTAGTACTGTCCTTGAAGCTGGGTGCGTGAGGTTCCATTCCAGATAGAGGCGCGCTGACCTGCCGCGTTAAAGACAAACTCCGTGGCCGTACTGCCCACCACGGTCCGCACGCGCTGGTTCAGCGCGTTATAAACGTACTGCGCCGTCGAACCGCCATCCACCTGCACAATGTTTCCTTCCGCATCGTAGGTGTAGCTGTGAAAGGTATCATTGGTCATATTCCCGGCTGCATCGTAACTGTATCCGCTAGTATTGATTTGGTTGGTTGACGTGTTGAAGCTCACTAAGAGGGAGTATCCACCATCCAGGGCGTTCTGTTGCCAGCGGTTGCCGTAGCGGTCATAGACGTAAGTGTAGTTCTGCACTGTGCCGGAATTGACCGTGCGCGAGGTCAGCCGATTGAACTCGTCATAGCCATAGGTGGATCCCTGATTCAGCACCGAATCGGAGGAGCCGGTCAACTGATGCCCCTTCCATCCATTCGTGACCCCATAGATCTGGGTGCCTCCGGAGCAGGAAGCCGACGTGCTACCGTTACACACCCACACACCGTTCAGGCGACCCAGAGTGTCGTAACCGTATACGCTGGAGAGCCCGTTGCCGAGGGACGACCGCTGCAACAGAGTTCCTGACCAATCCAACCGACCTGACCCAACTGGAGCATCTGGCGCGTAGTGCCGGAAACAAGCTGAACATGGAGCTTGTTCTGAGCACCGAGATCATCGGCGGCGACGAGGGCAGGCCGCGAATCGAAGCTTCCTACTTCTGGTAGGACATTGCCGATTAGAGCATTCGAATTATGGTAGGACGCACCGATGCCACTCGTGCACCTCCGAGCCTTCTACCATGCCAGGCAGCCATTCCATCGTTTGCTTCGGAAATCCACCGTCGTTGTCGTTCACCAGTAGATTCAAATAGAAACTAGACCCGAGCGAAGCGCGGTCGATTGCGATTCGGTAGATCGTTTCCTTTTCGGATTCCAGACGCTCAACCTTCGCTTGGATGCCCAGTTTCAAAGCAGACTCCGCCGCGAAGACCTCTGTTCGCGATCCAATCAGCCCCACGGTGAATTCCGCAGCCGCAGCGGCGCCGTCGCGCGAAATTGCGAACCGCAACGAATCTCCTTCTTCCATCTTGGTGCGCTTTGCGGGCGGGACAAAAATGTCGTCGAGAACCCGAACGACAAGATACACCCTTGTTGCGTCGTAAGCCATCCAAGCCGTCGCAGACAGGTCGCTCTCACCTCGCCACCATTTGCTGGAATCCGGCTGCTTCTCCCATAGGTTGTGCACAGAGCCCCCGTCCAACGCGGCAGCAGGTTCGACGTTGTCCGCCCATTGCTCGATCGGAGCGGTCCACTCCAGATTGGCAAGTTCCGAAAGCGGTTGGGCAAAGGAAACAGCAATCTCGCGCTGCGCCGTCAAATTTTCCGAGATAAACGAAAGCGCCAAGCCCTCGCCGCTGCTTGAATGCTTGGCTTTCTCCAAATCGGTCGGACTGCCGATGATCAACTTGAATCCCTGGGTGCCGCTCAGCACTCGTGCGCTCAGCAGATTGCGTCCCGCGCGAAGATGAATCGTGAACGTGTGGTCGAGAATCGAGACACTCCCGCCGTTTCCATACTCCATGGTGTCGTAAACCGCTTGGCCATTCACAAACCACGCCATCCAATAATCGGCGGCTGCGCCCATCGAAACAACCTGGTCGCGTGGCGAATCGACTTCACCAAAAACCAAGGCCGACAGTTTCTCTTGACTTCGAACTCCAAACCGAGATAAATCGATGGCCATGTTCGTCAAGGAAACGCGCTTGCCCTCGACTGTTCCCGCGCCTGCTGCAGCAGGAAGGGAGGCAGGGATGCTCTGGATTTTGGAGATGTCGATCTTTCCATCCACGGGGACGAAGACCGTCCACTTTTTCGGCCAGCGGACCAGATCGGTAGGCCGTCCGGCATTGACACGCACCTCGTACTTGCGCGATTCGCCGCCGCTCAACACCACGCGTTGAGCGGGTTGTAACACCTCAAGGGGCGCATTGCCAGTGACTCTGGCCAACAGGCTTCCGGTCAGAGGTTGCATCGAAGGATTTGTTACCTCGACGTTTACGCTTTCGCCTTGTCCCTGCGTGAATTCCACTGCTGCCGGTGCTTCAAGTGTGCCGTGAGCCCGATGTACTTCAAACTTCGGCGCGCTTGTTTCCCATTTGACGAAACTCGGATCTTCAGTCGCGATGAACTCTGCTGTCCCGTTGGGAAGCGCCGGCAATACCTCTGCGTTTCCATACATGTCCAGTTGATGAAGACCCCTCACATCGCTATTCGTGGCTGCGATTCCGAGTGTGACTCGCGCTTGCGCGGTTTCATTCGACCAAACAACCAGCGTGCGCCCGTTCCCGCCTATTTGCTCGAACAGATAGGCTTCGAGGCTGTTCTTTCCGAGATCGATTCGCGACGCAAACCGGTATCCTCGCAAGGCTTCAACCATGGTTCGATACGCAAGCACCACCGGGCGCGGCTCCTGGTCGGTGCGCAGGTTGGTATAGCCTTCTTCCGGCATGCTGAGCCTGAACCAGATAAACAACGGCTCTCCTACAGACTGGGCAAAAACCATCTTCTCGATTGCGGTGCGCGACTGGTTCTCCTCCTGCCTTCCGTCCAGAGCCGCAACACCGCTCTCCGTTTCGATCAGCACTTTGTTGTCTTTGCCGGCCTCCGCGGCGGTCTTGCGCATTCGCTCGTATGAGGTCCGTTCCGCCCGCACAAGAGGTCCGTGGCCGTGGTAAACCCAGGCATCCACGTATTGCGGATCGACTTTCCGAACAAACTCCTGCGCACGCAGGATGGCCTCGTCGCCCGCGAAAGAGAGGCCGCCGCTGCCGACCACTGTATTCGGATTGCCGCGCTTAATGGCTTTATACATTTGTGTGTAGGCCTCGATGTATTTGTCGATCGGGCCGGGAAAGAAGCCCCAGAGATCCGGTTCATTGCCAAGTTCCCAGTACTTGATCTGTTTGTACTTCCTTGCCACCAGCTCAACATCGTGAACCTTGCGATCGAGCAGGGGATAAAACACAGTGTCACGCATGTCCTTCGGCGGATCGATCGAAGCCAGCACCTGAATGTTGTGCTGCTGCCAGACGGCCATTGCTTTATCGGCATCGGGCATCTTCTCCGCTTCAAACCCGCCTCCCCGAACGATGTCAACTCCCATGAAATCGGCCCAGCCAAGCAAGCGGGGCTTTGTATAGAACGGCCCCAGATCCATATCCAGTCCGTAGAGAAACTCACCCTCTTTGGCCTTGGCCGGCGCGGCCCCGCTGTAGACTCCAAAATCGGTTTCCCATTCCTTCGCCGTTTCTCCCGATTCCGCGTTCGTAAACTTCACCTTCAGCGCATAGATGCCATAGGGAAGTTTGCTTATATCGAGCGAAATGTCCGTGTCTGTGCGCAAATCTCCCTTGAGGGTGATGTTGGGGCAGCTCTCTTGAATTAGCGCGTCACCGCTCCTGTTGGTTACCTCATAGCTGCATTTCGCGTGCAAATCGCGGTGAGACAGATTCCAGATCGTGAACGCTAATGAGGGCTTCTCGGATTTCGCAAATACTAGAAGATCGTCGCCTCCATGGCTTGTCCGGATACGGTCCGGCTTGAGCAGCCGCTGATAATCGACCTGGTTGTCGAGATCGTATCCTTTGATCTTGATACTGCGAATATAGAGATCGGACCTATAGGCATTGATGCGAATATCGAAACCGTCGACCTGCATGTCGTGCGGACCATGGCCGTATTGTCGTTCACCGAAGAAGGCTCCATCCACTCGAGCCGTCAGGGTCTGGAACTCTTTGTTGCCTCCATAATGAGTAGCAACCTGCTCGCTGCCGTTGTCTCCGTCGATCAACAAATCTACCGATACATCGGACTCGATTTTGTAAACGACTTCGATGTCCACGGCCGGCTGGCGTCCAAACCGGAAACGCTCGTCGGTGACTCTGAACTTAACCGATCGTCCGTCGCCGTTTTCCTCTGCGGACCCTTGCCCGGCCGCCCATGCCCACGTTTTCTTCCCGCCTACCGTCTGTTCTTTTGGAGAGATGTGGTCCTGAACGACTTCGAGACCGCGGACGTCTATTTCCTTGTCGAAGACTGCGGAGATCTCCCATGGAGAAGCTTTCGGCTCCGCAGTCACGGTTGAACCCTGCGCTATGCAGCTGGCCAACGAGAAGTAAAGGCAAAGGACTTCGATTACAACGAGGGTTCGTTTCATCACGGCTCCAAAGTAGAAATGGTTGCGGCACTTGAATTCCGCACACCAAAAGATCTCAACTCTTCAATACCGGTAGTGTTGTGTATTTCCTTTATTTTGCCATATACGACGCAAGTGGCTGCGCAATCGAAAGTCACAACGGCCACAGTTCCCTGTATCTCAGAGCCTTGCGCCATTTCCGGCCTGCGAATCGGAGTCCGTACACGGTGGAGTGGCAGCTGGACGAGGCTGGGGATCAGGAGCTGAACGGTTGGAAGCAGGCGAAGAAGGGCCGCAGCCATCCCCGGAAGAGTGGTAAATAAGTGACACATCCGGGAACGGATCCGGAAAACCCTCATACTAGGCCGGGCGCCGTGCCCCCGAAAACTGCCCCAAACTGTTCTTTGTCCGTCGAGCGCCCACGATCTACAGTGGCTCGGAGCAGGTGTCTTTCAGTGAATTCGCAGGATATTCCTTTTGTATTTCCAACGTGGCTCGCGGGGCGCCGTCCTTGCCTGATCTAGTGATGGGGAAGACATAGATCGTTTCCTAATCGCTATTCGGCCACTCCGGTAGCTGCGCTGGATTGCTCCCATCGCGCTAGCGCATCTGCTTGGCAACGTAGGCAGAACCGGTTCCCTCTGTGCAGCTCAATAAGTTGTCAGGCGAGATGAGTCGGAGGGCCTCGTTTTTATGGGCCCGGTGCGAGGATATGCGGTAAAGGGCCTCGGTTTGCGGGGCGCACGAAGGATCCCGGACAACCTCAATACAACCTAGGATGCAGATGGCTCCGTGTGTTTTCGAACATGCTATTTGCAGGCTTAGGCCGTCCTGTTGCACTTGGCCTACCAAACTGAAAAAATTGGTCTCTCCGTCAGCTTTGCCCCATCATCGCTAGTAGCACGTATTGATTATTGGTATGATGAAAGCTGTAGCGAGGGTTTCATCGATGGGAGCAGTCTCCACAAAACCCGAAGAGAGTTCGCGCCTGACGCGCATTCCGCTGCGTGGGCTGCTCGGCATCTTCAACGATTCGGCCAGCCATCTCCGCGCCAAGGTCGTCGGCATTTACGGAATTCTGTTTCTGTTCAATGCGGCCGCATGGATTTGGGCGGTCGTCGCCTTCCGGCATTATCCGGTGCTGCTGGGCACCGCACTGCTCGCCTATAGTTTCGGATTGCGTCATGCGGTCGATGCCGACCATATTGCAGCTATCGACAATGTGACACGCAAGTTGATGCAGCAAGGGAAGCGTCCTGTCGCCGTCGGCTTCCTCTTTTCTCTGGGTCATTCGACGATTGTAGTGCTAGGGTCTGCGGCCATTGCGGCAACGGCCTTGGCGCTGCAGCACCGCATGGACGCCGCCCGCGCCATTGGCGGAGTAGTTGGCACGCTGGTATCGACGCTGTTTCTGTTCGCCATCGCCATCGTCAACCTGGTCGTTCTGCGCTCAATCTATTGCGCCTTTGTGCGGGTGCGCGAAGGTGCGCCGTACGTTGAGGAAGACTTTGATATGCTGCTGTCGGGCCGAGGGTTTCTTTCGCGGCTTTTCCGGCCCATGTTTGATCTGATTACCCGCAGTTGGCATATGTATCCACTGGGCTTTCTGTTTGGCCTGGGCTTTGACACGGCCACCGAAATCGGGCTGCTCGGCATCTCGGCGGCAGAGGCCTCAAAGGGCTTGTCATTGTGGTCCATTCTGGTCTTTCCCGTGCTCTTTGCCGCAGGTATGTCCTTGATCGACACTACCGACAACATCCTCATGCTGGGCGCCTATGGATGGGCCTTCATCAAGCCGGTGCGCAAACTCTACTACAACCTGACCATCACCTTTGTATCGGTCCTCGTAGCTCTGGTCGTCGGCGGCATTGAGGCGCTTGGACTGCTGGTCGATCAGTTCCATCTGACCGGCTCTATTTGGATACAGGTGCAAAAGCTCAACAACAACTTTGGCGCGCTCGGCTACTGCATCGTCGGGCTGTTCGCGCTCAGTTGGGTTGTCTCCCTGATGATCTATAAGTGGCAGCGGCTGGACGAGATCGAAGTTGAGTCTTAGCAGACGGCTCGCGGTCCTTGCACATATCGCTTTGGAGTCTCGGGAGTCTGGTTGCTCGTCCCCCCGTGTCCCTCTCGGGTATGCTCGTGCGAAGATCATCGTTCTGGCATACAATCTAGAGTTGTTGGGGGAGCATCTATGGGCGTTCTCAGTAGAATCGGCGTGGCGCTGGATTCGGATCTTCTCAAACAATTCGACCAGTGGATGGGAAGGCGCGGATATACCAACCGCTCCGAAGCTTTTCGCGATCTGATTCGCGACCGTCTGGTCGGTGAGCGGACCTCGGCTCCGAATGCAGTTGTCGTGGGAACCGTCACCCTGATCTATGACCACCATGCACACGGCGTAGGCGAAAAGCTTACCGAACTACAGCACGAGCACCACGAACTGGTCGTCTCCACCAGCCACGCGCACCTGGATTACGACTCTTGCCTGGAGGTACTCATTGTGCATGGCAAGTCGGCGGTGGTGGAAGAGTTTGCCAGCAAGCTCATCGCGCTGAAAGGGGTACAACACGGACGCTTGGTCAAGACCGTTCCAGCGCAGGCGTTGGCCACGCCCACTGAACCGAAGCATAAGCATCCACACAAGCACTGAGCTGGAGAGGGAAGAAACAACAGTGGCCGGGAGGCATGTGCGCCTCGGCCACTTTCCGTCTTCGGCACTATCTTAGTTACCTGCGACTTGGCAAAGCGATAACTCAGGCTGACGCTTGCATGCGACGGAATGCGCACGCCTACGACCTCTTGGACCGCGTTGGCCGGGACCAGATTGCCGCGCCACGGGTTCACTCTGTGCCTCCGGGCACCTAGACGGGAGTCCCCCCCGGTCGTGACGATTGTGCCGTTAGGCTCGGTATAGGGACAATCGGTGCACGGAAGCTTGTCGCGGCATTTGTCAAAAGCTTCTTCCTATCGAGAATCGAGCCAGAAACGGTTCGGTAGGGTGGTTAACACGTCCGAATGCCGGCGCGGCTGTTGGAGTGATTTGGTAGACATAGGCGTAGTCAATGTCGGCATCTTTACGGTTAAGCATATTCAAAAATTCGGCCGTAATGTGCCATTTCTTAAAAAATTGATAACGGATCTCCCCATTGAGCAACACCGTTCGACTTGACTGATAAAGTCCGTCAGACGTCAAATAGCGCGGACCAAAGTAGCGCAGGCGCAAGCTCGACGTAAAGCCTTTGTAATCGTGCAGTGTGGCGCCCGATGAGATCACCACCTTAACCGCTTCGGGCACAAGCTTGCCACCCGGGCCTTGCTGTTGCCAATTTGCATATACGCAGCCCGGTGTGGGTGTGGAAGGGGCTGTGGAAGGGCACCCGTTGCCGTTGTAAATCGTGGTGGTGCTGCCGGCTGCGATAGTAACAGTAGCTGTTAAGGGCAAATTTGAGATCCATATTGTCGCATCAAATGGGTCTAGTTGGGTGAACTGGGCTCTGGAGTCCGCAATGTCGAAATCAAAAGCCCAATGTTCCCCTGGCGTGTAGTAGTTCGCCCATTCGAGGCCATAGCGGTTGCTCGACTGTTCTGAAGCAATCGTGCCTCCGGTATCGCCATCCTGCGTCAGTTCGGAATTACTGTGGAGATACCAGAGCTCGAAGGTGCTTTGCAGATGTGGAACGGCCACATTGCGCACACCGATTTCCCCGCCTTTTTGTTCGACCAGGGGGGAAATTCTGGGCATGATCGTATTGGGGTAAGGATAGTCCGGCGAAAACGGTTCCACCACTTGCGTTGAGCCACGTCCGTCGTTGCTGTGAAGACTGAATCCGCCCTGTAAATAGAACTCTGTGTTGGCCCACGGTCCGAAGATCAAACTTGCTTTGGGGCTGGGCAGGAACTTGACCGCCGAGCCGGAATTGGCCGCATTAACCGATTCAGTGGTGCCGTCGGGCAAAGTAACAATATCGGGAACCGTGGTGGTGGTGCCGTTGGCCAAAGTAATGATTTTGGTCGGGTAGGCCAGGCTGGTGACAACAAATTTTTCCTCGTCGCCGCGCAGAGCCAGGACCGAGCGGAATTTGTTCGCCCACTGGATTTTATTTTCCCAAAAAGCACTGCCTATCATGTCCGTAAAGTTATCCCGGGACGTAGTCGCAGGCAAAGTGGGGCAGGTGGTGTTGGGAACAGTGGTAGTGGCGGCGGTGCTGCCGTTATTAGTAAAAGCAAGATTGGTGGGCAAAGTAACAGAAAGAGTGATATTGGAGTCGGGGTCGGCGTAGATGCAGGTGGGAAGCACGCCGGCGTTGGGAAGACCGCTGCTAGCGGCGGGGAAGAAACTGGTGCCGCTGCCGCTCGAAGCTGTGGCGGAATAATCGGTTTTGGTCGTGCGCACGCGATTTTCCGTCCTGTAAAGGCCGTTGTTGATCCAATCGTTGCGGTACTGCACGCCGAACGTATTTGACATCTTGCGGCCCAACCATGTGCTGAAAATCGTGTGGTGCGCGTCCAGGTAACCAACCCAGCGCCTATCCTGCTGATTGAACTGGTCCTCTTTGTTGTAGTCCACCAGGTAGTAAGTGAAATCAGAAAATAAATCGAGATCGTAATAAAATACGGCGGCCATGATTTTCGACTCGGAATTTGCGTCCTGGTGATGCCATTCACCCAGCAAGCTATAACGCTGTGAGTGCCCACCGTCAGACGGGTTCAGTGTGCCGAAGAAACCAACGAGGGATTGGGCGGCAACGGGGATTTGATCGCTCGAGTTCCATTTTCCGTGGTAAGCGCGTGCTGTGAAACTGGCGCCATTGGTGTCGTCGCCCCGGCTGTAGGCTAGGATGCTGTTGACTTTGTTAAAACCATCCGGATGCACCCATGGGCCGTCATAGTAATATTCTTCTCCGCCGTACAGCAAATTGCCCGAACCGAGTTTTTGCGATGCGCCGAAAACGGCCCGCCCATAGGTATGCGTGCCTCCTTCCACCTTAAAGAAGTTTTCAGGCAGCGTCTTGAAAAATTCCACATGGGCATTTGCAGCCGAGCTAAAGTTGCCAACATTCGCGTAATAAGGGCCTTTCTCGAAATTCACCCGCTGCACAAACTCCGGGATGACGGTGTTCATGTCCGAGTATCCCTCGCCGTGCGCGTGCGACGGCAGGTTCAGCGGCATATCGTCGAGGAAAATGGCGATATCCGTGCCGTGGTCGAGATTAAAGCCGCGTAGAAAGTATTGGTTGGCTTTGCCGCCGCCGGCGTGTTGAGTAATGATGAGACCGGGAACCGTCTCCAAAACTTCTCCTGAACGAAGAATCGGCCGATCCTGGATTTCTGTTGCGCCCACCGTTCCCTGGGTGCCGGATTCGGCAATTCCGACAAGTTCATCCTCCCGGCCCTGCACATTGATGGTGGTGCTCACGGAGCCCACTACCAGAGAGATGCGCAGCGGGGCCGGCGCTCCCGTGGTCCCTATGGTGACAAGGATTTCTTTGGTTTCAAAACCAGGATTCGATACGACGAGTCGATAATTACCCGCCGCGAGTCCAGAAAGAATGAAGGAGCCGTTCGTCTCTGACTGTGTCGTTCTCTGGACAATACCGTTCGCGCTGCGAACCTGTATGGTAGCCCGGGCAATCACCGCGCCAGACGTGTCAACGACAATTCCTGATAGCTGAGATGAATAAGCCTTATCACTCGCGGCGAGCGGGTGGACCTGCGGATCGAGCACATGCCTGCTGATCGCGGACTGCTGCGCGGAAAGCAGCGAGGCCGCAGTGAACAGGGCAAAAGGAACAAATCTGCGGAAAAGCATCTGTACTGGCCCCTGAAAGGATTGGACAATCTATTGCGCTTGCAAATGGTCCGGTTTCCCGGCCAGGGCACTGGCGCCCGGCCGAAAGTGCCAGGACAAATCGGTAGGCATGGGCTTGTCTGAGGATGATTGTCGCATATGTAGCACGAATATGCAAACGGTATGTACATACATATCCTATAAGCGTATGTTGAATGAAAGGAACCTTTGTGCGGAAAACCTTACGCTTATGCTCTCTTGGCGGTGCGGTTGCAGTACTGCTGGCCGATCCGGCAGCCGCACAACAGCAGCCCCAACGGGAGGCCCGCGTACTCCAGCTTGCTTGCGCGGGCGGGGCTGCCCGTTACTCCAGGGCGCTCCGCAGACGGCCAGCATTCGCAGCGGGTTCCCGAACGGAAACTCCACCTCCCCGCCGCGCGCCAATGCGTTCGTCATCTCGGCGATGATCACATTTACAACTCGCACCGCCTGGCGGAGCGACAAACAGCGCTCCTGCAACTTCCCTACCAGATACGAACGGCCACCGAGTCTCTTACCCTTGCTCGTCATTAACTACGATCCTGCACAACAGCCCACAACATAACAGCACCAAAGGTCCATTTCATGAGGCATATCCCCCACCTCACAAAATCACTCCTCAAATGCTCAACTGGCACAAAAGGAAACTCATCGGGCTTGCCGTTAATAACCTGATCGCCATCACGCACGCAGGGCTTAATGTGTGAGCATAGGGCTCTTGGTGTCGTTTCGAGATCGCGACAGTGTGACCAACCTTGGGGAACTGCGCACCACGCAGGAATTTGCCTACAATAACACCTCGCGTAACTCAGAATCTGCAGGCTACTCGCCAATAGGTCCCACTAAGAGGTTGTATGCGGAAAGGCCGAGCAGCAGGAAACTAACCACGGACTGAACTCCCGCGAGCAGCCGGATGCTACCGCGGGCTCGCAAATCGAAATCGCGTGTGTGGAGAAGGCGGAACCAGCGGCCCAAGTCGAGACCCTGAACGCCAAGATTCAGAACGCTCATGATGCTGAAAAGGCCGGCAGTCAAGAAAAGAGGTATCTCCCAGCTTAATCGGGCAAATGCTGAATGCATCAGGTCCAATAGAAGGCGACCGAACCAGCGTCGGCATCTCGGCCTGGGAAGGCAAAGCCAAGGCATAGGACCGAAATTGCGGCCGACCGGCCACTTCCGCTCCCTGCCGTTCCTTCGCGCGATTACAAAGAGCTGACTGCGCCTCCGCGCGCGGGATCGCCTCTTGTACACCTCGGAATTGAGAACCAGGCGCGGGGAAGAAAGACGCATGCACAGTTCGCGACGGAGCAAGATCCAGTAAAGGGCGGAACAGAATACTGCGAGGGCCAGCACAATCCAAATGGGACGCGCCCAGTCGACTCCCCAGGCGCAAGTCCAATCGAATAGGGGGACTTGCCACCACTTTTGTGTCCGCCGAAAATAAGCAAGGTTAACTTTGGCTTCCGCCGAGCGGTAACCTGCATCATGGAGAGCCTTTCGCAAGTCAAGAATGGGATATGGGTTTTCGACGAACCACCCCTTGGTACGCGAGGACGGGGTACTGGGCCACTGCCACCAACGGAGAGTCTCAAGCCCATCTGCGCGTGCGATGGTACCTATCGGCGGAAGGGTATTCGGCTCGAAGAAGGTGTTCCAGAGTTTTGCCTGTGTAAGATTGGCCTCGCTGAGGTCGCTCTCGCGGAAATAAGCTTCGGACAGGTTTGCTCCGAAGAGCGAGGCGCCTTTGAGTTTACAGTTACTGAGACTCGCCCAAGTAAGATCCGCATTGGACAAGTCGGCTCTAGTCAGGTTTGCATAATCGAACTGCGCCCCGTATAACTTGTCACGGTAGAGACGGGCTCCGGTCAGGTCGGCGCCCCAAAGGTGGGCCGTTGTCAGGGTCGCATCCTGGAGATTGGCCTCAATGAGGATGGAATAGGAAAGGTCGGCTCCTGCCAGGTTCGAGCCTGAAAGATCGGCCCCGGTCAAGTCGACAAATCGATCGAGTTGGAGGCCTATAAGCGTCGCATCGTGGAGGTCGGCCCGGAGCGGGTCTTTCTCTGCGTCGCTCGACATCATCTCGTCACTCGTGATCATTGCAGTCTTGCCGCTCAGCGCATGCTCAATTTCTGCCCGATGTTTCTTCACCCACAGTTTGTGCCGCCTAAGTATGAGGCTGAGGTCCGTGGGCGGCCGGATGACGCAATCGGCGTCCATCCAGGTCCACTTGTTCGGATCCGCATCAGGGGAAAACGCCGGGCAGCGGTTCGGAGCAGCCTGGCCACTTGAGACGAATACAGCCAGGCAAAGAAGTGCCGTGAGGCGTAACCCGCACATGAAATGAGAATTCACCATGGACGAAGCTCACCGTCAAAGATCACTGAAGCGTTTTGAGAAATGCTGCAAGGCGAAGCCGATTCAGCAAAGTCGGCGCACCCATCCAAAGAGCTACGAACTTGCTCGCACTGCCCCCCGCACAATCCCCCAAAACGCTGTAGGGTAAGGCTAGCAGCCAATCACGGCTCGCATTGTAGCACCGGCGAAAGATTACCGGTATGTCATGGACCCCGCGGTTGCGAAAAGCTCGGACTCTGCGGCGGCCCGAACTCGAAATCATAAGCTCGCCAGCGCCATTACTCCTCGAAAGTCGCCATCGCGACTGGAATCTTGTGCCCTTCCGCCGGGCTGGGGTCTGAGAGGGCTCCCGGAGCCTGGGGCGTTTACCGGTACTTATTTGGCCGATTTCATCCGACTAGCTGAGGTCCAGCGGTTTAGGCTTCGATGAGAAGGCCGGCTGTTGTCAAGTATCTTGACCTTGATTTGTGCAAGATCGTTGTGTTTTGATTCCCGTTTCCTGGATAGTTGAATTGTTTGGCGGGCGAGTTCATCTTGATCTTGACGGCAGCCGCAGCCTGCCATATCGAGTTTCGCCGGGCAAAGGGGAACAAAACACCACTCTGCCGTCACGATCAGGATGCAATCTTCGTCGGGCCGAGCTTGAACTTTCCCCACCCTTTCATCTGCACTCATCAATGAGCGAGTCAATGCGCTCGGTGCAAGTTGGGTGCTTTCGTTTCAGTCGGTGCTGCCATCTGTTAGTCGGCCTTCCTTCCATCCGCAGGATGGAAGATGGGCCAGCCCAATTTCGCAGTCACCGGTACTTGGCGCTGTTCTCGTTTCCAATCTCGCTGTCTGAACTATGCCGCCGGCAGCAGCCATGTGGGGTCTATGGAGATCCCGGCGCGTCGGGATCGATCCCAATCCGATCATTCACCGCGTTGCGGAAGCGCTGCCGACAACCCGAGTAGCGATCGGTCGTCTCCACAGAAACATGCCCAAGAAGGAACTGAACCTGCTCCAGCTCACCACCCGCCTGATGGCAAAGACGGGCACAGGTCCTCCTGAGGTCGTGCGTGGCTAGACAGGGGATCTCACAGACCCTTGCTTTCTGCTTCACGACACCCCAAATGACCTTGGGGCTGAAGTGTCTGCGTGAGAACGCCGTTGGCCCGATTCAGCGGCGGTCTTGCGTTGGGATCCATCACCGGCATTGAGGCTCATTCCCCCTCCATCGAGCGAGGGTGAATAATTCGCATGTTGCCGATCTTTGGCACCGGCTCAGCGTTCTGAAGCGCCTGTGAAGTGCCGCGCTTCAACTCGCCCTTGAATCGAGATTTTGGCTTCCCCGCGGCTGATGGATCAAAACTTGGCAAAGCTGACCATGACGTTTCTGCGGGTGGCAATGGGTTGGCCCTTCTTGGTGGCGGTCAGGAACCTGTATTGCCACACGGTGGCCTCAGCTTTCGCATCCAATCCAAACCCAGGCCGCGCACAACACGAACCTCTTTCGGCAAACCCTCTTCGCTCACCAGCACCTCGACGATGGCCACCTGCACATACGGATGTGTCGCAGATGGGTCGGCGAAATCCGCGTCCACCGTGTGGATCGGGAAGGGCGGCGTGTACGACAGCGGGTTGTGGTGCTTGTCCTCCAACTGCGATTCATCCGGGAAAGACAAATCTCTCTCGGTGATGAGAACTTGAGAAACGGCCTGACTGCGGTTGGAATGGGAGACAACCCGCACGCTGATCCAGACGGGCACCGGCCTGCCGCCCAATTTGCCCGGCTCAAACGCAGAGTGTTGCAAAGCCGCGATGGCGGCTTGGTCGAATGCCTCGCCGTGCTTGTGCAGAACCTGAATGTGTGCTGGGGCGTTGGTGTCAATGACCATGGCAAGCACGGTCATTCCCTGAATACTCTTTTATCGGATACCGCGGCGGGATACGGCACAGTTACGGTACGTACCCTTGCGGGAGCGGTGATCTCGGGGCCCACGTAGTACACGCCATCCTGGTCGGGCGCTGGATGATACTGACGATTCGAAAAAGACGCATCCTGCGCCCAAATACCGATGGCCGTTAGCGCCAGAAGCGCAAATGCAAGTCCCCTTCGCGGCATTCTATTCTCCGATCCATTTTCTTTGATTCTGAGATACGTCTGGCTGCACCCGCCGGCGAATACGCCACGCTTTCAATCTGTCTCGCCAATATCCACAATCCCCACCGGCCAGAGCAGGGCAACACGGCGCTAAACGCCATGCTAAGGCTAGATTGATAAGGATGCGATAAGGATAAGTCGATAAGAACCGGTTTCGCCGGACGGATGATTTCGGATTCAGCAGCCCCGCGAAGCTTCGCTCGATATACGGCAAGCTGTCCATCATGCATAGCTTACTCAATACTCATGTCTTACTCATAACTTTGTTCAAAAACATATATAGCATCTTTACGACCTGCGCCTTAACCTTCAGAGAACTAATAGGTGGCAGCCCCTGAACGGAGCGAATGCATCCAAGTTTCAAGGTTGCAAGCTTCCTCGTGGAGTATCCTGATGCCCCCACCAACATCTTTCGCGAAAGTGCGAGGTTGAATGCGAACAAGTTCCTGGAAATCCGTCCCCCCCACGGCGCTTCAGCACTGTGGAAAGACACTGTCGGCCAGTGGGCCGCGGCAGTCCGCGATAACTGCAACATCTGTTCCACTCGCGCTGGTTGAGCTTGCGGCCGTAGAGAGTGCGTTGGCCGGATGCGGACGCCAACGACAAGCCCCAGGCGCCCACTATGTTTTCTTGCCAGAATCTTCATGCGGCCCTCATGCGATTCGATGAATGCCGGGAAAGCTATTGGTGGAATGCGCCAAACAGTGGCCACTTTCCCGATCGAGTAAGTGGTCACAGGACAACCAAGACATAGGTTGCAAGGTCTTTTGCGTTTATATAACTCGCTGTACTTTCTTTGCGACTCCTTTATGTTGCTTCCATAAGAATATGGATGAGGGGAAGGAACCAGCAACTTAGCCATTCCTCATTCAGAGCCAACGCTTCTTAGCCCGGCGACGCCAAGCGTCGTGGAGGTCAGATACAGATGAAGAAGAACTTCAGGACGGCCATCGCATTCGGAGCGTCAATCTGCGGGATTGCCGTGCAACTCACGTGTCAAGCTCAAAACGCGACATCGGTCCCTGCAACCAGGACCGCACCGCAAGCTGCAACCGGCGCGCCCTCGGCTCAAGCGGCAAGGGTTGACTTTGCCGCCTTGGAAGGGCCGGGAGCTGGCCCCGAGACGCCTGTCGCCGCAACGCGAATTAGCGCGGATACCTCGGTTGACCCCGCGGCCGCGGCCACAACTGCTCCAGCCGCCACGGCCAGCGTTACGGCACCACTCACAAATGACGCGGTAATCAAAGAGCTGGCAGCGATGAAGGCTCGCATTGCTCAACTCGAAGCTGAGTTGAAGGCGCGCAGCGGAGCGGACGACGCCGCAAACGCGGAACGCGATGCGAACGCTTTGCGTTCCGCCGAGGGGGGCGACAGCGGCAGTTCGATGACGCTTGGCCAAGCCGCGGCGGCGCCTGCCCCGGCGGCAGCCCCCGCGGCTCCAGAGATCGACGCCCAGGTGACCAAGAAGGGCGAGCCATTCCCCGGCGACTGGACTTGGCTGAACAGCAACGGGCACGCCGTGGACAGCCCGATGAGCACCAAATACTTCACGCCGGAGTTCCGTGCCGATGCGAATTACACACTGGACTACAACCATCCCAAGGACGATTCCCTCGGAGGCTCGACGGAGACCTTTCGCTCCGACGAGTGGCAGCTTGAACAGATCAGCGTGGGCGGCGACATCCGCATCAACAATGTGCGCGGACGCATCCTGACCATGGATGGCCTGTTCTCTACCACCACGGTTCGAAATGACGCCAGTCCGAGTCGCGGCCAGTGGGATTTAGCCGGCGCGTACAAGTATGTCTCCGAGGCTTGGGGCGGTTATCACTGGGATAAAGCGCACGGCATCAATGTTGACGCCGGTATCTTCGTCTCCTATATCGGCCTCTTCAGCTACTATAACTTCGATAACTGGACTTACCAGCCTTCGTTTGTCTCCTCCAACACGCCCTGGTTCTTCAACGGCGTCCGCATTCAGTATTTCCCGACGGCAAAGCTGAAGATCGAGCCGTGGATCATCAATGGCTGGCAGACCTACGCTCGCCCCAACGGCAAGCCTGGCCTGGGCGGTCAGATTCTCTGGCGCCCCACGCCGTACCTCGACTTGGTCTTCAATAACTACGGCCTTGGCGAAGACGATATCGGCTACCCAGGTCGCTCGCGCGTCCACACCGATGACAGTATCCAGGTGAAGTACTACGACAAGCCAAAGAACTTCTTTGACAAAGCAGCCTTTACCGTCACTGGCGATGTCGGTTGCGAATACGGTGGCGGTCCTGCAGTCGGGTATTACAACCCCAAAGGATTCTCTCCTGAGATGGGCTCTGCCGATACATATACCGGCGGCGTGAACTGCCACAACAGCAAGGACGGTAGGCCCAAGCAGATGTTTATAGGGACGATGGCCTACGCCCGCTTCTGGTTCAAGAAGGATCTTTATGCCGTAACGCTGGGCGGCGGGTTAATGAACAATCCAGGGCGTTACCTAACCCTGCTGCCTCCCATCAACGGCGCCACGGCAATCACCGGCACTCCGTACTACACCGAAAACGCGGGCGATCGTGCGCAGATGCACGACGGGACCATCACTTTCGACTACATGCCCAGCCAGTTCATCACCTTCCGGCTTGAGTCCGGCTATCGCTACTCCGACACGCCGTACTGGACTGGCCGCGGAGGAATCACCCCTCCGGCCTTCGCGGGCGGCCCTCCCACCAATAATGGTCAACCCGCGCAGTACGCCTGCGCGAATGGGGCTCCATCCGGCTACGGCTATGGAAGTCTCAGCTCAGCTGAAACCACTTGCTACATATCGGGAAACGGGACCGGAGCCAATACCAGCGCCATATGGTGGCCCGATCTGCGCACGAACCAGACCGTCACCACACTTGCGATCATGGTCCGGTTTTAATCGCCCGGTCCGTGCACTTTGCCTGACGGGATGCGGCTAGACATACTTGCTGTCCGGCCGGCACCGGAATTGCTTGCAGTTCCGGTGCCATTTAATGGCTATGGAAGGCTCAGCGTACAGTCATCGCCGATACCCTGTTGGAGATAATTGGCAGATACGTGATTGGGTCGCCGAAAACGCGGGAGTGGAGGCGGTCGCGATGATAGGCGAAATTGTGGCGATCAAGTTAGTTGCAGATCGTTCACATAGCATCGCCATGTCTTAGTTCAATCTCCATATAGCTCAGCCCAACGAGGGCGTGCTTGTCATCCGCTACCCTCCCTGTTAGATAAGCGCAAAGCCTATCATGCGCGATCTCGTCGATACGCGACAGAAGGTAACTGGCTCAGCTTCTGGCCGGGCTAAATCCACATACCCTTTTTACGAACCCTTTATTCCCGCCCTATGGCACTTCAGGTATCAATGATGACAGCAATATCCGGAACTACCTTGATTCCTTTGTCGACAGGCTACTACTCGAATCACAGCGCGCATTTGGAGAATCGAGAGATGCAAAACAGGTTGCGAGAGATCTTCATGAACATCGGAAATTGCCGATTTGGTCTGACGGCAATGCTGATGCTAATAGCCGCGTCTCTGACGGTGAGCGGCTGCAAGAGCGATAAGGTGAATGCGGATGAGGAGGCGCCTCCGCCGGCCAAGGTGATTTCCGGGGTGGAAGTCTCCTTTTTCGCCGTCGAGCATCCGGAGCGGTATCCGATCGTAGCGGCGTCAGACTACCAGGCCCCGTCGCAATTGCTCGTGACCGGCACTGTAATTCCGGACATCGCGCGAAATGTTCCGGTGATTTCGCTTGCCTCCGGCCGCATTGTGGACATCCGCGCTCGTCTCGGCGACACGGTAAGAAAGGGCCAGCTCTTGCTGCGTGTTCGCAGCGACGACATTTCAGGAGGCTTCGACGCCTATCACAAGGCGGTCTCCGATGAACTCCTTGCGCGCAAGCAATTGGATCGTGCGAAGATCCTGTACGAGCACGGGGCCATAGCGCAGGGGGACTTGGAGGTGGCGCAGGACACCGAGGACGACGCCAAGACCACCCTCGACACTGCCACTGAGCATCTTCACCTGCTCGGCAGCGATCCCGATAACCCGAAGGGAATTGTCGATATCCTCGCCCCGGTTTCCGGTGTGATCACCGATCAGGAAGTGACGAACGGGGCGGCTGTGCAGGCCTACTCTACGCCGAACCCATTCACTATTTCGGACCTGACCAGCGTGTGGGTCGTCTGTGACGTCTACGAAAGCGACATGGCCAACGTTCGCGTCGGGCAACCCGCCGAGATCAAGCTGAACGCCTATCCTGACAAGGTTCTCAAGGGCGCAATCAGCAACATCGGCTCGATTCTCGATCCGAATATCCGCACCGCGAAGGTCCGTATTGAAGTGGCCAATCCGGGCGAGATGATGCGGCCGGGCATGTTCGCCACGGCCACTTTGTTCGGCAGGGAGAAGCGGACCTACACGGCTATCCCGGCGTCCGCGATCGTGCATCTGCACGACCGCGATTGGGTCTTTATCCCTGTGCAAGAGAAGTTCAAGCGGATTCAGGTCGTCAGTGGCGAACAGTTGCCGAACAATATGCAGGAGATTCTTTCCGGGTTGCAGCCTGGCCAGCAGGTGGTGACAAACGCGATCAATCTCCAAAATGTAATCGACAATGAATAACGCTCAACTTCGAGGTCTAAGGAAGAATTCATGATTCGCAATCTCGTAGATTTTGCTCTCAATAACCGGTACGTGGTGCTGGCGATCGGGTTGCTATTACTCGCCTGGGGGGCGGTGTCGTTTCACATCATGCCCGTCGAAGTCTATCCGGACATCGCCGATAATTACGTGCAAATCATCAGTCAGTGGTCCGGTCGTTCCGCCGAAGAAATGGAACAGCAAGTATCGGTTCCCGTTGAAATTCAGATGTTTGGGATTCCGCATCTCACGACGGTGCGCTCGGAATCGATTTTCGGTCTTTCCCTGGTTACGTTGATCTTCGACGACCAATCGGTCAACGAATGGAACCGCCAGAAGGTGCTGGAAAGGCTCACGCAGGTCAATGTGCCGACGGGCGTGCTTCCTCAGACCGGTACGGACTGGAGCACCACTGGCCAGATTTATTGGTATACGATCCGTAGCACGAATCCGGCGTATGACCTGATGAATTTGAGGAGCATCGAAGACTGGACTCTATACAAGGAATTCAGGAAGGTTCCAAACGTTGTCGACGTCAGCGACTTCGGTGGCACCGCGCGCGAATATCAGGTGCGCGTCGACCCGAATAAGCTCATCTCCTACGGCTTGAGTATCAGCCAGGTTGAGAACCAGTTATCCATCAACAACGTGAACGCCGGCGGCAGCTTCGTCGAAGAGGGCTTGCAGCAACTGAATGTCCGCGCACTTGGACTCTATCGCAATGTCCAGGATATCGAGAATACCGTGCTGACGACTTCGAATGGGGCTCCGGTTCGCGTAAAGGACATCGCGGTCGTCGACTGGGGCCCCAGAATTCGGCTGGGGCGCATGGCCAGAGCCGATCATCGTCCGGACGGCGTCATTGTAGATGAGCCCGACGTCATCCAGGGCGGCGTGCTGATGCGCAAAGGGGCCGAAGAAGGCCCCACGCTCGAAGGAATTCACAAGAAGGTGGACGAGCTCAACAATCGCATCCTGCCCGAGGGTGTGAAGGTCGTTCCCATGCTTGACCGCAGCGATTTGCTGCATTACACCTTGCACACGGTGCTGCACAACCTCGGCGAGGGGATGATCCTGGTTACCATCATTCTCTTTCTGTTTCTCGGGAATGTTCGAGGAGCCTTCATTGTCGCGCTCACCATTCCCTTTGCCCTGCTCTTCGCGTCCATATTTCTCAACCTGAGCAATATCCCCGCAAACCTGATTTCACTTGGCGCGCTCGACTTCGGAATGGTTGTGGATGGCGCCGTGGTGATGGTCGAAAACATCATGCGGCACCTGGGCCACGCCAGGAATGACGGCTCCTCGGTGGAAGCAGGGCGCATTACCATGAGGATAAAAACGCCGGTAGAGATGATCCGTAATGCCGCTCACGAGGTGCAACGGCCGGTCTTCTACGCCATCGCCATCATCATCACCGCCTACATGCCGATCTTCACGCTGCAACGAGTCGAAGGGCGTTTGTTCCGGCCCATGGCCTGGACCGTTGCCTTCGCACTGCTTGGCGCCATAGTATTCTCCATTTTCATTGTGCCTGTGCTTGCTGCCCTGCTTTTCCCGCATGGTGTCAGGGAATGGCGCAACCCGGTGATGGAGTTCCTGAAGGACCGTTATCGGGGCGGAGTCAAGTGGGCTATTGAGCATCGATGGATCACCGTTGGCGTTGGCTTGGCTTCGATGGTCGGCGCTCTTTTCCTCACATTCAGTGGAGTGATCGGCTCAGAATTTCTTCCGCATCTCGACGAGGGCGCCATCTGGGCGCGCGGCGAGATGGCCAACAGCATAGGCGAGACGGAAGGCACGCGCTTCGCCCAGCATTCCCGCTATATCCTCGCCTCGTTCCCCGAGGTCACCAAGGTCGTCTCGCAATCCGGGGCGCCAGACGATGGAACCGACACGGGAGGATTCGGCAACACGGAATACTTCGTCGACTTGAAGCCCAAGGACCAATGGCGGCCCGTCTTTCATCAGAAAAGGGAGGAACTGATCGCCGCCATGGATCGCGAACTGGAGAAATATCCGGGGGCATTCTGGAATTTCTCCCAGCCCATTGAAGACAACGTGGATGAAACGCTGACCGGCACGAAAGGCGGACTGTGCGCCAAGCTTTACGGGCCGGAATTGGACGTCCTCGAGGAAAAGGGCGAAGAGATCAAAGATGTGATGGCCAAAGTGGACGGGGTCAAGGATTTGGGAATTCAACGCGATACGGGCCAGCCGAATATCGATCTCACCGTCGACCGACTGGCGGCTGCGCGCTTCGGAATCAATGTGGCCGACATCCAAGATGCCGTCCAGACCGCCATCGGCGGTAATCCTGTCAGCCAGGTTCTGCAGGGAGAGGCAGTCTACAACGTGGTCGTGCGCTATCTGAAACCGTATCGCGATACCAAGGAAGCTATCCAGAATATTCGACTGCTCTCTCCCTCAGGAGAGCGCGTCTCGCTGGCCCAGTTGACCAAAGTCCAGGTTCGCGATGACGCCTACGACATCTACCGGGAAGACGGTTCCCGCTATGTGGCCATCCGCTTTGAGGTTCGCGGGCGCGATCTGGGCACCACGGTCAAGGAATCCATCGACAAGATCGCCAAAAATGTGCAGCTGCCGCGTGGCTATCATCTCGATTGGTCGGGAGAATACGATAGCGAAAAGCGAGCCGAAAAAAGGCTGCTCTATATCGTGCCTCTGACCATCTTCCTGATCTTCATCATTCTCTACACCATGTTTCGTTCCTTCAAGTGGGCGCTGCTGATTCTCGCCAACGTGGCCATGGCTCGCGTTGGAGGCTTGCTCGCTCTCTTTGTGACCGGCACATTTTTCAGCGTATCTTCCGGAGTCGGCTTTCTGGCGCTGTTTGGAGTCTCCGTCCAGACGGGTGTCATCATGCTTGAATACATCAATCAGCTTCGAGCCCGAGGTTACACTCCGGAAGGCGCCGCGATCGAAGGCGCCGTCCTGCGGCTTCGCCCCATCATGATGACCATGCTGGTGGCCACCCTGGGACTGCTTCCCGCCGCAATGTCACACGCCATCGGCTCCGACTCGCAGCGGCCTTTTGCCATCGTCATCGTGGGAGGACTGATCTCCGATCTCCTGATGAGTATCTTCCTTCTGCCAACGCTGTATGTCTGGGTCGCGAGAGAAGGGGACAAGCTCCCTAAAGCGGAGGTGGCGGTTGAAGTTTAAGCTGACATTTGTTTCTATGCGAGTCATCGGTATTTGTATCTTGGGCATTGCTTTCCTTCGGAATTCCGCGAGCGCGCAGCAGGCGCTCACCTGGGAGCAAGTCAAGGCAAAGTTCGAGACTGTCAACCCAACCTTGAAATCGGATGAGGCTAACGTTGAGGAAATGAAGGCCGAGGAGATCACGGCCTTTCTCCGCCCCAATCCGCAGTTCACCATGTTGGCCGACGGCACGCAGATCGCGCCGCACCATGGGGTCTGGGCCCCCTTGCAGGGCACGTTCGAACAGCCTAACTTCAGTTACCTGCACGAACGCGAGCACAAACGCGAACTGCGCTTACAGAGTGCCAAAGAAGGCACGCAGATTACCCAGTCCCAGCACGTTGATCTCGAACGCAATCTGGTTTTCGGCCTGCGCTCGGCCTTTGTGCAGACTCTCGAGGCCAAGGCCGTTCTCAAACTGGCCAAGGCCGACCTGGAGTACTACGACAAGATCATCGAGATCAGCCGCGCCCGCTTCAATGCCGGCGACCTGGCCAAGATCGACCTGACCCGGATCGAACTGCAGCGCGTGCAATACGAGTCAGAAATCGAAACCGCGATTGTCAATTTGCGCCAGCAGAAGATTCAGCTTCTGTTTCTCCTCGACGATCGCACGCCGGTCGACCAGTTCGATGTGACCGGACCCTTCGACATAGGTCCGGAACTCGGACCGCTCGCCGATTATCACCAGATTGCGCTGGATAACCGGCCGGATCTGCGGGCCGCGGTCCAGACCATCGAGCAATCGCAAACCAATCACAAGCTTGCTGTCTCCAATGGCTCGACCGATCCAACCTTCGGCGCGTGGTACAGCTATAACTCCTCGACCAATAACCCGAACGGCAATCAGACGCTCGGTCTCAGCGTCAGCATCCCGCTGCGGATATTCGACAAGAACCAGGGCGAGAAGAAGCGAACGCTGATTGACATCGACAGAAGCCAACAGGCTGCCGAAGCGGCTAAAGCGCAGGTCTTCAGCGATGTCGACAATGCTTTCGAGCTGGTGCGCAGTAACATCGCTTTGATCAAGCCATACAAGGCGCAGTATCTCGATCAGTCGGTTTATGTACGCGACACAGTCACGTTTGCCTATGAGCACGGAGGCGCATCCCTGATGGACTTTCTCAATGCCCAGAGCGACTACCGCGTCGTTCAACTCGCCTATCTGCAGTTGATCGGCGCGTATATGACGGCCGCCGGCCAAATGAATCTTGCCGTCGGGAAAGATACGATTCAATGATGGGCATGCCTGCCTCGTTGATGTTCAAGCGCGTCGAATATTCGGATAACGGTATGGAGAGGTCGAATCAATGAAGAGACATGAAGTTCGAGCTCGCATCGAGGAGTTTGGCATCCTGCCCTCTGTACGTGTGAATTCACGGGAGCTCGCGCGATTTGCGGCGGAGACTGTCTATTTCGCGGGGATTCCCGTTGTCGAGATCACCATGACCACGCCCGGTGCGCTGGAAGTGATCGACGACCTGGCTAAACGCTATCCGGATATGGCAGTGGGCGCCGGCACGGTATTGGATGAGGAAGCCGCGCGTCTGGGCGTCGAAGCCGGCGCCAGATTCCTGACCAGTCCGGGATTTGTACCGGAAGTGGTGGCTTATGCAAACAAAGTGAATATCGTAGTGCTTCCGGGAGCTTTGACCCCGACCGAAATCATTGCGGCCTGGAAGGCCGGCTCGGATCTTGTCAAGATCTTTCCTACGGGTCATATCGGAGGCACCCAATACGTGCGCGCCCTCAAGGTGCCGCTTCCGCAGATTCCGCTGATCGCCACCGGCGGTGTGAATCAGTTGACGGCCTCAGACTTTATTCTCGCCGGGGCTACAGCCATCGGCCTGGGCGGGGAATTGCTGCCCAAGGAAGCTCTGCACTTGCGCCAGACAGATCGTATCCAAGAGTTGGCTGGCAGGTTCCTTGGCCTGGTGCGGGACGCGCGGGCGTTGCGAGAAACATATTACTAGGACATAAGTCCCATCCTGCAGTCCGGAGCGATGATACCGCTCAAAATAACAATTCCATTCCTATGATTCTCTTCATGCCTCCCTCACGTTTCCTCTTCAATACTTGAATTGTGGAGGTAACATGCACATGACTCGAAACCTGTTAGCAACATGTTGTCTGTCACTCGCGCTCTCGGGTGTTGGAAGCGCACAGAGCCCAGTCCAAGGCCAAGAGACTGACGCCCATTACACTCATGCGCAGTTGAAGCAGTTGGTAGTCAACGCTCATGCGCCAGAGCAATACAAAGCTCTCGCAAGCTACTTTGGGAAGCAACACAACAACTACTTGCAAATGGCCACGGAAGAGAAGAAGGAGTGGGACCGGCTGGTAGGGAACATCACGAGCGTGGCAGCCAAGTACCCAAGGCCTGTAGACTCGGCGCGCAACCTTTACGAGTACTACATGTACAAGGCAGCCGAGGCCGGATCGCTCGAAGCGAAATACAGTCGGCTGGCGGCGCCGGATGCCCCGTCGAAGACACAATAACGCGTCGCGACCAGCAGTTTGACTGAAAAAACGCTTGCCGACAGTCGAGGGTAGAGAGGTTGACAAATCGCTTCCTGCCCTCCTGCGGTCTTCCTATTATCCAGATGTGTTCTTTATACTATCCTCATAGAATCCCAACTACACTTCGCTTAGCTCGCCGGGACAACGGACCGAGTATGGTACCAGTCAAATGGCAAATCGAGTTGTCTTGGGATGGACGAATCTGCCGCAAAGGCTGCGGACTTTGGCACAGTGTCTGGCCGCGGGAGCGGTCCTCGCTCTGCTCACCTACGGCGGATTTGTCCTTCAGATTAACCTGTTGACCATCAGTCTTCTCTATTTATTGGTTGTCGTTGCCGCAGCGTCGCTTTTCGGTTTCTGGCAGGCGTCGTTTACGTCGATCCTAGCGGTCCTTTTACTTGACTATTATTTTGAGCCGCCACTGTTCAGCTTCGAAGTTGCAAATTCGGGGATATCTGTTGCGCTTGTTACGTTCGAGGTAACGGCGCTCACCATCTCCAGATTGCACCGCCGGGAAATGAGGGTCGCGGAGGAAGCGGACTTCCATCGCGCCGGGATGGAACAGCTGTATGAGTTGAGCAGGAGCTCACTCTTGCTGGATCTGCGCCAGCCTCCAGGGCCTCAGTTGGCGGTTTTGATCCAGAGAGTATTCGACGTGCGCGCGGTGGCCTTGTTTGACATGAACCTGGGCCGCCAGGACAGGTTGGGCGATTGGGACGCGGGTGAAGAAGATCTGGCCAAAGAATGTTTCCTGCGCGATGCCTCGCAGGAGGACTCGAGCACTCAGACCTGGCACCGCGTCCTGCGAGCCGGACCGGGGTCGGTGGGCGCTCTGGTGGTACGTGGGAAGCTCAGTTCGCTCGTGGTCGATGCGCTTGCGTCTCTTGCTGCAATTGCCATCGACCGCTGCCAGTGGTTTGAGAAGGAAGAGAGGGCTGAGACCGCGAAAAAGAGCGAGCAGCTGCGCGCGGCGGTGATGGATGCTCTGGCACATGAATTCAAGACGCCGCTGACCGCGGTTCAGACTGCCAGTTCAGGCTTGCTCGAGCTCGGGGGATTAACAAAGTCCCAACTCGATCTGGTCACGCTGATAGACGGAGAAGTTGTTCGACTCAACCGATTGTGCACGCGGCTGCTGAAATCCGCCAAGCTCGACCCGAAAGAGGTGGACCTGCAGACGACCGACGTGAATGTGGTTGGTCTGGTGTCTGAAGTATTGGCCGGCCATCCGGCGGAAGCGCAAAGGAACAGCATTGAGGTTGGGGTGGAGGATCCTTCGCTGACCGTGCGCGCGGATCGCGGACTGCTTGCCATGATTCTGGCGCAGTACATCGACAATGCGCGAAAGTATTCGACGCCAGGGACGCCGATTGCGATTGCCGCGCGAGCCAGTCATAGTGAGGTTCTCATCTCCGTGCATAACTTCGGATCGACGATTCGGATCGATGAGCGGGAACGGATATTTGAGCGCTTCTACCGCTCACCGGAGTTGAAAGATGTAGTTCCCGGTACCGGCATTGGACTCTCTGCGGTAAGGAAAGCCGCTGAGGCTCATCGTGGGCATGTCTGGGTCATCAGCGATGATAAGGGAGGAACGACATTCTTTCTGTCCCTTCCCATGGACGCAAGGAGGCCGCATTGAATACGGAGCAGGCGAATGCAGGGCAGGGCACGATTCTAGTGGTGGACGACGACAGTTCCACGCGCACGGCATTGCGCGTCACATTGTCTGGCATGGGCTTCACGGTCGTGGAAGCGGCTCGCGGCGAGGAGGCTTTATCGCTGGCCCGCGTGGCGTGGTTCGATGCCGTGTTGTTGGACGTGGATATGCCAGGGATGGGCGGAGTGGAAGCCTGTCGGTCGATCCGGCGTGCGGTTGCGCGCTTGCCTATCCTGATGTTGACAGTCATGGACAGCGAGGATGACAAGGTGCTGGCGCTGGATGCCGGCGCCGACGACTACATCACCAAGCCGTTTCAAGTGCGGGAGTTGACGGCGCGATTGCGCGCGGCAGTACGCAGAAGAAATGCGGAGGATACCAGCCGCGACTCACCGATTCGTTATGGCCAAATTGAACTGGACCCGGTCAAATACAAGGTGCTGAAGAGTGGACGATCGATCCATCTGACTCCGAAGGAATTCGAGATGCTGCATTACCTGATGATGCACGCCGGCGAGCCCATTCCGCACTCGCGTCTGCTCAAGTCCGTGTGGGGGCCGGAGTATGGAAACGAGCTTGAGTACCTGCGAACATTTGTCCGTCAATTGCGCAAGAAAATCGAAGACGATCCGCGCCATCCGCAGTATTTGTTGACGGATGCTTACGTCGGTTACCGGTTCAATGAACAGGTACCGGAGTCCTGACATTTGGCTGCATTCGAATGATGGACGTGGCTATTCACGAGCTGCGAATGGGATAAGGCTGTATGCCGTGTTGAATTTCAGTTGGTGGAAACGAGGCATCGCATGAACTGTCATCCGAATAGGCGATATTGGAAACAATGGACGGAAACCTTCTGGACACCTGAAATCAGCGGTTTAGGACCAGTTGGCGGGATACGCAATGAAAAGTCGGCCAGCGTCCGCGGAATGTAAAGTCTCAGGGGGTACAGGGATCATGCCGTTGCCCAACTGGCAGATAGGACCTCCGCCTGTTCTAGCACTGTCAAGGTTGCCTTCTCTTGCTTGTCAGGTGGGTACCGTCGCGAATCTTGATGGCCTCTTCGTGTGGCACCGCCAGTGCGAATACAGTTGAAAGATCAGTAACAGCCTTGATGAATCAGCTCTTGCCCTCCTCCAGACTGAGGATGTGCTCCTGCGCATTTGGAAGCAGCGCAAGCCTTGCTGTTGGCGAGTCACCCACCCATGCGGACCAGTCGAATCCATGGAAAAGCCCACAGCACACCTCGTATTTCTCCAGCATGGCTGCAACGGCCTCTTCCTGTGGAATATCCGTGCGCCCCGCCCCCCCGCTCTCCGTGTAGGTGCTCAGGGTCCGCTTCAGTTCTTGCGCAATGCCCAGATAATCCACCACCAGCCCGCCCGGCTTGTCCTTGAAGACGCGGTTCACCCTGGCGATAGCCTGCATCAGGCCATGCCCGCGCATCGGCTTTCGTTCTTTGAGACTTCCTCCGTCCACCTTCTTGTAGTCTTCGATCAACCCGCCGATAAACGTGAGGTTCCCGTCTGCGTCCCGGCTCCGATTGGCAGCGTAGGACACTCCATTTCGATTGTTCGTGGTTCCACACCTATGCTAAGCGCACACGCCCGCGCATGGGGCATTGCCGAATCCGGCTCTAAACACAGCTTCCCGAAAAGCGCAGTCAATGGAGGATTTGTGGAGCAGAAAAAGGCGAAAATACTTGCTAAAAATGACCCCTTGAGCCATACTATTCAGCACCGTGAGATTTGTTGTAACCGATTGATTCTAAATATGGTCGGCGCTAGAGAACGATTTTAGAACGTTTCTGCTCTACTCGGCGGCTTTCGACACTTCAGAACATGCTCAAGCCTGAATCGGCTGGTGAAACGGCGTTGCGGCGCCAAGAATCGCGTAGCCTTCCCGGAATCGCGGTTAAAAAACTGCTCCGTCCGAAGCCAATTATTGTCAGCTGAGGGCCTGTTCCCGGTTTGCATGTCATCCAGGCAGAGCGGACCGAAAGGAACCTTCAACCTGTAGTTTCCTTGATTTGAAGTGTGAATCGGTGCTAAGACAAGGCGGCCTATCTCTACAGCTCTGATGCGACGATGCAGGGGCCAGGGAGAACCTGTAGCTCGCGACGCTGCCGGCGGTAGCGAATTCGCCTCCAATCGTGCTCCGCCGCCCGCTAACTTGGCTGGAATGACGGGGCAAAAAGCCGGGGGAGCTTCTAAAAACCATTTTGACCACAGAAACATGATTATGCAGCAGTTTGATGCAAACTTTTTCCCTTCAATGCCGTCAAAGTTATCAAAATCAAACCACTCGGGCCAGGAAAATGGCTTGAAAAATCCGTTCGAGGATCATTCATGGATTTGGCCTGACCTCATTGCTCTTGTCATCTTGAAGCAGGAAATCGTGTTAAACTCCTGCTTCCTTCGGAAGCGGGCGCAAAGATGTGCCGAATGGTTTTGCCGAAGCTCCGCTGTATCCTCCCGCCGTCCGGTCTTTCCACAACCGTGAGGCAGCTTGTCACCTTCCGCTGGCGATTGGTTTTGCTGTGTTTGTTGCTGCTGGCGTGCAGCGCCATTGCGCGGGCGCAGGTCACCATCCATGTTCCTGCGGACCAGCCCACCATCCAGGCGGGCATCAATGCCGCCAACAATGGCGACACCGTGCTTGTAGCGCCTGGAACCTACACCGAAGCCATTGATTTCCTGGGCAAGGCCATCACGGTCGAAAGCTCCGCGGGTCCGGCCACGACTATCATCGACGGGATTGGCAATAATTGTGTGGTCACCTTTCAGACTAATGAAGCCCGCAGCAGCGTCCTCAGTGGCTTCACCATCGAGCAAGGCGGCTTTCTCAACACCCTTTTGGGCACTGCGGGGATCCTGGTCCTGAACGGAGCTGCTCCGTCGATTGTCGGAAACATCATCACCAACAATATTTCCCTCGGAATCGTCTCCGTCTCGAGCGCTCCTCTGATTCAGAACAACGAGATCAGCTACACTCGTGGGGAGATCGGGAAAAATGGGTGGGGCAGTTGGGGGACGGGCGAGACCGCAGTCGGTCTTTTTTGGCAGCCGCTCGATACGGCTCCGCCTTTGCCTGCAGTCGTCTCCGGAAATACGATCGAAAACAACTTGACCAACGATTTACAGGGAATGTATTTCGATGCGGGAATCTCCATTGGCCAGACCGTGCCCGGCCCTGAGCCCCCCTACCCTCCGTATCCGCAGGGAATCTACTACATTATTGAAAACAATATCGTGCGCAACAACGGTACCCAGGCTACCAGTTCGGTAGGCGGGGGTCTGGTGCTCTACGGTGGGGGGTCGGGATTCGAAGGAATCATCGCTCAGAACCTGATTTATGGCAATTCCGCGAGTTGTCTTGGGGGCGGGGTTGCGATTTCCGGAGATATCGGTTTCACGTATCCCCCAACCTATGGACCGTCCTATGGTCCGCCCCTGACGCTGTTTGTAAATAACCTGATTGCGGATAATATCACTCCCACCACTCTGGGCCAGGCATGTTCCAGTTCGCCGCTCTTCCCCGGCATGCCGCCTCCCCCGGCCGGCGGTTCTCAAGTCGATATCCTGATACCCTGGCAACTGGAATTCGCCAATAACATCGTCGTCGGAAACTCTTCCGTTCCGGCTATCACCATTCAATCCGATCCGCTCGTTCCTCTCCAGAACGCGATCTTCGATCACAACGACATCTTCAATCCGGGCGGACCGGCGTTTGTCGGCAACAGCGTGGAGCCTGATCCTACCGGAAGCTACGGCAACATCTCCGCCGATCCGCTGTTCGTGGATGCGGCCAACAACGACTATCATCTGCAGGCCGGCTCTCCGGCCATCGACACCGGCAACACCAGCGCCTTGCAACAGATCGCGAATATGGCTCCGGCCTGGGCGCTGACCAAGGACTTCGACGGCAATCCCCGCGTCCAGGACGCCACGGGCATAGGCTATCCCACCGTGGACATGGGTCCGTATGAGTACGCCGGAACGCAGGAGACCGGGCCGACCACGATTCTGCTGACGCCCGCCTGGTATGAGCCCTATGGCGAGACCGAACTGCCGCTGACGGCACAACTGATCTCGCCCAACGGCACGCCCACCGGGACGGTCATTTTCTACGTCAACGGCGTCTCGGTTGGAACAGCGCCCATCGATTCCAGCGGACAGGCAACCATCCACACGCCGCCTCTGGCCACGCTGGGCCAGACCGCTTTGCTGGCCACCTATGCGGGGCAGGGCGACTTCGCTCCGGCCGTCTCGGTTGAAGTGCTGATCTTTGTGCAGCCGGATAACGTAAGCCTGACGCTGACCTCGGCGCCCAATCCTTCTCTTGAGAATCAGTCCGTCACCTTTACGGCGACCATTGTCTCGACGAGCAACGGAACGCCGACGGGAGACATCCAGTTCACCGACAACGGAAACCCGCTGGGGACGGCGGCGATCGACGCCGATGGCGTTGCGACATTCACCGCAAGCTGGCCGGCGGCGGGCAGCCACACCATCGTCGCCACCTACCCCGGCAGCATCAACTGGGGAGGAGCGCAGGCGAGCGTCACCCAGGTTGTTCTTTACCCGCCGACTCAGGAAACGCTGTCTTCCTCGCTCAACCCCGCCCTCCGCAATCAGGCGGTCACCTTCACCGCGACCGTTTCCTCGACCTACGGCACGCCCACCGGCACCATCGCTTTCAGCGACGGAGGCGCCGCGCTGGGCACGGTAACGCTGGCCAGGGGAGTGGCGGCGTTCACCACCAGCGCGCTCGCCAAAGGCAGCCACACCATCACCGCCGCCTATTCGGGCGACGCCGAATTTCCAGGGAACTCGGCCAGTCTCACGCAGGTGATCAACGGGATTCCCACCGCCACCACGGTGGTCTCTATAACTCCCGCCAAGCTCTATGCGCTTGAGCCGGCGACCATCACCGCCGCAGTCACCGGCCAGGGCGGCGTACCCACGGGTACGGTGACCTTCATGAACGGCGGCGCAGTCATGGGCACGGCCACGCTGAATGCCGCGGGAACGGCCACGCTGGCTTATACCTTCCCCGCCTCGGGCAGCCAGGCGGTTACGGCCACTTACAACGCCGACGCCAACTACGCCGCCAGCGCCTCCGCAATCTTTGCGGAAAATGTGCTCATCAACGACAGCGAAACCTCGCTTGTGGTTACGCCCAGTCCGGTGCTGGTTTACCATACGGTGACTCTGACGGCCACCGTCTCTTCGGTGAGCGCCTCGGCCTTCGGCGTGACGCCGTACGGCACGGTCAACTTCCTCGATGGCGCCGCGCTGCTCGGCTCCGCGCCCTTGAACGCGGGCGGCGTGGCAACCCTTACCTATGCCTTCACCCAGGAAGGCGACCAGAACCTGACCGCGGTCTACGCCGGCAACGTGGCCTTTCAGCCCAGCCAGTCGTCCTCGCAACTGATTGTGGTCCAGCCCTCCCCGACGGCAACCACGGTAACGGCCAACAGCAACCCGCAAGGGCTTTCGCTTCCCGTCACCTTTACCGCGACGGTCACGGCTCCCGGCACGGCCGCGGTTCCAGTGGGCACGGTCACCTTCTACGATGGCGCCAACCCGCTCGGCACGGCGACCGTCAACGCCACCGGCACGGCCACCCTGACCAGCTCCTCGCTCACGCTCGGCCAGCATGCGATCACGGCCTCCTTCACCAACACGACCATCTATTTCCTGCCCAGTGTCTCGCCGGCTTATACAGAAAACATTGTGGTGTTCCAGACGGCAACCGCGGTGACGGCCAACGTCAACCCGCAGGAGCTAGGCGCTTCGGTCACCTTCACCGCCAAGGTGGCGGTTTCCCCGGTGCCGGCGGGGACGCCGCCCGCTGCGCCGGTGGGCACGGTCACCTTCTATGATGGCGTTCATTCACTGGGTACAGTGACTCTCGATGCCAGCGGCACGGCCACGCTGACCACCTCTTCGCTCGCCATCGGCCAGCAGTCCATCACGGCCTCTTTCACCAACACTGCGGCCGACTATCAGCCCAGTGTCTCGCCCGTCTACACCGAATCCATCGTGGTCTTCCCGACGGCAACCACAGTAACTTCCAACATCAACCCGCAGGAGGTCGGCGACCCGGTAGTCTTCACCGCGAAGGTCGCGGTTTCGTCCGTGCCCGCGGGCATCACGCCGGGCACACCGGTGGGCACGGTCACCTTTTACGACGGCGCCAACCCGCTGGGCACGGCGACCCTCGACGCTACCGGCACGGCTACGCTTACCACCTCCGTGCTTGCTATCGGGCAGCACTCGATCACTGCCTCCTACTCCAGCGCGACGGTCGATTACCTTTCCAGTGTCTCGCCCGTCTACACCGAAACCATCGTGATCGCCCTGGGTAACTTCACCATCGCCGCCGCGCCCACCGCGCAGACCGTTTACACCGGTGAGCCCACGCAGAGCATCACGGTAACGCTCACCCCCAGCGGAGGCTTTGACCGGGATGTTACCTTGTCCTGCGGCCAGTTACCGGCGAACAC
>Ga0181520_10002575_pt1 | contig 33323 bp, 31 predicted proteins | sample PEATcosm2014_Bin_29_FD_132451 | JGI IMG/M metagenome (GOLD analysis project Ga0181520, IMG submission 132451) | Peatland microbial communities from MTU Mesocosm Facility, Houghton, MI, USA - PEATcosm2014_Bin02_30_metaG | ecosystem: Environmental > Terrestrial > Soil > Wetlands > Peat | place...
GTGATATTTGCAATCCCACACCGTATGGCTGCCACGCTTATAGTTTTCCATCACTACAAGCCTAGTACCTTCCGTCGCCTAAAGGCGAGGGGTTTACGGATCCCCTATCGGGGACTCTAAATGCAAGAAAAGATTCATTAGCGCCGCTCACGAAAGAAACTGCGCAGCAGTTCCGCAGCTTCTTCTTCAAGTATCCCTTGCTCGACGATCATCTTGTGATTCAGCCGGGGATGATTGAGTACTTCCAGCACCGAGCCGCAGGCCCCGGCCTTGGGATCGGCGGCGGCGTAGACCAACCGGTCCAGCCGCGCGTGGATCAGGGCTCCGGCACACATGGCGCAGGGCTCCAAAGTTACGTAAAGGGTGCAGCCGCTGAGGCGGTAGTTTCCCACTGCCTTGGCTGCCGCGCGCAACGCCACCATCTCCGCGTGGGCCGAGGGGTCCACGTCGCGCAGCACCCGGTTCTGGCCCCAGGCAACGATTTCGCCCTCGCGCACGACCACCGCGCCAATCGGCACCTCGCCCTCCGCCCCGGCCAGGCGGGCTTCGTCGAGAGCGGCTTGCATGAAATCCGAATCGGTCAATTGATTTGGCCCTTAGGGAGTTCGCGTATTTTTCAGATCGCAAAAATTGAGGATGGGAAAGCCCTTTTGGCGCAAGCAACCGGAGAGTCTGAAATCGTCGGTAATAATCAAAGACTTACTCGATACCTGCGCGATAGAAGCATCTGTCAGGCCAAAAGCCAGAAACTCCGGACTGACGACCAATTGCCTGGCTGACTTCCAACTCTCCTTTAACAACGGCTTGCAATCCTGGCAGCAGACTAATACGGCCATGTTGCGAAGCCATTCCTCGCGCCACTGTGCCGAAAGGCTGTTAGCAAGATTCCCAACTTCCGTGAGGATGTGAGGCGTAGTGAAAAGCACAGAAAATCTACTCACCAACCGATCCAGCAACTCATAATCGTCCAATGAATAAGCACTGATTCTTTTAAAATTACCGAACAGGCGAACATCGAGCCTGCCCGCCAGTAAAACGAGCAAAAGATTGGAATCCAGAAGAATTCCCTTTCCGGCATGACGGGCGAAAATCTGCTCTTCTTCAAACACTGGCGCACTCTCAAAATGGAGCTGGATTTCTGACCGCTACTAATGCTCCGTCCTCAACCCCCACAGAAACAACTTTCCTGACTCTACGAGTGCGCAGCAGGTCCGCCAGCGAGTTTTGCTCTGTCTTTTCCGGACCGCTTAGGGCACAAAAGGTGATATTCCAACTGGCGGTATTCTTATCTAATTCCATCTCTTCCACGTTGGGGTTCAGCGCGGCAAAGTCGGGAATCACCTCGCCCAAATACGATTGCGCTTTACCAATCACTTCGCTCGGTGCCAGCATGGTCCACTCTCCGTGAAATGGATTATACCCCGCTTTGAAACGCCGGCTGCTGCTGGGTCATGCAGTGCAGCGTACCCAGGCCCCAGACCATGTCCACGCAATGAATCCCGATGATTTCTCTATCCGGGAATACCTCGGCCAGCGAGTTCAGCGCTACGCGGTCGTTCTTGTCGTGGAAGGTAGGCACCAGCACCAGCCCATTGGCGATATAGAAGTTGGCGTAGCTGGCCGGCAGGCGCTGGCCGCGGAATATTACGGGCCGCGGCAGCGGCAGTTCGACCAGGTTGTACTGCTTCCCTGCCCCGGTGCGCGCGGCCTTCAACCGCTCCAGGTTCTCGGCCAGCGGCTCATGGTTGGCGTCGTTCCGATCCGGCTCGACGGCAGTCACAATCGTATCCACGCCGGCAAAGCGGCTGATGTCGTCCACGTGGCCGTGAGTGTCGTCTCCGGCAATGCCGCGATCCAGCCAGATTACGCGGTCCATCCCTAAATAATCGGAAAAGACCTGTTCCAGTTGCGCGCGGCTGACGCCGGGATTGCGCTGCTGCACTTCACTCAGCAGGCACTCCTCGGTGGTCAGCAACGTGCCCGCGCCGTCGGTGTCGATAGAGCCGCCTTCCAGCACAATGCGCTGTTTGAAGCCGTCTTCCAGCTCGACCGTTGGCTGCCACACGGGCAGGTGCAGAATTTCGTGCACCCGGCCGGGGATCTGGTCGTCGAGCTTCCAATCGTCGTACTTGGCCCAGGCGTTGAAGCGCCAGTCGGTGAGGGCGATCTTACCTTCGCTGTTGCGCACGAAGATCGGCCCGGAGTCGCGCGTCCAGACCCGGTCGGTGGGCCAGCGATGAAAGCGGACGCGGTCCAGATTGGCCCCGGCGCGCTCCAGAATGCTCTGCGCGCGGCTCTCTTCTTTTTCGTGCTGCACGATCAGGTGCACCGTCTCGCGCTGGGAAAGAAGCCGCACGATCTCCGCATAAAGCCAGGGAATGGCCTGAAATTTGCCCGGCCAATCCTCGGGATTGTGCGGCCAGGCCAGCCAGGTGGCCTGGTGCGGCTCCCACTCGGCGGGCATACGGTAGTTCTTTTGGCGCGGCGTCTCGATCATTTTGAATACCTTGAGGGCTTTCTGATTTGTCGATGTTTTGAAGGGTACGGACTTCAGCCCGTACATCAGTTCCGCAAAATGAATAGGGCTTTAGCCCCTGAGGGCAAAGCGTTCATCCCTGTTTATGAAGCAATGAGCAGCGACGCAACGAACTCAGCATCCTTTTTGATCTCTGAGAGTTTGGCATCGTCTCTACCATAAGACGGATGATAGGCGGCAACGATCTTGGCCGTCGTCTCGATTCCGTCGAACCTGATCGACAAATCACGAGATTGCATCCTGAGAGCCCCATAGGAATCTTTTGCTTTGATGAGCCAATCCGGAAAGTTCAAGCGATTCGATTTACCCAATGGCCGAATTACATTCCTCCCCAATGCCACAATTACCCTAGGCCGTTGCAAGATGACCTGCAAACAAAAGAAGTTCCAGCAATCTTCTTCGTAATTGGAAAACCCTCCTGTGCGTTCAAGTTCGCCGATATTCGTCTCGCTCTCCGACACGCCCATGAAATAGTTGGTGAAGAAAATATGATCTTCAAGTATGCAATCAAACACTCCGGCGCGTATCTTGCGCCAAGTCAGATTCTCTTCATAGCCTCTCCGCACAGACTGAATATATCCATTGATCTTATCGAAATAGTGCCCAAGATACATGACCCCGCCCAAGGGAAGGGTTTGACCTTTGTATCCCCTTCCGCCGGGGAAAAAACTCTGTCCTGCAATAGCACAGTATCCATCGGGATTTCCGATAACTCCCCCACGCCGAAGCACTTCGGAGCAACCGACGATGCCGCGCGGATACCGGACCGTTTTCAATGCTGCCTTGAGTTGTTCATGCTCGGCCATACCGATTCCCTATCTTGACGAAGTTGTTGAAGAAGACAGATACACATCCCTCAGGGGCTAAAGCCCATTATTGATCGTGCTTTGGATGTACGGGCTGAAGCCCGTACCCTTCAAATCCTCTACATACAGGAGGCTCCAAGCTATTTGGAATCCCCCTCCGCCTTCCAGTCGTTGACCGGATCGAGGAAGCGCTTGTTGATGGGCTTATAGGCGTCAATGCGGCGGTCGCGCAGAAAAGGCCAGTTGCGGCGGGTGTCCTCCTGCAAGGCCAGATCGATCTCGCCGATCAGAATCTCATCCCGGTCGTGCGAGGCTTCGGCAATGATCCTTCCGAAGGGGTCGGCCAGAAAGCTGCCGCCCCAGAACTCCAGACCCAGCCCCTCGGCTCCGTCGCCGCGAATGTCTCCATGTTCCATCCCCACGCGGTTCACTCCCGCAACAAAAACACCGTTGGCGATGGCGTGAGAGCGCTGGATGGTCTGCCAAGCGTCGTACTGCGCCGCGCCGAACTCGTTCTTCTCGGCCGGATGCCAGCCACTGGCGGTGGGATAGAAGAGGATCTCCGCCCCTTGCAGCGCCGTGAGCCGCGCGCCCTCGGGAAACCACTGGTCCCAGCAGACCAGCGTGCCGATGCGCCCAAAGGCGGTGTCGGCGGCCTGAAAGCCCAGATCGCCGGGCGTGAAGTAGAACTTTTCGTAAAACAGCGGATCGTCTGGAATGTGCATCTTGCGGTAGACGCCGGCGATTGCGCCGTCGGCGTTCAGCGTGACCGCGGTGTTGTGATAGAGCCCGGCGGCGCGACGCTCGAAGAGCGAGGCCACAATGGCCACCCGCAGTTCCCTCGCCAACTCGCCCAGTCTGGCGGTCGATGGGCCGGGGATCGGCTCGGCCAGGTCGAAGAGGCGAATGTCTTCGCGCTGGCAAAAGTACTGCGTCTGAAAGAGTTCCGGCAGGCAGACGATGTTGGCGCCCATCTTGGCCGCCTGACGGATGTGCGCGACCGCGGCGGCGAAGTTCGCTTCGGGGTCCGCGCCCATGCGCATTTGCACCAGGCCGACGTTGTATTTGCGTGTATTCATAGGATCAAATCAGTCTTTCTGGATAGAAAAAGAAGCCAGGCTGGAGTCGAGTCCCACAGTCCCTTAGTCCCTCGCTCCCTTCAAACACAAGGCCAACCCCGCGATGCAGGATTGGCCTCGAAGTCCCGCTGGCTGCAATCCTACTCTTCCAGGATGAGCACGGCGGCGGCGATGGTCGTTGTCCACAATCCGCGCTTGTCGCCCACAGCCGACTGGGTGATGTTGCTGGTGCGCACAATCTTGTTGGAGATGCGGTAGATCTCCTTCTTTTCGTCCCAGCTCTTGTCGGGGTCGAAGTCCACGTCCAGGGTGGTGGCGAGCATCTCGGCGGCCAGTTCTTCAGCGTACTCGCCGGCCTGCTCCTCGGTTTCGCCAAAGCTATGGTGCTCGCTCAGGTAGCCATAGGTATTGCGGTCGGCGGGAATGGCCACGCCGATACTGGAAACCACCAGCCGGTGGGGCTCGCGGGTGGAATTCTCCGCGATCACCGCAAAGACCACTTCGCCGGGGCTCAGGAACGCCTGACCCTCTTTGCGCGTCAGCACCTTGCACTGTGGCGGAAAGATCGATGAAACGCGAACCAGATTCTGCGAGGCGATACCCGCATCCCGAAGCGCCAGCTCAAAACTGGTCAACCGCTCCTTGTGTTTGCCTACGCCCTTGGTGAAGAAAAGCTTCTTCGGGACCATCGTTTTGCCCAATTTCTATGTGTCCTCCGTGATTTTGACGCTCGTGAATTTCGTACCGTTCCCGGTTGAGTGTATCGCATTCGGCGGGGCGCAAGAAGAGTACCGGGGGATTTCATCGCGAATTCATGAACGCCCGGTCCAGAACAGGCGGGAGCGCTTCACGCCGGGGCCAGCGGATTGACCCAGCGCAGCCCAGGGAAGCGGGCAAAATCGCGGTCATTGGTGTAAAGGACACCGCCGTATTCCATGGTTAAAGCTGCCAGTTGCGCGTCAGGAACAAGTTTGCCCCGCGCATCTATTTTGACCAGGATCTGGCGAAAATTGCGCCAATGCCCGTCCCCCGCTTCGAGTAGACAAACGTGCGGGAATTTTAGCCAAGCATCGACAACGGCAAGAACCTGAGCCAATGAGAGCATATCGCTGCTCCTGCGCGGCGTGGTGGCAATGCGAATAAAGGCGGAAATGGTTTGCCAGGGAAGACCTATCATTTCTTCGCCCTCAAAGGCTTCTTCCAGCCATCGCTTGGCACTGGGATGGAAGGGTGATTGAGCATCGTAAGCATAGAGCAGAAGATTGACGTCGAGTACGATCATCGGTACTCCGGACCTTCCATTGCCTCCAGCAGATCGGCCACTTTGGGGTAGCGGGTACCCAACTCAAGATTCAAATTGAACGGCGTGACGACAAATTTCTTTTCCGGTTTTGGTTGCGCGCTTGCTTTGACACCCTCGCGAAGAGCTTTGTTCACCGTCCCCTTGAAGGAGTCTCCCGTGCGCCGCATCTCCTGCTTCAGCAGGGCTGCAATATCGTCGTCAATGGTGAGAGTCGTTCGCACATCATGATGATCGATCTGAACGCATCATGATGTCAAACGAAAAACATGGTCTCCGTTCGTCGTTTGCGCTAAACTGGCCGACAATGCGATTCCGGCAGAAAACTCGCTTGATCGACCAGGCCATGGTGGTTTTGGGGCTTCTTTTCTTGCTTCGAATTGCGTTTGTCCATCACTTCTCTGCATCTTCGCAGTTGTGGATGATGGTGTTGCCCCTTTTGGCTTTAGAGATCGTTCTGGACAAATCCTTTATTTATTGGGAGTGCAACTCCAGCGGTTTGCGGGAACGCCGTTTCTGGCGCATCAAGGAAGTTCCCTGGGAAGAAGTCCGGCAGGTGGGGAGATGGAGGCCCAAAGCTGAGACCGTGGCCGTGATTTACGCTCATCCGGCGCCCTTGTCCTCTAGCGGATGCATCGTTGCCAATCCCGCCGACCGCGCCGGTTTTCTGGCGGCACTGCGCCGATTTGCACCCCAAGCCGAGTTCTGGGTTTAGATTTTTCCCGAGCCCCAGAGCGGGACCTTCGCCGCCGCCCGCTGCGTTCCCCATTGCACCTCGTAAATCCCGGATGGTAGCCTACCGGCTAACAACATAGGAAAACGAGGTCACTCAAGGCGATGCAAACCACCTATAACGGGCTGGAACTTCCCCCCGGCGGCCAGCCAATCGAGTACAGCGACGGGCAGTACGTCGTCCCCGACCATCCCATCGTCCCCTATATCGAGGGCGACGGCACCGGACGCGACATCTGGAAGGCCGCCCAGCGGGTCTTCGACGCGGCGGTTGAAAAGGCCTACGGCGGACGGCGCGCCATTCGCTGGTTCGAGATCTACGCCGGCGAAAAGGCTTTCCGTCAGTTCGGCAACTGGCTGCCCGACGACTCGGTGGCCGCGGCCCGCGATCTGCGCGTCTCCATCAAGGGACCGCTGACCACTCCGGTCGGCGGCGGCATTCGTTCGCTGAACGTGGCTCTGCGTCAGACCCTGGACCTTTATACCTGCGTCCGCCCGGTCAAGTACTACCAGGGCGTCCCCAGCCCGGTGAAGCACCCCGAGAAGCTGGACATCGTCATCTTCCGCGAGAACACCGAAGACGTCTACGCCGGAGTCGAGTTCAAACAGGGCTCCGACGATGCCGCCCGCCTGATCTCCTTTCTCAACGACGATCTCCTGGCCAAGACCAAGAAAAAGGTGCGTCTGGACTCCGGTGTGGGCATCAAGCCCATCTCCATCTTCGGCAGCAAGCGCCTGGTGCGCGCCGCCATCCGCTTCGCCATCGAGAACAACCGCAAGACCGTTACCCTGGTGCACAAGGGCAACATCCAGAAGTTCACCGAGGGCGCCTTCCGCGAATGGGGCTACGAGGTCGCCGTCGAGGAGTTCCGCGCACAGATCGTCACCGAGCGCGAGAGCTGGATTCTGGGCAACCTCGAGGCCAACCCCCATCTCACCCCGGCCGAGAACGCAGCCCTCATCGAGCCCGGCCTCGATATGGCCAATCAGGCTTATCAGGACGCGGTGGCCGCCGAAGTGAAGGCGATTATCGAGGCCATCGGCCAGAGCCACGGCAACGGCGCCTGGAAGTCGAAGGTGCTCGTCAACGACCGCATCGCCGACTCCATCTTCCAGCAGATCATCCTGCGTCCCGAGGACTACTCCGTGCTGGCCACCACCAACCTCAACGGCGATTACATCTCCGACGCCGCCGCCGCGCAGGTGGGCGGGCTGGGCATCGCCCCCGGCGCCAATATCGGCGATGGCTACGCGGTCTTCGAAGCCACCCACGGCACCGCTCCCAAGTACGCCGACAAGGACCTCATCAATCCCGGCTCGGTGATTCTCTCGGGCGTCATGCTGCTGGAGCTGATCGGCTGGAAGGAAGCCGCACTCTCCATCGAGCAGGCCCTGGAGAAGACCATCCTGCAGAAATTCGTCACCTACGATTTCGAGCGCCAAACCGCCGCAGCCACCAAGGTGGGCACCAGCGAATTTGCCACTCGGATCATCGGCAACCTATAAAACAGTGGTCAGTGGACAGTGAACAGTGCTCAGTAATTCGTGGTGTCGAGCCGCGCACTGACCACTGATCACTGACCACTCGTCCCCCATTCCCCAAGGAGATCGAAAAATGCGCAAGAAAATCAGCATCATCGGCGCCGGCAATGTAGGCGCCACCGCGGCCCACTGGATCATGGCCAAGGAATTGGCCGATGTCGTTCTGGTCGACGTAGTCGAGGGTGTGCCGCAAGGCAAGGCCCTGGATCTCAGCCAGGCCCAACCCATCGAACGTTCCGACGTGCACATCACCGGCTCCAACGACTACGCCGCCACCGCCAACAGCGACATCGTGATTATCACCGCCGGCATTCCCCGCAAGCCGGGCATGAGCCGCGACGATCTGCTGCACACCAACTTCAAGATCATGTCCGACGTGGTGGGCAATGTGGTCGCCTACTCGCCCGAGTCGATTCTGATCGTCGTCTCCAATCCTTTGGACGCCATGGTGCAGGCTGCCTACAAGCTCTCCGGCTTCAACCGCGAGCGGGTCATCGGCATGGCCGGCATTCTCGACTCCGGCCGCTTCAAGGCCTTCCTCTCGGCGGAATTGAATGTCAGCGTGAACAACATGAGCTGCATGGTGCTGGGCGGCCACGGCGACACCATGGTCCCGCTGGTCCGCTACACCACCGTTGCCGGTATTCCCATCACCGAACTGCTCTCCAAGGAGCGCATCGACGCCATCGTCCAGCGCACCCGCGACGGCGGCGCCGAGATTGTGAAGCACCTGAAGACTGGCAGCGCCTACTATGCTCCCTCCGCCGGCGCGGTGGAGATGGCTGAGGCCGTACTCAAGGACAAGAAGAAGATTCTGCCCTGCGCCGCCTTCCTGCAAGGCGAATTCGGCATCGACGGCTACTACGTCGGCGTACCCTGCAAGCTGGGCGCCAACGGCATCGAGCAGATCATGGAAATCCGCCTCACCGACGAAGAATCCGCCGCCCTCAAAAAGAGCGCCGCCGCCGTCAAGGAGCTCTGCGACGTGATTGGAGTCTAGAAGCAGCTTCTAGCTGCTAGCTTTCAGCCTCTAGCTTTGAAATGTGGAACAAACCGCACTGGAAGCATCCTGGTACCCGTTATCGATCTGGGGTGCTTCCAAAAGCTAGAAGCTAGAAGCTGAAAGCTGGTTCCTCACTCTTCTCTCAGCACTTCCAGCGGCCTCAAGCCCAGAATCCGGTAGCTGGCGATCCAGCCGGTGGCCGTGGCCAGAACCGCCGTGCCCACCAGCGCCAGCAGCGTGGCGCGTCCATCGAAATGGTACGTCACGCCGATCTGCGGAGCGCGCAGAATAGTGCGCGTGAGCAGGTTGGCGAAGATCACGCCGATCGAGCCCGCCAGCAGGCCCAGCACGCTGAACTCCACGCTGAAGGTGCGGACGATCCTCATTCTGGTTGCTCCCAGCGTCTTCAGCACCACCGCCTCGCGCATTCTGCGAAAGCGGGTGCTGGCGATGCTCGAGGCCAGAATGGTCAGCCCGGCCAGAATTGAGAAACCCGCCAAAAAGCGCACCACCAGGGTGATCTGGTCCACCATCGTGGCGATCCGGTCCAGCATCTCGGCCAAGTTGATGACGGTGACAGTCGGATAAGCGGCAAAGAGAGCGCGTTCCAGCGCCGCCACCTGCTTGGGATCGACGTGCGCCCCGCCGTACCAGTTGGCCGGCTCGTCCTTCAACAGGCCGGAGGGCAGCAGGAACTCGACCCGCGCGCCAATGTGCTGCCCATCTTGTTTATAGATGGCCGCAACCTTCAGTGTGCGAAGCACTCCGCCGATCTCCATCTCTATGGTCGAACCCACTCCCAAGTGGACCCGTTCGGCCATGCTCTGGCCCACGGCCAGTTGCGCGGCGTTGGCGTCCGTCCACCAGCGGCCTTGCGTGATTTTGTCTCCGGCGGGGAGGGTGTCGGCCCAACTCAGCTCGGCATTCTCCAGCAATCGCCGGGGAAAATGCTGATCCTTCAATTGCTCGGTGGTCTTGCCGTCGAGCGAAACCACCCGGCCGCGCACCACCGGCAGCAGGTCCAGCGCCTGCGTGACGCCGGGCTGCTTCTGGAAGAACGCCTTCACTCCCTCCGCTTCGTCCGTGGCCACGTCGATGACGAAAAGGTTGGGCAGCTTGGGCGAGGCCGTCTCGCGCAGGTCCCGGAGCAGCGCCGACTGCATCAGAAAGACGGCCAGGATCAGCATCACCCCAGTCCCCAGCGCCGCCATTACCGCCGCCGACTGGTTGCCCGGCCTGTAGAGGTTGGCCAGCCCATGGCGCAATGACGAGGGCAGTCGCAGGCGAATACGATTGAGCACCACGCGCAGCGCCCACAACAAAACCGCGGCCATCGCCAGCAGCACCGCCAGCGCGGCGGTAAAGAAGAGGGCAAAGGAAGCTCCCACCACCGGAGAGTCGGAGAGCGCCCAGGCGATGCCGCCCAGCGCCGCGATCACCAGCGCTGCCAGCGCGAGTTGCAACCGCCGCGCCCACCAGCGCTGTAGCCAGCCGCGCAGGCCCTCCGGCCCGGGCTCGACCAGCCTGCGCAGCACCAGCACCGGCCGCACCGTGCGCACATCCAAGAGCGGCGGCAGGCAGAAGAGCAGGGTGGTCAGCAAACCGGTTCCCAGGCCGGCCGCGACCGAGCGCCAAGGGAAGCCCAGCACCGCATGAACCGGCAGCAGTGTGCCAAAGACCAACGGCAGGGCTTCCATCACCCCCAGGCCGGCGGCCACGCCCAGCAATCCCCCGGTCAGCCCCAGGCCCAGCGTTTGTAGCAGAAAAATACGCAACAGATCGCCCGAGCCCGCGCCCACAGCTTTCAAGATGGCCAGCATATCCATGCGCTGTTCGAGATGGGCGTGCATGGCCATGGCCACGCCGATGGCCCCCAGCACCATGGCCACCAGGCAAATCATGCTGAGGATTGCGGTCGCGTTGTCCAGCCCCTGTGTCAGTCCCGGATTGCCCTCGCGGTAATCCATCACCAGCGCGTCGGGCAAAATCGCCTCCAACTGCTTCCGCGCGGCCAGCGCATTCATTGTGGCCGGCAACTTCACCCGCAGCCTCTGGCTGGAGCGGCTGCCCGCCGTGACCAGCCCGGTTTTATCGAGTGAGGCCCGCGAGATCATCACCCGCGGCCCGATGCCCGCGCCCGCCGTGATGCGGTCCGGCTCCTGCTTGAGCACTGCGGCAATGCGGAAGTTGATGCCGCCCATGCGCAGCGTCTGGCCGACGTGCGCATTGAGGCGAATAAGGAACTCCTCGGCCACTACGGCCGAATCGCCGTCCAGCGCCTGACGCAGACTCATCGCCGGCTCCAGCTCGGACTGCCCGTAGTAGGGATATTCGCTGGGGTCGACGCCCTTGAGCGAGACCAGCAGCGGCACCGGATCGGGAGGCACGGAAGCCATGGAGAGCGTCTCGGTGGTCCACGTCGAGCGAATGCCCTCGCCCGCCAGCGCGGCGATCTTTGTAGACTCGTCGACCGTGGGCAAACGAAAAAGCCGCGCGTTCAGGTCGCCAGCCATCAGCGCCCGCGCCTCGACGGTCAGCGTCCGCCGGAAGCTCTCGCTGAAGCCGCGCACCCCCACCAGCGCCGCTACGCCAACGGCCACAGAGAGCACCACAAATCCAAATTTGCCCGGCGCGGACTTCAGATCGCGCCAGCCGATGGCCGCCGCCCGCCGCCAGCCCAACGCCCGCTTAGCCATGGATTCCCTCGTGCGTTGCGGTTTCGCCAGCGACGAAAGCACTCGATTCGGAGGGAGGCGGGGGTTTCAACCCCCGCAGAATGCCGGAAGAATCAACCGTGCCTTTATGCCCGGAGCTTTGCTTTTCGCTCTGCGCCAACAATCCGGAATACGGCAGCGAATCTTCCACCACCAGCCCGTCCTTGAGCACGATGCGGCGATCGGCGCGGCTGGCCACCTCCGGATCGTGCGTCACCAGCACCAGCGTGGTCCCGGCGCGGCGATTGCGCTCCAAGAGCAAGTCAAGAACCAATTGCCCGTTGGTCGAGTCGAGGTTGCCGGTGGGCTCGTCGGCCATCACGATGGGCGGCTCGACGACAAACGCGCGGGCCAAAGCCACCCGCTGTTGCTCGCCGCCGCTCAATTGCACCGGGTAGTGCTCCATGCGCTCGCCCAAACCGACCTCTTCAAGCAGTTTGCGCGCCTGCGTCAATCCGCTGCCGGGCAGGTTCAGCTCGTAGGGCAGCAGCACGTTCTCCAGCGCCGTCAGCGTCTGAATCAACTGGTAGGACTGGAAGACGAAGCCGATCTTGCTGCCCCGCACCTCGGCCAGCTCCGACTCGACCAGATTGTGGATGGGAACCCCATCGAGAAAGATCTCGCCCTCACTGGGCGTGTCCAGGCCGGCCAGAAGCCCCAGCAGTGTGCTCTTGCCGCTGCCGCTGGCCCCCACGATGGCCACGAACTGCCCCGCCTGGATGGTCAGAGAGATTCCTTTGAGAATCTCCACGCGCCGTGCGCCATTCTGTATCCACCGGCGCAGATTCCGCACCTCAATCACTCGAAAGACCTCCTCGAACCATCCATCGCGTTCCTAGTTGGAGACGTATCGAACCGGGAAGTTGTTCCATCCTGGCTGATGGATCGTCGAAAAGGGTCTCGCTCACGTATTTCGGCGCATGAAATCATCCCTAACTTTCGCCGAAAGCCGGAAATTGGTCTCCAGCAGACGATGGAGGACCACGTGAAAATCGATCCACCCGCTCTGCGCCGCCTTCTCCAGCACCGCAACGGTCCCGGTGACCTGCAGGCTCCGGAGCATCGCTTCTCGCCGCCCTTCGCTATCGTCAATGAGCAGAGTATCGGCGCCCAGTTCCAAAGCAAGCTGAATGGCATCGCACTCGCCTGCATCCAACTCATTGAGCGAGGCATCGGGCGCTGTGGCGAGGAAGCGTACCTCGCACCACACAGGCAGATTTGCGGCCCAGTCCCGTACGGCGGGTGGTGTGCCCAACCGCTGTAGTTCGCGATGAACTTCATCGGGTATTAGGAGGTTTCCGAAAAGCGCGGGAAGCAGATTGATCTCGCCGATCAGAACGAGATAATTCAAAGGCGAAGTATCGGCGACAACGATCATCCCTTCAAGAGGCCTTCCGCTTCCAAGCGTTGCAGCGTCTTACGGTCCTGCTCCAGGTCCTCGGAACTGTAGGCGTTCTCCCACACGTTGTGCTGTTTGAGGAAGCCGTCGAGCTCGTAACGGGTTTCGAAGCCCAGCAGCCGGCGAGTCTGCAGCGCGGTCAACGCACCGGAGCGGTAGCCCTCGATGGCCATCGCCTCCAGCGCGGTCCGCGCGCTGTCCTGACCCGGAGGCACAAGCCGCCGCGCCATCTCGTCCGGGATTTCCACAGTCACCTGCATACTGGCAATGTAGCACGAACGCAGATCGAATGGATTCTATTCCCTATTCCCTTGTTACCTGTTCCCTTGTTCCCTCGTTCCCCTGTTCCCTTGTTCCCTCGTTCCCCTGTTCCCTTGTTCCCTGCATTTACACTTCTTCCATGTACGCTCGCCGCGCCCGGATAGTTTCGCCGCTCGCCATTTGGCTGCTCTTTGCCGCCGCCGCTCTGCTGCCTGCGCAGCAACACAAGACCGAACGGCCTCTTCTGGTCTGCTTTGGCGACAGCATTACCGCCGGCTATGGACTCCTGACCGGTCAATCCTATCCCGACGCATTGCAGCGCGATCTGGACAGCCGCGGCTACCGCTACAAGGTGGTCAATCAAGGAACCAGCGGGGCTACGACCAAAGACGCAGTCGCCGACCTGCGCTCCATCCTGCGCCTGCACCCCGAGGTGGTGATTGTGGAGTTCGGCGGCAACGACGGCCTGCGCGGCCTGCCTCCCGAACTGACCCGGCGCAACCTCGATCAGGTGCTGACCGCGCTGGAGGCGGCGCATGTGAAGGTACTGTTGGCCGGCATTACTCTGCCGCCCAACTACGGCGGCGAGTACATCCACCAATTCGAGCAGGTCTTCCGCGATCTCGCCGCCCAGCACCATCCCGTCTTTGTCCCGATGATTTACAAGGATCTGATCCATGTGCCGGGAACCATCCAGCCGGACGGCATTCACCCCACCGCCAAAGGATCGGAGATCGTCGCCAAAACGCTGCTGGGAGCGTTGATGCCGATGTTGAGGAAGTAGTGGGGTTAGTGGCGCTGCGCGCCTGTTAGCGGGGCTAGCGGAGTTAGCGCCGGGGACGATGGAAGCGCCGCCGCCCTTGTTAACTCCGCTAACGCCGCTAACTCCGCTAACCCCGCACGTTACCCTAAGACCGCCACCGGCTGAAAGAGCGTTCCCGCCACGCGTTTGGCGATGCCCACGAGGTCGCGCTGGCTGGCAAAGACTTTGACCAGCGGTGCCTGGGAGAACTCAGGCAGATTGGCTTGAGCGCCGTTGCGCAGGCGGCCCAAAACCATGGCGTCGGCGGTGACTGAAGGCATCTCCGGCAGCAGCGCGCGGGGATGGATGCAGAGCGCTTCCAGAGCCTCGGCATTCCCGGCCAGCGGAGCCAGTTCGTCGAGCGTGTGCGCCTCGGCCAGCGTGAAGACCCCGGCCTGGGTGCGGCGCAGACTGCTCAGATGCGCTCCGCAGCCCAGATCCTGGCCCAACTCGTGCGCCACCGAGCGCACATAGCCCCCGGCGCTGATGCTCATGCGGAAGCAAGCCTCGCAGCCCTCCAGCGAAAGAATCTCGAACCCGGAAATGTCGACCCTGGCGGTCTTCAGCTCCACCGGCTTGCCCTCGCGGGCCAGTTGGTAGGCGGCCTTGCCGCCGATCTTCTTGGCGCTGTAGGCGGGCGGCATCTGCTCCATCACGCCATAGAAGCGCGCTGCGGCAGCGCGGATGCGATCCAATGTCAGCGCAGAAGAAAACTCCGCCCAGCGGTCTGCATTGGCGGCCTGCCCCTCGGCGTCGTAGGTGTCGGTGGCGAAGCCCAGCCGGATGGTCCCGGTATAGCTCTTTTCCGCCGCGGAGAAGTATTGCGCCAGTCGGGTAAATTTACCCAGCACCAGCGGCAGAACGCCGGTGGCCATGGGGTCTAGTGTCCCCAAATGGCCGATGGAGCGTTCGCCGGTGATCTTGCGCAGCTTGCCCACCACGTCGTGGCTGGTCATGCCGCCTGATTTGTCGATAACCAATAGCCCGTTCACTCGTCTACTGTAGCAGCCAATTATATGTTTGTTCTTAATCCATTTGTTTAGCCGTATGTTGAGGAGACCCATATGCGATTCTCTCTCCTGCCTACAAGTATTGCCTGTCTCTCTCCTTGGTCTTTTACTCTACTTCTTCTATTCTCGTTGCAGGCCTTTCCGCAGCAGTTCTCGGCAAATGAATTCACTGTTGGCGCAGCATTCCAAACCTATGCCTGGGGCAATGGCCAGGGATGCCTGCTTGATGCCGGCGCCTCTTGCCTGCATAGCGTCAGTCCGGGTCCGTCCTTCACTTACAGCCGCAACCTTTCGCCCATCCTCGCGTTGGAAGGGACCTATCAACCAACGTCCGCATACTTCATGCAAAACGGTCTCTTCGATTCCGGCCGGATGGCCCTTGCCCTGGGCGGCGTAAAGAGTGGCTGGCGCGGTCGGCGGTGGGGCCTCTACGGAAAGCTCCAGGCCGGCGTCGCCAGCTTCAGTTGCGCAACATGGAATGACGAGATAAATGCCAATCAGCAGTTGTCCGGCTGGAATCATTGCGGCCGGTTGACTCACTTTGCATTGGAATACGGCGGCGTGGTCGAGTACCACAAGAGCCCGCGCTATGACATCCGGCTCGATGCCGGGCACCTCATGATTGCGGAGTTCGATCGGAATCTCCTCCCGGCACGGTTCGTTAGCGGCTACGATCTCAACGCCCGCTGGGGCAACGTCCTTAACCATTTCGACATGCGTCTGGGCATTACGCGCAGTTTCGGCCGCCAGGAAACAATAACGTTCGAGCTGGCTCCTGAAAAACAAAAGTGGGATACCGGCATCGTCTTCGCGCTGCAGCCCCGCACCGAACCTTGGTATACCAATGGTTTTCTGAATCCGTACCCCGAGTGGGGTGTGTGGGCTTCGTGGAACATGAGCAAGTATTTTTCCTGGGATACTACACTCCTGCATTCGCCGAGAAACCCTGGCCTGACCGTGAACCCTGCGTATCAAGCGGGTGGTCGCGCTTTCGAGGCGTTGAGCGGCGTGAAGGTTGGTTTCCGAAGCGGCCACATGGGTTACTTCGCCAAAGTGCGGCCAGGCATCATTACCTTTGGTGAGACATATCGCCAAAGGGATGACATCTACTGCGGGCAACAGGTTTGCGGAGCGAAGATCGATGAGGGCATGTTTACCGATGCCGTACTGGACACCGGTGGAATCATAGAGGCATACCCCTCGCGCCACACAATTCTTCGCTTCGATGCGGGCAGTGCAACAATTTTTTATCTGCCTAAAAACATCGTCAATTCGGGTATCAGCGAGCCGATACCGAGTTCGGCGCATCCATCCATACTCGTCAGTGTTGGAGCCGGCTTCCGTTTCTGATGCACTCCGCGCCGCGTAACTGGACGATCTTGCATCAAACTCCGCCCGTCCCCGGCTGCCGTACCAGGCTCAAAAACTCTGCCCGCGTCTCCTTCTGCCGGAAGCAGCCCACCATCGCCGAGGTGACGGTCGAAGAGTGTTGCTTTTCGATGCCGCGCATCATCATGCACAGGTGGCGAGCCTCGATGACCACGCCCACGCCCTGCGGCGCGATGGTCTCTTGAATGGTGTCGGCGATCTGCCGGGTCAGCCGCTCCTGCACCTGCAGGCGGCGGGCGAAGACCTCGACCAGCCGGGGAATCTTGCTCAGCCCGATCACCTTGCCCTGGGGAATGTAAGCCACATGCACCTTGCCGAAGAACGGCAGCATATGGTGCTCGCAGAGCGAGAACATCTCGATGTCCTTGACGATGACCATCTCGTCGTAGTCCACATCGAAGAGCGCGCCGCGCAGGATCTTGCTGGGGTTCTCGTCGTAGCCCTTGGTCAAATAGGCCATGGACTTCTCCACCCGGCTGGGAGTGGCCAGCAAACCATCGCGCTCGGGGTCTTCGCCGATGCGCCCCAACAGCTCGCGGTAGATCTCCTGGGTGGAGAAGCCGCTCAGGCCCTCCTCCAGTTCCACCGCCCTGCGAACGCTCTTGGTCACTGCAATCGGCTGCGCCATGCCTTATCCTCTCGCCCTGGGGAAGAGGGCTATTTGTCTTCCCTTGATCCCGCCAACTGTTGATTGATCATTCCCTGCGAATTGCGACAAACATCTTGAGACCATTCTCGCAGTTTCGTGATTGCACTGCGTTTCATTCGGCGCAGCACTCGAAAAAATTGTTTTCCGTCTCCTCGACGCGCACCCGGTCCAGCATTCCCACCGGCAGCGCTTCTTTGAGCAAACCGAAGACCGCTCTACAGAGATTCTCCGTGGTGGGCACGAGATTCACAAACAGCGGGTCCAGATTCAGGTTCGAGTGGTCGAAGCGGTCCACCACCCGGGCCCCCACTGCGGCGTCCAACTCCACCAGATTCATCACCATACCTGTCTCATCGTGGACCTTGCCGCCGACCAGAACCTCGACAAAATAATTATGCCCATGGCCGTGGGGGTTGTTGCACTTGCCATACGCCGCGCGATTTTCCTCCTCGCTCAGGCCGGCGGCATAAAGCCGGTGGCTGGCGCTGAGCATGTACCGGCGGCCAAAGTAGGCCTTCATGCTCCCTCCCCGCGATATTCCGCAAAGATCTCCGGCGTCTCGTAGACCCGCACCCGGCTGAGGCGCGTGTGGGCCGTAATAGCCGGTTCCAGGCGCTTCCAGGCGGCGATGGCGATGTTTTCGGTGGTGGGAATGGTCGCGGCGAACTCCGCCGTCTCCAGGTTCAGATGGCGATGGTCCCAGGCCTCCATCACCTCGCGTTCGATCAGATCCTTGAGCCATTTTAGATCGACAACGAAGCCCGTCACCGGGTCCGGCTCACCCGCCACCGTGACTTCGAGGGTGTAATTGTGCCCGTGGCCGTTGCGGTTCGAGCAGCGCCCGAAGACGGCGCGGTTCTGCTCCTCGCTCCACGCTTCGTTCCAGTAGTAGTGCGATGCGGAAAAGGTCGCCCGCCGCGTCAGATAGATCATTCCCTGCCCTCCATCAAAGGATGCTCCTGAAACTTCGATAGTTTCACCCAATCCGCGACGATTTCGTTTCCTTCAGAAAACACCTCACCGCCAACTTGAGATTCCCCAGTCACTTTTTCAAGAAATCACGAAGTCGAGATTGACTTCCCATTCCGTTTGTGTCATCGTTTCTTCGAAGGGTTGAGGTCTGGAAATAAGACGCTACCCAGGCAAAAATATCCTTCCGTGTAACCAGAAAGGGCTGCTCTTCGAGTGGCCCTTTCATTTTTTCCGCCCTTTTTTCCCATCCCCTTTTGGAATCACTGAGAACAGCGCCGCATAGGGATGCCGGCTGGTACATTCGAAAACTGCCTCATCGTGCACCAGTATTCCATTCCGGTCGATTCTTCCTCGCGGATTGCGCAACAGAGAAGATGGCGGTGCGAAGTCGATTTCAGATTCCACTGAGAATGCGCTCTGAATCTGTTCCAGAATCTCGTCGATCGAATATGCATCCGCCAAATAACGGCTCTCATAAAGATGAAGGCCGCGAAAGACAATCTCCGCGCGCAGCAGCGGAAACCCGCTGGACGCGCGAGCGGCGTTGATCCGCAAAAGTTGCTCCTGCGTAAAATAGCCGATTCTCACATATGACGGCCTCTGACCTGCTTGAATCCCTTCGAGATTGCGGCGAATTTTCCGGAGACCATCGGCAAAAAGCGGCAATTTGGAATTCCTTCCCGTGCGGCGACAACGCCCTGAAAAATCCTAAACGCCATAGCTGCGGTTCTTCCAACTTACCCGCTTCAAAATCTTGTGCTGAAACCAACTGCGATAGAGCAGGACGGCGAAGAGCGGCAGCCCCAGCGGGCTCAGCAGGCAGTCGAGCAAAGGAAAGTTGGACTTGGCCACGCGATTGAAAAAGCGCACCAGCGTGCGCAGCCAGAGCACCCCAAGAATCCATCCCGCGCCCAGCCATTGCAGCGAGTGCTCCATCAGCCGCGCGTTCCACAGCCCCACGGTCAGCAGCGGCAATCCAAAGAGAAGAAGGAAATCGATGGCCCGCCACGCCGCCAGCGCCAGAGCATTGTCGAAGAGCAGCGCCAGATTCTTGCTCCAGCCCTCGATCATGCCCCCGGCGCTCCTATACATGCGGGTCGAGACGGCGTCTTCGGCATAGCGGAAGCGCAGCCCCTGGCGGCGGCGCTTGGCCAGAGCCGCCAGTTCAACGTCTTCCAGGATTTTTTCTGCCACCGCGGCGTGGCCGCCAATGCGCCGGTAGCTCTCCCGCTCGACCAGAAGGAACTGCCCGTTGGCCGCGGCAATGCGCGTCTGCGGATCGTTGACTCTGGCCGGCGGATAGGCCAGCGCCAATTCGCAAAAGACCAGCGGCATCAGCGCCCGCTGCACCAACCCGGCGGTCAACTGCCGCGGCGAGTAGCTCAACATGCCCACCTTGTGCTTCTGGGCCTCGTGAAGGGCGCGGCGCAGGTTGCCCGGCTTGTGCAACGTGTCGGCGTCGGTAAAGAGCAGCCAGCGGCCGCGGGCGCGCCGGACCGCGGTCCACAGGGCATTATTCTTGCCCGTCCAGCCCTTTTCCAGCGTGCCGGCCGCGAGTACCGTGACCCCCGAAAAACTGAGGGCTATGGACACCGTCTGATCCGTCGAGTGGTCGTCGACGACGATCAGCTCCCAATCCCGGCCCAGCTTGAAGATCTCCTCCGACTGGCTGACCAGCGACTCCAGGCAGGCGCCCAGGCACTCGGCCTCGTTGCGCGCCGGTACGATGACGGTAAGCTCCATGAGCGACTCCGGCTCCGGCTGGTCGAAGACCGTTCCCGCCGCCCAGGCCCAGCGCTCCGCAGGATCAATCTCCCCGGCCAATCCCAGCACCGGCTTGAAACCGCCCGCGCCCTTTGTTCCCGCACTATGCTCTTCCATCGCTGCCCACCCTTTCGCACCGGCTCTATCGATCCGTATTATAAGTATGTGTTCTCGACCCGCATTCTTTCCCTCGCTTTGCTCCTGCCTCTGGCCGCCGCGCCGGGGTGCAATCGTGGTGTGCATCCGGCCCAGGTGGGCAAGCCGGCCCCGGACTTCACCGTCTCCGACGGCAGCGCGACCATTCATTTGGCCAACTACCGCGGCCGTGTGGTGCTGTTGAACTTCTGGGCCACCTGGTGCCAGCCCTGCGTGGCCGAGATGCCCTCGCTGCTCGACCTGCACCACGACCAGCCCGATCTGGCCATCCTGGCCGTCAGCGTCGACGAAGACCCCGACGCCTACACCCATTTCGTCACCCGCCGCCACATTGACCTGATCACCGTGCGCGACCCGGCCGAGAGCGCCGCCAAGCTCTACCATACCGACATGTGGCCGGAGACCTACGTGATCGACCGCCAGGGCGTCATCCGCCGCAAGTTCGTCGGCTCCCAGGACTGGTCCAGCCCCGAGGTGCGGGCTTACCTCAAGACGCTGTAATGCAGCGCACCAGAAAAAATTCTGGAAAAGTGTTGTCATCCTGAGCAACTTGGCTCGCTGTAGCGAGTTTCAACTGCAATGAGCTGGTTGCTGTGCCTCCAGTAGGGAGGCAGGGATAGTAGCCCAGGACAAGCGCAGTGCAGTCCTGGGAAGGCGGCAAAAATCAATCTTGCGCCCCGTAGGGGCGCTGCGAAAAGCCACGTGCTCCAAGCTGTTCAAAATTAGCGGCTTTGAGAACCGCAAACGGAGTTCGACAAACCCACCGCTATGGTTCGACCCACATGAGAAATCGTTCGCCGGTGAAACACCGTTTTGCGACGAAAAGGGGATTACGCCTCCTTCCGGTACTTGCTATGATTCCTCTATGACGACCGTGGAGATTCTTTTTCGCTATGCCGTGCAGCCCTCGGAAGCAGTGACGCGCGCTCTGGCCAACACCCGCGAGGTTTATGGGATTCGCCGCCTCAGCTTCGACCGCGCCTCGCATCTCTTGCGCATCGAGTACGATGCCACGCGCCTCACCGCTGCCGCCGTGGCCCGCCTCTTGCGCCAGGCCGGCCTGGAGATCGTCAAGGAGATGCCGCTGGTGGCGCCGCCGCCCCCCGAGCCCGCCGTGGCGCCCGCGGCCTGAGCGGCAGCCATTGCGCAACCCCGCGATCCTTGATATTCTTTCTTTGGTTCCTATAGGAGCCAATGAGATGCGCCCGTAGCTCAGCTGGATAGAGCGACTGACTACGAATCAGTAGGCCGGAGGTTCGAATCCTTCCGGGCGCACCATTCTTTCCTCACTCAGCGTGTTTCTGTATTTCATCATAAGAACGGCAAAGACCGCTCGAAGCCGTAATTCTTCCCTCCCCCTACGGCTTGTATTCCGCACTGTTTCCGACTTCCAACGAAGCCTTGGCGGGTAAATTGTCGCTCGATCCGCCCGCCAATATGCCGATCTGCTCTTTTTCCACTCTCCAGGCGTGGCGCACTGCGTCCCAATAGGCCAGATCGCGCGGTTTCACCGCAAAGATCACTTCCCTTTCCGCGCCCGCCGCGATGCGCACCCGCTCGAACCCCTTCAATTCCAACTGTGGCCGCGGCACCATCGAGTTCAGATGCTGCACATAGAGCTGGACCACCTCGTCCCCCTCCCGCGCGCCGCTGTTCTTCACCCTCACCTTCACTTCGACCGCTCCATCGGCGGCCACCTGGGGCGCGCTCAGCGTCAGGCTCTCATAAGTAAACTGCGTGTAGCTGAGCCCGTAGCCGAAGGCGTAGAGCGGCTTCTCCTTGCTGTAGAGATAGGTGCGGCCGTGGGTCAGGTCGTAGTCCAGAATGGGCAGCAACTGTGCGTCTCCAGTGGGCCAGGTCTGGGTCAGGCGGCCGGCTGGGTTATACGCGCCGAAGAGCACATCGGCCAGCCCGTGGCCCTCCTCCTGGCTGTTGTGCGTCATGTGCAGGATGGCCGGCAGATGTTGCTGGCTCCAGTTAATCGCATAGGGAAAGCTCGACCGCAGCACCTCGATAGTGCGGGGATTGACGGCAAAGAGCATACGGACGAGCGACTCCTGCTCCAAGGCGATGGTTTTGCGGTCCACATCTTCCTTGCCGTTCGAGGGAGTGGGGCACTGATCCCAGCCGGCGTTGCAAGTGGGATGATTGCCCACGACGGCGATCACCACATCCGCATCTTTGGCCAGTCCGGCGGCCTGCACCGGGTCGGAGCCATCGGCATAGAGCACCTTCACTCCCGGCCCGGCCGCCTCGCGAATCCCCTCCACAATGCTCACCGAGTAGGGAGGAGTGCCGCTGTACCAATCCAGCAGCACCTGATCGGCCCACGGCCCAATGATGGCCATGGTCTTGATCTTGCCCGCCTCCAGAGGCAGGGTGCGATTCTCATTTTTCAGCAGCACAATGGACTCGTCCGTGGCCTGCCGGGCCAACGCCTTGCTTGAAGCCCGCTCCCAGGGCGGCTCGCCGTCCGCTTCGCGGCCGATCTTGGCATAGGGGTCGGCGTCGGCCGGATCAAGTTCGCCCAAACGCAGGTAGACCCGCAGCAGGTTGTGCAGCGCGGCGTCCAGTTCGCTCTCGGTCAGAAGCTTGTCTTGAAAGGCCTTGCTCAGATCGTCGATGTAGTTGTCGAGGAAGTGGTTGATGCCGGCCTGGATGGCTGCCGCCGCGCCGTGTTCCTTGTCGGCGAAGCTCTTGTGATCGGTAATCAGCAGCCGCAGCGCGCCGCCGTCGGTGCAGATCAGACCGTTGTTGCCCCACTCCCGGATCATTACGTTTTTCAGTACCGGATGAATCATCATCGGAGTGCCGTTCCACGAGTTGTAAGCCGCCATCACCGCCCGCGAGCCGCCCTGCTCGAAGCCCATGCGGAACGGGACCGAATAATACTCGCGGAAGAGCCGCTCGCCGAAGTCCGAAGACGTATAGGAACGCCCGTTCTCGTTCTCGTTAGCCAGAAAATGCTTCATCAGCGAGGCCGCCTGCCAGTGCCTGGGATCGGGGCCTTGCAGCCCTTGAGCGAAGGCCGCAGTCAGCGTTCCCACCTGAAACGGGTCCTCGCCATAGGACTCCTCGGTGCGGCCCCAGCGCGGATCGCGACTCAGGTCGGCATTGGGCGCGCGCACCACCACTCCGCCGCGGCTATAGACGGGGTTCTGGGAATAGTAACGGGCCTCGTAGCCCTCCAATGCGGCAATCTGCTTCAACAGCGCCGGGTCCCAGGTCGCGCCCAGACCCTTCTCCTGAGGAAAGGTGGTGGTGGGGAGCGGCTGTTTGCCTTTTCCGCCCCAGCCGCCCGGACCGCCCAGCGCCAGCCCGTGCAATCCCTCCACCTGGCCCGAGAAGGCCAATCCCAGCCGCTCGATCTTGGGGTGGTCCGACATGAGCCGGATCTTCTCTTCCAGCGTCAACCGGCCGAGCAGGTCGTCGATGCGCGCGTCGTCGGCCAGATGCACATCGCGAAAGGGGTAATCCGCCGCCTGCGCCCGCGCCATTTGCCCCAGACCCGCCGCCAGCAGCGCCGAACCCGCCGCCCAAACTCCCATCCATCGCCCCAAACGCATCGCCAGACCCTCCCGCGTACGAACAGCGCAGATTACCACACGCGAGGGCAAGCCGTTCTCGAATCAAACGATTGACGCAGGGAAATCACATGAATTATCTCTGCCGCAGACACGGGCAATCGCATAAATCCGAACGATTGACGAGACTGGTTCCGATTCTTATCGCGCCGGAGGCGCAATGGTGGCCAGCCCAGCGCTTCAGCGCTGGGAAGCAGCCAGATAACGCAGCCGGAGCCCTGTAGGGGCGGCGCAAAATGGCGATTCTGTCATGGGAATTACGTTCATGCGATTGCCCTTACAATTGACGCGGATACGATGGCGATTCCGATGAAGAAAAGTTTTTTAAATGGATATTCTGCCTGATTGTAGATTTGAAGCGGCGGTAAGATGATCCCATATAGAAACGCAGAAGATGAAACCAGGAGGCAGGATGGCTCTCGGATTACGCACCGAACGGATCTCGGCTCGCCTGCTCCCCGAGCAGAAGAGGCGGATTGAGCTTGCCGCCAGGATCAACGGATCTTCGGTCTCCGGCTTCTGGGTCCAAAAAGCAGATGAAGCCACTCGGAAAGCCATTGAAGCCCATACCACCTGGACGCTCACCGAACAGGACTGGGAGCTTTTCATGAAGGCTTTGCTTGATCCGCCTGAGCCCAATGAGCGCCTGAAAGCTGCGGCAAAACGCTACCGGGAGATTGTCCGCGATAAATGATCAGCCCGGCTTGGCGCCTGCGACTTTTATCTCAAATTTGGATTTAATCCCTTCCCCAGCCGGCCGGAACTCAATACAGGTGGAAGTCGATGCTGATGGCGATCATCACTGGAACCGGGGTCTTGCCGTCCTTGAGGGAGGGTTTGAATTTGTATTTGCGAACGGCTTCCAGCGCCTTTTCGTCCAGCCCCATGCCCAGCGGCCGCACCACGCGCGGGTTCTGCGGATTGCCTTGAGCGTCGACAATCATCTGGATCACAACGATCCCCTGGTACTTGGCGCGGCGGGCTTCGTCGCTGAACTCCGGGTCGATGGAGTAGATCAGCTTGGGTTCGGAGACTCGACCGCCGATTCTCTCCAGTCCACCGCCGGCGTTGCCGCCCGAACCATCCCCCAGACCCGAGCCGTGGCCGGAGCCAATGCCCGTGCCGGTGCCGTATCCGCCGTTGGAAAACTTGACGTTGGGCGAGTTGTGCAGGCCGATATTGGGCAGTTTGGGATCGTCGGGAATCATCAGATCCTTCTGCACATCGATGGTCGGCACCGGCGCGATCACTTCTTTGGCAATCACCGGCGGATGCACCGGCTCGATCTTGGGCAGATGGCCCTTGGGCGTCTCCACCTGGTGATTGCCCTGTCCGCCGCCGCCACCCATGTCGTTGGCCGCCTTGGGCGGAATGAACTCCGTCAACTCAACGTGATTCACCACGACGTCGTTCTTCTTTGCATCGATGTAATGCTTGACGCCGAGAAAAAGCAGCAGCGCCACAATCGAGCCGTTGACCACGATCGAAGCGCCCACCGCCCAGGGATTGGCCCGCACCTTCATGCGATCGGGAACGGGAATCGGCTTCGAAGTCAGTTGCAGCGGCGGCAGCTTGGGCGGAAAGAAAACGTCGCGCAGGTTCTCGTAGAGACCGACAAAGATCGACTTCTCTTCAAATGCTTTGCCCAGAAATGCGTCGAGTTCATGACCGCCGCGGAGGGCGGCGGCGGCTTCGGATTCCGGATCGGACTGGAGAAAAAAGTCGTTTGCCATAATTCGCTGCTGGCTCTGCTGCCCCTTCGAGCACGTCAAGAAATCGTGAACCCCTTCGCTCTCTCCCATGCCCTCGTTCCCTCTGGGTCGCTCCGGCGCAAGACGATTGGCTTTGGATTCCACCCCTCGCGGTGCTGTGCAGGCCCGCGTGCAAGCGGTTTCGCTCCGCCGGGCCATCGATCCATTATGCTGGAAAGCCCTCGCTTCTGTCTTGTCCCAGGGGCCGCGCACTCCCATCTTTCATATTTTTCTTCGCGGTGCGCTCCCATAATCAATAGACGAGCAAGGCCCGCACTCGTTACCCAGGAAAAACTCTCCTCCAGCCATTTACACTGAGTTGTGAAGAATTCCGTATCGTCCCAGGGAGAGCACATGTCCTCAGCGCCGGAGTTGAAGGCGACCCTTACCTTGCCGCAAACCGCCTTCCCCATGAAGGCTAACCTGCCGCAGAATGAACCGCTTCGGCTGGCCCGTTGGAACGCGCTCGGGCTCTACGAGCGGTTGCGCGAAGCCGCGCCCAACAAGGAAAAGGGCACCTACCTTCTCCACGACGGCCCACCCTACGCCAATGGACCCATCCATCTGGGCCACGCCCTCAACAAGGGACTCAAAGATTTTGTCGTCAAATCCAAGACCATGGCCGGCTACGACGCCCCCTATGTGCCGGGTTACGATTGTCACGGCCTGCCCATCGAAATCAAGGTGGACGAGCACCTGGGCCGCAAAAAGCTGGAGATGCCGGTTCCCGACGTGCTGGCCGCCTGCCGCGCCTACGCGCAGAAGTACATCGATCTGCAAACCTCGCAGTTCGAGCGCATCGGCTGTTTCGGCCGCTGGAGCGATCCCTACCGCACCATGGCCCGCGACTACGAAGCCCGCACCCTCGAGGCTTTTTACGGCTTCCTCGAAAAAGGCTTCGTCTATCGCGGCCTCAAGCCCGTCTACTGGTGCATCCACGACCGCACCGCCCTGGCCGAGGCCGAGGTCGAGTACGACCAGCACACCAGCCCCTCGGTCTATGTGCGCTATAAGCTGACCAGCGCCCCAGAGGCGATTGACCCGGCGCTGGCGGGAAAAGAAGTCTACACCATCATCTGGACCACCACGCCGTGGACCCTGCCCGCGTCGATGGCCGTGGCCTTCCATCCCGACTTCGAATACGTAGCCATCGAGGCGAATCCCACTCCCTGCACGCCCTCTTCGCCCTGCGCTGAGACGCCTGGCGAAGCGCCGGTCTACATCGTCGCCAGCGAACTGGCCGCTGCGGTCACCGCCGCCTGCGAACTGGGCGAGACCGTCGAGCTGGCGCGCTTCAAGGGCAGCACGCTCGAGCACACCACCTATCAGCATCCCTTCCTCAACCGCTCGATTGTGGGCGTCAACGCCGCTTACGTCACCGCCGACACCGGCACTGGAGCCGTCCACACTGCTCCCGCCCATGGCGCAGACGACTTCTACACCGGCCAGCGTTACAACATCGATCCCACCTGCCGTGTCGACGCCGGCGGCCACATCCACGTCGATGAGAGCGTTTGGGACCACGCCGCCCCTCCGGCCTTTGACGGTAAGAAGGTCTTCGCCGCCAACCCCATCATCATCGCCATGCTCGAAGAGCGCGGCGCGCTGCTGCACAGCGAAGATCTGAACCACTCCTACCCGCATTGCTGGCGCTGCCACAAGCCGGTCATCTATCGCGCCACCGAGCAATGGTTCATCAATCTCGAAACGCCGGTAAAAGACGCCCAGGGCGAAGAAAAATCCTTTCGTCAGTTGGCCATCGAAGAGATCGACAAGGTGATCTGGGACCCGGTCTGGGGCAAGGAGCGCATCACCAACATGATCGCCACCCGTCCCGACTGGTGCATCAGCCGCCAGCGCATCTGGGGCGTGCCCATTGCCGTCTTTTTATGCGATACGTGCCAAAAGCCCATCGAAGACCCGGAGCTCAACCGCAAGATTGTCTCGCTCTTTGACCAGCACGGCGCCGAAGCCTGGCACACCACCGCCGTGACCGATCTGCTGCCCCAGGGCTGCGCCTGCAAGCACTGCGGAGCAACGGGCTTCCGCAAGGAAACCGACATTCTCGACGTCTGGTTCGACTCCGGAACGAGTTGGTTCGCCGTGGCCGAGAGCGACCGCGAGTTGAAAGACGCCTACCGCGACTTCCAGCAGAACGGCCCGACCAAGGTCTTGTATCTGGAGGGCGGCGACCAGCATCGCGGCTGGTTCCACTCTTCTCTGCTGACCTCTGTCGCGCTGCGCGGCCGCGCGCCGTACTCCCATGTCACCACGGCCGGCTGGACCCTCGACGAGCAGGGCCGCGCCATGTCGAAATCTCTCGGCAACGGCGTCGATCCCGTGGACATTGCCAACCGCATGGGCGCCGAGATCGTCCGCCTGTGGGTGGCTTCAGTCGACTTCCGCGAAGATATGGCGGCCAGCGAGAACCTCATGGCCCGCTGCGCCGAACTCTATCGCAAGCTGCGCAACACCTTCCGTTTTTTGCTCGGCAACCTGAGCGGCTTCGATCCGCTCCGCGACCGCGTGGCCGAAGCCGATCTCTTGCCGCTTGACCGCTACATGCTGGCCCGTACCCGCGACCTGACCGAGAAGATTCTCGCCTGGTACGAGGGCTTCGAGTTCCATCGCGTCTATCAGGCGGCGAACGAATTCGCCATTGTGGACCTGAGTTCCTTCTATCTCGACGTGCTCAAGGACCGCATGTACACCTTTGCGCCCACCAGCCACGAGCGCCGCTCGGCGCAAACCGTTCTCTGGCAGATCTCCGAGACTCTGGTCCGCCTGCTCGCGCCCATCCTGAGCTTCACCACCGACGAGGTCTGGGAATACCTGCCCGCCATCGCAGGCCGCGAAGAGAGCGTACATCTGGCCCGCTTTCCGAAACCAGAAGAGATCTTCTCCGAAGACCCAGCGAAGCTGTTGGAAGAATGGAAGCAGCTCTTTGCCGTGCGCGACCAGGCAATGATCGTGCTGGAAGAGGCGCGCAAGGCTAAAAGCATCGGCAAGGGTCTGGAAGCGGAGTTGGAGATTCTTACCAGCGGCGATCAACTGGCCCTCTTGCAGCGCTACGCCGTCAGTCTGAAGGAGATTCTCAACGTCTCCAAAGTTACGGTGCTGGGAGCCGCGGATTTGAGGATAGTCGCCCTTCCCGCCTCGGGCACCAAATGCGCCCGCTGCTGGAACTTCATGCCTGAAGTAGCCAACTACGGTATCTGGGAGAACGTCTGCACCCGCTGCTCGGATGCACTCACCGAAATGAAGATCGATCCGCCCCAGGCGACGGAGGCCGCACAGTGATCTCACTTGCTCCCCGCCGTTTGCCCTGGCTGCTGCTAATCTCCTCCGTGGTGATCCTACTCGACCGCATGAGCAAGGTCTGGGTCTCCGCTCACATCCGTCTGGGCGGCGCCATTCCGGTGCTGCCCGGCGTTTTGCGCATCACCCACTGGACCAACGAAGGCGCGGCCTTCTCGCTCTTTGCCGACAGCCTGCATCCGCATCTGGTGCATTGGGCGCTGATCGGCTTTTCCTCGCTGGCGGCGCTGGCCGTGCTGGCCCTGATGATTTACCTGGGCGAGCGCATCACTCCGACCACGGTGGCGCTGGCGCTGATCTTTGCCGGAGCCCTGGGCAACGTCCACGACCGCATCGCTTACGGCTCGGTGGTGGACTTTATCGAGGTCCACATCTTCACCTACCACTGGCCGGACTTCAACATCGCCGACTCGGCCATCGTCACCGGCGCCTGCCTGCTCATGCTCGACGCGCTGCTGCCCAAACGGCACGACGTGGAAGCGGAATAGATCTTTCACCACTTGAGGATTTCATGAGAATTTTTACCTTCATTTCCCCGATGCGTTCGTCCCTGGCAATCGCGGCCGCCGCATTGCCGTTTGTGCTGGCTCCGGCCGGCCTGCTCCACGCGCAGCGTCTGCCCCAGACCGTGCGCCCAGAGAGCTACGCGCTCACCCTCACCCCCGATCTCAAGGCCGCCACCTTCAGCGGCGTCGAGACCATCGAGCTGACCGTAACCGAACCCACCGGCGCCGTGACCTTGAACGCCGCCGAGATCGCCTTTCAAAGCGTGAGCGTAACCGCCGCTGGCAAGGAGCAAAAGGCCGAAGTCGCTCTCGACAAGGAGAAGGAGCAGGCCACCTTCACCTTTGCCGAGAAGCTGCCCGCGGGCAAAGCCAGCCTTTCCATCGCCTACACCGGCATTCTTAACAACGAGCTGCGCGGCTTTTATCTTTCCAAAACTGCCCGCCGCAACTACGCCGTCACCCAATTCGAACCCACCGACGCCCGCCGCGCCTTTCCCAGCTTCGATGAGCCGGCGCTCAAGGCCACCTACGATGTGACCCTGATCGTCGACAGCAACGACACCGCCATCTCCAATGGACAGATCGTCAGCGACACGCCGGGGCCCATCGCCGGCAAGCACACCCTGCGCTTCGCCACCACGCCCAAGATGTCCACCTATCTGGTGGCCTTCCTGGTCGGCGATTTCCAGTGCTCGAAGGGCGAGTCGGACGGCGTGGCCATCCGCGTCTGCTCCACGCCCGACAAGGTGGCTCTGACGCCTTATGGCGTCGATGTCGCCCAGCGTGTGCTGCACTACTACAACCACTACTTCGGCATTCCCTATCCGCTCAAGAAACTGGACCTGATCGCCCTGCCCGACTTCGAGGCCGGAGCCATGGAGAACTTCGGCGCCATCACCTATCGCGAGACCGATCTGCTGCTCGACGCCAAGACCGCCTCGGTGGGCTCGAAGAAGTTGGTCGCTCTGGTCATCGCTCACGAGATGGCCCACCAGTGGTTCGGCGATCTGGTCACCATGCAGTGGTGGGACAATCTCTGGCTTAACGAGGGCTTCGCCACCTGGATGGAAAACAAATCCGTGGCCGCGCTCTATCCCGAGTGGAAGATGGACCAGAGCGTCACCGCAGACCTCGATTCCACGCTCAACCTGGACGCCCAGCCCACCACCCGCTCCATCCGCGCCAAAGCCGAGACCCCCGACGAGATCAACCAGATGTTCGATGGCATCGCCTACGGCAAGGCCGGAGCGGTGCTCAACATGGTGGAGAATTACCTCGGCGAAGAGACCTTCCGCCAGGGCGTGCACAACTATCTGGCCGCACATAGCTACGCCAACGCCACCGCCGAGGACTTCTGGGGCGCGCAGACCGCCAACAGCCACAAGCCCGTCGACAAGATCATGGAGAGCCTGGTCGTTCAGCCGGGCGAGCCGTTGCTGACCTTTGCCGAACCCGCCAACGGCCAGGTCGGCGTCACGCAGAAACGCTTCTTCCTCAGCCCCAGCATTCAGCCCGACCCCGCCCAACAGTGGACGCTGCCGGTCTGCTTTAAGACAACCAAAGGCCAGGAGTGCCAGTTGCTCACCCCGGCAACCTCCTCGCTGAGCATCCCAGCGAAGAGCGTCTTCTTCGCCAACGCCGGCGGCAGCGGATACTATCGCACCGCCTATGCGCCCGCCTCCTATAAGGCTTTACTGGCTGAGGTCGAGACCGGGCTCTCGCCTGCCGAGCGCATCAGCCTGCTGGGCGACGAGTGGGCGCAGGTGCGCGCCAATCAAGCCACGGCGGGAGACTTTCTGAATTTGGCCGCTGCAGTCAAGGGCGACGCCAACGCCGGCGTAGTCAATAGCGCCCTCGCCAGCTTTGGTGCTGTGTACTACCGCGTCGCTTCTACTCAGGAAGAAAGAGCCGCGCTTTCGGCCTGGATTCGCACCAATTTTGCCCCCGAGTACGCCAAGCTGCCCGCGGCCGCACCGGGCGACGCGCCCAACACCCGCGAACTGCGCGCCCAGCTCTTCGGCATTCTCGGTTACTACGGCAAGGACCCGGCGATTGTAGCCGAGGCCAACCGCATTGCTCGCCAATACCTGGCCGATCCCGGCTCGGTGGAGGCCACACTCGGTCAGACGGCGCTCTCGGTAGCCACCCGCAACGGCGACGCCACGCTCTTCAATCAGTTGCAGAAGGTCTTCGAGACTTCGACCAACCCCGAGATTCAGGAGAGCGCCCTGCGCCTGCTGGTCGAGTTCGAAGACCCCGCGCTGCTTGATCGCGCTCTGAACTACGCTGTCAGCGGCAAGGTGCGTAACCAGGACGCGGCCTACGAACTGGCCATCGCCCTGCAAATCGACGCCAATCGCGACGCCGCCTGGAAGTTCATCGAAAGCAACTGGGGCAAGGTTCAGGCGCAATTGACGACCGAGATGGGCGGCGTTCTGGCCGGTTCGACAGGCGGCTTCTGCACCGCCCCAGCCCGCGACGAAGTGCAGAGCTTTTTCACCGCGCACAAGGTTCCCGCTTCGGAAAAGAGGCTCAAGCACGCCGTCGAACGCATCGACGGCTGCATCGAACTGCGTTCCCAGCAGGAACCCAAACTGCAACAGTGGCTGGCCGCGCAGCCCAAATAGCGCCATCCCGCAACCGGCTCCTCGCGGCAACCACCATCGCGCGGAGCCGGCATTGCCGAATTGTGAACCTGCTGACTCGATAACCAGCTAACCTGCTTTTTCGCTAACCGGCTATTTCTCCACCTTTCTGTTTTTCACATTTCAGCTTTCTATTTGTTTTTCGCCCCAGCCGACCCCATGACCGCTGATGCATCCATCCTCGCAACCATTCGCTTCGGCGTCGCCGGACCGGGCCGGGCGGCGGCGCGTTTTGCGCAAGGAATAGCTGCCGTCCCCGGCGTCGAACTGGCCGCCGTCTGGGGCCGCACTCCAGACCGCGCCCAGGCCTATGCCGAGCGCTTCAGTGTGCCGCTGGTCTGCGGCTCGCTGCAAGCTCTGCTGGCTGCGCCGATAGACGCTCTCTACGTCGCGACTCACCCCGACAGCCACGCCGACTTCTGCCTCCAAGCCCTGGCCGCCGGCAAGCACGTACTCTGCGAGAAGCCCGCGGCGATCAACGAGCGCCAGCTTGCCCAGGTTCTCGCCGCCGCCCACCGCCATGACCGCCTCTTCATGGAGGCCATGAAGCCCCCCTTTTTCCCGCTCTATCGCCGCCTGCGCGCGCACTTGTCCGCCGACCCCATCGGCCCCATCGGTTTTGTCCGCGCCGGCCACGCCGACGCCACTCTGGCCCCCGACTACCCGCTCCACTTCGCCGAACTAGCCGGCGGCGGCATCATGGGCATCGGTCCCTACGAAGCGTTTCTGGCTTTGGACTGGCTCGGCCCGCTCCAGCGGATGCAGACCATGGGCCGTCTGGCTGCCTCCGGCGTCGACGCTTTTGCCCTGCTTCAGACCGAGCACGAACGCGGCTTCGCCCAACTGCATACCGGTCTCGATCTGCTCAGCAAGGGCGACGCTCTGCTCTCCGCTCCCGGCGGCTTCGTCACTCTGCATGAAAACTGGTGGAATCCCCTCCGCGCCACCGTGCAGTACCTCGACGGCCGCAAGGTCGAACTCCACGAGCCTTACACCCACGGCGGCTTCAATTACGAGATCGATCACTTCTGCCAGCTTCTGCGTACGGGAAAGCTGGAGAGCCCGGTGATCTCCCACGCCCTCTCGCTGGCCATGGCCGGCCTGCTGGAAGCAGCGCGCACCGCGCTGGGCGTGAAGTTTCCCGGAGAGTGACGCGGAGCCGCCATCGTTATGCCAACTAGGTCTTTGACCCCCTAGTTTTGTACTACCGAGGGTGCCCCCGGTCTCGATTTTGAGACCGGGGAAAGCTCGAACTGAAATACATCTCCATGTGCTCAGAGACCTAGAGCATTTCTAGTGTTACTATAATGATGCTCTGTGCATCTTCGCGGACGCTATGCCGCGACCATTTGAAAACGATTTACGACGGAAGTTCTTGGCCGCTTATGCGGCGGGCAAGGGCACA